>Ga0210040_10000042_pt1 | contig 335831 bp, 329 predicted proteins | sample CryGeyCG12114_NA_FD_185462 | JGI IMG/M metagenome (GOLD analysis project Ga0210040, IMG submission 185462) | Groundwater microbial communities from aquifer - Crystal Geyser CG19_WC_8/21/14_NA (SPAdes) (version 2) | ecosystem: Environmental > Aquatic > Deep subsurface > Groundwater | place...
TGGCGGGTTCGCGCCGCCGCACCGGTAAAACCGCCGCTGGCCCTCGCCTAGCCGATGCCATCGCTCCATCTGCGGCGCAGGGCGAGCCAGTAGACCACAAGCGCCATGGCGGCAAAGAAGAACCACTGCACCGCGTAGGACAGGTGGTTGTTGGGCAGCGCGCCGGGATCTGGTGGTGCGAGTTGTTCGAGCCCTGCTTGTGCTGGCGAGGCGACGAGGCGCGCACCCCCGCCCGCTGGCGCGATCCAGCCGCTGACCTGCCCACCGGACCAGCTGGGCGGATACGGCTCGCGCGACCACCCGAGCGCGACCTCGCCCTCGCCGTTGTCCTCGCCCCCCGCGCCGATCGCGCAACGAGCAACCTGCGCCCAGCCCGAGGCGCCAGCCGCCGAACGGCCAGCCGTGGCGCGAATCTCCAGAACCTCGTCGCAGGTCAGCACGGAACGACGATAAAGCGCGGCGTCCACCTCGGCGGGATTGCGCGGCCAGGCGACTTGCGATGCCATCGCCTGTGCCTGGCCATAGCGGGCGATGAGATCACCCTTCCATTCCGCCCGACCTATTTGCCAGACGCCAAGGGCGATCATCACCGCTACGGCCATGCCGACAAGCAGCGTAGGCATGAGCGGCAAGCGCCGCCCGGCGGCGCGGCTCATTCGCCCTCGCCAGGCCCCGGCCCCGCCTCGCCGGCACGCTGTCGGTACTCGGACCACAGCAGCGCCCCCTTGGCCAGCCGCAGGCCGAAAATCACACTAACGGTGGTAAGCGGTATCCAGAGCAGCGCGTGCACCCACAAAGGCGGCCCTGCCGCGAGCTCAACCCAGATCGCCAGCGCTACGACGATGGTGCCAATGATGAGCGTGAGGAACGCCGCCGGTCCATCGCCCACATTGAATCCATCAATGTCGAGCCCGCAGGAATTGCAACGCGGTGCAAAGGCGACCCAGCCGGCAAACAGGGTGCGGTCTCCGCAACGCGGACATAGGCCCTCGGCAGCGCCCCGGATCAACGAAGGATCAGGCGTGTCCGACACATTGCTCTACGCTGAAACAGTTGATCGGGCATCTGTCAGCGGTCCTCTCCTTGGACCTCGTACCAAGCTCGGGCGCGGCGTCCCAGAATGCCGGCCCCACCCCATCTGCAAGCCGGCGGACCACCGCATGTTGCGCCAACTTTGAGCCCGCGGGCAAAGCCGGCGCAGCATGCATCAATGGATCTCGGCGCCCCAGCCGCCCCAGACGTAGACGGTGATGAACAGGAACAGCCACACCACGTCGACGAAGTGCCAGTACCAGGCCGCCGCCTCGAAGCCGAAATGCTGGCGCGGGGTGAAATGGCCGAGATAGGCGCGGCGCAGGCAGACGATGAGGAAGATCGTGCCCACCAGAACGTGGAAGCCGTGGAAACCGGTCGCCATGTAGAAGGCGGACGAATAGGTGTTGCCTCCGAACTCGAACGGCGCGTGCCCATATTCGTACGCCTGGATGGCGGTGAACAGGGCGCCGAGCAGGACGGTGGCCCACAGGCCCTTCTTGAGGTTCTCCCTGTCCCCGTGGATCAGCGAATGGTGCGCCCAGGTGACCGTGGTGCCCGAACACAGCAGGATCAGTGTGTTGAGGAGCGGGAGATCGAACGGGTCCATCACCGCCTCGATCGCCTCGGGTGGCCAGACGCCGCCGATCACGTCGGAGAGTTCGGACGGAAACAGCGCGAAGTCGAACCAGGCCCAGAACCAGCCGACGAAGAACATCACCTCGGAGGCAATGAACAGGATCATGCCATAGCGCATGTGCAGCTGCACGACGGGGGTATGAAAGCCCGACTGTGCCTCGTTCACGATCTTGGAAAACCAGCCGAAGAAGGTGGCGATGAGGAGCGCGATGCCCAGTCCGAGCACAACCGGCCAGCCGGCCATGTCGTGCATGTACAAGACCATGCCGCTGGTGAAGGTGAGGCCCGCCATCGCACCGGCGAACGGCCAGATATCGGGCGGAAGGATGTGATAGTCGTGGTTCTTGGCGCCGGCCATCTCTCGTCAGTCCTGATCCTGTTTGCGCTGAGCCTTACTCACGCCGCCGCGCCCCGTCCAGAGTCCCGGGCCAGAGTTTTGGGGCCAGGATTTTTGAGGCCAGAGCTTTAGGCCTGAGTTTAGGGTCCGCAGCCTAGCCTTCAGTCTTCGCGCGGTGAAAGGTGTAGGAAAGGGTGATCTGCTCCACACCGTCCATGTTGGCATCTTCGAGTGCTGCGGGGTCGACGTAATAGAGCACCGGCATGCGCACCTCCTGCCCCGGCTGAAGGGTCTGTTCGGTAAAGCAGAAGCACTGGATCTTGTTGAAATGGATGCCCGCCTGCTCGGGCTCGACATTGAAGGTGGCGGTACCGGTGATCGGCTCGTCGGTGTCGTTGCGGGCCACGAAGGTCGCCATGTCGCGCTGGCCGACGGCGACCCTGTCGATCACCTGCGTGGGATAGAACACCCAGGGCATGCCCGGCGCGGTGTTGCTGTCGAAGCGGATCGAATAGGTCTTGCCCCCGGCGCTTCGAGCAAGGTCCTCGGCGCGCGCGGCATCGGCCTCGGTGGCGACCTGCGTGGTGCCGGCAAAGCCGGTGACACGGCAGAACATGTTGTAGAGCGGCACCGCCGCAAAGCCGAGCCCCAGCATCGCAAGTGCTCCGAACAGCCCCAGCATCAACACCCGGCGATTGCGATGCTCAAGCGAGAGCACTGCGGGTTGCACCATCAGTCAGTCATCCTGACGATGGTTATGGCATAGAACAAGACCGCGAAACCTAGCAAAATGAGGCCAAACACCATGTTGCGCTGTCGTTGGCGGCGGCGGTACTCGTCCTCGTCCTGCGGAGTCATCCGAGCAGCATCCGGTCGATTACAAGCGCGGTGAACAGGGCAAAGAGGTAAAGCACCGAATAGCTGAACAATCGCTTTTCAGGCTTCATTGCGTCTCCGATAACGGCAGTGCGAATGGCCACCGGAACTGCCAGCACCACAAACAGCGTGGAGAGTGCCAATGCGGCGATGCCATAGATCGCGCCCGTTCCGCCGATCCACCACGGAGTAAGCGCCGTACCAAGCAGCGCCAGCGAATAGGCCATGATCTGATGCCTTGTGGCGGGCTCCCCCGCGACCACCGGCATCATCGGAATGCCGACCTTGGCATAATCGGTCTTCACGAACAGCGCGAGCGCCCAGAAATGCGGCGGCGTCCAGATGAAGATGATTGCGAACAGGAGCAGCGGCATGGCGGTGATCTCGCCCGTTACCGCGATCCAGCCGATCAGCGGCGGGAAGGCGCCCGCTCCACCACCTATAACAATGTTCTGCGGCGTGCGTGGCTTGAGCCAGATCGTGTAGACTACTGCATAATAGACAATCGAGACCGCCAGGGTGATTGCGGCGAGCCAATGAACAGCCAGCCCCATCACCATCACCGAAGCCGCCGACAGGGCAATGCCGAAATCGCGCGCATCCTCGCGCCGCATGCGCCCCGCGGGCAAAGGACGACGTTCGGTGCGCTTCATACCCGCATCGATGTCCGCCTCCCACCATTGGTTGAGCGCAGCCGCGCCGCCAGCACCAAGCGCGATGCAAAGAATAGCGGAAAATGCGATCACCGGGTTGATATAACCGGGCGCAGCAAGCAGGCCGCACAACCCGGTGAACACGACCAGGCTCATAACCCGCGGCTTGGTCAGCGCGAGGAAGTCACGCCAGTCGGCAGGAAGCGCGAGATTGGTCGTGGTGGCGGTCATATCTTGTCCGTTATCGCGCGACGCCCAGTGCTCGCAACGCTGCCGGCCGAGCCGCCCTGCTCGGTAGGCGATAGATCATTCCGCCCCTCCGCGATCACGACGGTGGGACCGTTTCGTTCAATGGGCCGTCACCGTGCTCGTGCCGATGTGGTCGTGATGCGAGTGATAGTCTTCAATCACCGGCAGTGTCTCGAACTGGTGGAACGGCGGCGGGCTCGATAGTGACCACTCGAGCGTCGTGGCGCCCTCGCCCCAGTAATTGCCCGGCGCCCGCTTACCCGCGATCAGCGCATAAGCGATGTTGACGAAGAACAGCACCATCGAGGCAGCCATGATGTGATAGCCGTAGGTCGCGATCTCGTTCCAATACGCATAGGCTGGCGTGTAGTCCGGATAGCGGCGCGGCATGCCCTGCATCCCCAGGAAGTGCATGGGGAAGAAGATCACGTTCACGCCGATGAAGAACACCCAGAAGTGCAGGTGCGCAAGAAGCTCGGAGTGCCAGCGGCCGCTCATCTTGGGGAACCAGTAATAGAACCCCGCGAACATCGAGAACACCGCGCCCATCGAGAGCACATAATGGAAGTGCGCGACCACGTAATAGGTATCGTGCAGATTGTCGTCCACGCCGCCATTGGCGAGAGTGACGCCGGTGACGCCGCCCACGGTGAACAGGAAGATGAAGCCCAATGCCCAAACCATCGGGCTCTTGAACTCAAGTGACCCACCCCACATCGTGGCGATCCAGCTGAAGATCTTGATGCCGGTAGGGACCGCGATGACCATCGTGGCTGCCGTGAAGTACATCTTCGTGTTCACGTCGAGGCCCGTCGTATACATGTGGTGCGCCCAAACGACGAAGCCGACGACGCCGATCGCCACCATCGCGTAGGCCATGCCGAGATAGCCGAACACGGGCTTGCGGCTGAAAGTGGCGATGATCTGGCTGATCATGCCGAAACCCGGCAGGATCATGATGTACACCTCGGGATGGCCGAAGAACCAGAACAGGTGCTGGTAGAGAATAGGGTCGCCGCCGCCGGCCGGATCAAAGAAGGTGGTGCCGAAATTGCGGTCGGTGATCAGCATGGTGATCGCCGCGGCGAGCACCGGCAGCGCCAGCAGCAGCAGGAACGCCGTGACCAGCACCGACCACACGAAGAGCGGCATCTTGTGCAGCGTCATGCCGGGCGCACGCATGTTGAAGATGGTGGTGATGAAATTGGTCGCACCCAGGATCGAGCCGGCGCCCGCAAGGTGCAGCGCAAAGATCGCGAAGTCGACCGCTGGACCGACCGAGCCGCTGGTCGACAGCGGGGCGTAGACCGTCCAGCCGGTGCCCGCGCCATTGCCCACGCCGCCTGGCACGAACAGCGAGAACAGCAGCGAGCAAAAACCCGCCACCGTCAGCCAAAAAGAAATGTTGTTCATCCGCGGAAAGGCCATGTCCGGCGCGCCGATCATCAGCGGTACGAACCAATTGCCAAATCCGCCGATCATCGCCGGCATCACCATGAAGAACACCATGATCAGGCCGTGCGCGGTGATGAGCACGTTCCAGGTATGCGCCGCCTGGTCGAAATCGAACGCGCCGCCATTGAGCCACATGGCCACCTGACCCATGACCTGCAGGCCCGGCTCGCGCAGTTCCTCGCGCATGAAGCCCGAGATGGCGCCACCCACGATCCCCGCGATGATCGCGAAGATCAGGTAGAGCGTGCCGATGTCCTTGTGGTTGGTGGACATGAACCAGCGCGCGAAGAAGGCGGGCTTGTGATCGGCATCGTGATGATGCTCGTCATGATGCGCCTGGAAAGTGTCTGCGGTGGTGGCCATGTTCTCTCTCGGACCCTGGAATCAGGTAGCTCTAAACGATTTTCAAGTGGTTAGGTAGTCGGGGCAGCCATCGCGCCACCCGCGGGAGCAGTATCTTCGGTCGGCGGGGCGCCGGCACCCGGCGCGCCCTCCACCGAGCTTTCCGGCTCCTGCAGGCCAGGAAGCTCGGGCGCAGCACGCTCAGCTTCCGGCCCCGGTATCGTACCGCCTTGGGCGAGGATCCAGGCCTCGAACTCAGCCCGCGGACGCGCCTCGATCGTGATCGGCATGTAGGCGTGGCGCGCCCCACACAATTCCATGCACTGGCCATAATAGATGCCGGGCTCATCGATGACCAGCCGGCGCTCATTGAGCCGGCCGGGAACCGCGTCGAGCTTGAACCACAACGAAGGGACGCCGAAGGAATGGATCACGTCGGCACCAGTTGTCTGAAGACGAATTTCCGTTCCCACCGGCACGACCATGCGATTGTCGGCCGCCAGCTGGGGCGGCTCGCCATCGGCCAGCGCCTCGCCCTCATCCTTCATGTTCGAGATGACCTCGAAGCCGCCGTAATCAGGGTAGGTAAAGCCCCAGTACCACTGGTAGCCGGTGGCCTTCACCGTCACGGCATCCTCGGCCGGGCTCTCGTACTGGCGCGCGAGCAACGTGATCGAGGGGATGGCGATAGCCACCAGGATCAATACGGGGACGAGCGTCCAGATGACCTCGATCACCGTATTGTGGCTGGTCTTGGAGGGAATGGTGTTGGCCCGGCGATTGAAGCGCGCGATGACCCAGATCAGCAGTAAGAGCACCAGCAGGCTGATACCCACCATCATCGGCAGCAGGATGGCATCGTGCATCCACAGCGCGAAATCGCCGTCTTCCGAATACTGGCCCTGGAAGTTCCAATTGCCGGGCTCAGGCTGGCCCTTGATCATTTCCGGGCCGTAATAATCGAAGCCGGGCGCCTCTTCGGTCACCACTCCGCTGCTGGCCTCGGCCGCATCCGCCGCCGAAACCGTCTCGGAAGCGACATTGGGCGAGGCCACGTCGGCCACGCTCGCAGACTCGGCCTGGCCTTGCGCGAAGGAGGCTTGCGGAGCGATGAGAAAAGCAGAGGCAGCGAGAAGAAGCGTGAGGATATGCGGCCGCTTGCGGGCGATTACGCCAGAAATCATGTGCAACGCTCTTTCGTTCTCTGCGCGATCTTTATCGAGGCCAGAAACGCCCCCCTGGGCCTCCCGAAGGGCCGCTTGCGCCGGGCCTATACGCCCGCTTGCCCCGTGCCTCAAGCGCTTCTAGGGACATTTTTCGCGGTGTGCGCCGGGTTTAGCGCTTCATCCAGGAGCATGGCGCCGCACGGGCGGGAAGCGAGCCAAAAGCATGACCGAAGATCAGGTTCTGGACGAATTCCGCGCGAGTGACGCGCTGCTGGAGGGGCACTTCATCCTCTCCTCGGGCCGCCATTCGCCCGTCTTCCTGCAGAAGATGCGCGTGTTCCAATATCCCGAGCGGACCGAGCGCATCTGCCGCGCGCTGGCCGAGCGGATCCGCGCAGCGTTCGGCCAGGTGGACATGATCGTCTCCCCGGCCATGGGCGGCATCATCCCCGGCTACGAGACCGCGCGCGCGCTCGGCTGCCCGGCAGTGTTCGTGGAGCGGGCGGAAGGCGAGTTCGCGCTCAGGCGCGGCTTCCGCATTCCCGAAGGCGCGCGGGTGGTGATGGTGGAGGACATGGTGACCACCGGCCTCTCCAGCCGGGAATGCATCGCCGTCATCCGCAAGCATCCGGGCGAACTGGTTGGCGCGGCCTGCCTGATCGATCGGTCCGGTGGCAAGGCGCAGGTCGGCGTGCCGCTCGTGGCCTTGGCGACGCTCGACCTGCCCGACTACGCGCCCCACGAACTGCCGCCCGAACTGGCCGCCATCCCCGCCGAGAAGCCCGGCAGCCGCGACCTCGCGCGATGACCGCGCTTCTGCGCCCTCATGCGCTCAGGCTGGGCGTCAACATCGACCATGTCGCCACGATCCGCAATGCACGCGGCGGCGACCATCCCGATCCGGTGCGCGCGGCCGAGATCGTCGCGCGGTGCGGCGGGGATGGGATCACCGCTCATCTGCGCGAGGATCGCCGGCACATCCGCGACGACGATCTGCAGCGCATCCAGGACGCGACCGACCTGCCGCTCAACCTGGAAATGGCCGCGACCGAGGAGATGCTGGGCATCGCCCTCGCCCGTCGCCCGCATGCCGCCTGCATCGTGCCCGAGAAGCGCGAGGAGCGCACCACCGAGGGCGGGCTCGACGCGGCGGGGCTGCACAACCAATTGCAGCCGATCGTCACCCGGCTCGGCGATGCGGGGATCCGCGTCAGCCTGTTCATCGCCCCAGACGAGCGCCAACTCGAGGCTGCGATGCGGCTCGGCGCACCGGTGGTGGAGTTCCATACAGGTGAGTATGCCCACGCCGAAGGCGAGCAGCGCGCAGTGGAGCTCAGGCGCGTCGCTGACATGGCTGCGCTTGCCGTGAAGAACAGTATTGAGCCGCATGCGGGCCACGGTCTCACATACGACAACGTCCAGCCCATTGCTGCCATCCCGCAGCTCGCCGAGCTTAATATCGGCCATTATTTGGTCGGTGAGGCGGTGTTCGTTGGTCTCGAGGCAGCGGTGCTGCGGATGCGCGCACTGATGGACGCGGCACGGTGAGTTGCACCGCTCGACAGGGGCCGCCGCTGCCGTCCGGGACCGACGGTATCAAGGCTCGGCCATGATCATCGGCTTGGGCTCCGACCTGTGCAGTATCGAGCGTATCGCCCAATCGCTCGAGCGCTATGGCGAGCGGTTCGAGGCACGCTGCTTCACCGATATCGAGCGCGCCAAGGCAGCCAGGCGCCCGCACACCCGCGCCGGAACATACGCTAAGCGCTTCGCCGCCAAGGAGGCCTTTTCCAAGGCGGTGGGCACGGGGTTCAAGCGCGGCGTGTTCCTGAAGGATATCGGCGTGGTCAACGCACCCTCCGGCGCGCCCACGCTGGCGCTTACGGGAGGCGCGGCGAAGCGGCTTGCGGAATTGACGCCGCACGGCCATGAGGTGCGCGTTCACCTCACCCTGACCGACGATTATCCATGGGCGCAGGCCTTCGTCATCCTCGAAGCCCTTGTCGATGATTCGACGGCTGAAAGCCGCAAACCCAATGACCAGCCCCTCCGGTAATGCTTCCACGACCGATCCCGTGACCGGGCCGGAGGACAAGCGCCCGCTGGAGGCAAAGGAGACGAACCGCGTCAACTGGCTCTCCGAGATCCGCGGCCTGGCGTTGATGCTGCTCGGCGTACTCGCCTTCCATACCCTCATCGCCAAGCCGTTCTACATCCCCTCCGCCTCGATGGTGCCCAACCTCATGGTTGGCGACCGTCTGATCGTGAGCAAGTATCCCTATGGGTGGAGCTGGGTCTCGGCGAGCTTCCACCTGCTGCCGCGCTCCGATTGGCGGATCGCGCCGTCCACGCCGGAATATGGTGACATCGTCATCGCCGTGCCGCCGGACCGGGCCGAGGACTACATCAAGCGCGTGATCGGGCTGCCGGGCGACACGATCGCCATGGTGGACGGGCAGATCATCCTCAATGGACAGCCAATCGTGCAAGAGGTGGAACCCCCGGTGCGCCTCCCGGCCGAGGACCAGAACCTGTGCAACGGCATCCCCTGCCTGTCGGACTTCGAGCCTTACCGGACGCGGCTGGAAGACGGCACCCAGGTCTACGAGCCGCCGACCTACCGCGAGACGCTGCCCAATGGCGCCAGCTATCTTGTCATCGACCATCTCGAGCAGCCGCTCGACAATTTCGACGCGATCACGATACCCGAAGGCCACGTCTTCCTGATGGGCGACAATCGCGACCATTCGGCCGACAGCCGCGCCCCCGCGAGCACGCCGGAAACGCCATACGGCAACGGCCTGGGCGGCCCCGTGCCAATTGCTGATATTGGCGGGCGCGCAGAGATCATCACCTTCTCGCTCGACGGGAATGCGAGCTGGAATCCCCTGACCTGGATCCCAGCGCTGCGTGGCACCCGGGCCTGGGACAGCCTGCGGCCCGAGCTGCGGCTACAATCCGATACGCTACGCACGGAGTAGTTGCATGGCGGATAAGATTGATGCCGCAGGCATTGACGGAGAACACGCGGCAATCGGCGCGAGCCCGACCCGGATAGACGATCCCCGGTTGCGGCAGGAGGCTGCCAAAGCTGTTATCTGGGTGGCGGTCGTCGGCTTGGCGATGCTGGCGATCTACATTTCGCAATCCCTGCTGGTGATCTTCGGCGCGACGGTGTTCGCTGCCATGATCGACGGCGGCGCGCGCCTGCTCGGCAAGGTTCTGCCTATCGGGCGCGGCCTGCGGATCACCATCGTGCTGCTGGCCGCGCTCGCCTTCTTCCTGTGGCTGGCCGTTTTCGCGGGCTCGCAGATCTCGCGCGAAGCCGCACAGTTCCCGGCACTTCTCGAGGAACAGTCGATTAGACTATTCGCCTGGTTGCGCACGCAAGGCTTCCAGGTCACCGTTGAGGATGTCCGGAGCATGGCTGCTCAGGCGATGAGCGGCTTCGGCACGGTCACCCGTGCGCTGGGTGGCCTGTTCGGCGGGTTGACCACGCTTGTCCTCATCATGATCGTCGGCATTTACGTCGTGCTCGAACCGCGACTCTACGAGCGCGGGGTGGCCTGGATGCTGCCAAGCCGCGGGCGAGAGGAATTCTACGCCACTTGCTCGCAGATGGCGGCGACCATGCGCAAGCTGATGTTCGGGCGCATCGTGGGCATGGTGTTCGAGGGCATCCTCACTTACATCGCGTTGGCGATTTACGGTGTGCCGATGGCCGCCCTGCTCGCCATCCTCACCGGCCTGCTCGCTTTTATTCCCAATGTCGGCGCCTTCGTCTCGGGCATTCTGATGGTGCTTGTGGGGTTTTCGGGCGGGGTGGAAATGGGGCTGTACACAATCGCCGTCTACGTGGTGGTCCAGATTTTCGATGGCTATGTCGTCGTACCGATGATCGCCAAGAAGACGGTCGATCTCGCCCCGGCGCTGGTGTTGGCAGCGCAATTGGTGATGGGGGTCCTATTCGGCATACTTGGCCTGTTCCTGGCCGATCCGCTGATGGCGATGATCAAGGTTGCGCTCGAGCGGCGTGCGCGCCGCAATGGGCATGAGGAGAGCGAGCTCGAAGCCGCCGTAGATGCGTAAATTCCTGTATATCGTCGTGGCAATGATCCTGGTCGCTGCCGGTGTGCTGTTCGCCCTGCGGCTGTTCGGCGACGAGTTGACCGAGATTGCGTTCGTCCCTTCGGGCGCGTTCGTCGAGCAGGATGCGCTGGCGAGCAATGCCTACGACGATCCGGCCATGTGGTTCTCCCGCCCCGGCAAGGATGCGCGCAACGATCCGGCGCGCTGGCAACCGCTCGAGCGGATCGAGGCAGCGGCGGGTGATGGCGGCGCCATCGCGGCAACGCAAAGACCGGCAGCCCAGAGACCGGCAGTCCCCGACGCAAGCGGTCGGGCCGCAGACCCGTCTGCTGTCAGTTCCGCCGGTTTGCCGCGCTTTGCGGTGTTCTTCGTCCACCCCACGAGCTTCCTCGACCGGTCGCGCTGGAACGCCCCGCTTGACGACGCGGATTCGCAAGGGCGCGCACGCATCTATGTCCGCGGGCTGGCGAGTGCGTTCAACCAGGCAAGCGAGATTTGGGTGCCGCGCTATCGGCAGGCGACCTTCGGCGCCTACCTCACCGATGCGCCCGCCGCCACCCAGGCGATCGATGCCGCTTATCGTGACGTCAGCCAGGCGTTCGACGTGTTCCTCGCCAGGATCGCGCCCGACATGCCGATCGTGCTTGCCGGGCACAGCCAGGGCGCACAGCATATCACCCGCCTGCTCGCCGAGCGGATCGCGGGCACCCCTCTTCAGAACCGGGTGGCTATGGCCTATCCGGTCGGCTGGCCGATCTCGGTCGCGCACGATCTGCCAAGTCTCGGCCTGCCGGCCTGCGCCACCCGGCAGCAAGGCGGCTGCATCGTGAGCTGGTCCAGCTTTGCCGAGCCGGCCGAGCCCGGCGCCGTACTCGAGCGCTATGCCAGCTCACCCGGCCTCGACGGCACGCCGCGCGGCGAGACGCCGATCCTGTGCGTCAATCCGCTCACCGGCACGCCGGGCGGCAGTGCGCCGCCGGCCGCCAATCTGGGAACTTTGGTGCCAAATGCCGATCTCGACTCGGGCGAGTTGGTGCCCGCCGCCATCGGCGCGCGCTGCGACGAGCGCGGGCTGCTGCTGATCGGCGATCCGCCCGATCTTGGCCCCTACGTGCTGCCCGGCAACAATTACCACGTCTACGACATTCCGCTGTTCTGGCGAAACCTGCAGGAGGACGTGGTGACACGGCTGGAGGCGTGGGCCAGGCGGCGCGCCGAGGCGCGATGACCGCGCCGCCGACCGCTCTGGTGACCGAACACGCGGCCGCCTTCGGCGAGGCGCTGCCCGGGGGAGGCGTGTTGATGGGCCTCGATCTTGGTACGCGCACTATCGGCACCGCCTTCTGCGATGCTGGCTGGCGCTTCGCCACGGCGGGAAAAACGCTACCCAAGGGCAAGTTCGCGCAGGATCGCGCCGCGCTCGAAGCGCTCGCATCACTGCGCGCGGTGCGAGGGCTGGTCATCGGCCTGCCGCTCAACATGGATGGAAGCGCGGGCCCGCGCGCTCAGGCGGCGCGCGCCTTTGCGCGCAACATCGCCGTGCTGGGCGTGCCAGTGTTGCTGTGGGACGAGCGCTGGTCCACCGCCAGCGCCGAGCGGGACATGATCGCACAGGATGTCAGCCGGGCCAAGCGGGCCGAGCGGATCGACAGCCATGCGGCGGCGGTGATCCTGCAAGGCGCGATCGACCGGCTGGCCGGCGGCGTTTTCTGAGGCGCGAGGCCGTTTACAGCAGCGCTGCGACCGATGGCCGCTCCGAAGTCCGGAATCGCACCGGTCGGTCGCATTTGGTGAGCGCCCGAGTCACAGCTCTCGACACGCGGTCGCTCGCAGCCCGCAAATGGGGGTCGAGCTCCATCGACCCTTCCAGCCTCAGAACAGCGAGGGGGGCTGCGCTTCGTAGAGGAACGCGGCGAGCACCGCGGGTCGTGTCGTCATGACCCGGATCGGGCGTGCGGAACCAGCCGAACATCTCGGTAACGGCGTCGAGGTCAGGCAGGCTGGAGAGGTCGGTTCTGTGAGCTTCACAGAAGCAAGCTTTCCCATCCGGCGAGGCGCGACCGGGATTGTTGGGCCTGCGCCAATCTGGGCGGGCGGCCTGCTCGTGCTAAATTTCGTGCCTGTAATCGCGCAGCGCGAGGCGGTCAGCCCAGCCGCAAGATCACCACCAGCCCCTTCGGCATTGGGCCATCATGCGGCAGCGCGATCCGCATGGCGTCGGCCCGTGCGCGATCGAGCAGGGAGGACGGAATTGCGGGATCGAACAGGATCGCGTCAGCGCTGCCCAGAAGCCGCGCCTGGCGCAGCGTGAGATCGTCGGGATCTGGGCTGGTCAGATTAATCCGGTGGAGCCCCGCGTCCGCTGGGAGCGCCTCGCCCGCGATCCATTGCTCGACACGCGTCGCCGCGTTCTCGGTCAGTGGATCGAGCGGGCCGCCAGCAGAGAGGGCGCGATCGAGAACCCGCCGCCGCTCGCCCGCATCGGACCAGCGCGCGCGGAGCCGCGGCCGCGCCTCGAAAAGCCTAGTCGCCAGCGCGCCGAGATCGGCCGGCAGCAGTGCCTCCAGCCGCAGGCGAAGCTGCTTGGCGAGACCGGCCGAAGCGCCGTCAGTACCGATCGCCACGAGCACCGGATCGCGCTCGAGCAGGCTCGGCGTGGTGAAATCGCACAAATCGGGCCGATCCACGACGTTGACGAGCAGGCCAGCTTCGCGCGCGCGTGCTGCATCAGCTTCGCACCGGAGGGAATCTTCATGTGCGATGAAAGCCAGCCGCGCATTCTGGCTGATCCCCCGCTCGAGATCGGTCGCCACCTGCCCGCCCGCGCGCTCCACAAGCCGCCGCTTGGGTTCGGCAAGGGATCCCTCCCCCAGCACCACCACCGGCCTGCCCGCGATGCGGTGGAACAGCGGCAGCGATCGCATCAGGCGGGGATCAACGAACGGGGCGCATCAGGCGAGGAAATCGGGCACGCGCTCGGCGGCAAGGATGGCCTCGGGCGCGATCCGGTCCGCGACCACGGCGAAGCGGTCACCGTCGACCATCACCTCGGCCACGAAGCCCCGGGAATTGTAGCTCGAAGCCATGCTCGCGCCATAGGCTCCTCCGGTGCGGAACACGGCCAGGTCGCCCGTCTCCACCGCGTCGATTTCGCGGCCCGTCGCGAAGGTGTCGCCGGTCTCGCAGATCGGGCCAACGATATTGGCGGTCATCCGCGCGCCGGTCGGCCGCACGGAGTCGAAATCGTGCCAGGCACCGTAGAGCGCGGGGCGCGCAAGGTCGTTCATCGCCGCATCGACGATGACGAACGGGTCCCGGTTGGCGTTGCGTTTCATGCGGATCACCCGCGTGAGCAGGACGCCGGCATTGCCCGCGATCACGCGCCCCGGCTCGAACATCAGCGTGACATCCCATCCTTTGGTGACGCGCGCCACCATGGCCCCATATTGGGCCGGGGATGGAAAGACCTCGCCGGCCTTGTACGGCACGCCAAGCCCGCCACCCAGATCCATATGCGTGACCTCGTGGCCGGAAGCGCGCAGCTCCGCGAGCAGCGCGCCGAGCCTGACGAAGGCATTTTCGAGCGGCGTGAGATCGGCCAGCTGGCTGCCGATATGCACGGCAAGCCCGCGCATCGCGAGTCCGGGCAATCCGGAAAGCCGTGCGTAGATCGAAGCCGCGCGGTCGATCGGCACGCCAAACTTGTTGTCGCGCTTGCCGGTGGAGATCTTCTCGTGGGTGCCGGCGTCAATGTCAGGATTGACGCGCAGCGCGCAGGCTGCCGTGCGTCCCTCCGCGCCGGCCAGCGCCGCCAGTTCGACGCCCTCTTCTTCGGATTCGATGTTGAACTGGCCGATCCCGGCTTCAAGCCCCTGCGCCATTTCGCGCGCGGTCTTGCCCACGCCCGAGAAGACGATCTCTTCCGCCGGCATGCCGGCCGCCAGTGCACGGGCGAGCTCGCCTCCGGAGACGACATCGGCGCCAAAGCCCTCGCGCTGCATCACCCTGAGCACGGCGACATTGGGGTTGGCCTTGACCGCGAAGGCGCAGTGCACGCGGCCGAGCGGTGCCAGCGCCTCGCGGAACACGCGGGCGTGCCGCTCGAGCGTGGCGCGCGAATAGACATAGACCGGCGTGCCCACCTCGCGCGCGATGCGCGACATCGGCACGTCCTCGGCGTAGAGCTCACCGCCCCGAAATTGAAAATGGTCCATTCGCTCTAATCCTGAGGGGGAAGGTCGAACGGATCATCGGCCCGCACCTCGGATTCGCGGCGCAGCTCGACCGAGCGTTCGGGCGCGGCGAGCGGCGGCAGCTCGAGCAGTTCGTCGGACGTCAGGCGCTCGCTCCTGCCATATGGGGCGGGCGGCAATTGTTCTCCGGCCAGCGGTGTCAGCTCGGTCTTGCGGGCGCAGGCCGCGAGGCACAGGAGAATGGCGGCCGAGATGGCGAGGCGGCGGGTCATTCGCCCATCCCTAGCACGGATCGCGCCTCGGCCACCCGCTTTTGCACCTCTGCCGGCGCGGTGCCGCCATGGGTCGCCCGGGCGGCGACCGAAGCCTCTACCGAAAGCGCGGCATAGACCTGCTCATCAATGCGTTCATCGATGGCGACGAGGTCGGCAAGCGGCAGCTCGTCCAGCGCCACGCCGCGTTGCTCGGCCAGCCTAACCGCCGAGCCGGTGATATGATGCGCCTCGCGGAACGGAACATTCGCCTGGCGCACCAGCCAGTCGGCAAGATCGGTGGCGGTGGCGTAGCCGAGCTCGGCCGCCTGCCGCATCCGCTCGGTGCGAAAGTCAGCCTCGGCCACCATGCCGGTCATCGCCGCGATCGACAGCGCCAGGAGGCCATGCGCTTCGAACACCGGCGGCTTGTCGTCCTGCATGTCCTTTGAATAAGCGAGCGGCAGGCCCTTCATCGTCATCATCAGCGAGACCTGGCAGCCGACGATCCGCCCGGCGTGGCCGCGCACCAGTTCGGCGGCGTCGGGGTTCTTCTTCTGCGGCATGATCGAGCTGCCCGTACTGAGGCTGTCGGGCATGCGCACGAAGCCGAAGGGCTGGCTCGACCAGATGACCATCTCTTCCGCCAACCGCGAGAGGTGCAGCGCGCATTGCGCCGCGGCTTGCAGGTAATCGAGCGCGAAGTCCCGGTCGGACACCGCATCGAGGCTGTTGGCGGTGGGCCGATCGAAGCCAAGCGCCTGCGCCGTCGCTTCGCGATCGATCGGGAAGCCCGTGCCGGCGAGCGCCGCGCTGCCGAGCGGGCACTCGTTCATCCGCGTGCGGGCATCGGCGAAGCGCGAGCGATCGCGCCGGATCATCTCGTAATAGGCCATGAGATGATGGCCCAGCGTCACAGGCTGTGCGGTCTGCAGATGCGTGAAGCCGGGCATGATGGCCTGGGCATGTTCGCCCGCCCGGCCGACCAGCGCGCGCTGCAGTGCCTCCAGCCCGGCATCCACCTCGTCGATCGCATCGCGCACCCAGAGGCGAAAATCGGTCGCCACCTGGTCGTTGCGGCTGCGCGCGGTGTGCAGCCGCCCGGCTGCGGGGCCGATCAGCTCGGCGAGGCGCGATTCCACCGTCATGTGAATGTCTTCCAGCGCCCAGTCCACCGGCACGCCGTGTTCGGCGAACTCGACCGCGATCCGGTCGAGCCCGTCACCGATAGCCTGTGCATCCTCGCCCGAGACGATGTCCTGCGCCGCCAGCATCGCAACATGCGCCTTGCTGGCGGCGATGTCGTGGCGCCACATTTCCTTGTCGAACGGAATGGATGCATTAATCTCGCGCATGATGGCCGATGGCCCATCGGCGAAGCGGCCGCCCCACATGCTGTTGGAGCCTCGATCCTTGTCCACGAAGATGATCCGATCCGTTGCCTGGCCCGTGCGCTTGCCAGCAATCCTGACGCTCGCGCTGCTGGCGGGGTGCGATAGGGAAAGCACCGATGCGGCGCAACCGGCGCAAGAGACCGCATCCGGCTCGCCAAGCGGCGAGCAGCTGACCGGCACGCTCGACCGCTCGTTCGTGGGCCAGCAGATCCCCGAGATGACGGTCACCGATCCGACCGGCGCAAGCCTGTCCCTGCGCGACACCGGCGAGCGGCCCACGCTGCTCAATTTGTGGGCCACCTGGTGCGCGCCCTGCGTCGTCGAGATGCCGCTCCTTGACGAGCTGGCGGGTGAGCTTGGCGACGACGTCCGCGTGCTGACCGTCAGCGAGGACATGCAGGGCGCCGAGGTGGTCGAGCCCTTCTTCGCCGAGCGAGGCTTCGACAATCTGCCGCGCTGGATGGACCCGAAGAACGATCTCGCCTTCGCCTATGGCGGCGGTGCGGTGCTGCCCCTCACCGTGCTCTATGACGGCGAAGGGCGCGAGGTATGGCGCATGATCGGCGGCTTCGACTGGACGAGCGAGGAGGCGCGCACGCGGATTGCCGAGGCGTTGGCCTCGTCAGGCGCGCAGGCAAGCTGAGCCGCTAGCAGCGCAGCTCGCCCGCGACCTCGACTGCTTGACGCGGCCACAGCCGGACTCGTTTTCGAGCGTTCCACTCTTTGCTATGCGCCATCTCTGGCAGGCTCGCCATGTGACGGCGGATCCGGAGCTAGAGTGACGGGCGGCTCGCAAGCTCGGCCTTTGGTACGTGACCGGTAGCGAGCTGACTTTTTACCGCTCTTCGTGCGCGAAAAAGTCGAGTACGAAGCGGGTGCCCGGTTGCGTATCCTCCCATTGGGGCTTGCCGCCAAGCTGGCGGCTCAGGCTGTTGATCAGCTTCGTGCCGAGACTGGCCGATCCGCGGGCATTGAAGCTGGCCGGCAGACCTACCCCGTTGTCACAAACGACCAGATGGAGGTGTCCGGCTTCCTTTCCAAGTGAGACGCGCACCTCCCCGGCACCTTCGGGATAGGCGTATTTGATCGCGTTGGTGACGAGTTCGTTGACCAGCAAGCCAAGCGGCACCGCCTGGTCCGTGGACACCGTCATGGGCGCAAAGTTGCAGCTCAAGATCAGCCCTGAAGGCGCGGTTGTTCGAAGGTGCTCGACCAGTTCGGCCATGAAGTCGGCAAGATTGATCGTGTGGACTTCATGGGCGCGCCAGAGCCGATCATGCACCTGGGCGATGGTCTGTACGCGGCTTTGCGCGTCCTCCAGCGCCCGCTGCACCTCGATATGCGCGGACGCCCTTGCCTGCATCCCGAGCAGGCTGCTGACAATTGTCAGGCTGTTCTTGACCCGGTGGCTGATCTCACGCGTGAGCACCTCCTGGTGCTCCAGCGTCTGCGAGATCAGCATTTCCTTGGCGCGCGCATTCCCTTCGCTAATGCGTAGCGCCTCCTCGGCCCGCTGCCGCTCAATGGCAATGCCAAGAAGGTTTGCGAATCCCAGCATGAAGGCAATGTCCGCGTCGGTGAACCGACCCTCGGTGGGGCTGTCCACCTCCAAGACGCCGAAGGGCTCAGTATCGCCCTGGATAAGGACGTTAACCGCGCGCTTCACCCCATGCTCAACCAGCATCGCGGGCGTGCGGAAGCGGGTCTCGGCAGAAAGATGGTTGGAGATCACCGGCTCGCCGGTCTGGAAGGCGTAGCCGGCAGGGCTCTCCACATCCGCTCCGGCCCGGGCGTGCCCGACTATGCCGGGCTTCCAGCCGACGCCCGCCCGCACGACGAACTGACGTTCGTCAGGGAGATATTCCAGCGCTTTGCAGAATTCACTGTGCAACCCCAACGCGCACATCCGCGTCGCCTCCTGCAGCAGAGTGGGAAGGTCGTTATTCCTCAGCGCGAACCGCCCGTATGCGGCAGCAAGTTGCTGCTGGCGCAAGCGGTAAGCCAATTCCTCGGCGACCCCGCCCCCCTGCTCCGGGGGCACCGCCGCGGTGGCACCATGATTTTCGTTCATGTGATATTCCTGCTGTCCTAATCGGATGCGGGCGAGGACGCCTCCCGGACCAGCGACGGCGCAGTGGCACAATCAGCCGTCTGCAAAATATTTCTACGCTGGCCCGCTTGGGTACACTCTGCGACGCGGGTGCGTTGGACTTTGCGCCGCACGTAGGAAAGAGTTTTCGTACATTTTAGGGCCAGCCATTCCACAGTGCGGAAACGAGTGAACCTATCGACGAGACGCCTGGCGGCGGCGACGATCAGACCAATGGCGCCGAGACGTCGTGTACTCTGCCCATGCTTGGACCGAACCGCTTCGCGGCAAGTTCTGGTCGACTGCCATGCCGGTGCGGCTCATCAGCTTGCTCGACCGATTTCCGCTCCGGCGCACGCTGTCACTCGCCCTGCGGGCGGACATTTCGATCCTAGGCGATTGCCGGATCATCACGCGGGCAAAACGATGGTGGGCGGTGACGGGCTCGAACCGCCGACCCTCTCGGTGTAAACGAGATGCTCTACCAACTGAGCTAACCGCCCCCGAGCTGCGTCAGCTCGCGAAGGTCTGCAATCTAGCGGGTTTCAAGCCGCTTGGCTATCCGCTTGGCCTATCTACTTGGCTATGAAAGGGGCGATAGCTACGGGAAACCAATGGCTCCGCCCCGCTCCGCCTTTCCGCGACTGCTCGTGCTCGCCACTGGCGGCACGATTGCGGGGAGTGCGGGCTCGGCCATGCGGCGTGAATATCGCCCCGGCCAGGTGGGCATCGAACACTTCATCACGCAGGCAAGCGCCATGGGAGCGGACGCGCAGCTCACCGGGCGGCAGATCGCCAATATCGGCTCGGAGGATCTCGACTGGCCGACCCTCACGCGGCTCCACGCCGAGATCGCCAGCGCCATTGGAGGCGGCGAATTCGACGGCGTGATCATCACACACGGCACCGATACCGCCGAGGAGACCGCTTTTTTGCTCGACCTGACGCTGCCCACGGACAAGCCCGTGGTGCTGGTCGGCGCGATGCACCCGGTCGACACGGTGGGCAGCGATGGTATGCGTAACTTCGTCAATTCGGTGCGCGTTGCCGCCGATCCCGATGCCGCCGGACGCGGCGTGCTGCTGGTGATGAGCGACGCGGTGCTCGCCGCGCGCGATGCCAGGAAAGCGCGCACGATCGGCATCAACGCCTTCGCCGCTTTCCCGCGCGGCCCCGTCGGGCACGCGACGCCGACCTCGCTCGAATGGTTCGCCCCGCCCTGGCGCCCGCGCGCACCCGCCCGATTCGCCTGGCCCGAGCGGCCGCCGCTGGTGCCGATCCTTCACGCATTTCTTGGAATGAGCCCCGATTGCGTGGAGCAGGCGCTTGCCGGCGGCGCGCGCGGCATCGTGCTGGCTGGCTTTGGCGAGGGCAACATGCCCACGAGCGTGCGCCGGGCACTGGCCGATGCAGTTCGCCAAGGCGTGCCGGTGGTCCGTTCGACCCGCGTCGACGAAGGACTGGTCGACCGCCAGGCCGATGACGAGGCGCAGGGCTTTATCGCTGCGCGAGCCTTGGGGCCGGCCAAAGCCCGCATCCTGCTGCAATTGCTCATCGCCTCGGGCGAGAGAGGCGGAGCCGCCTGCCAAGCCTGGTTCGACTGCCGCTAGCCGGCTTCAGACCAGGTGGCCGGCATCCTTGCCGAGCCCGGCGAAATAGCGCGCGATAGCCTCAGCGGTGCGGTCGCTGAGCGCAACGAAGGCCCGGCGCTTGTCCGCGTCATCCTCCACCCGGTCGAGCAGGCCGGCCTTGGTCATCTGCCCGATCCAGCGCAGCGCCGTAGTGGGTGGCACACCCGAGGCGATGCACAGCGAAGTCACCGAAACGCGAGCATGCTCGGCACGCGCCGCGGTGAGGTCGAGCAGCATGTCCCAGGCCGGATCCGCGAACAGGTCGCCGTCGAAGAACTTGGCGCGGGCCTGGCGGTGCTGGATAATCCGCCGAACCAGGCGTGGCTCAGGCAGCGGCGGCTTGGCCGCGCGGCTTGCCGCCTCCGCCTGCCCGGCGCCGTTCGCCTCCTCAGCAACCAGCGGTTCTGCCTCCGCTGCGGCATAGCCCGCGGGCGCGCTCTCGCCGAACCGGTCGAGCCGCTGGGCGATCTCGCCGACCTGCTCGGTCAGGCGCAGCAGGGTCAATCGATCGTGCTCCGACAATTCGCGCACAGTAGAGCCGGTGCCCTGCGCCAGGATCATGCCGAGAGCGATCACCCGCCCCGCGCGCGTGGCGTTGACGAGAATCTGCGGCTCGGAAAGCTGGCAGGCCGAATAGACGGTGTCGAGCGAGCCGAACGAGGTCGAGAGCACGAGCTGCGTACCGGTGCGCGCGGCATGCTCGTCAAGCCGCGCCAGCGCATCAGCGCCTCGCTCGGACACTTCCGGGCAATCGACCAGCACCACTTCGCCGCGAGGCTGCGGCTCATCATCGAGCAGAAGCGTCAGCGAGCCGCATTCGCGCACCGAAAAGCCCGCGCGCTCGGCATCCTCGCGCATCTCCTCACGGACAAGCGCGCGGCCCGCAAAAATCGACAAGGCCATGCCGCTGCCCGCAGCAGCGGCGGGGCTGTCGTAGGAGAAATCCATCGAACTGGTCACGTTGGCGAGCGTGCTCCTGCCATTTGCATCATCCCTATCACAGAACGTGGCGACGCGAATGGCGGCCGGTCAAGCTATTCTTGTACAATATCCGGTATTTGCTTCCCAGCTGATGCATCCGGGCGCCCGCAGCATGCGCCGGAGTGATCTCAGCCCTGGACGGCAAAGGGATCGCGCACGAGGATCGTGTCCTCGCGCTCGGGGCTGGTGGAGACGCTCGCCACTGGGCACTCGATCAATTCCTCAATACGGCGAATGTACTTGATCGCCTGCGCGGGCAGGTCGGCCCAGCGGCGTGCGCCCGCCGTGGTTTCGCTCCACCCGCCCATCTCCTCGTAGATGGGCTCGCATTCGGCCTGCTCGACGGCGCTCGAGGGCAGGTAATCGATCTCGCGGCCGCGGAGCCGATAGCCGGTGCAGATGCGGATCGTCTCGAACCCGTCGAGCACGTCGAGCTTGGTCAGCGCGATGCCGGTGACGCCCGAGATCGCGCAGGTCTGGCGCACCAGCACCGCATCGAACCAGCCGCAGCGCCGCTTCCTCGCCGTGACAGTGCCGAATTCATGGCCCCGCTCACCCAGCAACTGGCCCACCTCGTCCTCGAGCTCGGTAGGGAACGGGCCCGAGCCCACGCGCGTGGTGTACGCCTTGACGATGCCGAGCACGAAGCCCGCTGCGCCCGGTCCCATGCCGCTGCCGCTCGCTACCGTGCCGCTGACCGTGTTGGAGCTGGTGACGAAAGGATAGGTGCCGTGATCGACGTCGAGCAGGACGCCCTGCGCGCCTTCGAACAGGATGCGCTTGCCCTCGCGCCGCAGGTCCCGCAGCCGCTTCCACACGGGCTGGGCGAATTGCTGCACGAACGGCGCGATCGCGCGCAATTCGACCAGCAGCGCCGGCCGGTCCACCGGCGGCTCACCGAAGCCGGCACGCAGCGCATCATGATGCGCGCACAACCGATCGAGCAGCGGCTCTAGTTCGTCAAGGTGAGCGAGGTCGCACACGCGGATGACGCGGCGGCCCACCTTGTCCTCGTAAGCGGGGCCGATGCCGCGGCCGGTCGTGCCGATCTTGCCCTTGCCCGCCGCCGCCTCGCGCAATCCGTCGAGGTCGCGGTGGAGCGGCAGGATAAGCGGGCAATTGTCTGCCACGCCAAAATTTTCGGGGCTGATGCTGACGCCCTGCCCCTCGAGCCGGCCGATCTCGTCGCGCAGTGCCCAGGGATCGAGCACCACCCCATTGCCGATCAGCGACAGGGTTCCGGTGACGATGCCGCTCGGCAGCAGCGAAAGCTTGTACGTGGTGTTGCCCACCACCAGCGTATGCCCGGCATTGTGCCCGCCCTGAAAGCGCACCACCACGTCGGCGCGGGCCGCCAGCCAGTCGACGATCTTGCCCTTGCCCTCATCGCCCCATTGGGCGCCGATCACGGTGACGTTGGCCATGGAATGGGCCTCCTCGGGTTCTTTGGGGGAAAGGTGAAGCGGGCCACGCGTTAGGGATGCAGAAGCGCGCCGTCCAGACCCTCGCGGACGGCCTTCATGCTACCTTGTAGGACGGATCCAAGCCATGAGCGAATACACCACCCCCACCCTGACCCTCAACGACGGCAAGGCGATGCCGCAACTGGGCTTCGGCACTTACAAGATCGCCGACGAAGATGCCCCAGGCGCCGTGGCGCTCGCGTTAGAGGCCGGGTACGAGCTGGTCGACACCGCTGCGATATACGAGAACGAGGAGGGTGTCGGCCGGGCGCTCGCCGAACGCGACGACGTCTTTCTGACCACCAAGATCTGGAACTCGGACCAGGGCTATCGCGAGGCGCGCGAAGGCTTCGAGCGCTCCCTGGCGCGGCTCGGCGGGCGCAGCGTGGACCTCGTGCTGATCCACTGGCCCTGCCCTGAACAAGGCAAGTTCGTCGACACCTGGAAGGCCCTCATCGACCTGCGCGAACTGGGCAAAGTGGGAAGTATCGGCGTATCGAATTTCCGGGAGGCCGATATCGAGGCGATCGTCAACGAGACCGGCGTCAAGCCGGTGCTCAATCAGGTGGAGCTGCACCCCACCTTCCAGCAGCGCGCTCTGCGCAAGATGCATGAGGATCTGGGCATCGTCACGCAAAGCTGGTCGCCGCTCGGCCAGGGCGAGGCGATGCGCGAGGGGCCGGTGAGCGCGATCGCAGACGAGCTCGGCACGCCCGCATCGGCAGTGGTGCTCGCCTGGCACCTGCATCACGGGCTCGCGCCGATCCCCAAGGCCAGCTCACGTCAGCATATGGATAGCAATTTCGCGGCGCTCGAGGTGAAGCTGAACGAAGAACAGATGGCGGCGATCGACGCGCTCGACAGCGCAGAGGGTCGCATCGGGCCCGATCCCGCCCGCTTCTGCTGAGCGGGTTAGGCAAGTGGGGCGGCGCGCCCGCTCCCTTGCCCGAGCCATGGCATTCGCCAGACGGTTGCCGGTGGCGCTTGGCGCGCGCGGTCCGCAGCCGTATGCCGTTTAGACGGTACCGACCGCCTGATCCTGAAGCGGGCGGGTCACGTCGCCCTCGAGAATGTGCGAGCAGCCCAGTGCAGCGGGGTCATCGCTCCCGGAGAGCGCCGCTACCGTTCGCCAGCCCTCCACGCGCAGGCGCTCCGCCGCGGCCTGATCATGGCCGAGCGGCACGAAGAGCTTCTCGCCCAGCCCCTCCCCGGCCTTCGCCGCCTCGACCAGATCCTCGGGGAAAAGCGAGAAGCCGGTCGCCGGCTCGTCGGTCCCGAGGATGCAGTAAGTGCCGCCGCGTCCCAGGGCGCCGCGCAGTCCCTCGGCATAGATCATGAAGCCGAACCAGGTCTGGTACTCGAAGCCGTGCCGCTCGCACGGGTCGAGCGTAAGGCGCACGCGGCCCTGCACCCGAGCCGCGATCCGGCGAAGCCCGTCGATCCGGCTGGCCAGCGCGCCGCCCGCATCGAGGGTCTCGAGCTTGGCGGCAGCCTCGTCGAACGGTCCGGTCGCGTAAAGCAGTGGAATATACGCCTCGCCGCCCGCATCGCGCAGCCCGCCGGCATCCTTGGCGTCGAGTTCCCGCCGCACGGCAGCGCGCTGCGCCGGATTCAACGGGAGTTCGGCCGCCGCCAGCGTGTCGACCAGATCGGGCAGCGTGAAATCAACCGAGATGCCACTCGCGCCCGCCGCCTCGAGTGAGGCGATTGCCAATTCGACGAGCTCGGCCGCGGCCTCGGCGCTGTCGCTACCAATGATCTCGGCTCCGAGCTGCAGCACCTCGCGCCGGGGGTCGAGCTGATCGCCGATCATGCGCGCGACCTGCCCGGCATAGCACATGCGCAGCGGGCGCGCCTTGTCGGCCAGGCTCGTCGCGGCGATCCGCCCGACCTGCGGCGTGATGTCCGAGCGCAGCGCCAGCATCCGCAGGCTGCGCGGATCGACGAAGCGGAACAAGTGCCGCGTGCGCACGCCGGCCATGCGGCGCAGCAGCGACTTCTCGAATTCGATCAACGGCGGGCGCACGCGGTCATAGCCGTGCGCATGCATCCGCTCGAGGACCGCCCGCTCGATCCGCTCGGCCGCCGCCGCACTTTGCGGCAAGCGGTCCTCGAGCCCCTCGGGCAGGAGGTCGCCGGAAAGATCGGATGCGGGATCGGTCATCGCGCGCCTGCCACTAGCCCCATCACCATCCCGGCGAAAGACTTGTCCTCGATCCGGGATGCGATGGGGCCGTGCATGGCGTTCGCGATCAGAAGCTCAGCGCCCGCGCCAGCTTGACGCCCTGGAGCTGCTCGGCCCTGGCCAGCACCTCCTGCGGGATCGCCTGGTCGACGCTGAGCAACAGCACCGCCTCGCCGCCCGCCTGGCGCCGCCCGAGGTGAAAGGTGCCGATATTGATGCCGCTTTCGCCAAGAAGCGTGCCGATGCGGCCAATAAAACCGGGTGCATCCTGGTTGACGATATACATCATGTGGCCCGCAAGCTCGGCCTCGATGCCGATGCCGAAGATCTCCACCAGGCGCGGCGCACCATTGCCGAACAGCGAGCCCGCCACCGAGCGATCGCCCTGGCTTGTGCCTACGGTGACGCGCACCAGCGTCTGGTACACGCCCTCGCGCTCGTTGCGGATCTCGCGCACCTCGATGCCGCGCTCTTTGGCCAGATACGGCGCGTTGACCATGTTCACGGTTTGCGAATAGCGCTTCATCAAGCCAGCCAGCACGGCGGCCACGATGGGCTTCTGGTTGAGTGCCGCGGCGGCGCCTTCCGTCTCAATGCTGATCTTGGGCAGCGTGCCATGTGCCAGCTGGCCGACCAGCGAGCCGAGATTTCCGGCAAGCGCCATATAAGGCTTGAGCTTGGGCGCTTCCTCGGCCGAGAGGCTGGGCATGTTGAGCGCGTTCGTCACCCCACCATCGACGAGGAAATCGCTCATCTGCTCGGCCACTTGCAGCGCCACGTTGACCTGCGCCTCGGTAGTCGATGCGCCCAGATGCGGGGTGCAGATGAAATTGCGCGTGCCGAACAAGGGGTGATCGGCCGCGGGGGGCTCCTTGGCGAACACGTCGAGCGCCGCGCCAGCGATATGCCCGCTTTCGAGCAGGTCCTTCAGCGCCGCCTCGTCGATCAACCCGCCGCGCGCGCAATTGATGATGCGCACGCCGGGCCTGGTCTGCTCAAGGCGCTCGCGGCTGAGAATGTTGCGCGTCTCATCGGTCAGCGGGGTGTGCAGCGTGATGAAATCCGCGCGCTCGACCAGCGTGCCGAGATCGACCTTTTCGATGCCCATCTCCACCGCGCGCTCTGAGGTGAGGAACGGGTCGTAGGCGATCACGCGCATGCGCAGGCCGAGCGCACGACTGGCGACGATCGAGCCGATATTGCCCGCGCCGATCAGGCCGAGCACCTTGCCCGTGACCTCGACGCCCATGAAGCCGTTCTTCGGCCACTCGCCCCTCTGCGTGCGTTCATTGGCCTCGGGGATCTGGCGGGCGAGCGCCATCATCAGCGCAACGGCGTGCTCGGCCGTCGTGATGGAATTGCCGAACGGCGTGTTCATCACCACCACGCCCCGGGCGCTGGCGGCGGGGATATCGACATTGTCGACGCCGATCCCGGCGCGGCCAATGACCTTGAGATTGGTCGCGGCCTCGAGCACGTCGACGGTCACCTTGGTGGCTGAACGGATCGCGAGACCATCATATTCGCCGATGCAGGCGATGAGCTCGTCCTTGCTCATGCCGGGCTTCACGTCGACGTCGCAGCCGCGCTCGCTGAAGATGCGCGCGGCGTTCTCGTCCATCTTGTCGGAAATGAGGACTCTGGGCTTGGTCATGGATAATCTCCGTCATCCCGGAACAGGGGCCGGGAACGCTGGCGGCGATGCGCGCAGCGTCGTTTGGCTGAAAGCGCCGCGGCCCTGCGCAAGCCGGGGCCGCGGCCTATGCGGATGTCAGGCGGAAACGGCGCTTTCAGCCTTCAGGCCTTCATAGGCCCACTCGATCCAGGGCAGCAGGCGCGCAATGTCCTCCTGCTCGACCGTACCGCCGCACCAGATGCGCAAGCTGGGCGGCGCATCGCGATAGCCGTTGAAGTCGTAGCCGATGTCCATGCCTTCGAGCTTGTCGGCAATCTTCTTGGGCAAAGCGGCCTGCTGCTCGGCCGAAAGGCTGTCGAACCACTCACCCTGGAAAACGAAGCACACGCCGGTATTGGTCCGCTGGGCAGGGTCGGAGACCATGTTGCGCAGCCAAGGCGTCGCCTCAATCCAGTCGGTGAGGAGCTTGGCATTGGCGTTGGCACGCTCGAACAACGCGCTTCGACCGCCGATCGATTTCGCCCATTCGAGCGCGGCGATATAGTCCTCGGTCGCCAGCATGGAGGGGGTGTTGATCGTTGCGCCCTCGAAGATGCCGGTGTTTATCTTGCCACCCTTCTTAATGCGGAAGAGCTTGGGCAGCGGCCATTCGGGATCGTAGCTCTCGATCCGCTCCACGGCCTTGGGTGAGAGGATCAGCATGCCATGCTGCGCCTCGGAACCCATCACCTTCTGCCAGGAATAGGTCGTCGCATCCAGCTTAGCCCAGTCCATCTCCTGCGCGAAAATGGCGCTCGTGGCATCGTTGATCGCCAGCCCTGCGCGGCCGGGGGCGAGCCAGTCCGTGTTCGGGATCCTGGCGCCGGAGGTGGTGCCGTTCCAGGTGAACACGACGTCATTGTCCTGCGGCACCTGGGCAAAATCGGGAATCTCGCCGTAATCGGCCTCTAGTATCTGCAGATCCTTAAGCTTCAGCTGCTTGACTGCGTCCTGGATCCAGACATTGCCGAAGCTTTCCCAGGCCGCGACAGTCGCGGGGCGAGCACCCAGCATGGTCCACATCGCGCATTCGAGCGCCCCCGTATCGGAACCCGGCATGATGCCGACGAGGTAGTCCTCGGGCACGCCCAGGAGCTCCTTCGACAAGTCGATCGCGTATTGGAGGCGGCTCTTGCCGAGCTTGGAGCGGTGCGAGCGGCCGAGCGAGCGGGTGTCGAGCTTGTCGAGCGACCAGCCGGGGAACTTGGCGCAGGGTCCGGACGAAAAGAACGGGCGCTGCGGACGCAGCGTCGGCTGTGCAATCATGTATTCTCTCCTTGCAGAGAGCTCGCGCGGCGTTGGGACCGCGTGGCCCGCCGCGGGGACTAGTTTGGTAAGGCTTCAAGTCAAGGACGATTGCGGTTTCCGTTGAAACCGGGGGTTTGCTGACGAAGCCGATTCGGCTGGCATTAAGAGCTTTGCGCTATCAACAAGGCGCATGCTTCGCGGGCTCGTCCTGTCCCTCGCCGCACTTCCGCTCGCGGCCTGCTCGCTTCCTCCCGGTCGCGGCGGCGAAACGCGCCAGCCTCCCGTGCGTGAAGGTCCACCTGCGATCGCCACCAGCCAATCTGGGCAGTGCTTCGCCAGGCTCGGCGCGGCGGGCGTGAACTTCAGTCCTTTGCCCGACCGTTATCTCGCGCAAGGCTGCACCAATCTGGGCACCGTGCAACTGCGCGACCTGCCTTCGGATGCCTCGCGCCTGGCAATAGTGAATGTCGGCCCCGTCACTTGCGAGGTGAGCCAGGCTTTCGCCGCTTGGGCGCGCTTCGGGGCGGACCGGGCCGCCCGGCAGATCCTCGGCTCTCCGTTACGCGCGGTCGAGACCTTCGGCAGCTATTCCTGCCGCGACGTCGCGGGTTCGGGCCGGCGCTCGGCGCATGCCACGGCTGCAGCCATCGACATTTCAGGGTTTGTGCTAGCGGACGGGCGACGGATCACCATCGCCGGAGGGTGGGACGGCCGTAGCGAGGCCGAACGGCGTTTCCTGCGGATCGTGCACCACAGCGCCTGCCGACGCTTTGCCACGGTGCTTGGACCCGATTACAATTCCGCGCATCGCGACCACCTGCATTTCGAAGGCGTGGCGCAGGCGCGCGCCTACTGCCGCTGAGGCAAGGCGCATGTGACATAGATTGGGCGGCAAGACTCTCGCCCATCTACCCTCAGCCAGTCGCCAAGCTGCGGCAGGCTCATTTAAAAAGATGGCGGCCTGCAAACGCTTACCACGACCTAGTCGCCACGAGGCGACGTACGCTTGGACGGTGAACGGACCGATTTGATCCCTGCCATAGCCTACATAGCCAGCCTCTTGATCGACTGACCGCATCACGGGCGCGCTTCCGGCCCCTGCCCCTGCCCCTGCCGCTGCCCCGCCGGGCTTGACCGGTCAGGCGGCGCGGCGCTCGGCCGCACCTGCGTAAGCGGCACGACCTGCTTCGGCAGCGGGGCGAAAGGGCGTCGCGTCCCCGGCTTCCACCGCAGATCCGGCGTCGCGCGCGGTTGACGCGAGGCCGGCGGTGCACTGCAGCCGCACCGCTTCGGCCGAATGCTGGAGGCCGAGCTTGTCCATCATGTTCGCGCGGTGGATCTCCACAGTTCGCGGCGAAATGTCGAGCGCGCGCGCGATGAGCTTATTCGAATGGCCCTCGCATATCCAGTCGAGCACCTGCCGCTCGCGCCGGCTGAGCGCGCTGATCCTGTTCTGCGCGTCCACCATTGCACGGCGCCGCGCCATGTGGCTCTCACCCACTTCGTCGAGCTTGGCCAGCATCCGGGCCAGATCGCCGTGCGAGAGCGGGAGCGGCAGGAAATCGAAAGCGCCTTCCTCCACTGCGCTGACGATATCGGGCACCTGCGCGTTCTCGGCCGCGGCCACCACTGGCAACCAGTTGCCGGCTTCGCTCAGCCGCTCGATCAGCCGGCCGATGCCCTGGTCCAAAATCTCGCCGCCAGCGACGATCACGCCTGAAACCGACGGCCGCTCGAGGAACTCGACAAGATCGGAATAGACCTCCGCGTGGCAGCCCATGGCGAAGGCGATACCTGCCTGCTCGGCGCGGGAGCGGCTCGTGCCGCCGACAATGTGGAGTGTGCGTTGCTGGTCCATGAGCTCAGGATTGCCGCGCCCTTTGCCGTAGCGCATTCCAAAACGCCCCCATTTTCGAACAGTTTGGCTGACCTGAGATGCGCTAGGCGCAAGATCCTGCCGAAAGGTTAAGTCCGAATTGGATCGATCATGCGTGCCGTTGCGGAACGTAAACACCCCAAGCCGAGCATAAACCGCTGATTCACCCTGTTCCCATGCGCAGCAACAAGTGCGAATCGACACCGCGCTGAGTGCGGCGGCGCTACTCGCTCTTCTGGTAGAAGCTGTAGTCCGGCAGCGAATGAAAGGCGGACCTGAGCGCCTCGCTCCAGCTGGAGGAGATCGCGTCGAAATAGCGGTCGGTCTGCTCGATGCGTCGTTCGTGCAGCGGCTCGAACCTGTCGCGCGCGATGACCAGCAGGTCTAACGGCAGGCCCACCGAAAGATTGGCCTTGAGCGTCGAATCGAAGCTGACCATCAGCAGCTTGACCGCATCCTCGAAGCTCATCTGCCGGTCATAGCCGCGGATGAGGATTGGCCGCCCGTATTTGGTCTCGCCGACCTGGAAGAAGGGCGTGTCGAAGCTCGCCTCGATGAAATTGCCTTCCGGGTAGATCAGGAACAGGCGCGGCTCCATGCCCTTGATCTGCCCGGCCAGGATCATCGAGGCGGTGAAGCGGGACGAGCCCGACTTGTTCTCGGCCTGGGTGCCGCGCACCGTCTCGCGCAGCAGCTTGCCCGCCTCCACCGCCACCTGGAACATGGTCGGCAGCTCGAGCAGCGAATTCTGTCGATCGAGCGGAGCCTTGGTGCGTTCTTCCAGCCGACTGATCACGGTCTGCGTGGTAGCCAGGTTGCCGGCGGTCATCAGCGAGATGATCCGCTCGCCCGGCACGCTCCAGTGGAACATCTTGCGAAACACGGAGATGTTGTCGACGCCCGAATTGGTCCGGGTGTCGCTCATCAGCACCAGCCCCTTGTCGAGGAGCAATCCTACGCAATACGTCATCCGCGAACCCGTAAGGCTCTCGTCAGCATGCGTCCACCTACTGCTGCTGCCCGGCCATCTGTTGTTCGACCGCGACGGACACTGTCAGATCCTCGGTAACGGCGCCGTAGCTGATCCCCGTGATCGGCGCTGCGTCGCGATAATCACGCCCGGTGGCCACGCGTACGTAGCGCGGATCGGGGCTGATCTGGTTGGAGATGTCGAAGCCCACCCAGCCAAGACCCTGCACGAAGGCCTCGGCCCAGGCATGGGTCGCCTCCTGCTCGATGCGGTCGTTCATCATCAGATAGCCGCTCACGTAGCGCGCCGGGATGTCAAGCGAGCGCGCCGCCGCGATGAAGATGTGCGCATGGTCCTGGCACACGCCCGAGCCCGCAGCGACGGCCTCCTCGGCCGTTGTGTCGACCCCCGTCTGGCCGGTGCCGTAATCCACCCGCTCGCGGATTGCCGCCGAGAGGTTGTGCAGCGTTGGCACCATGCCTTCCGGGCTTCGTTCGACCGAGGCGATCAACTGCTTGATCCGGGGGCCCGGCTGCGTGAGCTTGGTCCGGCCGAGAAAGGCCCACAAGGGCAAGTGCCCGGAATGGTGACCGATCACCCCGGCCTTGTCCTCGGTCTGGACCACGCCTGAACAGGTAACCATCACTTCCTTTACGCCCTCCAGCACGGAGACGAGCGTCACGTGGTTGTGATTCTGGTCGTCGAAGGAGAACTGCTCATGCGCCCCTTCGTAATCCATCCGCCATTCAAGAATACGCTGTCCCTGCGTCGCCTTGGGCGTGAGCCGCAGGCGCTGGAGACCGTGCGCGACGGGCTGGGCGAAGCGGTAGCGAGTGGTGTGGCGAATGGCGAGGTGCATGGCTGGTCTTGATTCCCTCTCGTGGGGATCTCTGAGCTCAGGAGATGAAGCGGTAATCCCCCGCGATGGCTGCGGCGATCTCGTTGTTGCGAACGATGAAATCGATCAGGAACTCGTGCAGCCCCTGGTCGAAGATGTCGTCGACTGTCTTGTTGCTCAGCCGCGTGTACGTTTCCCGCATGGATTCGTGGCTCTTGCCCTCGTGCCCGTGCAGCCTGGCAAGCGCGGCGAGATTTTCGCGCATTGCCGCGTAGCAGAAGGAGAGGCTGCGCGGAAACCGGTCGTCGAGGATGAGGAATTCGGCGACCGAGCGCGCATCCATGCGACCGGCATTGAGCCAGCGATAGGCGCGCTCGCCCGACACAGAGCGCAGGATATTGTCCCATTGTCCCGTATCGAGTGCGGTGCCGACATAGGAAAGCGAAGGCAGCAGCAGATAGTATTTCACATCGAGAATGCGCGCCGTGTTGTCAGCACGCTCGATATAGGTCCCGGAGCGGGCGAAAGAATAGGTCTCGTTGCGCAGCATCGAGCCGTGCGTCGCTCCCCGAGCGAGAGTCGATTCGCGTCGGATCGCGGACAGCGCCATGCCGAGATTGCTCTCGCGCACCGGCCGGCCGAGCAGGTCGCGCAAGGTCATCCAGCCTTCGTTGACAGCCTCCCACACCTCGGCTGTGATTGCGGAGCGGCACGACCGCGCATTGGTCCGCGCCCGCTCGAACATGGTGAGCACGCTTTCGGGATTGTTCCGGCCCCTGAGCACGTAATCACATACATGCGCGCCGTCATAACCCTCATGCGTCTCCTGGTAAGCCGACAAGAGCCCGATCGTCGTGAGGATCGAGCGCCATTCCTCGCTCGCGGTATCCTGGCCGCGGGTAAGGGTCATCCGGTGCCCGGCCGCAAGCAGGCGTGCGGTATTCTCCGCCCGCTCGAGATAGCGGTACATCCAGAAGATGCCGTTTGCGACGCGGGCTAGCATTGGCGGCCCGGCACAGCGCGCCCGGGCATCGTGCCCCAAAGCATTGCGGGCGTGGGCATCGGGCCTGGCAGGGCGAGCCGATCAGCAGGCGCGGCTGTCACAGGTCGTCCAGCACCCAGCTGTCCTTGGTCCCGCCGCCCTGGCTCGAATTGACCACCAGCGAGCCTTTCTTGAGCGCGACGCGGGTGAGCCCGCCCGGGGTGAGGTCCACTCCGGTGGGCGAGCACAGCACGAACGGCCGCAGGTCCACGTGGCGCGGCGCCAGCCCCTTGCGGGTGAAGATCGGGCAGGTGGAGAGCGCGAGCGTCGGCTGGGCGATGTAATTTTCCGGATGGGCCAGGAGCTTCTCGCGGAACTGGGCCAGTTCGCGCCGCGAAGCGGCGGGGCCGATCAGCATGCCATAGCCACCCGAACCGTGCACTTCCTTGACCACCAGCTCGTGCAAATTGTCGAGCACGTATTTGAGCGAATCCGGGTCAGCGCAGCGAAAGGTCTCGACATTGGGCAGGAGCGGCTTCTCGCCGGTATAGAACTCGACGATCTCGGGCATGAAGGAATAGATCGCCTTGTCGTCCGCCACGCCGGTGCCGGGCGCATTGGCGATGGTGATGCGCCCTGCACGATAGACGTCCATGATGCCCGGCACGCCCAGCACGCTGTCGGGGTTGAAGGTGAGCGGATCCAGAAACTCGTCGTCCACCCGGCGATAGAGCACATCGATTGGCTGGAAGCCCACGGTGGTGCGCATCTGCACCTTCCCGTCCACGATCCTCAGATCGCTGCCTTCCACCAGCTCGGCACCCATCTGGTCGGCGAGGAAGGCGTGCTCGAAATAGGCGGAATTGAATATTCCGGGGGTCAGCACCGCAATCGTGGGATTGGCACCTGCACTCTCTGGCGCGCAGGCGGCGAGGCTCTGCGCCAGGCGGCGCGGATAATTGGAGACCTGCTGCACCTTCACGCGCGAGAACAGCTCCGGAAACATCGCCATCATCGTCTCGCGGTTCTCGAGCATGTACGAGACCCCCGATGGCGTGCGGGCATTGTCCTCGAGCACGAGAAACTCGTCGGGCCCGGTGCGCACGAGGTCGATGCCCACGATGTGCGTGTAGACGCCGCCAGGCGGCGTAAAGCCGACCATCTGCGGCAGCCAGGCCTTGTTGTTGCGGAACAGGCGCTCGGGCAGCCGCCCAGAGCGGATGATCTCCTGCCGGTGGTAGAGATCGTGCATGAAGGCGTTGAGCGCCCGCACCCGCTGCTCGACACCGCGCGTCAGCCGCCGCCATTCCGCGCCGCTGATGATGCGCGGCACCATGTCGAACGGGATCAGCCGTTCCTCGGCATCGTCCTCACCATAGACGTTGAAGGTAATGCCGCTCCTGCGAAAGAAGCTCTCGGCCTCGAAGCCCTTGCGGCGCATCCAGGCGCCGTCCTGCTCCGATAGCCATGCCTCGTACCCCTTGTAGGCCGGGCGAACCGTGCCGTCGGGTGCAAGCATCTCGTCGTAATAGGCTGAACCGGAAGCGGTCATGTTCCCCCTGAATGGCGCGGCACAGCATGGCACGGTTCGCAATTCTAGCCAAGTGCACGCTACATTCCCGAAAGGCTCAGCGGTCGGCGAGTTCCCTAGCGACCGCCCGGATGGCCTCTGGCGAGTTGGAGAAGCCCATGTGCGTGCAGCGCAGCGCCACCGCCCGGTCGCGCTCGCCAGGAAGGCCGCAGGCGCTGCGCGGGGCGATCACGCCGTCACGTGGGCTCCACAGCGCCACGGTCTCCACCGGCGGCTTCTCGGACAGGCGCGCCTCGATCGGCGGGCTCGATACCGAATGGCCGGTGACCATCTGGTAGATCCGCCAGACATTGTTGGAATAGGGCGTGTGGCTGAACGGCGAGCCCATCGTCACCACCTTGTCCACCAGAAGCGGGTGGCGTTTGGCAATCTCGCGCGCGAAGATGCCGCCCAGGCTCCAGCCCACCAGCACTACGTTCTGGCCGTAGCGTTCGCGCACATCCTCCACCCGCCGGGACAGAAGCCCGAAATTCTGCTCGGTCGGGCCGAAATTATGGCCCATGCCCCACCGCTTCACCGTATGGCCGATCCCCTCGAGCTGCTCCGCCATGTAGCGCATGCGCAGCGGGTGGGCGGCGAAGCCAGGCAGCAGGATCACAATCCGCGAGCGTTCGGCCGTCTCGAGCTCCAGCGGCTGACGAAATCGTCGGACAACGGGCTCAACGAAAGCGGCGGCTTCGCCGAGCAACAGATCAATAGTCGGCGAGCGCGCCTGCTCGGGCGCGCTGTCGAACGCCAGCCGGACGCGCCGCGTCAGCGGTTCCCCGAAACCGGAGAACCTGCTGCCGCCCGCGAACCGCGAGGACCATTGCATGACGTGCGTTGTGACCATCGCCTCATTGTAATGAAACTGTCTTGTTACAGCATGAACGGGAATGGCTTGGCGTGGTTTCCCAAGCCAAGTGCCTCGGCCAGAACCTGCACCATCCGTTCGGGCGGCCGAGGCGCCTCTACCGGATCGTTCAAGCTGAGGCAGAACGGAGGCTGCATCGCCGCCTGTACACGCTGCGAATGATTGCGTGGCGGCCGGCGCACGCCCATATTCCGGGGCACATGGCAGAACTCATAATCAGACGCGGGCTGGAAGAGCCGGACACCAGCGGACAATTCGTGCCGCACAAACCCGCGCGGCCCGAGAAATCGGAACCGGGCAGGCCCTTCAAGCTGGTTTCGGACTACGAGCCGAGTGGCGACCAGCCGACCGCCATCGCCGAACTGGTGCAAGCCGCGCGGGACGGCGAGCAGACGCAGGTGCTGCTCGGCGTCACCGGCAGCGGCAAGACCTTCACCATGGCGAAAGTGGTCGAAGCGCTGCAGCGCCCGGCGCTGATCCTGGCGCCCAACAAGATCCTCGCGGCGCAGCTCTATGGCGAGTTCAAGAGTTTCTTCCCCGAGAACGCGGTCGAGTATTTCGTCAGCTATTACGACTACTATCAGCCTGAAGCCTATGTGCCCCGCTCGGACACGTACATCGAGAAGGAAAGCTCGGTGAACGAGGCGATCGACCGTATGCGGCACTCGGCCACCCGTGCCTTGCTCGAGCGTGACGACGTGCTGATCGTGGCGTCGGTCAGTTGCCTCTACGGCATCGGCTCGGTCGAGACCTATTCGGCGATGATCTTCGACCTCAAGGCAGGCGAGAGCGCCGACCAGCGTGAGCTGATCCGCAAGCTTGTGGCGCTTCAATACAAGCGCAACGATCTTGCCTTCGCGCGCGGCAATTTCCGCGTGCGGGGGGACAGTCTGGAGCTGTTTCCCAGCCACCTTGAGGACACCGCCTGGCGGATCAGCTTTTTCGGCGACGAGATCGAGGATATCGCCGAGTTCGACCCGTTGACCGGGAAGAAGGGCCAGTCGCTCGGCAAGGTGCGCGTCTACGCCAACTCGCACTACGTCACCCCCGGCCCGACCATGAAGCAGGCGAGCCAGGCCATCCGCTTCGAACTGACCGAGCGGCTGAAGGAATTGCAGGAGGAGGGCCGCCTGATCGAGGCCCAGCGTCTCGAGCAGCGCACCAATTTCGATCTCGAGATGATAGCCGCCACGGGAAGCTGCAACGGCATCGAGAACTACAGCCGGTTCCTCACCGGGCGCCTTCCCGGCGAACCGCCGCCCACTCTTTTCGAGTACTTGCCCGAGAACGCGCTGCTGTTCGTGGACGAGAGCCACCAGACCGTGCCGCAGGTGGGCGCGATGGCCAAGGGTGACCATCGGCGCAAGATCACGCTCGCCGAATACGGCTTCCGCCTGCCCTCGTGCATCGACAACCGCCCGCTGCGCTTCAACGAATGGGACGCGATGCGGCCGCAGACCGTCGCCGTATCCGCTACCCCTGGCTCATGGGAGATGGAGCAGACCGGCGGCGTGTTCGCCGAACAGGTGATCCGCCCCACCGGCCTCATCGACCCCCCGGTCGAGATCCGACCGGTCGAGGACCAGGTGCAGGACTGCATCGCCGAGTGCAAGGCGACCGCGCAGATGGGCTATCGCACGCTCGTCACCACGCTGACCAAGCGCATGGCCGAGGATTTGACCGAGTTCATGCACGAGCAGGGCGTGCGCGTGCGCTACATGCACTCGGACGTCGAGACTCTGGAGCGCATCGAGCTGATCCGGGACCTGCGGCTCGGCGTCTATGACGTGCTGATCGGCATCAACCTGCTGCGCGAAGGCCTCGACATTCCCGAATGCGGGCTCGTCTGCATCCTCGATGCCGACAAGGAGGGGTTCCTGCGCTCGGAAACCTCGTTGATCCAGACGATCGGCCGCGCCGCCCGCAACGTGGACGGCCGCGTTATCCTCTATGCCGACCGCATCACCGGCTCGATGGAGCGCGCCATGGCCGAGACCGGTCGTCGTCGCGAGAGGCAGCGCGAATACAATGCCGAGCACGGCATCACCCCGACTACGATCAAGCGCGCCATTGCCGACATCGTCGCGCACACCGCCGCGCAGGACGGGGTGCTGGTGGATACGGGCGATGACGAGCGCAACAACCTCGTCGGCCACAATCTGCGCGGCTATATCGAAGACCTCGAAAAACGCATGCGCGCCGCCGCCGCCGACCTCGAATTCGAGGAAGCCGGCCGATTGCGCGATGAGATCCGCCGGATGGAGAACGAGGAGCTGGGCCTCCCCGACAGCGAGAAGAAGGCGCCACGTGTGGGGCGGAGTAACGAGGGCAAGCCGGGAACGCGGAAGCTGCGATATGGGAAGACGCAGCGGAAGTTTGGGAAGTGAGGCGCCCATCGACGCCGTAAAACCCGTTAAATAGGAGCACACTGGTGAGGGCTGTATCTCGACGGAACTGATAGCTGGAGGTCGCCATGATCATCACCTTCGCCGACGAAAATACCAGTCAAATCTGGTCCGGCCACCGCAGTCGCAAGCTTCCCGCCGACATGCAGCACCGGGCCTTGGCCAAGCTCGCCCTACTCAAACGGGTCAAGTCGCTCGACGAGTTACGCCATCCGCCCGGCAACAGCCTTCATGCGCTATCGGGCAACCGGTCAGGCCAGCACGCCCTTTCAATCAACAAGCAGTGGCGTATATGCTTCGTCTGGAAAGATGGGCATGCACATGACGTCGAGATCGTCGATTACCACTGACAGCGAATGGCTTCACAATCCGCATGCGGGCGAACTCCTCGTGTCCGAGTTCATGCAGCCGCTTGATATTGCCTGCCCCACTTTGGCCGAGGCGATCGGAGCCGACGCTGCACATCTTCAGGCGGTGATCAATGGCTCGGAACGCATCGATGCGGAGATTGACCTGCGATTAGCGCGCTATTTCCGCATCTCGGAGGGCTTCTTCCTCGGCTTGCAGGACGATCACGAGATCCGCAGAGCCAAGCGCATGCTCAGTCACGAGCTAGACCGCATCGCACCGCGCGCCGCCTGACTTGCTTGTGATGACTGCGCGCTTTCTTGCGGCGAGCCTCGCCGTCGCCTCGCTCTCAGCCTGCCAGCAATCGCAGGACGACACGGCGCAGGCACGCCGCGTTGCCTTTGCGCAATCCAACCGTGAATTGCTGCGGCCGATCGCCGCGCCAGACACCACGCAGGCGCGGTGGATCGTAAACGAAAGCGGCCAGGCCATTCATTTCGGCAATGAGGGCGAGCCGCCCATGCTCACGCTCGATTGCCGGCTGGCGGACAATCCGCCGCAGATGCGCATCATCCGCCATGTCCGCGGGCGGCCGGGCCAGGGAGCGCTGTTCCCGGTGATCGGCAACGGCATGATCTCGCGCTTCCTGGTCGACGCGCGGCTGGAGGACGGCGAGTGGCGCTGGGAGGGCACGACCGGCGCCGCCAACCCGATGCTTGACGTGTTCACCGGTCCCCGCCCGCTCACCGCTACGCTGCCCGGTGGCGGCTTGCTCGAGATCGCCGGAAGCCGCGTTCCCGGCGAGTTCGTCACCTGGTGCCGAGCTGGCCGCGACGTGATGAAGGCAGAGGCAGAGGAGCAGGACGAGCTCGCGACAGAAACCCCGGCCGGGCCGGCGCCGGAGGCAACCCGCTAGCGGTCAGCCGGCCTGCCCGGCCAGCTCCACCAGGCTATCGGGCGTCAGCACCTGCGGCAGCTGCTCGCCCTCGCCCTTTACCGGGTACCAAATGTAAAGCGGCACGCCAGCCGCGCCTCGTTCGGTGAGGAAGCGCGTGATGACCGGATCGCGCCGGGTCCAGTCACCGCGCAACGCCACCACACCGGCTTGCTCGAATGCCTCGCGCGTCGCCTCGCGCTCGATCGCGACGTTCTCGTTGACCTTGCAGGTGAGGCACCAATCGGCGGTGAACCACACGAATACCGGCCGGCCCGACGCGCGCGCCTCTGTCAGCGCGGCTTCGCTGAAGCCTGCAGGTTCCAACACGCTCTCGGCGGCTTGGGCGGGCGGGGAATAGGCCTGCGGGAGCATCACCAGGGCGAGCGCCGCCAGTGCTGCGGCAACAAGGCCGCGCCTCTTCCCGCGCGACCGCAAGGCGACAAGCAGAAGGACAACCTGAATCGCGATCACCAGGCCAAGGCCTGCAAACCACGCGCCGCCCAGCCGCCAGCAGAGCCATAGCAGCGCGAGCGCGGTAAGCCCCATCGGCACAGCCAGTGCATTGCGGAACCGCTCCATCCAACGTCCGGGCTTAGGGAGCAGGCGCCGCAGCGGCGGCACGAAGCCGAGCAGCAGGAACGGTAGCGCGAGACCGAAGCCGAGAATCGCGAACAGCAGCAGCGCCTGGCTCCAGGGCAGCAGCAACGCCGCGCCCAAAGCCGCGGCCATGAATGGTCCGGTGCACGGCGTGGCGACAAAGGCCGCCAGCAGCCCGGTCGCAAAGGCGCTCGTCCGCCCGCCTGCACGCGTGATCGACAGCGAGGGCAGCTCATACAACCCGGCCAGATTGGCGGTAATCGCCACGGCCAGTACCAGCAGCGCCAGCACCACGCCCGGTTCCTGCAGCTGGAAGGCCCAGCCAATCTCGTTGCCGCCCGCCCGCAGCAATAACAACAGCCCGCCCAGCGCCACGCAGGCGAGGACGACGCCCGCCGTATAGGCCAGCCCTTCGCGCCGAGCCTCCGCCTCACCCTCGCCCGCACGCGCGAGGGTGAGCGCCTTGAGGCTGAGGATCGGGAACACGCAAGGCATGAGGTTGAGCAGCAGCCCGCCCGCGAGCGCGCCAGCGGCCAGCACCCACAGCGAGGTGGTCAGGGCCCTGCCGGCGCCTTCGCCGACCGGCTCTCCGCCCGTCGGCACGGCTCCCGGCGCCGCCGTGAAGCGCAGGCCATTGCCCTGGCCATCCAGCGTGACGATGCCCGACACGCTCGCCGCCTCCTGCTTGAGGCCGCCGCGCGGGATCTCGGCCACCAGCAAATTGCCCTCGCGACGGAAGCTCTGGGGCGCGGCGTAATCGACAAGCTGCTCGTCGGCGATGAACACATGCGGCTCGGACAGCTCAAGCGAGGCGGGCAGCGGAATGCCGATGCGCAAGGTCGTGGGCGTGAGGGCGAAGCTCGCCGCGCTGTCGATCAGGGGCGGGATCGCAGCGCGCCACTGATCGAAACGTGGGTCTCGGCCAGCGCTGCCGGGCACATGGCCGGTCGCGATGCGCAGGGTCAAGGTGGCGCGCTCGGGCACGCAGATCTCGTCGGTGCAGGCGAGCCATTCGGCTTGGACGGCGATCGGAGCGAAGGCGTCGATGAGCGCGCTTGCGGGCACCTCGATCGGCACCAGCACGGCATAGGGCCCCTCGTAGACATGGTTCATCAGCCCCGCGATGACGAGCTGCCGGGGCACCGGATATTGCAGATCGCCCGCCCGCCAACCTTGAGGCAGGTCCCACGCAAGGCGCATTCCGTAGCCCGCATCGCCCGGATTCGACCAGTAACCGTGCCAGCCCGGCTCGGGGCGAAAGTGGATCGCCAAGGTGAGCGGCCCGCCCGGAGCGGCCGGCCCGTCGGCGACGAGCTCGGCCTGGATATGGTTCGCTTGCGCACCGGACGCCTGCAGGGCAGCCGATTGGGCATGCGCGACGACGCCTGTAAGCAAGGCGGCGAGCAGGCAGGCCAGCAATGCGGTGAGCCGCACAAGCCAGCGGAGGATGGCGGTTCCCCTTGCGTCCATGACAGCTTGCGATCTAGGACCGGTTGGCATGGCGGACAAGCGCGATCTCCTGATCCTGGGCGGAGGCCTGGTAGGCATGGCGCTGGCGCTGACCGCGGCGCGCAAGGGCCTGTCGAGCCATGTGGTCGACCGTGCCGATCCGGCTGAGCTGACTGCCGATGGCTTTGACGGGCGCGCCTCTGCCATTTCCACCGCCAGCTGGAACCTCATCAGCAATATCGGCCTTGCCGACCGACTCGAGCCGCATGGCTGCCCGATCGCCAAGATCGCGGTGACTGACGGTATGAAACCCGGTCGGATCGATTTCGCGCCTGAGCCGCACGAGGGCTCGCTGGGCCGGATGTTCGCCAACCGGCAATTGCGCCTGGCCTTGTTCGAGGCGGCCAAGGCCCAGGAGCTGATCGCCTGGCACCCCCGCTCGACCGTGATGACACGCGAGCGCGGCGAGCATGGCGTGGCGGCTCTGCTCGCCGACGGAACCCGCCTCGAAGCCGCGTTGATGATCGCCGCCGAAGGCCGTTCCTCGCCCACGCGCGAGGAGGCCGGCATCGCCGTCGCGCGCTGGGACTACCGCCACCGTGCGATCATCGCCGGGCTGACTCACGAGAAGCCGCACGGAAACGTCGCCTGGGAGATCTTCTACCCGGCCGGACCGTTCGCCCTGCTGCCGCTGATCGACGATGACCAGGGCCGACACCGCAGCGCGCTGGTCTGGACCGTCTCGGAACGCGATGCCGAGGGCGTGCTCGCCCTTGGGCCGCGCGCGTTCACGGCCGAAGTGGCGAAGCGGATGCACAACATTTTTGGCGCGGTTCAATTGACCGGACCGCGTTCGGCCTACCCGCTGGGCTTTCACCACACGACCACGATCACCGCACACCGCCTGGCGCTGGTGGGCGATGCTGCGCATGCGATCCACCCGATCGCAGGCCAAGGGCTCAACCTGGGCCTGCGTGACGTGGGCGCGCTGGTCGAGGTGCTATCGGAAGGCGCGCGACTCGGCCTCGAGCCGGGCGATGCGCAATTGCTTGCCCGTTATGAGCGCTGGCGCGGGCTCGACACGTTCATGGTGGCGCTGGCGACAGACGGCCTTACGCGGCTGTTCGGCATTCCCGGCGCGCTCCCGAGCGCGGTCCGGCGCGCAGGCATGGCCGCGGTGCAGCGCACAGACCCGCTCAAGCGCTGGTTTATGGACGAGGCCCGCGGCGTGCGGGGCGAACTGCCCGATTTGCTCAAAGCCTAAGGCAACCTGCTGGAGGCTCCAGGCAGGCCTCGAACAGGTCAGTCGGCTGGGCTCGGCTGCTCCACCCGGTTGCCCGACCCGTCGCGCAATTGCCGCGGCTCGAGGATTGCGGTGGTCTCAAGCAATTCCAGCCCGCGCTGCGCCCGTGCATAGCGTTGCGCGTCCCCGATCCAGGCGGCGGCCTCCTGCGCGTTGGGCATGTTGCGGATCTCGGCGATCGCCACCTCGACGCGGCCGCTCTCTAGAAACAGGCGGGCACGCTCCAACCGGCTTTCTGCACGCGGGCTCGGCGTATCCTCGGTGCGGATCACGAAGAGTTGCGACAATTCGCGTCCGATACGGGGGAGCACGCCCTCTTCCAACGGCGCATTGGCCAATGCCGGAGCCAGTCCGTCGAGCCGCGCCAGAAGCTGGTCGAGCGTGACCGGGTCATCGCCCGCCGCGTTCACCGCCCGAACGGCATTGGGCAGCGCATCCGCGAAACGCAGGCGCAGCTGGTCGGACAGATAGCCGAGCGGGGCGCCGCGTTCGATCGCCCGGCGCGCAGCGAAGGCGATGAGCAGCCCTTCGGCGCGCGCGGCATTGCCGGCGGCTGCCTGCGCCTGCAGGTCGAGCCGCGCAAGGCGCTGCTCCATCGCGGCCACGCGCTGGTCGATACCGCCCTGCTGCTCGGCAACCTGGGCCACCCGCTTCGCGGCAATGGTCGCGGTTTGCGCCTGCTGGATGGCAGAGAGGCCGGGATCGGTAGCACCGGAGGCGGCCCCCTCTTCGTTCGCCAGCTCAAGCGTCCCATCGCCGCCGATGTCCAGAAGCGCGGACGCACCGGGGCCGAACAGCCAGTCCGTTTCCCGCGCTAGGTAGAAGGTGAGCGTAGCACCGAGCAGAAAGGCCACAAGCGCCGCGACGATGGCAAGGCGCAGGGGATGCTGCCTCGCGCGCGCGGTATGGGTCGGAAATGAATGGCTTTCGTCCATGATTCTTCGGTAATGCGACCTCGTCGCGCGACAAGCAGGTGCTGCGCTATTGGCACATGTCGCGCGCCAAGGCCAACAATGCCGCGTCTTCCGGTCGTTCGGCGCTGCGCACCCTTGCCCATCCCTTGCCCGCCGCCGAAGCAATCCGCGGGGCGAGGGCGGCAAGCGCGATCCGCGCACGGTCGATACGGAGCCGGTCGCATTCGGCCGCCATGTGAACCGCCGCAACGCCAGAATGCAGCAGCACCAGTGCGCCCTCCCGCAGCAGATCGGCAAGCCTGGCAGGCATGGGCATTGCCGCGCTCTCATAGACGATGCGGGTGGTTATTTTTGTCTCGGCGGGCGGATCGAGCGCGACATGCGCCTCGCCGGCCAGGCGGAGGAAACGCTTGGGCACTGCCGTACTATCGAGCAGGTCCTGCAATCCCCCTTCGCCGCGTTGGCCGACGCGCATGCCGGCCTCGGCAGCCACCCTGGCGGTCATCCGGCCGACCGCGTGGACCGGCAAATGCCGGTAATCGGCGAGCGAAGCTCCGGCATGGCGAATCGCATTGACGCTGCCGATCAGCAGCGCGTCGAACTGCTCCGGCGGGGGCGGATCCCAGCCGATGGGGCGGACCTCGAACAAGGGCACGCCCGTGACGGGAAGCCCCGCCTCGCGCGCAGTCCCGAGCGTTGCCGAGAGCCCGGGCTCGGGGCGGATGGCGATGACCGGCCGCATCGCCGGCTCACGCTGCTCCGCTGAAGTGCACGGCTATGGCCTCGGGCGCCCGATCCAGCAGCTCACGCCCCAGGTCAACGGGGCCTTGCTCACAGCCCGCCGTGAAGCGCGCGCTCGCCTCGACCTTTTCCGCTCCATCGGGGCTGTAGATCGCGGCGCGCATGGTCAGGTGCTCGCCTTCGAAGTCACACAGCACGGCGATGGGAGAATGGCAATTGCCGCCCAGCGCCTTCAGCAGCGCGCGCTCGGCCGTCACCTCGGCGCGGCTCGGCGCGTGGTCGAGTGGGGCGAGAAGATCGCGCGTGCGCATGTCGTCGGCGCGGCACTCGAGTGCGATGGCCCCCTGCGAGGGCGCAGGAAGCCACTCGGACGCATCGAGCACATGCCCGGTCCCGTGCTCGCCAAGCCGTTCGAGGCCGGCGGCAGCAAGAAAGGTCGCGTCCGCCTCGCCGGCGGCCAGCCGCGCGATCCGCGTGGCGACGTTGCCCCTGAAGGACACCACCCGGCAATCGGGTCGTAGATGGAGCGCCTGCGCCGCGCGGCGCGGCGCGCTGGTGCCGATCGTGCTCCCTTGCGGCAAGGCGGCGAGGCTGATGGCGCCCACCAGGCGGTCGCGCTTGTCCGCGCGCGGCAGGATCGCGGCGATGTGCAAGATCCCGGGCCGGATCGTCTCCACATCTTTGAGCGAGTGCACCGCGGCATCGATCCGCCGCTCGGCAAGCCAGGCGTCGAGTTCCTTGGTCCACAGCGCCTTGCCGCCGATCTCGGCCAGCGGCCGGTCCTGCACCTTGTCGCCACTGGCGATGACCGACACGAGCTCGACCGCATCTTGCGGCCAATTATGCGCCGCGCACAACCGCGCGCGCGCCTCCTCGGCCTGCGCCATGGCCAGTGGCGAGCGGCGCGTGCCCAGCTTGAGGAAGGGCTTGGCGGAGGGTTCGTAGGTGGGCGTCTCTGGCATCAGGTCTCCTTGCCCTAAGCGGCAATTGCGTCCAGTGGAACCCGCCATGATCTGTGCGCCCCCCCTCGTTCTGGGCATCGAAAGCTCGTGCGACGAGACCGCCGCGGCGCTGGTCACGGGCGACCGGCGCATCCTGGCCCAGGCGATCGCCAGCCAGGAGGAGGCGCATGCGCCTTATGGCGGCGTGGTGCCCGAGATTGCCGCCCGCGCCCATTCCGAGCGCCTCGCGCCCATGATCGAGCAAGTGCTGCGCGAAGCGGGCATTGCGCTTGCCGAGTGCGACGCCATCGCCGCCGCCGCCGGCCCCGGGCTGATCGGCGGGGTGATGGTGGGGCTCGTCACCGCCAAGGCGCTGGCCATGGCGAGCGACAGGCCGCTGCTGGCGATCAATCACCTCGAGGGCCACGCGCTGAGCCCGCGCCTGGCCGACCCCACGCTCGGCTTTCCCTATGCGCTACTGCTGGTCTCGGGCGGGCATTGCCAGATCCTGCTGGTGGAGGGCGTGGGCCGCTACCGGCGGCTCGCCACCACGATCGACGATGCGCTGGGCGAAGCGTTCGACAAGACGGCCAAGATCCTCGGCCTCGGCTATCCGGGCGGTCCGGCGGTCGAGCGGCTGGCGGCCACGGGCGATCCGCGCGCCGTGCCGCTGCCCCGCCCGCTGGTCGGCAGCGGCGAGCCGCATTTCTCCTTCGCCGGCCTCAAGAGCGCGGTTCTGCGCGCGCATGAGAGCGGGCGGCACAGCGCCGCCGACATCGCCGCGAGCTTCCAGAACGCGGCGATCGCGTGCCTCATCGACCGGCTCGCCTTCGCCTTCCGGGACATTGGCCCGGTCGAGGCGCTGGTGGCCGCCGGCGGCGTGGCCGCGAACGGCGCCATCCGCGCCAGCCTCGAGGAATTCGCCGCCAAGCGAGGCCTGCGCTTCGTCGCGCCACCACTGCCTTTGTGCACCGATAATGCGGCGATGATCGCCTGGGCGGGGATCGAGCGGTTGAGCTTTGGCGCATCGGATTCGCTCGACTTTGCCGCACGCCCGCGCTGGCCGCTCGACCCTGAGGCCGAGCCCGCGCGCGGCGCCGGAATCAAGGCGTGAGCGGCCCGGCCCAACCGCCGATCGGCGTCGTGGGTGCGGGTGCTTGGGGCACGGCGCTGGCGCAGATGCTGGCTTCGGGCGGCGCCGATACCGGGGAAGCCCGCGAGGTGCTGCTGTGGACGCATGATGAGGGGCTTGCAGGCAGGATCAACGCGGCGCGGCGCAATGAGGCCTATCTTCCCTCGGCCGAGCTCGCCCCCTCCATCCGCGCAGTGCGCGATCTCGCCGAGCTTGCCCCCTGCCGGATGGCGCTGCTGGTGACGCCCGCGCAGCATCTGGGTGAGGTGATGCGCTCCATGCCCACCTTCCCGCACGATCTCGTCCTGTGCTCGAAAGGCATTGAGGCGCACACCGGACGGATGATGCACGAAGTGGCGCATGCGGCGGCACCGGCGAGCGAAATCGCCGTGCTCTCGGGCCCCACATTCGCGCATGAAGTGGCGCAAGGGCTGCCCACCGCCGTCACTCTCGCCTGCGCGGGCGGCGAGGCGCAGTGGGACCGGCTCGCGCCTCAGATCGCGCGGCCGAACTTCCGGCCCTATTATTCCGACGATCTGGTCGGTGCGGAGGCAGGGGGTGCGGTCAAGAACGTGCTCGCCATCGCCTGTGGCGTGGTCGAGGGGCTGCGGCTGGGTCAGAACGCGCGCAACGCGCTCATCGCCCGCGGCTTTGCCGAGATGCTGCGCTTCGGAGAGGCGCTCGGCGGGCGGGCCGAGACGCTTACCGGCCTGTGCGGTCTCGGCGACCTGGTGCTCACCTGTTCCTCCACCGCCAGCCGCAATTTCTCGCTCGGCAAGGCACTGGGCGAAGGGGGCACGGCAAGCGAGCTGATGGCTGACCGGCGCACCGTGGCCGAAGGCGCGCACACCGCCCCGGTCCTGCGCAAACTGGCGGTGCGGCACGGCGTCGCCATGCCCATCGTCGAGGCGGTCAACCGGCTGCTCGAAGGCGCCGAAGCAGGCACGGTCGCGCGTGACCTGCTCTCGCGTCCGCTCGCGGCCGAGGGCCCGCGTCCTTGACCGAGCCGACCGACCCCCCGGCAACGGAACCGCGCACAGCCGGGGCCGGGCCGGGCGCAGCTGATAGCGGCGGCGACATAGCCGCGCTCGCCAAGGGCGGCAGGACCAATTTCATGGGCTTCCTGCTGCGCCTTGTCGCGCGCATGCCCTTCCTGCTGATCGGCGGGCGGCTCTACGGCGCCGATACGCTCGGCCGCTTCGCCTCGGCGCTGGTGGTGGTGGAATTGGCGGCACTGGTCTGCTCGCTCGGCGAGAAGCGCGGCCTCGCCCAGCGCCTGACCGAGGGCAAGGGGAACGAGACCAATCTCGTGGCGGACGGCATGCTGGTGGCGCTTGGCCTGTCGCTTGCCGCTGCCGCGTTCTTCTGGCTGGTACCCGCCCCGCTCTTCCCCAGCGGCGTCTACACCCAGTTCGATCGGCTGATCGTGCTCGCCATCCCGGCCTTCGCGCTGACCGAGATCGCGCTTGCGGCGCAGGCCTATCGGTTCGACATCGCCACCACCGTGCGAGCGCGCGCCATTGTCGAGCCATGGACCATCTCCATCCTGGCCGGCCTGTTCTGGCTTTTCGAGCCGACCCGCGATTCCGGCCTGGCGCTCGCTTACCTCGCCTCGATCTATGCCGGCCTTGTCGCGGCGCTTGTCCCCTTCGCGCGCACTTACGGGCGCCCGCGCGGCTACCGCCCCAACCTTTCCCGGATGACGAAGCTCACCTGGCGCGCGCTGCCGCTGGCGGCGGCCGACGCGATCGAATGGGGGACAAGGCGGCTCGACATCTTCATCCTCGGCCTGTTCGCCACCCCCGTGGCGGTGGGCGTCTATTACGTCGCGCAGCAGATCGCGAGCCTGCCGCAAAAGCTCAAGACCAGCTTCGAGCCAATCCTCGGCCCCGTGCTGACCCGCAAGCTGAAGGAGCGCGACTACGCCGCCATCGCGCGCCAGGTGTGCCAGGTCGGCTTCTGGATCACTGCCGCGCAAGCTGGCGTGGCGCTGGCGCTGGGAATTCCCGGGGAAGCGATCATGGGCTTGGCGGGTCCGAGTTTCGTGGGCGGCACGGGCGCGCTCGCCTTCCTTCTCGCCGCCGAGGTTGCCGCCGCTACCGCGGTCGTCGCCGAATCGGCGCTCATCTACGTCGCCCGCATGCGCAATCTGTGGATTTCGCTCGCCACCATCGCGCTGCAGGCGGCGCTGACCGTGACGGCCATGCTGCTGGCCGATGCGTGGGGCCTCAGCGATTACCTCCGTGCGGCGCTGGCTGCGGGCGCGCTGATGGTCGCGCTCGGCTGCTCGTCGCTCGTCAAGGCGCTGCTGCTGTCCTCGATCCTGGGCGAGAAGGTGAACAATTGGCGCTGGTCGCTGCTCTGGGCAGCCGCGGCCGCCGTGGTGCTCGGCCAGGCGATCATCCTGCTGCCTGAATGGGCCGAGCTTATCCTCGGCGTTCCCGCCATCCTTGGCATCTACGGCTGGGTAATCTGGACGAAGGGCTTCGGGCCGGAAGACCGCGTGCTGTTCCGCAAGCGCGTCGCCTCCGAGGAGGATGCGCTCTCGACGCAAGCGGAGCCCGGCGGCTAGAGTGCCGCGCGCCATGTCCATCACTCGTGACCGCCGCATCTGTATCATTTCCGGCGCGCTTCTCGTCGGCCTCATCGCCATATTCGCCGGCCGCGCGAGCGCCCCGGAACTGGCCGCCCGGCTGTCCGAACGAGCGCAGGCGGCGATCGCCGAAGCGGGCGGCGGCGGCGCTGTCGAGGCGGAGTTCGTCTCGCCCTGGGGAGCGCCCGGCCGGCATCCGCTGCTGGTTGGCGGGGACAGCCTTGGCGAAGGCGCGCGCGACCGCGTAGCGAAAGCGGTCGCCGGAGTACCGGGGATCGGCGGTGTGCGCTGGATCGGCAGCAGCGCGTTCGTCGAGGCCACCGAGGTGCCCGTCAATCCGCTCCACTGCCAGGAGGATGTCGAGGCGCTTCTGCGCGCCCGAACGATCCGCTTCGAAGAGGGCTCGGCGCGGATCGATGCCCCCAGTCGCGACCTGGTGGCCGAGGTGGCGCAGGCGCTGCGCCCGTGCCTGGGCAGCATCATCGCGATTACCGGTCACACCGATTCTTCCGGGCCCGAGCCGGGCAACCTTGATCTCTCGCGCGAGCGGGCGGACGCCGTGCGCCTGGCGCTGCTCGATCGCGGCATCCCGGCGGACGGGCTGCGCGCGCGCGGCGTGGGCTCGCGCAATCCGGTGGAGGGCCTCGAGCGGACCGATCCTGCCAATCGCCGCATCGAGTTCTCGGTCATCGCCACCGAGCCCATCAAGCCCACGCCCGTAGATACGCCGGGCCCGCGGTAACAAGCGTGCATGGCGCCCGTCGCGTCCGCGCGACATGGCTGGGCGATTGCCAAGCACCGTCGGGGGCTCCTAGAAGCGCGCAATAGGAGGTCCCCTAAGCTTGCCCATCTGGTTTGAACTGCTGGTCCTGTCGCTCGTCGCCTACGCGATCGGGCTGGGTCTCGGCTGGGCATTATGGGGTCGCGGCCGAGCGGAAGGGAATGAAGATGGCTGAATTGATCGAAGCCAATTGGATCGTGCTGGTCATCGCGCTGGTGATCGGCATCCTCATCGCCTGGTGGGTGTTCGCCAGCTCGCGCCGCACGCGGGTGGAGATCGAGCGGCGGGAGGAAGATGCCGTCGGGGGCGTGCCCCGTCGCAACCAGGCGCTGATTGACGCGGCCCCCGCCGCCGCTGGCCACCATCTCTCGCCCGACATCACCATCCGCGATACGGCGCATGCCGAGCGGGACGTGCCGCCCGCCGCGCCGCAGGGCCTGGCTGGAGCGGGCGAAGTGGCCGCCGCGGCCGCGTTCATGTTCCAGCCGGCACCCGAGCCGGCGCTCGAACCCGAGACCCGGCGCGAGCCCGCGGTAGAACCCTTGCGTTCGCCGCCCTTGCCCGAGGTCCAGCCGAAGCCCGCTGCGGAACCCCGCGCTGAGGCATTCGATCCGGTATCCCCGGAAGCGCCCACCACTTCGGAACCGCCACCGGCGACCTTTCCCATCCCGCCCGATCAGGACATGAACGCGGTCGAGCCTGGCGAGATCGACGACGACCTCACTCGAATCAAGGGTCTCGGCCCCAAGCTCGAGGCGCAGCTGCGCGATCTGGGCGTCGCCAGCGTGGCGCAGATCGCCGCCTGGGACGATGCCGACATCGAGCGGATCGATGCGCAGCTCGGCCGGTTCCAGGGCCGGATCCGCCGCGATAATTGGCGCGAGCAAGCGCAACTCCTCGCCGCGGGCGACAAGCAGGCTTACGAGGACCGCTTCGGCAGGCTGTAAAGAAAACGGGGAACTGGAGAAGGCGAGCTGCGGTTCATCAATTCCAACAGGTGATTGGGCAAGCGGGTCACAGGGAAATTTGGAATGGCAAGTCACGCTGAGGCCGAGCGGCCTACCGTCCTCGTCGTGGAGGACGAGTTTATCATTGCGCTCGACCTGTCCGAAACCGTGCAGGATCTCGGATATCGGGTCGAAGGACCGTTCGTAAGTCAGCGAAACGCCTTCATCGCCATCAATCGCGAACTGCCGGATCTGGCCATTCTGGACGTGTTCACCGCCGACGGCGAGGTGTTCCCGCTCGCCGACGCGTTGACCGCAGCCGGCGTGCCCATCATCTTTCACTCGGGCCACGTGTCGGCGTGCGAGATGCAGCAGCGTTATCCCGGAGCGCAAGCGGTGTCCAAGCCCTGCCCGCCCGACCAATTGATCGGGCTGCTCCAGATAGCGTTCGACCGTAGCGGGTATGTCACTCACTGACATTTTTGCGGGCCGTTTGAACCGCTCCTGTAATTTGGGCTAGGGCGGCGCCAAAGGAGTCAGCAAACATGGCCGCTATGGTGCCCTTCGACTGGGCCGATCCGCTTTTCCTCGACGATCAGCTCAGCGCAGAAGAGCGGATGATTGCCGAAGCCGCCCGCGGCTTTGCGGCGGACGTCCTCCAGCCGCGCGTGATCAACGCCTTCCGCGAAGAGACGGACGCGCCCGACCTATTTCCGCTGATGGGCCAAGCGGGGCTGCTCGGCGTCACCATTCCTGAGGAATTCGGCGGAGCAGGCGCGGGTTATGTGGCTTACGGCCTGGTAGCGCGCGAGATTGAGCGGGTGGATTCTGGCTATCGCTCGATGGCGAGCGTGCAGTCCAGCCTCGTCATGTATCCCATCCACGCTTACGGGTCCGACGAGCAGAAGGCGAAGTACCTGCCCAGGCTGGCGCGCGGGGAGATCATCGGCTGCTTCGGTCTCACCGAGCCCGATGCGGGCTCCGACCCGGCCGCCATGCGCAGCCATGCGCGCAAGGACGGTGACGGCTTCGTCCTGTCGGGCAGCAAGACCTGGATCTCCAACTCGCCCTTCGCCGACATCTTCGTCGTCTGGGCGAAATCAGAGGCGCATGACGGACGCATTCGCGGCTTCGTGCTTGAGAAGGGCATGAAGGGCCTTTCCGCGCCGAAGATCGAAGGCAAGATGAGCTTGCGCGCCAGCACGACGGGCGAGATCGTGATGGATGAGGTGCGGCTTCCAGCGGATGCGCTGCTGCCGCATGTCGAAGGCATGAAAGGTCCGTTCGGCTGCCTGAATCGCGCACGCTACGGTATCTCCTGGGGATCGATGGGCGCGGCCGAGTTCTGCCTCCATGCGGCACGCCGGTATGGCCTCGAACGCAAGCAGTTCGGTCGGCCGCTCGCCGGCAACCAGCTTTACCAGAAGAAGCTCGCCGACATGGAGACCGAGATCGCGCTCGGCCTGCAGGCGAGCCTCAGGGTCGGCCGGCTGATGGAGGAAGGCCGGTTCGCGCCCGAGATGATCAGCCTCATCAAGCGCAACAATGTCGGCAAAGCTCTCGAGATCGCCCGCATGGCGCGTGACATGCACGGGGGCAACGGCATCTCGGAGGAATACGAGGTGATGCGCCACATGCTGAACCTCGAAACGGTGAACACATACGAGGGGACGCATGACGTCCATGCGCTGATCCTCGGTCGGGCGATTACCGGTCTGGCGGCGTTTTGACGGCGGGTTCGAGCGCTGGCACCTTTGAACCGCCACTGGCTTCGGCGCATCGGGTGCTTTGGTGGTCGAGTCGCGCGATCTGGCCGATACAGCCTCTTTGATCGCGACGAATACTAGCCTATCCAGCCGCACCGGGACGCCGCATGTCGCCCGACAATATGGTGACAGGACGATAGCAACCGATCCCGCCCCCGCCCCCTTGCTGGTCGAGCGGCTGCGCGCGCGCTACGGACACCGCGCGGCCGGGATCCTAGTGGCGCTGGCGCTCGAGGCGCTGCTGATCCTACTGCTGCTCACGCTGGGACAAACCGCCTTCACGCCGGCAGGCACGCCGGAGGGTATCGTCAGCTTCGACGTTCAATCCGCTCCCGCGGCCGACGAACCGGAAACACGCGAGACGGAGCCCGCGCGTGATTCTTCGCCCGATACGCCGACCGAACAGGCCGCGCCTCCCGAGCCGATCCGCCAGGATCGCGTGCCAATCACGCCGCCTGTGCCACGGAAAACCGTGCCCGCTCCCGCCCAGCCTGTCGCGATCATTCCCCTCTCGCGCCGCGACATGGCGCAGGCCGATCTGGCCGACGCGCCCTCCACCAAGCCCGAACAGCCCGCCGGCCCTGCCTACGGGCCCAGCATGGCCGGCGCCCCGGGCGATACGGAGGTGGTCGGTCGGGCGCCCAATGGTGAACCGCTCTACGCCGCGCGCTGGTATCGAGAGCCTGGCAGGGGAGAGCTCAGCGGCTATCTCTCGACCGCCAGCGGCCCCGGTTGGGCGCTGATCGCCTGCCGCACCGCGCCAGGCTGGCGGGTCGAGGATTGCGTGGGCCTGGACGAATATCCGGGCGGCTCAAATATCCAGCGCGCCGTGCTTGCCGCGGCCTGGCAGTTCCAGGTCCGCCCGCCGGTGCGCAGCGGACAGTCGCTGGTCGGCTCCTGGGTGCGGATCAGGATCGATTACGAGCGCCGGCCCTGAGCCGACTCACAGCAGGGCGGACACGAATGCATGCGGGGCTTGTCAGGGCCGGACCTGCCCGGCGCGGAACAAGGTCGCTCGGCAGTTCGGGCCGGCGCGCATTGCGCTCCCGGCGAGCCCTCATGGGCGGCCGTTTTGCGAATTGGCCATCGCGTCGTCGCCCCAGCGCGTCGTCTGAGGGTTGCATCCGCGCCAGAGCCATGGTGATTAACCTCGTTAAACACGCCTTCTGCTCTCCCGTCGGGAAAATCAGCTGCCATTGCTCGAGCGGTGCCGCATCGCTTATCTGCCGGGCAAACCCGCATTGATTGGCCGCACTGCTTACCTGGTTCGATTCGAAGTCGCGAAAAATTCCATGATGAAGGTCGCCTAAGCTTTGCTGAATCCTACCCGTGCAGATCTCGACCCCTGGGTCCTGTTCGTCGCCTTCACTGCGCTGCTGGTATCGCTGTGGACGGCAAGGTCGGTGTCCCAGGCGCACTCCTTGCGGAATATTGCCCATGCCTATCCGGGCATGGTGCTGGTTGCGGTGGCAGGCGCGGTGTTCACCGCCGCACTGACGGACACGCAAGGCGCGCTCGTGCCGTTCCTGCTGTTCAGCCTGGTCTGCGCAGGGATCGCCTGGTCCGCCCGGCATCTCAGCACGGCGGGCGCCGCGTGGCTCGGCATCGACTTCCTCGGCCTTGTGATCGGCTGGATATGGAGCTTGCTGTTCATCAACGACCTCGACCTTCCGCCGGCGCTCGAGGCGCCGTCGATGATCGGGCTTACGCTGACGCTGGCAATCTCCATCCTCGGGAGCGTGGAGCGGATCGCCCGCGAGGCGGTGTTCACGCATGGCCGTTGGCGGCGCCCCACGCGTGCGCTCGAGGCCGAGGCTGGCGATTATCGCCCGCGCGTCTCCATCCAGCTGCCCTGCTATGCCGAGCCTCCCGAATTGGTGATCGAGACGATGAACCGCCTCGCCGCGCTGGATTACGACAATTATGAAGTGCTGGTCTGCGATAACAACACCAAGGACGAGGCACTCTGGCGGCCGCTCGAGGCGCATGCCCGGCTCCTCAATGCGAAGCTTGGCCAGGAGGTGTTCCGCTTCTTCCACGTCGCCCCGCTGCCGGGCGCCAAGGCGGGCGCGCTCAACTGGCTGATGGACAAGATGGATCCGCAAGCCGAACTCATCGCCGTCATCGATGCCGATTATCTCTCGGAAGCGGATTTCCTCTCCCGCCTCGTGCCGTTCTTCCGCGGCCCCAGCCTCGCTTATCTGCAGACCCCGCACGATTACCGGGGTTACGAGACCAGCGCGTATCTCACCGCTTGCTATGCCGAGTACATGCCCAACAACAAGATCGATATGCTGGGCGTCAACGAATATGGCGGCGCCTTCACCATCGGCACGATGTGCATCCTGCGTGCGCGTGCGCTTCGCCAGGTGGGCGGCTGGGCCGAATGGTGCCTGACCGAAGATTCAGAGATTTCAGTGCGGATGCGCGCGGCGGGTTATCGCGGCATCTATCTGGGCGAGACCTTCGGCCGCGGCCTGATCCCGACTACGTTCGACGATTACAAGAAGCAGCGCTTCCGCTGGACGGCGGGCCCCGTGCAGCAGCTGCGCCGGCACTGGAAGCTGTTCCGCCCGCATCCTCTGGCGCGGCGCATGCCGGGCTGGACCAAGCTGCTCGAGGTGCTGCGCTGCATCGCGCCGCTGCGCAGCCTGGCGGCCCTCGTCACAGGGTTGTTCATGCTGCTCGGCCTCGCGATCGCGACCACAGCGCACCGGATCCGGCCGGTCGACGTCCCCGATATTGTCTGGCTGCTGATTCCGCTCGCCGCCGCCACCACCATCGTGCGCATGTGGCATCGCTACCGGGTCGCCGGCATTCGCCGCATCCGCGACATGGTACGCGGAGAGATCGCGCGGGCTTCTCTTGCCTACGTCGTGCTCGTGGCGGGCGTCGCCGGCCTGTCGAAAAAGCCGCATGCGTGGCGGCGCACGCCCAAGTTCGGCGCGGAAGGCTCGCTCGGCGCGGCGCTTGGGTCTGCCTTGCCCGAGACGATCATCGCGCTCGTGGCGCTGGCTGCGGCAGGTTATTTCTACGCCATGCGGGATTCGCTCGGGTCTGAGCTCGCCATCCTCACGATCGCCGGGCTGCTGACCACTGCGCTCAGCTTCCTGTGCGCGCCCTACATGGCGCTGCTCGCCCTGCGCGACGTCAAGCGCGAGGCCTCGACCCGAAATCCCGAAGCCTCGGCCGGGGGCAACGACCCAAGTGCGCCCGGCCCCGAGATCCGCCCCGCGGTCTAGTCGACGAGCATCAGCGCGTCGAGCGCCACGACCCCCTCGCCCTCGGGGTAGATGATGATGGGGTTGAGGTCGATTTCGCGGATCTGCGGATTGCCAGCCATGATGCGGCCGACCTTCACAATCAGCTCGGCCAAGGCGGCCACATCGCGTGCGGGCGATCCGCGAAAGCCCTTGAGGATGGCCGCCTGCTGCAATTCGAGCAGGCCCTCATGGACCAAAGCGGCGTCCAGATCGGTGGTGAACAGCTTCACGTCCTTGAGGATCTCGGCCGTCACCCCGCCGAAGCCTGCCAGGACCACCGGACCCCATTCGGGATCGTTCTTGCCGCCGACGATCATCTCGGGGCCCATCCGCCCCATCGCCTCGATCAGCACGCCATCGAGCCTGATCGAGGCATCGTAAGCGGCGACGTTGCGGTACATCCGCTCGAAGGCCTCGCGCACCTCCTCGCGGCTCTTGAGGTTCAGGATCACACCGCCGGCATCGCTCTTGTGGCCGAGCGCGGCGGCTTGTGCCTTCATCACCACCGGGAAGCCGATCGCCTCCGCCGCGGCTTCGGCCTCGCCCGCATCGGCGGCGAAGCGGCCTTGCGGGAACGGGATGCCGCTGGAAGCGAGCAGCGCCTTGGCGCCATATTCGGGCACCACGCCGGACCAATCGCCCAGACCCGGCACGGCGATGGGCTCGGCCGTGCGATCGGTCAGGTCGCGCTTGGAGAGATCCGCCAGGCGGGCGATGGCGCGATAGGCGCGCTCGGTGCTGGGAAACCACGGAATGCCGACCGCGCGCAGGCCGTCAATATAGTCCTGCGGCACCGTGGCGCCTTCGTCCACGCCGGCAAAGACCAGCGGCTTGGTGATGTTGCCCTGCTCCAGCACCTTCTGGATGGCGGGGAACTTGATCTTGCTGGTGATGGGGTCGGACTGGATGATTGAGGCGACCACCGAGCCGATCCGCTCGTCCTCCAGCAGCGCGGTCAGCACATGCGTGTAGATCTCGGGCTCCGACAGGCCGATCGCGGTAATGTCGGTGGGGTTGGAGACCGGTACGAAGTCCGGCAGCACCGCGCGCAGGGCGGGCGAATTGTCGTCGTCGAGATGAACGAGATCGAGGCCAATCTCTTCTGCCAGGTCAAAGGCCAGGCCGCGCAAGGCGCCGCTCTCGCCCAGCACCGCCATGTTGGCGCCGGGCAGGCTCGGGCAGGTGAGCGCGATCGTGGTAATGTCCGCCAGCTCCTCAAGCGTATCAGCAAAGATGATGCCTTCGCGCTCAAGCTTGGCCTTCATCAGCTGGTAATCGCCCGCCATCGCGCCGGTATGCGTGGCGGCAGAAGCCTGCGCCTTGTCCGACTTGCCGGGGTGCAGCATGACCATCGGCTTGCCGGCTTCGCGGGCGCGGCGTGCTGCGGCGATGAAAGCCTGCGGGCGGCGCAGTTTCTCGACATACATGGCGATGACATGCGTGTGCGGGTCGTCGACCAGCCACTCGACATAATCTTCTACGCCCGAGGCCGCCTCGTTGCCGGTGGAGACCGAGGAGGAGACATAGCAGCCGCGCGGATGCAGCGCCGTCGCCAGCACCGCCGCGAGCGCGCCTGACTGGCTGGCGATACCCACCGCGCGCGCGCCTTGTGGCGGCGTCTTCATGTTGGTCTCGACGAAGGTCAGCGGAATGCGCGCGACGTAATTGGTGCAGCCGAGGCAATTGGGGCCCTCGACGATCATGCCGTACTTCTCGGCGATCTCGCCCAGCTCGCGCTGGTCACGCATGCCTTCCTCACCGGCCTCGGAGAAGCCGGCGGCGTAGATCACCACCGCGCCGCAGCCGCGCTGGGCCAGCGTGCGCACGGTTTCCAGCACCATGGGCCGCGGAATGGCGATGACCGCGCAGTCAATGCCTTCGGGCAGGTCCTCGACCGACTTCCACACCTTGAGGCCCTGGAGCTCGTCCCGCTTGGGATTGACCGGGTAGATGTCCCCGTCGAATTCGTATTGAACGAGGTTGTTGAGCAGCGTGGCGCCGAGCGCGCCATGCCGGTCCGACGCGCCGATGACAGCGACCGATCGGGGCCGCAGCAGCCGGTCGATCTGCTCGTTGGTGAAGCGCCTGGTGCTCATCCTCATCCCTTCCCGACGTGAGACGCCCCGGCTTCGGACCGGGGCGCTCGGATATTTCGTGCGTGTTCCTAGGTCGTGGGAACAGGAGCGGCAAGGCCCTCCCGCCCTCCACGCCTGAGGATCAATCGGCCTTGAGCTTGCTCTTGTCGAACGCGCCCAGGCCGGGCTTGAAGGTCTTCTCGTCCAGGAATTGCCTGGTCGCCTCGCGCCTCGTCTCCCAGCCGCCAAAATCGTTCAGCGCTTCCTGCGTGCGGATGAGGTAATCCTCCGCATTGTCGTAGGTCATCTCCATCACCCGGCGCATCGCCCACTTGGTGGCGCGCAGGGCATGCGTGTCCTTTTTCTTCAGGACGTCGGCGATCTCCTGCACGCGCGCCTCGAGCTGTTCGGCCGGCACGCTCTCGGTCACCAGGCCCTGCTCGGCGGCCTGCTTGCCGCTGAGGTTCTCACCCATCATCGCGTGATACATGGCCTTGCGATACGGCATCAGCTCGGCCGCCACCTTGCTGGCGCCGCCGCCGGGCAGAATGGCCCAGTTGATCTCGCTGAGGCCGAATTGCGCATCGTCAGCGGCGATGGCGATGTCGCAGCCGAACAGCGGCCCGTAAGCGCCGCCGAAGCACCAGCCGTTGATCATGCCGATCGTGGCCTTCTCGTACCAGCGCAGCCGTTCCCACCAGTGATAGGCCTCGCGCTGGTGCTGGCGCGTCTTGTGGATGCCTTCCTGCTCGGCCACGCGGAAATATTCGAGCAGGTCCATGCCGGCCGACCAGGACGTGCCCTCGCCACGCAGCACCAGCACCTGCACGTCATCGCGGAACTCCAACTCCTCCAGCGTGCGCAGCATCTGCCGGTTGAGCTTGGGGCTCATGCAATTGCGCTTGTCCGGGCGGTTGAACCAGACCCAGGCGACGCCATCGCGCACTTCGTGGCGGACGGTCTCTTCCTCAGGACGGGGATCGGGCTGTGACGGCATGGCCATTGGCGTGTTCCTCTCTCGCTTGCTGGTATCGCGGCAGATCGTCGCGACATTGTTATCATTCATAGCGTTATCGATTGCTATGGGCAAGAACCATCCCTAGCCTCGGCTTGATGCAAGACCCGCTGCTTCAACTACCCGGCTATGCGCTGAGACGCGCCGCGAGCGCCGCATCGGCCGAGTTGTCCGCCCGGCTCGCCCCGCTCGGCCTGCGGCAGGTGGACGCCAGCGTGCTGATCCTCGTCAACGCCAATCCGGGCATCACGGCCAGCGCGCTTGGCCGTCAGCTCGACATCCAGCGCGCCAACATGGTGCCGCTCCTCAACCGGCTCGAGCTTGCCGCGCTCCTCGATCGTGCCCCGCTCGACCGCAAGTCGCAGGGCCTGCACCTGACGCAAGCGGGTGAAACGCAGCTGGCCGAGATCCGCGCGGTGATCGAGCGCTTCGAGGCCGAGCTCATCGCCCGCGTGCCCGAGGCGCATCGCGACCACCTGCTGCCCGCGCTCCACGCTTTGTGGCGCTAGGCTCCGCTTGAAGCGGGCGGCGCAAAGAATTAGCGCGCGACGAAGGCGAATGGCGACAAGCGGGAGCAGGCGATGGATGGTGGCAAGGTCTACGACGTTCCGGGAGATTGGGCGCACGACGCGCTGATCGACGCCGCGACTTACGAGGACAAGTACCGCAGTTCGATCGAAGACCCGGAGGGCTTCTGGCGGGACGAGGCGCGGCGGATCGACTGGATGCGCCCCTTCACCCGCGTGAAGGACACGAGCTTCGCCGAAGACGACCTGCACATTCGCTGGTTCGAGGACGGCACGCTCAACCTCTCCGTCAATTGCCTCGACCGCCACCTCGCCGAGCGTGGCGATACGACAGCGATCATCTTCGAGCCTGACGATCCCGCCGGGCCCGAGCGCCGCATCACCTATCGCGAAATGTACGAGGAGACCTGCCGCTTCGCCAATGCCATGAAGGCGCTGGGAGTCAGAAAAGGCGACCGGGTCACCATCTATCTGCCGATGATCCCCGAGGCAGCGATCGCCATGCTGGCTTGCGCGCGGATCGGAGCGGTGCATTCGGTCGTGTTCGGCGGCTTCTCGCCCGAGGCGCTGGGCAGCCGGATCGATGATTGCGCGAGCAATTTCGTCATCACGTCGGATGGCGGCATGCGCGGAGGACGCCACACCGACCTCAAGGCGCAGGTTGACGAGGCGCTCGAGCATCACGCCGAACAGGTCGCCAAAGTGGTCGTAGTCAAGGCCACCGGCGCCGACGTGACCATGGTGAAAGGCCGCGACATCTGGTGGCACGAGGCCATCGCCGGCCGGCCCGCCGAGTGCCCGCCCGAGGAGATGGGCGCGGAGGACCCGCTGTTCATCCTCTACACCTCCGGCTCCACCGGCAAGCCCAAGGGCGTGCTGCACACGACCGGCGGCTATGCGGTGTGGGCCAGCATGACGCATGAATATGTGTTCGATTACCGGCAGGGCGACATTTACTGGTGCGCGGCCGATATCGGCTGGGTCACCGGGCACACCTACATCGTCTACGGCCCGCTCGCCAACGGGGCGACCAGCGTGATGTTTGGCGGCGTACCCAACTGGCCCGATTTCAGCCGCTTCTGGCAAGTGGTCGACAAGTACCAGGTCAACCAGTTCTACGCCGCGCCCACGGCTCTGCGCGCGCTGATGCGCGAGGGCGACGATTGGGTCACGCGCACGAAGCGCTCCAGCCTGAAAGTGCTGGGCAGCGTGGGCGAGCCGATCAATCCCGAGGCCTGGGAATGGTATTACCACGTGGTCGGCAATGGCCGTTGCCCGGTGGTCGACACCTGGTGGCAGACCGAGACCGGCGGCCACATGATCACTCCCCTGCCCGGCGCCCATCCGCTCAAGCCCGGCAGCGCGGCGAAGCCGTTCTTCGGCGTACAGCCGGCTTTGGTCGACGCCGAGAAAGGCACGCCACTGGAGGGCGAGGCCGAGGGCGCGCTGGTCATCACCGACAGCTGGCCAGGGCAGATGCGCACCGTCTATGGCGATCACGAGCGCTTCTACCAGACCTATTTCAGCCAGTATCCGGGCAAGTATTTCACCGGCGATGGCTGCCGGCGCGATGCGGACGGCTATTACTGGATCACCGGGCGAATCGACGACGTCATCAACGTCTCGGGCCACCGCATGGGCACGGCCGAGATCGAAGGCGCGCTGGTGCTGCACGAGAAGGTGGCCGAGGCGGCGGTCGTCGGCATGCCGCACGACATCAAGGGCCAGGGCATCTACGCTTACGTCACCACCACTGCCGGGACCAAGGACAACGACGAATTGCGCGACGAGCTGATCGCGTGGGTACGCAAGGAGATCGGCCCCATCGCCAAGCCGGACGTGCTGCAATTCGCCCCTTCCCTGCCCAAGACGAGGAGCGGAAAGATCATGCGCCGCATCCTGCGCAAGATCGCCGAGAACGACACGGGCAATCTGGGCGACATCTCGACGCTGGCGGATCCCGCCGTGGTGGAGGATCTGCTGGCCAATCGCCCGACCGGTTGAGCGGCGCGAGCCCGGATTACGACAGGATCAAGGAGCTGGCACAGCCATGCGCGGCGTGGTCTATCCTGGCCGAAAGGCAAAACAGGGGAGAGACACGCATGATCGGACAGAAAAGCCGGGCCTTGGCACGAACCGCCACCATCGCCGTCGCAATGGCCATCGCTGCTCCGGCATCCGCGCAGGTGGCCGGCGTGCCGATGGAGGAACGCGCCTGCCAGCGCGAATGCCTGGAGAAGCACGTGGACCGCTACCTCCAGGTCATGGCCGCCGGGGAGGTTTCGGACGATCTGTTCGCCCGCGACGTGCGCTTCACCGAGAACGGCATCGAGCTGCCGCTGGGCGATGAGGGCCTGTGAGCCACCACTACCGCGGTGGGCAATTACGAGCTTACCGTGCCGGACGTGGAGACGCAGCAGGTCGCCCCGGGGTACGGTGATGAAACAGGCCTCGAGCTCCGCCACGGGGACGCAGCGCGCGGCCGAGCCCGTTGGCATCTCGCTGCGCCTGCGGATCGACAGGGAGGGCAAGATCAGCGAGATCGAGCAGATCGCCGCCCGACCCGAGCGCCCGCTTGGCCCCGGAGCGCAGGCATCCAGCAGCCCCCTTCGCCGCCACCGGTGCGGCGGTGGAGGCGATGGGCAGCCCCTGCCCGGGCTAATTCGAAGCGGTGCCCGAGGGCCAGCGCCACACCCGCGCCGAGCTGGTGGCGATGGCCAATGCTTATTTCGAGGCGGTGGAGCGCAGTACGGGCCAGGATTATTACCCCTTCACCGACGATTGCCTGCGCTACGAGAACGGCATCATCATCGTTGGCCCGCCGGGCACGATCAGGATGCGCGGCCAGGAGGTTCAAGGCTGCAAGGAGCAATTCGAAACCTCGCTGATCGGCGCGGTCACTTCGGTCCGTGACCGCCGCATCGTCGCCGTTGATCGCGAGCGCGGCGTGGTGTTCGCCTTCCCCTTCTTCGATCACCGGCCGATCAACTGGACCTGGCAGCTGGGCGAGCTGTTCAAGGTGGAGAACGGTCTCATCAGCCGCATCGAGGCGATCTTCATCCGCCGGCCCTACGGCGTCTGCTCGGGCTGGAGCACTTACGAGCAATGCCGCAACGAGGGACCGCGAGACATGCGGTGAAATGCGACGGGCAATCACCAGTTCGACGGCACAAAGCGGAGGGTGGGCGATTATCGCTGCATGGACATTGCTAGATTGCCCGGCGCAGCCAGGCGCGAGCTGCTGAACATGGATGGGGCAGTGCGCAAAGCCGTGCTCCCTTATAAGCGCACCCTGCCCGTTAAGGCGCTGTCCTGGTTCAGCGAGATCGGAGACCAGCCGCAGATGCGCACGCTGTGCGCTGGCGTGATCGCGCTCGGGCTCCTGCGATCCGACATGGCGATGGTGCGGGCAGGCAGCCGCATGCTCGCCTCGCACGAGGTCGCCACCGCCGCCAAGAGCTTCGTCAAGCACAGGGTGGACCGCTTTCGACCACGTAGTGCCCAGGGCCAGCGCGATGGGGAGCCAAAGCCCGGCGGAAGCGCCGAAAAGGAGGAAACCAGCTTCCCCTCCGGCCACAGCGCCGGAGCCATGGCCGTCGCGACCGCCCTTGCCGCGGATTATCCCGAGTTCAGGGGACCGGCCTATGCCGCGGCCGGAGCTGTCGCCCTGGCGCAGATTCCCCGCTGTGCCCATTACCCCACCGATGTGGGTGCTGGCCTGCTCATCGGCGCCGGCGCCGGCGCGCTTGTTCGGCTTGCCGCAGGCGCCGCTTCCGCAGCCTGGATGCGTGTGCGCTGAGCAAGCCGCTCCTGAGCGCCGCAGCGGCAAGCTCGTCCGAGTCGGCAGCTGGCAATTAATCAAGCGGACCGGGTTTAAGGGTCCAAGCTGCGGGCGGCTCGCCTTGTTGGTGAGTGGAGGTTCAATGCCTTGCCTCACTGGCGCAGCGCGCGTCGACCTGTTAGGCATGCGGGCTCGCATATCAGGAACATCGACCATGCCCCGCACCCGCCTCTATCCACTCGAGGACCTGGAAGACATTCCAGGTACCAAGGTTTTCACCGCGCGCCGCAGCCGCCAGGGCTATTACCTGCACAAGTTCTGCATGAGCCTGATGCAGGCGGATAACCGCGAGGTCTTCAAGGCCGATGAACGCGCCTATCTCGATCGGTACAAAATGACCGAGGAGCAGAAGCAGGCGGTGCTTGCCCGGGATTTCAACAAGCTGATCGAGCTCGGCGGCAACATGTACTTCCTCGTCAAGATCGCCTCCACCGACGGCTGGAGCGCGCAAAAGGCGGTCGGCTCGATGACGGGCATGAATGCGGAGGAATATGCGACCATGATGATCGAGGGCGGCCGCAGTCCCGAAGGCCAGCGCTCGATAAGGGAGAACCGCTGATGGCTAGGATTACCGCTGGCGTCGCCACCAGCCACGTCCCCGCGATCGGCGCCGCGATCGATCTCGGCAAGACCAAGGACGATTACTGGGCGCCGATCTTCGAGGGCTACGAGTTCGTCAAGGAATGGGTCAAGGACAACACGCCCGACGTGGTGATCCTGGTCTATAACGACCATGCGTCTGCGCTGATGCTCGACATCGTGCCCACCTTCGCCATCGGCTTTGCCGAGGAATTCCAGTCCGCCGACGAAGGCTGGGGCCGCCGCCCTGTGCCTGTCGTGCACAATCATCTCGACCTCGCGGCGCATATCGCCGAGCAGCTGGTGATCGACGAATTCGACATCACGCTGATCAACGAGATGGATGTCGACCACGGCCTGACCGTGCCGCTCAGCCTCGTCTTCGGGCAGCCGGAGGAATGGCCGTGCAAAGTCATCCCGCTGGCGGTCAACGTCACCCAATTCCCCACGCCCAGCGGCGAGCGCTGCTGGAAGCTGGGCGAGGCGATTCGCAACGCGGTCAAGACCTTTCCCGAGGACCTCAACGTGCAGGTTTGGGGCACGGGCGGGATGAGCCACCAGCTGCAGGGCACCCGCGCGGGCCTCATCAACAAGGAATTCGACAACCGCTTCCTCGAACTGCTCGCCCACGAGCCCGAGGAGCTGGCCACCTGGACCCGCCTCGAATATCTGCGCGAGGCCGGCAGCGAGGGGATCGAGCTCATCATGTGGCTCATCATGCGTGCGGCGCTTGGCTACGGCGTGGACGAGCTGCACCGCTTCTACCGCGTGCCGGCGAGCAACACGGCCGTGGGGCACGTGGTCTACCAGGCGAAGAGCTGAGGCGGGGGGCGGCCCGGCAGGCCGCCGCTCGCGCCGAACTTGACAAAGTTGACACGGTGTCAACCGCACCGGGGGACCGAAAACGGCGGATATCCGCCCGCTTCGGCGCCCGGTGACAGGTTGACACTTTCGCGCATTCGTTTTTTTCGCAGCTGACAATGACGAGGGCCCGGCGGCATGCTGCCCAAGGCCTCAGGTGTAGGAAAGCGGCGAATGGCGTGGGCGGGCCGGAACAGGCGCCAAGCCGGTCGAAGCCTCCTTTATGATAGCTGCCCTTGAAGGCTGGCCGCCTGGCCGTATGCTCGCATGATGACGCTGCGCATCACCATACCCGAACATCCGTCCGAGGCTCACCGCGACGCGGTTCTGGCGCCGCTGCGCGCCTACAATATCGATCGCGCAGGCGATCCACGCTTTCGACCCATAGCCGTGATGCTGACCAATGAGGCCGGCGATCACCTTGGCGGATTATGGGGCAGGTGCGCCTATGACTGGCTCTTCGTAGAGCTTCTCGCCGTTCCCGAGGACCATCGCGGCAAGAGCTACGGAAAGACCCTCATGGAACAGGCCGAGGGCATCGCCCGGGCCAATGACTGCATCGGCATCTGGCTCGACACCTACGAGTTCCAGGCGCGCGGCTTTTACGAGAAGCTGGGATTCGAGATCTTCGGCACGCTTGAGGACCATCCCATCGGGCAGAAGCGGTTCTTTCTCTGCAAGCGCTTCTAGGATAGCGCCCTGAGCGGACCAGTGCCTAGCCACGCAGATGCCGGACCTCGGATGCTCACGGCCCTTCATGCAAACGGGGCGAGGCTTTGCCGAGCGCCAGTTCGGCGTCGGAGAAGCGGATCGGCGTGCGCAGGCCTGTGAGGCCATCGTCCAGCTCCAGCACCATGCCGCGCGCGGCGATCTGCGGGTCGGCGAGGGCCTGGGCGACAGTGTTGATGGGGCCAGCGGGAATGCCGAGCTCGGCCAGGCGGGCGAGGAGGACGTCGCGCTGCCATAGGCGGGTCAGGGTGGCGATGGCGGGGGAGAGGATGGCGCGGTCGGCGACGCGGCCGGAATTGCTGGACCAGACGGGCTTCGGCTCAAGCCCGAGCAGTTCGACGAGGCGTGCGAACTGGCGGTCGTTGCCCACCGCGATGATCAGCCAGCCATCGGCACAGGGGAAGGCTTCGTAAGGCACGATGTTGGGGTGCGCATTGCCCAGGCGGCGGGGCGCCTCGCCCGAGACGAGGTAGTTCATCGCCTGGTTGGCGAGCGTGCCGACCATCACGTCAAGCAGCGCCATGTCGATATGCTGGCCGCGCCCGGTCGCCTCGCGGCTGTGCAGCGCGGCCTGGATGGCGATGACGGCGTAGAGGCCGGTCATGATGTCGGCATAGGCGACGCCGATCTTCGTGGGCGGGCCATCGGGCTGGCCGGTCAGGTCCATGATCCCGCTCATCCCCTGGACGATGAAATCGTAGCCGGCTTCGCCCGCGCGGGGCCCGTCCTGCCCGAAGCCGGTGATGGAGCAATAGACGAGGCGTGGGTTGGTGGCGGCGAGGCTGGCATGGTCAAGCCCGAACTTAGCCAGCCCGCCGACCTTGAAGTTCTCGATCACCACGTCCGCGCCCGCGATCAGGTCTCGTACCCTTGCAAGGTCGGCAGGGTCGTTGAAATCCGCGATCACGCTCGACTTGCCGCGATTGGTGGCGTGGAAATAGGCCGCGTCACGCGTGCCGTCAGCATTCTCGACAAAGGGCGGGCCCCAGCGGCGGGTGTCATCGCCCTCGGGGCTTTCGACCTTGATTACCTCGGCGCCCAGATCCGCCAGCACCTGCCCCGCCCAGGGACCGGCGAGGATGCGGGCGAGTTCGACCACCTTGATGCCGGCGAGCGGGGCGCCGGTCATGCGGCGCGCCGAACCGGCGCGGGCTCATCATCATTGGCTGGAGACTTGCGGCGCGCGGCCGCCACCCGGCTACGCCGCCGACGGTGCGCAAGCCGCCTTGCCCTGGCGCGGCGCGGCCAGCGGGGGGGGATCGCGCGCCAGGCGCTCTTCGCCCGGGCGGCTGCCGCAAGCACGTATCCCACCATGATCGCATCGAAGTAGATCGCCAGATCGAGCGCATAGGCGGTGACGAATTCCGGCCCCATCACCAGCGCCAACTCGCCGCCGCCGATCATCATCCCGATGAGGATCACGGCCATGAGCAAATGATGCCTTTCGAACGCCGCAAGGTGCCGCATCGGCTCCTCCACCATTTGGCGGTTGAGCGCGCGACCCGCCGGGCTGTCGGGCGCCAACCGCATCACCAGGATCAGTGCGAGGAGAAGACCGTACAGACCTGCGATCATGACGGAGCCTCCTCAGGCGGGATCGATGTGGAACACGCGCTCGGCATTGCCGTGGCATAGAGCATGGCGTTCCGCCTCGGTGCAGTCGAAGGTCTCGATGAACTTCACCGCCGGCTCCATCGGCTGGTAGGGATAGTCGATGGCCCAGATGACGTTGTCGATGCCCATCCGGTCGATCGAGTAACGCAGCGCCAGAGGGTCTTCCACGCCGCTGGTGGTGAAGACGAAATTGTCGCGGAAATATTCTTCCATGCTGCGCTCGGTCCTGGGCGCGCGGCCCACCTTCTGCGCGCGGGAGTTCATGAAATTGATCCGCCAGATCCAGAACGGCACCATCTCGCCCATATGGCCGACGCAGATCTTGAGCTTGGGAAAGCGATCGAACACGCCGCCCGCCATCATCCTGAGCATATGCGTGCCCACTTCCACGCCGTAGCCCCACATGGCCGAATCCATCGCGTAGTCCTGCAACGGCCCCTTCAGCGTATCCGACGGCGCGCGCGGGTGGATGTAGAGGCAGGCATCGAGCGCCTCGGCCGCCTCCAGGATGGGCCAGAAGCGGTAATCGTCGAAATAGGCGTTGTTGGTGTGGCTGTTGACGACGAGGCCGTTCAATTTGAGCTCGGTCATCGCCCGCTCGATCTCCCTGGCGGCACGCTTGGCCGATTGCGGCGCGAAGCTGGCGAGGCCGGCGAAGCGGGAGGGCCGGTTGGCGCAGATCTCGGCCAGCCGGTCGTTCGCCAGCGCGGCAAGATCGGTGGCGGTGTCGGCATCGAACATCTGCACGCCGGGCGCGGTGAGCGTGAGGAGGTGCATGTCGACGCCCAGCGCATCCATCTGCGGCAGGCGCTTCTCCTCGATGTCGGTCAGGCCGCCGAGGAAATCCATCTTGCCATAGCCGGTAGTGTCGGCATCAGCGTCGTAAATGCCCTTCACCAGCAGCTTGTCGAGGCTCTGCGTGGGGCTGTTCGCCACCTTCTTGAGCTCGGCCGAGATTTCGGGGATCGACCAGGCTTCCTCGCAGGCGATCAGGCGCATCTTTTCGGTCATCATGCTCTCCTCGTTCTTTTGCGGAGCTTTTAGCCGAGCGGGGTGGATGCTTGCAAACGGCAAGCGCACGCACCACGGCGCACGCACTCCACCGCCGCTACTCGACCGCAGCCCGCGTGCATGCCAAGGAAGCCATCGACCATCGGCCCGGAGGCAGACATGCTGCGCATCTTCCGCGTGATCGCAATCTTCGAAGGCGTGACCACGATCGCGCTGTTCCTGCTGGCGATGCCGCTCAAATATTGGTTCGGCAATCCGGCGCTGGTGCCACCCGTGGGCGCGCTGCACGGCGCGGCCTGGCTGACCTATGTGGGCGGGATGCTGGTCTGCCTGCCGGGCAAGGGCTTTTCGCCCGCCGGCTGGCTGCGCATCTTCGTGGCGGCGCTGTTCCCGTTCGGCACCTTCCTCAACGATTTCTTCCTGAAGCGGCACGAGCGCGAACGGGCCGCGGCCGCCCCCTCCTCGGCCGGCTGAGAGCAGCGGCGCGGCTTGCCCTGGTGATCGAGGCTATCGGCGAATTGGTTTCCGCGACCGGATTGCGCTAGACCGGGCCCGGACAACCGGGAGACGGACATGCAACTTGGCCGACTGAACCATGTCGGCGTGGCCACGACCGATATCGAGGCCGCGATCCGCTTTTATCGCGAGGTGATGGGCGCGGCCGACATCGGCGAACCGTTCGACATGCCGGCGCAGGGCGTGCGGGTGTGCTTTGTGAACACGCCCGGGCCGGGCGGCGCCGGGGGCACGCAGATCGAGCTGATCGCGCCACTTGGCGAGGACTCGCCCTTGTCAGGCTTTCTCGAGCGGAACCCGCTCGGCGGCCAGCATCATGTCGCCTTCGAGGTGCCTGATATCGACGCGGCGCGCGAATGGTTTACCGAGCACGACAAGCGCATACTGGGCCCGATCCGCACCGGCGCACACGGAACGCCGGTGTTCTTCGTGCATCCCAAGGACATGAACGGCATGCTCACCGAGATCATGGAAGCACCGGATGCGGATAGCGCGCATGGCTGATCGTTCGGACTGGCAGGCCAAGGCGGCCAAGGAAGTCAAGGGCCGCGAGCTGACCTGGCACACGCCGGAAGGCATCGCCATCCGCCCGCTTTACACCGCCGAGGACGCGCCGCAGGAGGAGCCCGGCCTGCCCGGCTTCGCCCCTTTCACCCGCGGGCCATACGCCTCGATGTATACGGGCCGGCCTTGGACCATCCGCCAATATGCGGGCTTCTCCACCGCCGAGGAGTCGAACGCCTTTTATCGTCGCAATCTGGCCGGCGGGCAGAAGGGCCTCTCGGTCGCTTTCGACCTCGCCACCCATCGCGGCTATGATTCGGACCATCCGCGCGTCGTCGGCGATGTCGGCAAGGCAGGCGTGGCCATCGACACGGTGCGGGACATGGAGATCCTGTTCGAGGGCATTCCGCTCGACACGATGAGCGTGTCGATGACGATGAACGGCGCGGTGCTGCCCGTACTGGCCTTCTACATCGTCGCGGCGGAGCGGCAGGGCGTCTCGGCCGAGCAGCTCTCGGGGACCATCCAGAACGACATTCTCAAGGAGTTCATGGTCCGCAACACCTACATCTACCCGCCGGCGCCGAGCATGCGGATCGTGGGTGACATCATCGCCTACACGGCCGCGCACATGCCGCGCTTCAACTCGATCTCGATCAGCGGCTACCACATGCACGAAGCGGGGGCGACGGCGGTGCAGGAGCTGGCCTTCACCATTGCCGACGGCAAGGAATATGCCAGATACGCGATCGCCGCCGGGCTCGATCTCGATGCTTTCGCCCCGCGCCTCAGCTTCTTCTTCGGCATCGGCATGAACTTCTTCATGGAAGTCGCCAAGCTGCGTGCCGCGCGGACCTTGTGGTGCGAGGTGATGGAGGGGCTCGGCGCGCGTGACGAGAAGTCCAAGATGCTGCGCACCCATTGCCAGACCTCCGGCGTCAGCTTGCAGGAGCAGGACCCGTACAATAACGTCATCCGCACCACGGTGGAGGCGATGGCGGCGGTGCTCGGCGGCACGCAAAGCCTGCACACCAACGCGCTCGACGAGGCGCTGGCGCTGCCGACCGATTTCTCCGCCCGCATCGCGCGCAACACGCAGCTGGTGCTGGCCGAGGAGACGGGCATCACCAATGTGATCGATCCGCTCGGCGGCTCCTGGTACGTCGAGGCGCTCACCGCCGAGCTGGCCGACAAGGCGCGTGCACTCATGGCCGAGGTGGATGAGCTCGGCGGAATGACCGCAGCGGTTGCCAGCGGCATGCCCAAGCGCCTGATCGAGGAGGCCGCCGCCGCGCGTCAGGCACGCGTGGACCGGGGCAAGGACACGATCGTGGGCGTTAACAAGTACCGGGTGGACGAGCATGCGCCGGTCGAGACGCTGGACATCGACAATCACGAGGTCCGCCGGTCGCAGATCGCGCGCATCGAGCGGGTGCGTGGCCAGCGCGACGCGGCGCAGTGCCGCGCGGCGCTCGAGGCGCTGGAGCAAGGCGCCCGGGGCGGCGCGAATCTGCTTGCCCTCGCCGTCGATGCGGCGCGTGCCGATGCCACTTTGGGCGAGGTCTCCACGTCGTTGGAGCGCGTGTTCGGCCGGTACGGCACTCAGCCAGTGCCCGTGCGCGGGATTTATGCAGACGCCTATGGGGGCGATCCGCGCTACGCCCAGGTGATCGAGGGGGTCGAAGCGGTCGCCCGCCGGCTCGGCCGCAGCCCACGCCTGCTGGTCGCCAAGATGGGGCAGGACGGGCACGATCGCGGCGCCAACGTCATCGCCAGCGCCTTTGCCGACATGGGCTTCGAAGTGACGAGCGGTCCGCTGTTCCAGACGCCGCAGGAGGCACGCGACCTTGCGCTGGCTGAGGATGTCGACGCGGTGGGCGCCAGCTCGCTCGCCGCCGGGCACCGCACGCTGGTGCCTGAACTGGTACGCCTGCTGCGCGAGGCGGGCCGGGCTGACATCAAGGTGGTGGCAGGCGGCGTCATCCCCCCGCAGGATTACGAGTTCCTGCGCGACGCGGGCGTGCAGGGCATTTACGGCCCGGGCTCCAATGTCGTGGAATGCGCGGCGGATGTGCTGCGCCTGCTGGGGCACAACATGCCGCCTGCGGGCGAGGCGCTGGGGGAGGCGGCGGAGTGAGCCCTCTCTCTCCCGTCGCCCCGGACTCGATCCGGTCCGCGCTTGTTCTCAGGCTACCGCTCGGACGGCAGCTGGATGCCGGATCAGTCCGGCACGACGAAGCAAAGGCCAGATGGGGGCGAAGTGAGGGGGTGGATCCTTCAGGCGCTGATGGCTCTCTATTCCTGTCATTGCCGGTTGGTCTCGCTGGGTCGTGGGATCCAGTCACTACGTTGCTTCTTTGGCTGCCAGTCCGGCTGCTTTCGTTCCGTAAGGCTCAGTAATGTTCTCCAAAATCCTCATCGCCAATCGCGGCGAGATCGCCTGCCGCGTGATCACCACCGCGCGCCGGATGGGCATCGCTACCGTCGCGGTCTATTCCGAGGCAGACGCGGGAACGCCGCATGTCGCCATGGCGGATGAGGCGGTGTGCATCGGCCCGGCGCAGGCTTCCGAGAGCTATTTGCGGCCGGAAAAGATCATCGCCGCTTGCAAGCAGACGGGCGCCGAAGCGGTGCATCCAGGCTACGGCTTCCTATCGGAACGCGCGAGCTTCGTGGAGGCGCTCGATGCCGAGGACATCGCCTTCATCGGCCCGCCGGCCAGCGCCATCGCGGCGATGGGCGACAAGATCGAGAGCAAGCGCATCGCGGCCCAGGCCGGGGTCAACATCGTGCCCGGCAGCGAGGGCGCGATCGGCTCGACCGAAGAGGCGCTGAGCGAGGCGCGGCGCATCGGCTATCCGGTCATGATCAAGGCCAGCGCGGGCGGCGGCGGCAAGGGCCTGCGCCTCGCCTGGAACGACGATGAGGTGCGCGAGGGCTTCCCCGCCACTCAGCGCGAGGGGCTCAATTCCTTCGGCGACGAGCGCGTGTTCCTCGAAAAGTTCATCGAGGCACCGCGCCATATCGAGATCCAGGTGCTGGGCGACCGGCACGGCAATATCGTCCATCTGGGCGAGCGCGAATGCTCGATCCAGCGCCGCCATCAGAAGGTGTTGGAGGAAGCGCCCTCCCCTTTCGTGACGCCCGAAATGCGTGCGCGCATGGGCGAGCAGGCGGTCGCGCTCGCCCGCGCGGTGGGTTATCATTCGGCCGGCACGGTGGAGCTGATCGTCTCGGGCGCGGACCCTACGGGCGAAAGCTTCTACTTCCTCGAGATGAACACGCGCCTCCAGGTCGAGCATCCGGTGACCGAAGCGGTCACGGGCATCGACCTGGTAGAGCAGATGATCCGCGTGGCGGCGGGCGAGGCGCTGCCCTTTGCGCAAGGCGACCTCGCGCCCGATGGCTGGGCAATCGAGAGCCGCATCTATGCCGAGGACCCCTATCGCGCCTTCGTGCCCTCGATCGGCCGGCTGAGCCGCTATCGCCCGCCCGCCGCGCCGTGGAGCGGGAGCCTGCGCGGGCAGGACGGCGTGCGCGTGGATGATGGCGTGGCAGAGGGCGGGATCATCTCGATGCATTACGATCCGATGATCGCCAAGCTCGTCACCTGGGGGGAGACCCGCGAGAAGGCCGCCGACCTGCAGGTGCGCGCGCTCGACGATTTCGTGATCGAGGGGCCACGGCACAATGTCGACTTCCTCTCCTCGCTGCTCCAGCATCCGCGCTTCCGGGGCGGGGAGCTCACCACCGCCTTCATCGCCGAGGAATATCCCGAAGGCTTCAGCGGCCATCCGGCGAGCGAGGAGCATTTGCGCCTCGTCGCCGCGCTCGCCGCGGATATGGAAGCGAAGCAGGAGGCGCGCGCGGGGCGCATATCGGGCCGGATCGACGACGCGCCGCCCGTGCCGGCAAGCTGGCTGGTCACGCTTGCCGGGCACGACCACCATGTGACGCTGGGCGATGACCATGCGCTGGTCGACGATCACCTCGTGCGCTTCGCCTCCTCATGGCAGCCGGGCATGCGCACCGCGGAAGTGACCGCGCCGGGCACGCGGCTGGGCCTGCAGGTGGAGCGGCGGCGCAATTCCTGGGTGATCACCACGCACGGCGCCCAGCATCTGGCGCTCGTGCTGCCAGCGCGGCTTGCGCCGCTCGCCGCGCACATGATCGAGAAGGAGGCGCCCGATCTCTCCCGCCTGCTGATCGCGCCGATGGCCGGGCTGCTGGTTGACCTGCGCGTGGCCAAGGGCGACCAGGTGGAAATCGGCCAGCCGCTGGCGGTGATGGAGGCGATGAAGATGGAAATGATCCTGCGCGCCGAAGCCAAGGGGGAGGTGGCCGCGATCCATGCCGCGCAAGGCGACAGCCTCGCGGCCGAGGCAATCATCCTCGAACTCGGATAGGCGCGGGCCACATCGGCAAGGGAGAGCGGCCTGGACTATTCGGATTACATCGCGACCTTCGCCAGCGGCGATGACGAGGCGCTGATCGCGCGCTTCTTCGCGCCCGATTGCGTGATGGAGAGCGCAAGCGGCAGCTGGCACGGGCATGAAGGCATGCGCGCCTTTCTCGCCTGGGCGCATGATGGCGTGCGCGAGGTGCCCCGCCCGCAGAAGGTGGTGCAGGACGCCGACACGATCTTCGTCGAGATCGACATGGATTTCCATGCCACCGGCACGCGCCTCGATTTTCCCTTCGGCCCCATGCTGCCGGGCGATTGCGTGACGGTGAAATTCCTCGCCCGATACGAGCTCGACGAACAGGGCCGCGTGCGCGTGCTCAAGACCATGACCTGGCCGCCGGGCAAGGGTGTCACCCGCCTGCCGCCGCTCGGCGCACATCCCACGCAAGTGGCGGGTTATCACGCCTATACGGCCGCCTTCTCCAACGGCGATCCCGAACGCTATACGCGCTTCTACACCGATGACGTGACGCTCGCCCTCCCTTCGGTGCCGCCGATCCGCGGCCGGCAGGCGATCGCCGATTTCTACACCGGCATGTTCACCCGCGTGCGCGAGAGCCTGACCATCCACTCGCTCGAGGCCAGTGACGAGCGGATCATGGCCGATACGACCAGCCGCTTCACGGCCCTCGAGGACGCGCCCGACTTCGTGGTCGGCGCGCTCGCCAAGGGCGATCACATCGACGTGCGGGTGGTGGTGACCTATTTGCTGCGCGACGGTCTGATCGCGCAGATCATCGTGAACCGCGCCGGCGAGCCGCAGCTGATCCGCGCCTAACTTTCTGCGCTTCGGCCGATGCCGCTCGCGCAGCGCCAGGTTTAGCGGCTCTCCCGCGCTGCCAGCAGAGCCTCCGCGCGGGCGAGGTCTGCCGGCGTATCGACATCGAGCAAAGCCGCTCCAGGCGGCTGCACCAGCGCGAGGCCCGGCTGCGCGGCGAGCAGGGCGGAGGCGCCGCGATCGCCTTGGCTCGCCATCAGGGCTGGAAACAGCGCGGCCGGGATCAGCGCCGGTACGCCGGGCCTGCCCCCGCCGTGATCTGTGGCGGCCGGACCAGCCCGCGCTGCCAGGTCGCGCAGCAAAGCGGGAGTGACGAGCGGCATGTCGGCAAGCACGATCAGCAGCGCTGCGGCACCGCGCCGCTCCCCTTCGCGTGCGGCCGCTGCCAGCGATCCGGCAAGGCCATGCTCGAGCAGCGGATTGACCACGCGTTGCCAGCCGGGGGCCTCGCAGAGGAAGCACGGCTCCTCGGGCCCGGTGACGCATAGTCCGGGAGAGAAGCCTGCATCGCGCACCGCCTCGATGGCCCAGAGCGCCAGTCTCTTGCCCGCACAGGGTGCATCCAGCTTGCCGCCGCCGAAGCGCGAGGCGCGGCCCGCCGCCAGCAGCGCCGCGATAATGGCGCGCTCAGTCACCTGCGCGCTCAGGAATGCGGATGCAGCGTCTCATATTCGCCGACGATCTGCGCCAGGGCGGAAAGCGCCAGCGCAACGGGCTCGCGGCTGTGGCCCATGATGCCCACCGGGCTGCTGATGCGGCCGATCTGCTCTTGCGATTGCCCTGCAGCGGCGAGGCGCGCCAGGCGTTGCTCGCGCGCCTGCCGCCCGCCTTGGGCGCCGATATAGAAGGCCGGCGTGGCGAGCGCCCATTCCAGGATGGCCTGCTCCCATTCGTGATCGTGGAACAGCAGCACGATCGCGGTCCAGCGATCTGCGGCGAGCCCTTGTGGAGCCTGGCCGAGCGCGAGCTGCGGATCGGTCCTCGAATGCGCCTCCACCGCCACGCCGGATGCGCGGGCGATGGCCGCAAGCGCCTCGAGCTCGGGCCCTTCGCCGAACAGCGCCAGTCGGAGGGCGGGGACGAAGCGACGCCGCGCGAGCAGGTCCGCGCCTGCGGGAAGCGGCAGTTCAAGCGCCGCCTCCTCACGCGCCTCCAGCCGGGCGAGCACATCGCGGCAGGCCTCGCGATCGGGCGCAGGGTCGACCAGGATGTCGAGCCCGCTGCCGCAAGGCAGGCGAAAATCGATGAGCGGCGAGCCTGCGCCAAAGCGCATCACCCGCCGCGCGCCGCCCTCGGCAATCTCGCTGGCGAGCTGCTTTTCGAGGCAGCCATCGGCCAGGCTTCCGGTCACCGAGCCATCGGCATGCACCGCCAGCTGCGCGCCGAGCCGGCGTGAGAAGCTGCCGTCGATGCCGACGATGGTGCACAGGCCCGCAGCACCGTTTGCGGCGGCGCGCAAGGCTGCGCGGTCGTCAGCCCAGCTGCGCGCGGGTGGGGGCATGGCATTCATGATCGCCACAGATAGGGCGCGCGGGCCCGGTTCTCCAGACCCAGCTCGCGCATTCGCTTGCTTCCGTCCCGCAGCAGATCGGCGGGACGGAGGCAGCGGCGAACTCAGTGCTCCTCAGGCGGCAGGCCCATGATCAGCTGCGGCTCCTCGCCGCGCAGCTCCTGAAAGGCGACCATCAGGTTGATCAGCGCGCGGCTCTTGGGCGTGCCGCCATATTCGAGGCCGGGCATCAGCTCCTCGCCGAGGAAGACCATGTGGCTCGGTTCACGACCCAGCTCCTCTAGCGCATCCTGCTCGCTGCCACCGCGCGCGAGCGTGGATTCGGCGGTCTGCACCAGCGCGCGGTTGAACTTGACGAAACTCTTGAACTCATCCCAGCTACGCGCGGCGCCGTGGCCGGTGATGACCGTGTCGACGTCCTTGATCGTGTATTCGGCCTTGGTCAGCGAGGTCGGCAGCGCGATCATGCTGCCACCCGAACCCGGGTCGATCAGCGGGCTCATGTGCCAGGCATAGATGTCGCCTGCCGCCATCGTCCGCTCGGTCGGGAAGACCACCATGGCATCTCCGTCGGTGTGCCCGGGCCCGAAATAATAGAGCTCCATCCGGTCCGCACCGTCACCCAGCGTCAGCCGGTCGTCGAATTCCTGGTCCACCCTCAGGGCGGGGAACGGGCCGCCGCCTGCGCGCATCCGCGTGGCGGAATTGGCGTGGGCGATGACCTGCACGCGATCATCCCCGGCCAGTTCGGCATTGGAGCCGGTATGGTCAGGATGCGAATGGGTGTTGATGACCATGCCCACGGGCTTGTCGGTCACCTTGCGCACTTCGGCCAGGATCGCCTCGCCGCTATTGGGCAGCTTGGTGTCGATCAGCACGACGTCGTTCTCGCGCACGAACACCACCGTGTTCCCGCCCGCGCCGAAGATCTTGTAGACGTTGCCGCTGATCTGCTCGATCTCGGTGATCCCGGGCAGGCCCTGCGCCGTGACCCCCGTACTGGCGATGGACGTAGCCAGCCCCCCGACAATGATCGCCGTCAGCACCGCGATGCGCTTCATCTACACTCCTCCCCCAAGAAAGACTCTTTCAACGAACCAGTAGGCTCCGGCAGCCGCTACCGCAAGCGAGCCGCCCACTTCCACGCGGCGCGCGGCGGCTTGGCCGCGCCGTCGCACCAGCACCATGAGCCCGGCGACGACCACGACAATGGCAATTTGCCCGATCTCCACCCCCAGGTTGAAGGAGACGAGCGCTGCCGCCAAATTGGCTTGCGGCAGGCCGAATTCGCGCAGCACGAAGGCGAAGCCGAAGCCGTGGACGAGGCCGAAGGCGAAGGCCAGCAGCGCGCGGATGTCGCGCCCGCCGCCGCGCAGGAGATTGTCCACCCCGACCACGACGATGCTGAGCGCGATGGCCGGCTCCACGGTCGCCGCGGGCACCACGAACAGCCCGAGCGCGGCGAGGCTCAGCGTCACCGAATGGCCGATGGTGAACGCAGTGACGATCAGCACCAGCTGTCGCAGCGATCCGCCCAGCAGGATGAGGCCCACGAGGAACAGCACGTGATCGGGCCCGATGGCGATGTGGTGGATGCCCGAGGTGACGAAGCTGCGCGCGATCGCGAGGAGGCCGGCGCTGGTGCCGGCGAAGTAGGTGACTGGTCCATCGGCCCTGCCGACAAGCCATTGCTGCCGCATTTCGCCCTGCTCGTAGACATTGACGAAGGTCTGGTGCGTGGGATCGCGCGGAAACAACGCCGCTTCAATGCCGAGCCGCGCTGGCGGGTCGCCGGGCAGAATGAAGCCGATCTCGAGGGCGTCGGCATCGCCTTGCGCCGGCGCGATGCCGGTCCAGCGCGGCGTCCGCCCGTCGATCCGCAGCCGCGTGCCGAGGAGCGAGAATATGTCAGAAGGCCGGGCGAGTAGGCGCGCCGGATCGGGCGGCTGTTCACCCGGCGCGGCGAGGCCGAGCTCGGGCGCGAGATCGCGCCTGTGGACGACGACGCGCCCCTCGATCGCGCGCTCGCCGTAGTGCAGGTCTACCGAGCTGATCGGCAGAGGATGCGCGCGCGCCGGGGCGGCCCAGACCGAGGCGAACGCCAGGACCGCCAGGAGCGCGCCCGATCCCGCTAGCCGCCTCAACAGCCCGGCCCGTGCACTCGTCTCTGAAATGAAGCGTCGTTGTTGCAAGCAAATGATCCGCCAAGTCCGCGGCAACCATTGTCACCCGCTGGACCCGGCGGCAAGTTTGCCCATGCGTCACGAGGGCACGCGGCCGGGATGCAAATCGAAAGCGCCGTTCCCTTCGTCAGGCCGTATCGACCAGCACCAGCTCGCTGTCCTCAAGCGCCTTTACCGTCAGCGTCTCGACATCGGCAATCGCGGCGCCGTCACGCGCATTCACCCGCACGCCCTCGATCTCCACTGCACCGGCGGCGGGCACGAGATAACCCTTTCGCGCTGCGCCCAAAGCGTAGGTCACCGTGTCGCCCGCCTTGATCCTGGCGCCGAGCACGCGGGCATCGGCGTTGATCGGCAGCGCCTCGGTGTCTTCGGCATGTCCGCTCGCCAGCGGTACGAAGCGGCCGTCGCGGTTATCCTTCGGAAAGGTCTTAGTATCCCAGCGCGGCGTCTCGCCGCGGCGGTCGGGCATGATCCACAGCTGGAAGGAATGGGTCTCCTCGTCCTCCGCGTTGTACTCGGCGTGCGTGATCCCGGTCCCTGCGCTCATCACCTGCACGTCGCCCGCCTCAGTTCGGCCGGTATTGCCGAGGCTGTCCTGATGCGTGATCGCGCCTTTGCGCACATAGGTGATGATCTCCATGTCGCTGTGCGGATGAGGCGGAAAGCCGCTTTGGGGCGCGATGATATCGTCGTTCCACACGCGCAACCGGCCCCAGTGCATCCGGCGCTGGTCCATGTAATCGGCAAAGGAGAAGTGGAAATTGGCGTCCAGCCAGCCATGGTTGCCGCCGCCGAGGCTGGCGAAGGGTCTCACATCGATCATGGGCATCGTTCCTTGAGCGCCGCGCGCTGGACGCTAGCGACAAACCTCGCTGGCGCCCGCCCTGGCGGCGAATTATGGGTGTTGAACTCGATGTAGGAAGGCGCGGATGGACCACAAGGTTACCCTGTATCATCACGGATCCTCGGCCTGCGCGGCCAAGGTGCGCGTCGTGCTCGAGGAGAAGCGCATCGCCTGGGAAAGCTGCTATGTCGACATCCTGGCGGGCGGGCAGTTCAAGCCCGAATTCCTGGCGCTGAACCCCAAGGGCGTGGTGCCGGTGCTGGCGCATGACGAGGGCGACGGCGCGGCCGTGATCCGCGAGAGCAGCGTGATCTGCGAATATCTGGAGGAAGCCTTTTCCGACAGGCCGCACCTGATGCCCGCAAGCCCGCGCGAGCGGGCAGCGGTGCGCATCTGGACCAAGGCGGTGGACGAGGAGCTGCATCCCGCCTGCTCGGCGTTGACTTACCTCGCCTCGCACCGCCACACGATCCTGGCGCGCGGTGCGGGCAGCTTCGAGGATTTCCTCGCGGCGCCCAACGGGCAGGGGAGCTCTGAGGGCCGCTCCGCGCGCGAGCTCAAATGGCGCTGGATCCAGGATGGGTTCGCCGCCCCAGGCGCGGCCGACAAGCTGCGCCTCTACATCGCCTATCTCGACCGGATGGAGGAGGCGCTGGCGCGGAGCGAATGGCTGACGGGCGATCGCTTCACGCTCGCCGATTGCGCGCTGACGCCTTATGTCAACCGGCTCTGCGCACTCGCTATGGAGCGCCTGTGGGAGGATGGGTGCCGCCCGCATGTGGCGCGCTGGTTCGAAAAAGTGCGGGCGCGGCCGTCCTTCAAGCCCGCCTTCCTCGACTGGATGCCGCAGGACCTCGCGGCCGAGATGCGCGCCAATGGCGAGGCGAGCTGGCCGCAGGTGGAGCAAGTGCTCGCGACGGACTGATCGCGAGCGCTGTGCCTTTCGCTCCGACATGGCTGGCCGATGACCGGCAGCGAGGCGAGGCGGCGGCAAATATGCCCTCGCTCATCCGATCAGCCCGCGCCTCCTCGACCGCGGCGCTTACCCGCGCCACTTTCGCTGCTACCTTCCGCAGGATGAGAGGGGGAAGACATGCTCGACCAGATGGCCGTGCTCAAGGGCATTGCCTCCAAGGCCGATCGGGTGACGGATGGCGGTCCTGATAGATAGGCGGATCTGACCCGGGGGCCACGCGCGACCTGATTGACGAGCCGATGCCTATCGGACCTGCTTCGATGTGATCTCCATTCGCCTGTTCGCCGGCAGTACGATCGTGCACACCCTCTCGCACAGCGATCGGGGTGAAGGCTTTGCCGCGATCGATGGGGCTGGGCTGGAAGATGTGTACTTCACGACACTCGCCTCAGCCCGCCCAGGGCGGATGAGGCGTCCGGCTACGCGGCGACCACTTGCTGTTCGATGGCGCCGAAGATCGACTTGCCATTGGCATCGCGCATCTCGATCCGCACAATGTCGCCCGGCCGCATGAACCGCGTTGTCGCCTCGCCGTCAGCGATGGTCTCGATGGTGCGGATCTCCGCGATGCAGGAATAGCCGCGGCCGCCCTCGGCAACCGGCTTGCCGGGACCGCCATCTTCGCCCTTGTTGGAGATCGTGCCCGAGCCGATGATTGCGCCTGCGCCCAGATTGCGCGTCTTGGCCGCATGGGCGACGAGGTCGGCCAGGCTGAAGGTCGCGTCCTCACCCACCTGCGCGCGGCCGAAAGGCTGGCCGTTATAATCGACCATCAGCGGCAGGCGGATGACGCTGCCCTGCCACGCATCGCCCAGCTCGTCCGGCGTGACCGCGACGGGCGAGAAGGCGGTGGCAGGCTTGGACTGGAAGAAGCCGAAGCCCTTGGCGAGCTCACCCGGAATCAGGCCGCGCAGCGAAACATCGTTCACCAGCATCAACAGCTTGATGTGCCCCGCCGCATCCTCCGGCGAGACGCCCATCGGCACGTCGTCCGTGATGCAGGCGATCTCGCCCTCCATGTCGCAGCCCCAGCTCTCGTCCTTGAGCGGAATGGGGTCGCGCGGGGGCAGGAAATCGTCGGAGCCGCCCTGATACATCAGCGGGTCGTGATAAAAGCTCTCCGGCACCTCGACGCTGCGTGCTTTGCGCACCAGTTCGACATGGTTGATGTAGGCCGAGCCATCGGCCCATTGATAAGCGCGCGGCAGCGGAGAATGGGCATCGTGCTCGTGGAAGCGCTCGCATGGCACGCTCTGGTGCTCGACATCGCGATAAAGCGCTTCGAGCCGGGGCGCGATCTCGTCCCAATTGTCGAGCGCATGTTGCAGCGTCGGCGCGATCTTGTCGGCCGCGCAATGACGGGTGATGTCCTTGGAGACGACGACAAGCTTGCCATCGCGCCGGTGCTGCGGATCGGCCGATTTGAGGCTGGCGAGTTTCATGCTGTGGCTTCCTTACCGCGCGTCCGGCTGGTTGTCGGGATGCGCGTTTGCGAATGCGGGAAGCGGAAGGCAAGACGCTTCGATCCAGATCATGCGAGGCATGCCCGTCAGGTCGAAGGCGAAGCGCCGCGCGGCGCGTGGAGCTCGGTGGCGATGGCAAAAGCGAGCTCGCGCGCGGTGAAGCGATCTTCCAACCTGGCAGGGAGGAGCGAGGGCTGATCCCGATAGGCCTCGTCCAGCCATTCGAGGATCGCCATGCTCTGCGCCCGGTCGCGGCTATCCGCCTCAAGCATCGGCACGCCGGAAGGAATTGCGGGCCGTGTAGTCGGCGTTTTTCTGCGCCCCTTCGCGCTGGTTCACCGGGCAGTTTTCGTAATTGAGGCCCTCGAGGCCGAGCGCGATGCGCAGGCGGTTTGAGGTGGAGCTGCGATAATAGCCGTAAAGCCGCAAATCACGCCTTCCAAGCACATGTCTCGTGCAGCCGCCGGCGAGGAAATACCTGCCTCCCCGATCGGGCGGCTGCCGTCATCACACGTCTTCCTCAACCTTCAGGCTTCCGCGCCTGATCTGGTCCCGCTCCATCGATTCGAACAGCGCCTTGAAGTTACCTTCGCCGAAGCCCTCGTCGCCCTTGCGCTGGATGAACTCGAAGAACACCGGCCCCACCTGCGCCTCCGCAAAGATCTGCAGCAGCAGGCGCGGCTGGCCGCCTTCGGTGCTGCCGTCGAGCAAAATGCCGCGGCTGTTAAGTGCCTCGGTATCCTCGCCATGGTCCGGCAGGCGCTCGGGCAGCATGTCATAATAGGCGCTGGGCGGCGCCGTCATGAAGGGCACCCCGAACTGCTTGAGCCGGTCCCAGGCGGCGAACAGATCGTCGGTGATGAGCGCGATGTGCTGGATGCCCTCGCCCTTGAACGCGCGCAGGAACTCCTCGATCTGGCCCTTCCCGCCATCACCCTCTTCGTTCAGCGGGATGCGGATCTTGCCGTCCGGTGCGGTCAGCGCCTTCGAGGTGAGGCCGGTATATTCGCCCTTGATGTCGAAATAGCGGATCTCCTTGAAGTTGAAGAGCGTCTCGTAATAGTCCGCCCAGTACGACATGCGCCCGCCATAGACATTGTGCGTGAGGTGATCGATCGTGTGGAAACCCGCGCCGACAGGATGGCGGTCGACACCCGGCAGGTACTCGAAATCGATGTCGTAGATCGTGAGGGCGCCCTCGCCGTTCTTCGCGCCTTCCTCGTCCTCATAGCGGTCGACCAGATAGAGGATCGCACCGCCAATGCCGCGAATGGCGGGGATGCGCAGTTCCATCACGCCCGTTTCGACCTGCACCGGTTCGGCGCCCTGCTCGATGAGGTGCGCATAGGCGGCGGCCGCGTTCTTCACCCGGAAGGCCATGCCGCAGGCGCTGGGGCCATGCTCGCGCGCGAAGAACCAGGCGGGGCTCCTCGGCTCGTAATTGGCGATGAGGTTGATGTCGCCCTGGCGCCAGAGATGCACGTCTTTCGAGCGGTGCGTGGCAACATGGGTGAAGCCCATAGTGGCGAATACGGGTTCGAGTACGCCCTTCCCGGGTGCGCAAAACTCGACGAACTCGAAACCGTCGAGCCCGGCAGGGTTTTCGAACAGGTCGGCCATGCTGTCTCTCCTCACGCGCGTTTGGTTACAAATGTAACTTATACGCGCGCGGCTGGCAATTCGCTCTTGTCCCATAGCATTGTTGCGTCAGCCTGCCTGAGCGGTGTCCCGGGTGCTCCCGTCACGCCCAACGCGGCGACGCAAGGTCAGGTCGAGCGCCAAGAGCGCGGGGATGAGCCAGGCGACGCGCGACTGGTAACGGTCCACCGGCGCCGAGAGGCCGCCATAAATTGCCGCATTCACCACGACCGCGAAGAAGATCATCAGCGCCGCCTCAGTCAGGTAGGCGTGGGTCCGGCCCGTTGCTATTCGCCAGACGAGCACGAGGAAGGCGAGCGCGGTAAAGATCGGCGTGATCCAGTCGAACAGGCTCAAAGTCACGCTGGTCTCGTTGTCGACCGTCCGGGGCGAAATGCCGGCCAGATTGCCCTGCGAGGCTCCGGCGGGAATGGGGAGCAGTTCCCCGGTTCCCACCAGAACCATCTGGCGCAAAATGTTCTTCGCCAGCGCCGCGCCCTGCTGCACCGGATAGCGCTGCGCTGCGCCGAACACGATTTCGGTCTCCTCGGCGCGGATCCGCGCCATCTGGTCGGGCGTGGCGCGCCGGATGCCGTTCGGAGACCAAAGGATGGCCCAGACGTTGCCGGGGATTTCTTCGAACACTTCGCAAATGGCGTAGCGGTCTTCGACCTTGCACTCGTCCTGCAGGTACCAGCGCCCCGGCCCATCCTCGATGGAGCGCGCCAGCAGCACGGGAATGCGATTGGGCGCAAAGCTGGTCTGCACCGCTTCCGCCCCTCCCGCTTCCTCGCCGCCTTCAGACGCGGCGGGTGGTTGCGCTTCGTCCCTCAGGGCCGCCGGCGAGGATCTGGCCGGCACCGGAGGGGAAGCCGCGGCTTCGCTGTCGACCGGTTGCGCGTAGGCCGCGCTGGCGACGATGCTGGCGGCAAGGTTGACGGCGAAGGCCAGCACTACGGGAAGCAGGCAGAACACCAGCGCCGTTCGGGTCAGCCGCCCTCTCACCAGGCGCCAGATCACGGCAAGCGCCGCCAGAACGAGGGCCAGCGGGAGATGACCATAATGGCTCAGTATGGCGAATGCGGCGATGCCCATCAGCGCCACTTTTTGCACCGGGCCGAACGCGTCGGCCCGGCCCAGCGCAAGCGCGAAGTAGACCGGCAGGACGGCGCCCAGCAGGTCCGGCATGGCATACGAGGCGAACCACGGAAGCGTGCTCAGCGTGCCCAATGCGGCGAAACCGACGAGACCGTCTCGCCGCTCCTGCTCTCCGAGCGGCGGCACGAGGCCGAGCAAGACCCACAAGGTCATGGCCGTTTGCAGGACGCAGGCAAGCACAAGGCCCGCCGGCGTCATCGAAGCGGGGTAGAAGAAGGTGGCATAGGGCAATGAGCGGAAGGTGACCGCTCCGGGCGCTGCGGCTGCCGCGCCGCCGCCCGTCGCATCGACCGCGCCTTGCGGGGATACAGCGCCCGCGAGCGAAAGCAGGCGGCCCCAGATCTGCTCTCCGTTGGTGAAGTAGCTCACTGAATCGAAATACAGGAGCGGCGCCGAGGTGAGCAGCATCGGCCAGCACAGCAACGTTGCCGCGCACAGCGCCAGGAGCGCGCCGGTGGGCGACAGATAGGGAGCAGGCGATATGATCGCAGGTGCGGGGCCGATAGCGGCCCCGCTGCGAGAGGCCAGGCTCAGCGACATATCTGATCGATCACCGGTTAGCGCTCACCCGTTCAGAAACCAGGGCCGTGCAATAGCCCGAAACCATCGCCACTTGGCTCAACCCCACAAGCGCCATTTCGGCGAACGGGCGCTTCGAGCGGGCGCGAAAAGGATAGCTGAACATGCCCAGATAGAAGGCGGTTCGCTCCAGCTTGGGCCGGTCATCGCCGCGCTGGTTCAACGACAGATGCAATTGCCGGGCACCGCGGCCATAATTGCTGTGCTGGCGCCAGAACTTGATCAGGTTGAGGTGATGCGCATGGTCGATCACCGCGTCCGGTTCGTAGACCAGTTCGCCCCCTTCATCCTGCCAGCGAATGCCAAAATCGCGGTCCTCGCCGGCAGCGATGGCGAAGTTCTCGTTGAACCCACCGCGCGCGAGAAAATCCTCACGCCGGCAGCACATGTTGTTGCTGGTGAAGAAACTCATTTCGCTACCGTTCGCCTGGTAGTACTCGTATAGATACGAGCACAGTGCTTGGCTGGCTGAGGAGCAGACATTGTCGGGCAAAGCATTGTCTACCCGTCCGCCGACCAGCCGGCCGGGCAACCCGCGCTGTGCATCGGTCAGCCGCATAACCCAATCGGATCGGGGCCGGCAATCATCGTCGATGAAAGCCAGCAGATCCGCGCCCGCAGCCTCACGCGCGCCACGATTGCGTGCCGCGGCAGGTCCGGCGTTCTTCTGACGGATGAGTTCGACCCATTCGCGATAGGGTTTGCAGATATTGGCCAGGGAATCGCGCCCGCCATCATCGATTACGATGGTGCGGTACGGCCCGCCATCGAGCTCCGCAAGTTGAGCGAGGCATTGCCCGATCTTGTCCGGCCTGTTGTAGGTAGGTATGATGATGGCCAGCGAAAGAGGCTTGCCAGCAGGACTGACGCAGCTGTCCATTCTCGTCTTTATTCCCTTGATCCGAGTGCGCGAAGGGTAACCTCACCTGCCTTAGCAGGCCACATCCGGATGTCACCCCTGCGGCACCTGTCCCGGCTTGGGGCGGGCAAATCGGGTTTGGTTAGGCTTGGACACCTTGCCGTATTCCTGTAGCAAGCATGCTGCGCCGCAAAATCGATCCCTTTGTCATGGGCGAAGAACGCCCGGCTTTTGGACGAACGATCCTGAGGAAAACCATGTCCGATGTAATTGTGATTGGGGGAGGCCCCGCCGGGCTGACCGCCGCTTACGAACTGCAGAAACGTTCCGACGATTACCGCCCGAAGGTCTACGAGGCCGGGAATATTGTCGGTGGTATCGCGCGGACGGAGAGCCACAATGGATACCGGTTCGATATCGGTGGCCATCGTTTCTTCACCAAGGTCGATGAAGTTCGCGAAATGTGGGAAGAAGTGATGGGGGATGATTTCATCACCGTCCCACGCCAGAGCCGCATCTATTATCGTGGTAAGTTCTTCGCCTATCCGCTTCGTATTTTCAACGCACTCTCTAATATCGGCATGTACGAAAGTAGCCGCATTATGCTCAGCTACTTCAAGTGGCAGGTGCGGCCAAGCCAGCAGGAAGACAATTTCGAGGAGTGGGTCATCAATCGCTTCGGCGGCCGGCTCTACATGCACTTCTTCCGCAGCTACACGGAGAAGGTGTGGGGCATTCCCCCGCGTGAAATCCGGGCCGACTGGGCCGCACAGCGGATCAAAAACCTTTCGCTGATGAAGGCGGTGTGGAACGCCATTTCCGGAGCCAACGACACCACCAGCCTCATCGAGGAATTCCAATACCCCCGCCTCGGCCCCGGTCAGATGTGGGAAAAATGTGCCGACCTGATCGAAGAGCAGGGTGGCACGGTACAGACCCGCAAATGGGTCAAGACGGTCTATCGTGACGGCATGCGCGTGACCGGTGTGGACGTGCAAAGCGAGGACGGCAGCGTGGAGCGCGTCGCGGGCGACGAGTTCATCAACACCATGGCACTGGGCGACCTCATCCGGGCGATGGATCCGCCTCCGCCGCAGGACGTGATCGACGCTGCGAACGACCTCAAATATCGCGACTTCCTGATTGTCACGCTGGTACTCAACCGCGCCGATCCATTCCCCGACAATTGGATCTACGTCCACTCGCCGGAGGTGAAGGTCGGGCGCATCCAGAACTTCCGCGCTTGGTCAGCGGAGATGCTGCCCAACCCGGACACGGCGTCGATCGGCATGGAATATTTCTGCCAGGAAGGCGACAATCTGTGGAACATGTCGGACGCGGAATTGCGGGCGCTCGCATCGCGTGAACTTGCGCAGCTCGGACTTGCCAAGGAGGACGAGGTGATCGACGCTGCGATCATCCGCCAGCCCAAGGCCTATCCGGTATACGACGACAAGTACAAGGCATCGCTCGACGTGCTTGCCGGCTGGATCGACAAGCTGGAGAACTTCCAGACCGTCGGTCGTAACGGCCTGCACCGCTACAATAACCAGGACCATTCCATGCTCTCCGCGATGTTCGCCGCGCGCAACATCCTGGGCGAAAACCACGACGTCTGGAATGTGAACGTCGAGCGGTCGTACCACGAGGAATTCCAGGTTCCGAAGAAGGACGGGAAGGCGCTGAACGGCAAAGGCGTGAGCACGGGCAAGCCCGCGAGCGGGACCGAACCTGCAAGCTCCGCCGCCGCAGACAGGGCGCGTGTGATCGAGCACAGCTGAGCCTATCCGCACCCACCGCTATGTCCGTGACGTATCGTCGTGGTCATAGCGGCAGTTGCCGGCGCGGATTCGCGGCTCGTCCGCGACTATGGCTTCGACTCATCTCGGCAACGATCTCGATCCCGTCGCCCAGCTAGTTCCTGGGGTCGTAATTCCAGGCCGCCTTGCCGCACAGAGGCACCTCCCGCCGGTGGCCTCTACCGCCAAGATCCGGCGATAGCTCTTCTCGAGCGTAGAAGCGCATGGGTGTGGCGCAGTGCATCAGGTATTCGTCGGGCCATGAGGCTGACGAGGCAGGCTGCTGTGCACTGCAGCGCATCGGAATTGGTCAAAGCGAACCGCGGATCCAGCCACCAAAACTCAAGCGCAAGCAATCGTGCCGCGGCCGGCTCGCCATGCTTCAAAGCCACTGTCGGCCAATATCGTACGTTGCGCGCCTGGGCTGCGTCGCGCTGCCTGCCGTCGAACCGCAAGCCGATCTTCTCGGCCGAGGTCAGAAAACGTGGAACCGGCGGAGCCGTCATCCACCGCGATCGCTTCGAACCCCGCTCCGTCTGCTTGTGAGGCGAGGCGAGGTGAGGCGAGCGTCTGACGATATACGCTTCCACATTACGCGGCAGAAGCACGACGCTGACGAGCGGCTTTTGGCCCTGGCAAATCGGGATCCGTCATCATTCCTTCGGCGGAGCGCACCCTGAGCCCATCGACAGCAATTCGGCAAGCGCGGGAGCCATGTCGTCCAATCCGCGCAAATCGGTTCAGGCGCTTTTTGGCTTGCAGCGAGCGTAAGCACTCTGAAGGGCCTCGCTCAGCGATTTGGGCAGGAGGCTTGCAAGGCAGGCTGCAGTGCAGACGAGGGAATTGCGATTGGTGAGGGAGAACATCGGGTCTAAGCGCCAGAACTCCACCGCTAATGAACGTGCATTGGCCAATTCGTCACGTTTGTAGGCGATAGTACACCAGTACAACGTAGCACGGGCCAGCGCCGCGTCGCGCTCCCCGCCCTCGAACCGCAAGCCGATCTTCTCGGCTGAGGCCAGGACGGTTTTCCAACCGCGACGCATGCGTCGCCAATCTCCGGTAATCTGGCCAGGACGCGTCCGGTAATCGACGAGTACCTCCCGCACGGCGGCTATGTTTGCATCTCGATAGCCGGCCACGCGGATCCAGTAGTCGATGTCAATGCAACCGGGCAGCGAGGTATCAAAGCGGCCCGTCTCTTCGGCTCGCGCGCGGCGGATGGTGACGCCGGTGCCGGTGTGGATGGGATTGTCGAACACGATGTCCCGCGCGCTGAAGCGTACGCCCTGCTCGGTGCTCGAGACCGCGCCCGAAGGGCGGCCATACTGGTCGACATGGCGGCATAGAGGGAAGACGAGGTCGAGCGAGGGATCGCCCGCGATCATGTCAGCAAGCGATGCCAGTGCCTCTGGCACCAGCAGATCGTCCGCATCCACGAAGCACAGGAACTCGCCGCGCGCCCGATCGAGCCCGTCATTGCGCGCAGCACCCGCTCCGCCGTTCTCCCGCTGGACAATGACGAGCTCGCGGCCGCCTGCGGCAAAACGGTCGCGCCAGCTTTCCAGCACCGCGCCCGTTCCGTCGGTCGAGCCATCGTCCACCGCGATGATCTCGAAACCCTGCTCGGTCTGCGCGTGCAGCGAGGCAAGCGTCTCGCCGATATAGGCTTCGACGTTATGCGCCGGCAGGACCACGCTGATACGGGGTGCGTCCCGTTCGCTCATGTCCCGTGGATCGCTGCTCAGGCGTTGACGCGGGCGAGGGCCAGCGAGTCGGCATTGTCCCGGAAATAGGCGATGGTGCGCTCCAGCCCTTCGCGCAGCTGCACCTTGGGTTCCCAGCCGAGCTTGGCCCTGGCCAGCGAGATGTCCGGCTGGCGCTGGCGCGGATCGTCTTGTGGCAACGGGCGCAATTCGATCTTGGAGTGCGATCCGGTAAGCTCGATAACCGTCTCGGCCAGTTCGAGGATGGTGAACTCGTTCGGATTGCCGATATTGACAGGCCCGGTGAAGCCGGGTTCGGTATCCATGAGGCGCAGCCAGCCTTCGATCAGGTCGTCTACATAGCAGAATGAGCGTGTCTGGCTGCCATCACCATAGATGGTGATCGGATTGCCGGCGAGCGCCTGGACAATGAAGTTCGATACGACCCGCCCGTCTGCGGGGTGCATCCGCGGCCCGTAAGTGTTGAAGATGCGCACTACCTTGATGTCAATTCCGTGCTGGCGGTGGTAGTCGAAAAACAGCGTTTCCGCGCAGCGCTTGCCCTCATCATAGCACGATCGGATGCCGATGGGATTGACATTGCCCCAATAGCTCTCGGGCTGCGGATGCAACGTCGGATCGCCATAGACCTCGCTGGTCGAGGCGTGGAAGATCTTGCACTTCAGGCGCTTGGCGAGGCCGAGCATGTTGATGCTGCCAATGACCGAGGTCTTGGCCGTCTGCACCGGATCGTGCTGGTAGTGGATCGGCGAGGCCGGACAGGCCAGATTGTAGATCTCGTCCACCTCCACGTAGAGCGGGAAGGTAATGTCTTGCCGCATGAACTCGAAGCGCGGGTTCTCGTGCAGATGGTCAAGATTGGCCTTGTTGCCCGTGAACAGATTGTCGACGCACAGCACCTCGTGCCCGCGCTCGAGCAGGCGGTCGATTAGGTGCGATCCGAGGAAGCCCGCGCCGCCCGTCACCAGGGTGCGTTTCCCCGTTCCATAGATTCTGGTCATGTGCGTCCTCTAGCTCCAAGAAGAACCTGGGTGCAACATAAGCCTTGCCATCGCCTGGGCCAGCGGTGCGGCTTGTCGCGCCTGATGACCTCAGACGAAGCCGAGGTCCCAGCTCGATGTGTCGAAATTCGCCAGGTTGGGCAAGATCATCGGCAGGCTTGATTCCGGCAAGCCGAACCACAGCCCGAGCGTGGCGGCGAGCTGATCGAACGAAGTCGTGGGGATCAGCCGGCCGCCAAAATCGTCTTTGCCGTTTATGCCCACTTCCGGCGGCGCGCCGAAGATCCGCCCGCCCGGAACTGCGCCACCGATCGCGAACTGGGTGCTGCCCCAGCCGTGATCCGAGCCGTCGCCATTATCGACCAGCATGCGCCCGAAATCGCTGGCGGTGAAGGTCGTCACCTGGTCGGCCACGCCGAGCTGCTCGGTCGCTGCGTAGAACTCGCTCAACGCGTTACCGACATTGCCGAGCAAGCCCGGATGGTTGCGCAGCAACGCGCTATGATGGTCCCATCCGCCCAGGCTGGTGAAGAACACCTGGCGCCGCAGTCCAAGGCTCGGTCCCACCGCGATAAGGCGGGCAACCATCTTGAGCTGTTCGGAGAGCGAGTTCGTCGATTTGAAGGTCGTGAGGCTGGATTCGGGGATCCGGGCAAGCGCCGAGGTGATCGAATCGCTGAGCTGCAGCGAGCGGTTCACAACCTTGGCGTGCTCCTGGCTGATCCAGCTCCCCTCTTGCTCGAAAGTCATCAACTGGCGCAACGCATCATATGCCGGTGCGGACGAGTAGAGGCGCGTGCCGCCCCGGATCAGCTCCGTTACGCTGCCCGGGCTCACCGCGTAAGGCGTGACGTTCTGGCCCGACAGCCATAGCGAGCGGCCCTGCAGGCTGATACAGGTCATCGCCGCTGTGCCATTGGACGACTGGATGAGGTCGCCCATCCGCCCGCCCCAGCCCGCATCGGCGCCTTCGACCTGGAATGATTGGACGTAGCTCTGCTGGTCGTTGTGGCTGAAGAGCTTGGGCGGCAGGCGGACTGCCCTCTTCAAATAATCGCTCTTGCTGGTGGGTTCGATCAGTGTGCCGATATTGAAGATCGGCGCGAGCTTGCCTTTCCTGAAAGCCGGCATCAGCGGCGCCAGTGCAGGGTTAAGCGCAAATTTTTGCCCGCGCAGGTCGTTTGCCGGGCTGAGCGCGGTCGCACCCAGGCTGGCGTGCGGGATGGCAATGTTGGGCCGCGCCGAGCGATAGGCGTTGTAGCTGGTAGGATCGTAAGGCGGCATGGTGTTCCAGTTGTCGTTGCCGCCATACAGGAATACGCAGACCAGCGCCTTGTAGTCGCTGGAAGATTGCGCTGCCGCTTCGCCGATCAGACCAAGCGTGTCGAGGAAAGGCGCCGCGGCGCCGATGGCGCCGAGCTGCGCGGCGCGCCGCAGGAAAGCCCGCCGCGACTGGTTGGAATCGATATGCATCGGGCTTGTCTTCCTTACTGGAGAACGAGGTAGTCGGGGCTGGCCATGGTCAACAGGATCGCGGTCCAGATCCGGTTGAGCCGACCCGCGTCATTGCCGGTGCCGATGGAGTTGAGGGCAGATACAATCGTGCCGTACGTGGCCGATGAGAGCTGGCCGGCCGCGAGCAGCAGGTTCACCTCGTCCATCAGCTTGCTTGGATCGGGCGCCAGCGCCATCAGCCGGCGGTAGTCTGCCGGGACATCGGTCCCGCCTGCACCTTTCTTGATCGCGTCGAACATCACGTTGACATAGGCGATGACCGATTGTTCGTCGGCGATCTGCAGCTCGGGCGCCACCAGCCCTCGCCGCTGCAGCTCCGAATTGGGCGGCGTGTAGAGAGGGCGGAAGAAGTTGAACACCGACGGGCTGAAGCCGGGGCACTGCGCCAGGCCGCCAGCGGCGCTGGACGTGTCCCCGATCTTCCATTCGCCGCTCTTAGAGCTCGCGTCGAACGCGCGCGCCCACCCCGTCATGCGCTGCACGGGATCCCGCAGCTTGCCGGTGTGCGGGGCCGTCAAAGCTTCGTCGCTGCGCGCCTCGTCGTCCAGCAAGATGGCCATGAGGACCGCCTTCATGTCCCCGCGCACGCCCGATCCATTATCGGCGAAGATAGAGGCCACGCGCCGGATATAGCGTGGCGAAGGATTGCTGGTGACGAGCCGCTGGATCAGCGCGTGCGCGACGAATGGCGGCACGTTGGGGTGATGGAATATAACGTCCAGCGCCGCGTCGACCGCCTTCATCCCGCCGCCCGAAATTGTGGCGCCCAAGAAGGTGGAGGCGCCGGTTTCGTTTATCGACGCATCCATTACCAAGCGACCGCGATGCGCCTCGGGCAAGTTTTTGGAGGGCAGCCGCAAGCCGGTGAAGACCCGGGCAAGCTGGCTCACATCGTCCTGGGTATAGGTCTCGATCGGCTGGCCGCCCCGCGCGGTCTTTTGCGTGCCGTCCATGTTCAGCTCATAAAGGCCGATCGTGAACAGCTGCATCAATTCGCGCGCGTAATTCTCGTCCGGGATGGAGCCTTTCGCATCCGACTTGCTGTTATTAAGGAAGGTCAGGAACTGGCCCATGGCGCTGCTGGTGGTGATGGCGCCCAGCAATTCGCGATAGTTGCGGAACGCGTGGTCGAGCAGCAGGTCCATGTAGGCCGCCATCGCATATTGCGGGTAAGGCGGGACGAGGCCGTGAATGCTCACCACCATGATGTCGAGCAGCGCCAGGGCGGCGCGCTGGCGCAGCTGGTCGGGTGCGGAGATCAGCTGCCGCCAGATCGATCCGGCCCAGATCCGGTTGGCCTGGGTACCCTGCGTCTGGCGCGAGCCTTTGCTCCAGATCCAATTGTAGTGCGTCTGGCCGCGCGGCATGGCAAACTGGGCGCGCAGCCAGGGCTCGATGCCATTCTTTACCAGATAGTCGATCTCCTTGCGCGTCGCACCATTCGTGGCCTGCGAGAGGAAGCGGCTGGCTTGTTCGGGAGAGAGATCATCATAGTAAGCGCTCGATGATTTCGCTGGCGCCGGGCTGGAGCCACTCATCGTCGACGCAAGGCCGCTGAGGTCAAGCCCTTCCATGTTGTTGCTTGCATAAGCAAGCGTGGCGGCGGCCCCACCCAGCGCGACTGCGCCACCGGCCACCGGCCCCACGGCATCCGCGGGTCGATCCTGATTTTCCACGGGCTTTCCCTCTTAAGTGCGATCCCTGAGAGATGGGCTGACCAGCCCCGCCCTTACGGTCCTGGCCACCCAACCTTGCAATCGCCATCTCATGAATGTTGATGCTCCGCAGCCCCCATGCTGCTGAAAATCCGATGGTTTGTGTCTAGCTGAGGTTGAGTTGAAACCGCGCACCCCGGCGGTCTCACGCCCCTGGTTGTGACCCCGAGAGCCCTTCTTTCCGAATTTCGGAACGTTCTCAATAATTTGCGAATGCGAAACGCTCCGCTCAGGCTGAAAAGCCGGTAAGATGGCGAAACGCGCGTCTGCCACTAGCGAATCCGTTTCACGATCGGGCACTCAGTAGGCTTGCTGCCCGCACCGGACCTTCGTTCTTTATTGCGCCGCGCGATTCAGAGTATTCCCTCTACTTTCGCGGCGCGATTATTAGAAGGAATGACTAATCTGTGCAATTAATCTAATCTTTCGGAAGAGAGATCTCGAAAGACAAAATAACTTCTGCGGATACGGGCGCGGTTATGGAGGCCTTCTACTTGTCGGCGCTAGACCGCCTGCAAACAGGGATAGCAGCATCGCTAGAAGCGAATGGCCGACCAAGGGTCGGGGTAGCGCCATTTGGGTGGGGCGGTCACCGGGACAGTCACTGTCCGAAGCCCATAAGCGGCGAGCGGGTTCGGGTGCCGCCACTCGGGATCCTGTCGCACGCTTTCAAGCAGGTATCTTTCCGCTAAGCTCAGGACGACTTGCGCGCTTCAATGTATCATTGAGCCACTGCCGCGGCAGGGAGCACGAACACGTCCGGAGCCCGCGTCATTCCGCCCCAAAGATCGTAAGCAAGGCATACAATAGGCCTGCACAGCCTCGGCCCGCCTGCTACCTTGGGGCAAAACGAGAAGAGCGAATCGCGAGAGGACACCCATGACCGACTACCCCTCCCTCCACATGATCATCGATGGCGAGAAGGTCTCGGGCGGCGGACGCCGGACCTTCGACGTGGTCAATCCGGTCACCGGCGAGGCGATCGCCGCATTGCCGCTGGCGGAGGCGGCCGATCTCGATCGCGCGCTAGAGACCGCGCAAAAGGGCTTCCAGATCTGGCGCAAGGCTCCCGCGCAGGAGCGCGCCGCAGTGCTGCAAGGCGCCGCGCGGCTGATGCTCGAACGGCGCGAGGACATCGCCCGCATCGCCACGATGGAGGAAGGCAAGCCGCTGGCCGAGGCGCGCCTCGAAGTGATGATGAATGTCGGCCTGTTCAATTTCTACGCCGGCGAGTGCCACCGCCTTTACGGGCGCGAGCTGGTTCGGCCCGAAGGGATGCGCTCGACCGTGCGGCACGAGCCGGTCGGCCCGGTGGCGGCCTTCGCCCCGTGGAATTTCCCCATCGGCAATCCCGGCCGCAAGCTCGGCGCGCCGATCGCGGCGGGCTGTTCAGTGATCCTCAAATGTGCCGAGGAGACGCCCGCATCGGCGCTCGCGGTGCTGCAATGCCTGCTTGATGCCGGGCTGCCGAAAGAAGTGGCGCAGGCCGTGTTCGGCGTGCCCGACGAGGTCAGCCGCCACCTGCTCGCCTCACCCGTCATCCGCAAACTCAGCTTCACCGGCTCCACCGCTGTCGGCAAGCACCTGATGAAGCTTGCGGCCGACAACATGCTGCGCACCACGATGGAACTGGGCGGCCACGGCCCGGTGCTGGTGTTCAACGATGTCGATGTCGACCAGGTGCTCGACGTGGCGGTGCCGGGCAAGACGAGGAATTGCGGCCAGGTCTGCGTGAGCCCCACCCGCTTCATCGTGCAGGAGGACGTGTTCGAGCGCTTCCGCGATGGCTTCATCCAGCGCATGGAGGCGACCGCCGTGGGCGATGGCCTTGAGGACGGCACGCAGATGGGCCCCATGGCCAATGCACGCCGGCCCGAAGCGATGGAGAAGTTCATTGCCGATGCCACCGACAAGGGCGCAAAGCTCGGCACCGGCGGCGAGCGGATCGGCAATCAAGGCTTCTTCTATAAGCCGACCGTGCTCAGCGAGATCCCGCTCGATGCCGAAGTGATGACGGAAGAGCCGTTCGGGCCGCTCGCGCTCATCAACCCTTTCCGCGGCGAGGAGGAGATGCTCGCTGAGGCCAACCGCCTGCCTTACGGCCTTGCTGGCTATGCTTGGACCAATGATGTCAAGCGCCAGCGCCGCCTTGCTGACCGGATCGAAACCGGCATGGTCGGCATCAACAGCCACATGATCGGGGGTGCCGATGCGCCCTTCGGCGGGGTGAAATGGTCGGGCCACGGCAGCGAGGACGGGCCGGAAGGCGTGCTCGCCTGCATGGTGACCAAAGCAGTGCATGAGGGCTGATCCAATGACGCATGAACTGAAAACCGGCGGTGACAGGGGCTACCTGCGCATCGCGACCGAGGAAGCCTTCGCCACGCAGGAACAGCTCGATGCGATCCTGCGGTTGGTGAAGGAGGGTCGCGCGGACAAGGGCACGGTCTCGCTATGGGGCTTTTACGGCACCAGCCCGTCGGAACGCACCACCTTCATCCGCGAGCGGCTGCTCGATCTCGGCGAGTTGCGCATTCAGGCCATGGACGAGAGCGGCATCGACAAGGCCGTGCTCGCGCTCACCAGCCCCGGCGTGCAGTCGCTGCACGAGGCGGATGAGGCTAAGCGCATTGCGCGCAACGCCAATGACCAGCTCAAGGCAGCCTGCGAGAAATATCCCGATCGCTTCTACGGCTTGGCCGCGATTGTCCCGCAGGATCCCGCCTGGTCTGTCGAGGAACTGAGGCGCGGCAAGGAGGAGCTCGGCTTTCACGGCGTGCAGGTGAATAGCCACACGCACGGCCACTATCTCGACGAGGAGCAGTTCGACCCGATCCTGCGCGCCTGCGCCGAGATGGATTTGCCGCTCTACATCCACCCGCAGGGCCTGCCCGATGACATGATCGGCGGCATGGCGGAAGCGGGCCTCGAGGGCGCCATTTACGGCTTCGGCGTCGAGACAAGCTACCACGCGCTGCGCCTGCTCACGACCGGCGTGTTCGATCGCTACCCCTCGCTCCAGCTGGTTCTGGGCCATGGCTGCGAGGGGCTGCCCTTCTGGCTCTACCGCCTCGATTACATGCACAAGGCCGGCATCCGCTCGAACCGCTATGAGCGGCTGAAGCCGCTCGAGCACGACCTGTTCCATTACATGCGCAACAACGTCCACGGCACCACCAGCGGCCTGCCTTTTGAGCCCGCCATCCAGCTGATGATCGAAGTGATGGGCGAGGACCGCGTGATGTACGCCATGGACTACCCCTATCAATACGTGCCCGACGAGGTGCGCTGGATGGACGACATGGACCTCGGCCAGGAGCAGAAGGTCAAGTTCTTCCAGACCAATGCCGAGAAGCTGTTCAAGCTCTAGAATTGGGCGCAGAAGCCCTGCCATACGCAAGAGGAGACGCGAGATGACGACCTATGGAGTGACCGGCGCGACCGGCAAGCTGGGCCGCTTCGTGCTCGACGAGTTGCTGCAGAAAGTTTCCGCCAGCGACATTATCGCCTTCGGCCGCGACCTTTCACCGCTCGACGAGTACAAGGCCAAGGGCGTTACCGCCCGGACCATGGACTACGACGAGGCCGACACGCTCGTCGCGGCGCTCGAAGGGGTCGACCGGCTGTTGCTGATCTCGGGCAGCGCGCTTGGCGAACGGCCGCGCCAACATGGCAATGTGATCGAGGCTGCGCGGCTCGCGGGTGTGTCCTACATCGCCTACACCTCGATCCTCGATGCCGAGAACACGCCGATCCGCCTCGGCGCCGAGCACAAAGCGACTGAGGACAAGCTGGCAAGCAGCGGCATCGCCTACGATCTGTGCCGGATGGGCTGGTACAACGAGAATTACGTCGGATCGCTCAAGCCGCAGGTAGAGGCTGGCGTGATCACCGGCGCACAGGGGCAAGGCCGCATCTCCTCGGCGTCGCGCGCCGATCTGGCTGCGGGCTGCGCCTGGGTGCTCGTCAACGGCGAAGGTGGCGAGATATACAATTTCGCTGGCGACGAGAGCTGGACCATGGAGGATTTCGCCGCCGAGGTCAGTCGCCAGACGGGCAAGGAGGTGCGATACCAGGACATGCCCGAGACGGATTACGCCAATTCGCTCATCGGCATCGGCCTGCCCGATATGATCGCCGCGGTCGTGGCCAACTCGGCCTGGGCCACCAGCCAGCATGCACTGCACGATGACAGCCGCAAGCTCAGCGAGCTGACGGGTCGGCCGACCACGCCGATCAGCGAAACGATCCGCCAGACGCTCGGCTGAGCACCGGTGCCTCCGCCCGCACGCGCGACCGGAGCACAGCCGGCGCCGCGGCGGGCGTTCCAGGGAGAGGAAGCATGAATGGCCAGCACGGCTGACACCGGTGCGCCGCCCGCCCCTCGCAAGGTCTCGCGCGCGGGCTGGTATGCGCTGACGCTCGTGTCGGGAGCGCAGGCGCTGAGCCTGCTCGACCGGCAGATCCTTTCCATTCTCGCCCCCAGCATCAGCGCGGATCTGGGGATTGGCGATGCCGAGATCGGCCTTCTTTACGGCACCGTCTTCGCGCTGTTCTACGCGCTCTTCTCGCTGCCGCTGGGGCGCCTGGTGGACGGCTGGGTGCGCACCAGGTTGCTGGCCATCTGCCTTGGCGCCTGGTCACTCGCGGCCGGGATGGCCGCCTTCGCCTCAAGCTTCGCGCTGCTCGCCATTTCGCGCCTGGGCGTCGGCATAGGCGAAGGGGCGACGCAGCCCGCAGCCAACAGCATCATCTTCGACGAATTCCCGCGCGAGCGGCGGGGCACCGCCATGGCTGCAATGGGCATCGCCGTGGCGCTGGGCCTCGGCCTTTCGATGACACTCGGCGGCGTGGTCGCCCAATGGTGGGATACGCGCTATGCTACAGGCGGCGCGCCGCTCGGCTTCGCCGGTTGGCAATTTGCCTTCCTCGTCGCTGCGACGCCCGGCCTTCCGCTCGCCTGGCTGATCTACCGCATGCCCGAGCCGCGCCGGGGGGCAATGGACGGCATGGTGTCGCTGCAGCGCGAGGAGCATCCGTTCAAGGCGAGCGCCTCCGTGCTGGGCGCGGTCACGCCGGGCGCGAACTGGTTCATGCTGTGGCACCGCAATGCCGGGGCGCGGCAATGGACCGTCAACCTCGTGGGCCTGGCGCTGATCCTCGCCTTCTGCTGGGCGATGATCGCGCTGACGCAGGCCTTCTCCCCGCGTCCGCCGCTCAGGGTGCTGGGCGCGGAGCTCGACCCGCACGTGCTGCAATGGTTCGTGGTTGGCTTCGGCCTGTTCGTGATCCTAAACCTGTTCCAATCCTTCAAACTTACCGATCGCCCCACCTTCAATGTCATGCTCTCGCCCAGCCTCATGCTGCTGATGGTCGTGGGTGGGCTGCAGACGGCGATCAATTACGGCGTCATGGGCTTCACCCCCTCCTTCCTGGTGCGGGAATACGGGCTCTCCATGGCGGAGACCGGCTTGCAATTCGGCCTGCTCTCGGCCGCTTTGGGCATAGCAGGGCCGATCGTAGCCGGGCCGCTGACCGACTGGCTGACCACAAGGATGGGCGCACGCGGGCGCATCGGGCTTATCATCTTCGCGCTGGCCATTTCGCCATTCTTCGGCATTTGGACCTACAGCGCGGAGACGTCGCTCAGCTTCTACCTGCGCTTCACAATATACAGCCTGATCCTGACATTGTGGCTGCCGCCGTTCTATGCCCAGCTGCTCGAATTGGTGCTGCCGCGCATGCGGGGCATCACCTTTGCCACCTACACCATCGTCATGACGCTTCTGGGCCTGGGCATGGGCCCGTATTTCGTGGGCATCGTATCCGATCGGAACGGGGGCGATCTCGGCCAGGCGATCATCGCCGTAAACGTCGTCGCGCCAGTGATCGTGGTGCTGCTGCTGGTCGTCCTGTTTCGCATCAATCGCGAGGAGGCGACCATTCGTGAACGGGCACGAGCAGGCGGCGAGGACATCTGACACCAGATCGGGGCTGTACGCGCTGACAAACGAGAGAAGGCATCTGCAAGCATGACCAATGTCCGCGAGGCCGCATTCGCCGTGTTCGAACATTACGGCGTCGACCGGCTGTTCGGCAATCCCGGCAGCACCGAGCTGCCGATGCTGAAGGCGCTGCCCTTCCCTTACGTCATGGGCCTGAACGAGGCGGTGGTGCTGGGCCTTGCGGATGGATATGCGCGCGCCAGCGGCAAGCCGGCACTGGTCAATTTGCACAGCGCCGCGGGCACCGGGCACGCGCTCGGAAACCTCTTCACCGCCTACAAGAACAACGCGCCCATCGTGGTTACCGCGGGGCAGCAGGCGCGCTCCATCCTGCCATACGATCCGTTCCTCTTCGCCGAGCGGCCGACCGAATTCCCGCGGCCTTACGTCAAGTTCGCGCTCGAGCCCGCACGCGCCGAGGACGTGCCACTCGCGCTTGCCCGTGCCTTCGCCATCGCGCTCACGCCGCCCATGGGCCCGTCCTTCGTCTCCATTCCGGTGGACGACTGGGAGCGCGATTGCCCGGTCCCTGCCCTGCCCCGGCTCATGCTGCGCACGCATCCCGATCCGGCAGGCCTGCAAGCCATTGCCGAGATGATCGACCGGGCGAGCAACCCGGCGCTGGTGCTTGGCACAGGCGCGGCCAATAGCGGTGCGTGGCAGGCCGCTATCGCGCTGGCCGAGAAGGCCGGGATGACGGTGTGGGCGGCGCCCTATGCCGCGCGCGAGACCTTTCCGGAGGATCACCCACAGTTCGCCGGCTTCCTTAATGCCTGGCGCGACCAGATCCGCGGGGCTTTGGCGCCACACGACGCCATCCTTGTCGCCGGGGCGCCGGTCTTCACTTACCACGTCGAGGGCTCCGGCCCGCATTGGCCCGAAGGCGCGCGGCTGATGGCGCTGTCGGACGATCCGCAGCACCTTGCCGCTCTACCCGGCGGCGGCGGCGTTCTCGGAGACGTCGCGGCAGGGCTGGCGGGGCTGGGGCTGACGGTTGCGCCGCGAGCCTGGTCGGGAAGCCCACGCAGACTGGCGGAGCCCGAGCCGGCGATGAAGGCGGCATATGTCCTCAAGCGCATCGCCGCGCTGCGTCCCCCCCGGGCGATCATCGTCGAGGAGGCGCCCACCGCCCGCGGACCCGAGCACGAGACCCTGCCGATTACCCGCGAGGGGGGCTTCTACACCTGCGCCAGCGGAGGCCTGGGCTATTCGCTGCCGGGAGCGGTTGGCGTGGCGTTGGGGGTGAAAGCCTCTGGCCAGTCGGACAGGGTCATCGCCATACTGGGCGACGGGGCGGCGATGTATACGATCCAGGGCCTGTTTACCGCGCGGGCGGAAGACGCCGACGTCAGCTTCGTCATCCTCAACAACGCCGCCTATGCCGCGCTGACAGGCTTTTCCGGCGAATTCGGCATGAATCACGTGCCCGGCTGCGATCTCAGCGGCCTCGATTTCGTCAAGCTGGCCGAAGCCCAGGGCTTGCCTGCCCGCGCGGTGGACAGTGTGGAAGAACTCGACGCAGCGCTCGAATGGAGCTTCGGCACTGCCGGGCCGACGCTGCTCGACATCCGGATCGCCTGAGCGGAACGGCACGCACGGGCGCGGCGGGATCCAGGTCGGTCCCGCCGCGCTCCAGTGTTACATGGCTGCGGTGTCGCCCGCCATCGCATCGGTGCCGGCGGTCTCGAACACGCCGCAGGCGATGCGATCGCCGCTGTCGCCCGAAGGATCGGTGGTCTGGTCGTCCTCTCCGGCATGGACGATGAAGGCAGAGCCGTCAGCGTCCATCAGTCCTGCAAAGGTCGCACCACCGGCTAGCGTGTACTCGATCGAGCCTGAGCGGTCGTCACCCACTTCGAGGTTAGGCATGTCGCCCGCGTGCTGGCCCTCGGGATCTTCGAGCCCGTGCGACTGGTCGGTCGGGTTCCAATGCCCGCCGGCGCTCGCGAAGGTCGGGCCTTCGCAGGTGCCCGTCATATGCACGTGCACCCCGTGATTTCCGGCCGGCAAGTTCATCCCTTCGAAGGAAATTTCGACGGTGTCGCCAGACGCTGTGGCCGTGGCGGTGCCTGCCTCCTGACCATCGGCGGTCATCAGCATGGCTCTCGCTTCCATTGGCGCCATTTCGGTTTCGTCCATGGCCGTCTCGGAAACCGGCTCCTCAGCCGTGTCGGGCGATCCGCAGGCCGCGAGGCCCAAGGTGAAGATAGCGACAGGAATTAAGCTTTTGCGCATGTTACCTCCGATGATGCTGCTTTGAAATAAGCAGATCGCGGCTCTATTCGTTCCCGAACGAGCGTTGTTCGCTAAGGATACATTATTACATTACGCGCCATACCCACAGCTTAATGCTCGCCGCGTAGCGCGCACCCGAACAGATGAAGATGGACTTGTTCATCCATTCAAAGGGACCCACCGGCGCGGTGAACTCGGGAACGGTGCGGAAGTAATAGTCGGCCGGATCAACATCCTCTCCCGCCCGCAAACGCTCCATCACCTCGGGCGGTCCATGGCGCAGGCCCTTGTTGCGAATCTGGATGAGCGCGCCGTCATCGGTTTCGATCGCGTACATCGCGTCGGCCACCGTCACGCCATCGGGCCGGGTAAGCTGCCAGTCGGCGGCATTGCCCATCAGCCTCCCGCTAATGCGTGGGCCCTTCACATAGCCGCCGGCCACGATAGGAATGATCCGCCGCATGCCGTCGACCGCCTGGCCAATCTCGCGCGGCGCCTCCAGCTCGCCGGCTGCCTCGTAGACGAATTCGAGTTCTGGCTTGATCATCGTCAAGGCTCCTGAAATGGACTTTGTCCGAAAGAGGTAGCAAGACGGAATGCGCTGACAAGCGAATCGCGTCGCAAGAACGCCCGCCCGACGGAGAGGAATTGCACATGGCCGCAGATCTTTATGCCGATTACGTCATCGTGGGAGCAGGCAGCGCCGGCTGCGTGCTCGCCAATCGGCTGACCGAATCCGGACGGCACAAAGTGGTGCTGCTCGAGGCTGGTGGTGACGACCGGCCGCTCAAGGAGCCGCGGCAGTTCATGTCCAACGTGATGATCCACACGCCGATCGGCTTCGGCAAGACCTTGAACGACCCCAAGGTCAACTGGCTTTACGAGACCGAGGTCGACCACGGCTCGGGCGACCGGAAGCACAAATGGCCCAAGGGCAAAGTGCTGGGCGGCTCCTCATCGATCAACGGCCTGCTCTATGTGCGCGGGCAATCGGCCGATTACGACAATTGGGCGCAGATGGGCGCGCGCGGCTGGAGCTGGGACGAGGTTCTGCCCTATTTCCGCAAGAGCCAGCATCAGGAGCGGGGCGAGTGCGAACATCACGGCGTGGGCGGCCCGCTCAATGTTGCGGATTTTCCCGAGCAGCACCCGGTCTCGGCGGCGCTGATCAAGGCCTGTGACGAGGCCGGCATTCCATATCGCGAGGATGTGAACACCGGCGATCAGGAAGGCGTCATGTGGTTCCAGCTGACGCTGAAGGCCGGGCGGCGGCACTCAGCGGCGGTCGCTTATCTCCACCCAGCGATGAAGCGCGACAATTTGGCGGTTGAGCTGCGCGCGATGACGACACGCATCCTGTTCGAAGGCAAGAAGGCGGTCGGCGTGGAGTTCCGCCAGGATGGCAAGCTGCGCCGGGTGATGGTGGGGCGCGAAGTTATTCTCGCCGCAGGCTCGGTGGAGAGCCCCAAGCTGCTGGAGATTTCCGGGATCGGCCAGGGCGAGCTGCTTCAATCCTTGGGCGTGAAGGTGGTGCACGAAAGCAAGCTCGTAGGCGAGAACCTGCAGGACCATTACATGATCGGCTGCCAGGCGCCGCTGAAAGAGCGCAACCACTCGATCAATTACCTGAGCAAGGGGCCCCATCTGCTGCGCGAGATCGCCCGCTACGGGATCAGCCGCAAGGGCCTGCTCTCCTATGCCGTGGCGCATGGCACGGCGTTCGCCAAGACCCGCAAGGAACTCGAAGTTCCCGACGTGCAGATCCACGTCATGGCGGCGAGCATGGACTTGGCTTACCTCGCCGAACAGCAAGGCCTCAGGCTCGACAACGAGCCCGGCCTCGCCTCGAACCCTTGCCAGCTGCGGCCGGAATCGCGAGGGAGCATCCATGCGCGCTCGCCCGATGGCATGGTGGCGCCCAGCATCGTGCCGAACTATCTTTCAGATCCGGCGGACCGGCAGAGCGTGATCGACCAGCTCAAGCTGATCCGCAGGATATGGCAGCAGCCGGCGCTGCAGCCCTACCTGAAAGCTCCGGGCGATCCGTTCGGCGAGAACGACGAGCAGATGCTCCAATATGCAAAGCTCGCCGGCGGTACGCTGTACCATCCCGTGGGCACGATCGCGATGGGCGACGAGCGCTTCCCGCTCGACCCGCGCCTCAAGGTGCGCGGGGTCGACGGCCTGCGGGTGATCGATGCCAGCGTGTTTCCGAAGATCCCCTCGGGCAACACCAACGCGCCGACCATCATGACCGCCGAGAAGGGCGCGGAAATGGTGCTGGAAGACGCGAAGGAGCTGGCAAGCGCCTGACCTTTGCGTCAGACGCGGGGCGCAACCCGTTTGAGCCAGGCGGGATAGGACATTGCGAGCCCCGTCGCGCATGCGGCTGGCGGAGCGAGAGCCTTCCATACTTCGCACAGCACGTGCGTCGGGCCGGCAAGCGTCGCTTGGGCCTCGAAGCAAAGGCTCGCCCATGCCTCGCCATCCGCCGCCCGCGCGGTGCCCAGTTCAACCGCGCACGCGCTTTCGCCCTCATGCTCCGTTTCCTCGACAGCATCCTGGCGGATCGCGAAATGGCGCAGGCGACGGGCCTTCGCCACTTCTAGCGTGTGGCCTGACGGCAAATGCGCCCCCCTCGCCGTGCACTTGACCCACACTTCCGCCGTGCCGACCGCGAGACCCGCATCGAAGGCAGCGATGAGGCTCTTGCACTCGATCCCGCCGCCATTCTCCCCGCGCTGCTTGAGCCCCAAGGCGGGATTATCTGTAAGCAGATAGGTATCACGCCGGGCCTCTTCCGGCGCAGCATCACCCGCCCCAAACCAGGTTGCGACTGCGTCGGGCGCTCCCCCGCGCCACCACAGGCGCAGTTCGGCGGTGAGCTCGCCGGGACCGGCCATGCTCAGGGACGCGGCGCCTTTGCGACCATTTCGAGATAGTCGACCGTTTCGGGGATCAACCAATCGGGCTCGGCCGGCGGGAAATAGCTGAGCTTGACGATGACCGTGCGGCTCTGCGGGTGGACGTAGATGAACTGCCCGGCCAACCCGATGGCCGCGAAGGCGCCGGGCTCGCTGCCGAGCTTCCAGGTCTGGAGCCCGTATCCGTTGCGATCACCACCGCCCGGCAGCCGTTTCATGGCCGTCATCTGAGCCACCCAGCCTTCGGGCAGGATGCGCGTCCCGCCCGCCATACCATCGTCCAGCAGCAATTGGCCCAGCCGCCCGAAATCGCGCAAAGTGGCGTTGAAGCCCATGCCGTTGAGCGCACGCCCCTCGCCCAATGGCCCGTCGGCGAGCCAATAGGCATCGAACTCGGCGCCCATTGGCTGCCAGATTCGCTGCTGGGTGAGATCCTCGATACGCCGTCCGCTCGCCTCCTCCAGCACCCAGCCCAGCACCGCGGTATCGAGCGTGGCGTAATTGAACGCGCCGCCCGGTTCAGCGCGCCGTCCAACGTCAGTGGCGAAATCGGCGAAGCGGGCCTCGTTGCGGATGATCGCGGTCTCGTGAATGCGCGCGGCAAGGCTGGGGTTCTCGCCGAAATCATAGCGCTCCTCGATATCAGCGCCCGAGCGCATTTCGAGCAGGTTGCGAATGGTCACGCCGTCATAGCCGCCGCCCGCGAGCGCGGGGACGTAGCGCACCGCCATATCCTCGATCGAGCCGATCTCGCCGCGTACCAGTGCCTGACCGACCAGCATCGCCGTGATCGTCTTGGACATGGAGAAAGCGATGTGCCGCGTCTGCGGCGTCATGCGGTTACGGTAATCCTCGAACACCACCTTTCCATCCCGCATGACCAGAAAGGCATTGGTGAAGGTCCGCTCGGCCCAAGCCTCGTACCCCGCCTGTTCGCCAGCCACCATGGCCGGCGGCAGATTGGCGCCCGCACTGGGCTGCGCTAACGTCCACGTGTCACCAGGAGCCTCGACCTTGCGAAAGGCGAAAACGTCGCCAGTCTCCTGGAAGGTGAAAGCGTTGATCTGCGGATTGAGCAATTGCCAACGCATCGCGATGGTGGCGGGCGACGGAGGCATGCTGCCGAAGCTCTCCTCCAGGGAGGAGCCGTCGCTTGGGGTGCCCTGCGGCTGCGCTGTCGTGGTGCATGCGGTGGCAAGCACCATGGCCACCGCCGCGCCCAAGAAAGGCGCGCGTTCTGCCGCATGCGCAATTGGCCCGCGCCGCGTGGCCACGCTCATGCGGCTTCCGGCACGCGCGTCTTCAGCCCGATCTCTTCGCTTGCCGCGAAATTGCCGTGCAGGCCGAAGCGCAGGCGGATCGGCACGTGGATGGTGGCGACCGGCCCCTTCCCGATGTCGAGCGCATCGAACAGCAGCAGGTCGGACCGGTGCTCATCGAGCCGGTTGCAGACCATCACGATCCAGCCATCACCCTCGGGAGCGTTCTTGCTGCGGGGGATGAAGCACGGTTCCTGAAGCGATGAGACGGGGCCGCACCACCAATGCTGCTCGGCCCCGCTCTCGAGATCCTTGAGGAACAGGCAGTTCATCAGGAAACCACCCGCGCTGCCACCCTTGAGTTCGTTGGGGCGGCTCATGTCCATCTCCAGGCCCCAGGTGTAGCGGTTCTTCACACCGGTGAACCGGTCGTCGATGCGCGGAAATTCGGACGAGGTCTGCGTCAGCTGCTCGATCTCGGCAAAGTCATCATCGTTGCTGGCCATGTCCACGGTCCAGCGGGTGAGCTTGCTCATCGCCTCCGCGCCGTTGAACGGCGTGCCGTGCACGTCGGGGAAGAAGGGGAACATATTGTTCTTCGCCTCGGGCGTGATGAAGTGCACCTTGGTGCCCTCCTGCCAGGCATTCACCACATGGCTGGCGAAGCAATTGTCGCGCTTGAACCAGCGGATATCCTCCTGCTTCAGGTCGTCGCGCCGCGGGATGATGCCGAGGTAGACAGGCTTGGTGGTGTCGAAGCCGAAATGCGGCAGGCCCTTTTCCAGCCGGTCCCAACTGCCGATCGAAGGCACGATATGCAGCACCAGGTAATCCTCGGTGATCGCGAAATCGTGCATCATGCAGTAGTAGGGAACCTTGAACCACAGCTCACGGATCAGATTGCCCTGGGGATCGACCTCGTAGTAGGTGACGTCCTCGCTGCACAGCCCGCTCGCGGCATAGCCGATGGCGACCATGTTGCCGGTTACGGGGTCCACCTTGGGATGCGCGGTGAAGGTCTGGCCGGTCATCTTGCCGCCGAACTTCTCGTACCCTTGCGTCTCCATCGTCGCCGGGTCCATGACCAAAGCGGGGCTGTCTTCCTTCAAAGCCCACAGCTTGCCGCCGAACAGCCAGGCATTGGTATTGGCGGTTCCGCGGATGGCGCCCTTGACGCTCTCATGATCGGTCAGCGGGTTGCGGTAGGCGCCGAACAGCCCCTGCCCCGCGGCCTTTTCCGCCTTCCACTTGTCCGTCTGCGCCCAGCGTTGCTTGAAGTCGCACTGGCCGTCATGGAAGTGGAACCGGCTGATCATGCCATCGCCGTTGAACGAGATGTCGTCGCCCAGATGCGGCGGGAATTGCGGGTCCGGCTGCACGCGGAAGAACGCGCCGTCGAGCTCGGGCGGAATATCGCCCTCGTGCTGCAGATCGGCGATGTCCGCCTCAATCCGGCTCGGCTTGTTGAAGCCGGTGAAATTGGGTGTGTCGGGAAATTGTGCCATCGGTGCCTCTCCTTGCGCCCGATTGTATGCTTCACTAACGAATAGGCAAGACGGGCATGGCACGGTATATAGGGGCGGCACGCCTTTGGTGGAATTGATCAAGGGCAATCAGGCGGACGAGCACGGCACGGCCAGGGCACTGGGCGATATCGTCGGCTTCCACATCCGGCTCGCGCATGGTGCGGTATACCGGCACTTTACCGAGACCTTTGCCGATCTCGATCTCACGCAGAAGCAGGTCTCGATCCTGTGGCTGGTAGGCGACAGCCCCGGCATCGCCCAGATCGAGCTCGGCGGCCGGCTGCACATGGACCGGGCGACCACGATGACCATCGTCAACCGGCTGCAGGAGCGCAATTACCTGCGGCGCGAACGCTCGATGCAGGACGGGCGCAAGCAGGCGGTCTACCTGACCGATGCAGGTTCTGCGGCGCTTGCCCAGGCGAAACACTGCATCGGCGAGCACGAAGCCTGGCTCAAGAACCGCTTCTCCGGCGCCGAGATCGAGAAACTGGTGGAAATGCTGGCGCGAATCCACGATTGAGGGCGCAAGAGGAAGAGGATCGACAAGCATGGCCGGAGCAACGGGCGGGTCCAATCCCGTCGCGGTAATCAACGACACACCGATGGGCCTGCGCCAGAAGCTGGTTGTCTTCCTGATGGTCATGCTGAACGCGCTTGACGGTTTCGACGTTCTGTCCAGTGCGTTCTCCGCCCCCGGAATTTCCGCTGAATGGGGCATCGAGCGCAGCGCTCTGGGCATCGTGCTGTCGGCCGAGCTGGTGGGCATGGGCTTCGGCTCGGTGTTGCTGGGTGGCCTGGCCGATAAGATCGGGCGCAGGCCGGCCATGCTGATCTGCCTCGTGATCATGGCCGTCGGCATGTATCTCGCCCATTCGGCCGGCGGCGTCACCCCGCTGACCATCTGGCGCTTCATTACGGGTCTGGGAATCGGCGGGATGCTGGCGGCGACCAATGCGGTCGTGGCCGAAACCAGCAGCAGGAGCGGCCGCAGCCTCGCCATGGCGCTTTACGTCATCGGTTATCCGCTGGGCGGCGTCATCGGCGGCTTCGCGGCGCAGGAATGGCTGCTGGTCGATTATGACTGGCGGGCCGTGTTCCTGTTCGGCTCCATCGTGACCGCCGTGATGATCCCGCTTGTCATCCTGCTGGTGCCGGAAACGCCGGCTTTTCTTGCGATGCAGAAGAAAGAAGGCGCGCTGGAGAAGGTCAACAAGTCGCTGCGGGCCTACAACAAGCCGGAGATCGCCTCGCTGCCCTCCGTCATCGAACAAGGGCCTCAGCCCAGAGTCACCGATATCCTGTCTAAGCCGAAGCTTCGCAAGGTGACCTTGCTGCTGGCCTTCGGCTACATGTTCCACACGCTGACCTTCTACTATATTCTCAAATTCGCCCCGACGATCGTGGCGGGTGCGGGGTTCAGCCAGCCCGAGGCCGCAAGCAGCCTTACTTACGCCAATCTCGGCGGAGCCATGGGCGGGTTCCTGTTCGGCTTCCTGCTGAAGAAGTGGGACATCAAGGGCCCCACAATCTCGGTTCTGCTGCTGGGCGTGCTCGCGGTAGCCTGGTTCGGGACCGGGCACGACACACTGTGGACGTGGCGCATCGCGGCATTCTTCACGATGTTCTTCGGGAACGCGGCCATTGTGGGCTATTATGCCGCGTTCGCTCGCGGCTTCCCGGCCTATGCCCGCGGATCGGGGACCGGCTTCGTGCTCGGCGTGGGGCGCCTCGGTGCGGCGGGATCGCCGATCCTCGCGGGCTTCCTGTTCGATGCGCTGGGCAATGACGAATTGCTCACGGTGTCGATCATAATGAGCATGGGTTCGGTCGTTGGTGCGTTCCTGCTCTGGTTCCTGCCAACCAACGATGCGGATGAGGAATTCGTCGAAGCCGCTCCCCTGCCCCGCAATGATGCCGAGACGGGGATGCCTGTTGGCAAAGCCGGCTGACTGCTCTGGCATCGCCCTGTCGAAGGGGGTGGCGCCGGAACAGATGATCGGCCATTAGTCCGCCCGATTTCGGCAGGCTGAACTAGAGAGGGAACAGTTCCATGAAGACCCGCGCGGCAGTGGCGTTCGAAGCGAAGAAGCCGCTCGAGATTGTGGAAGTCGATCTCGAGGGGCCGAAGGCTGGCGAAGTGCTGGTGGAGATCATGGCAACGGGCATCTGCCATACGGACGCCTATACGCTCGACGGGCTCGATTCCGAAGGCATCTTCCCTTCTATCCTCGGCCATGAGGGCGCCGGCATCGTGCGCGAAGTGGGCCCGGGCGTCACCAGCGTGGTGCCGGGCGACCATGTCATTCCGCTTTACACCCCTGAATGTCGCCAGTGTAAGTCGTGCCTCAGCGGCAAGACCAATCTGTGCACCGCCATCCGCGCGACGCAAGGCAAGGGCCTGATGCCCGACGGGACGACGCGGTTCAGCTACAAGGGCGAGCCGATCTTCCATTACATGGGCTGCTCCACCTTCTCCAACTTCACCGTTCTGCCCGAAATCGCCGTCGCCAAGATCCGCGAGGACGCGCCGTTCGAGACCAGCTGCTATATCGGCTGCGGCGTGACCACCGGCGTGGGCGCGGTGGTCAACACCGCCAAGGTGCAAGTGGGCGAGAACGTGGTGGTGTTCGGCCTGGGCGGTATCGGGCTCAACGTCATCCAGGGCGCCAAGCTGGCGGGGGCAGGCAAGATCGTCGGCGTCGACATCAATCCCGATCGCGAGGAATGGGGCCGTAAGTTCGGCATGACCGACTTTCTCAATACGCGAGGAATGAGCCGCGAGGACACCATCGCCAAGGTGCTGGAGATCACCGACGGTGGGGCGGATTACAGCTTCGATTGCACAGGCAATACCGAGGTGATGCGCACCGCGCTCGAATGCTGCCATCGCGGCTGGGGCACCAGCATCATCATTGGCGTGGCGGAAGCGGGCAAGGAGATTTCCACGCGCCCGTTCCAGCTCGTCACCGGCCGCAACTGGCGCGGCACCGCGTTCGGCGGCGCCAAGGGCCGCACCGACGTGCCCAAGATCGTCGACTGGTACATGGACGGCAAGATCGCCATCGACCCGATGATCACCCACACGATGCCGCTGGTGGACATCAACAAGGCCTTCGATCTCATGCATGCGGGCGAGAGCATCCGCAGCGTAGTGATCTACTAAGCGCAAGGGAGCACAAACATGTTCACCCATTCCTATCTCGGCACCAATGACGTCGAGACATCGCGCAAGTTCTACGACGCCATTATGGGCGTGCTCGGCTACCAGCCAGTCGAGATGCCGCATGGCGCGGTCTATCCGGACGGAAACGGCACTGCGCTCGCGGTCGCCAAGCCAGCCAATGGCGAGCCGCACACCGTCTCCAACGGCCACACGCTGGGCTTCACCGCGCGCGATTACGCGGCGGTCGATGCCTGGCACCAGGCGGGCCTGGACAATGGCGGGGAGAACGAGGGCGACCCGGGCTTCCGCCCCAATTCGCCCGGCAATATGTACGGCGCCTATCTACGCGATCCGGACGGCAACAAAGTGTGCGCCTTTGCACCCAATACCGGCCCCAAGGAGTAAACCCGCGATGTTCACCCATGTGATGGTCGGCTACAACGATTTCGAAGCATCGGCCGGCTTCTACGATGCGACCTTCACCGCCCTTGGCGTACAGGGGCAGCGTGTGGAAGGCCGCGCTTTCTACGGTTCACCCGAGAAAGGCATGTTCGGCCTGGGCCCGCCTCGCGACGGCGAGCCCGCGAGCCATGCCAATGGTGGGACGATCGGCCTCCAGGCCGAGAGTGTGGACCTGGTGGATGCCTGGCATGCGGCGGGCTTGGAGAATGGCGGCAGCGACGAGGGGGCACCCGGCCGTCGCGATTATGGCCCGCAGCCCATGTATGGCGCTTACCTGCGCGATCCGGTGGGCAACAAGCTGTGCTGCTTCACCACGAACTACCAGCCCGAATAGGAACGCAATGAGCCTGGAAACGGTCAGCGAGGTACGAAGCCACGGCGGCACCCAAGGGGTCTACACGCACCAATCGCGCGAGACCGGCACGCCGATGACCTTTGCGGTGTTCGTGCCCGAGCATGCGGCGGGCGCGAAGCTGCCGGTGCTGTGGTATCTCTCGGGCCTCACCTGCACCCATGCCAACGTCATGGAAAAGGGTGAATACCGCGCCGCCTGCGCCGAACACGGCATCATCCTCGTCGCGCCCGACACCTCCCCGCGCGGGGATGATGTGCCCGATGAGGAGGCTTACGATTTCGGCAAGGGCGCGGGCTTCTATCTCGATGCGATCAAGGAGCCTTGGACGAAGAATTACCGCATGCGCTCCTACATCGAGCGTGAGTTGCCCGAGCTGGTGGCGGAGTACTTTCCAATCGATGCCGAGCGTCAATCGATCTTCGGCCATTCCATGGGCGGGCACGGGGCGCTCACGACCAGCCTGCGCAATCCCGGCCGCTTCCGTTCGACCAGCGCTTTCTCGCCCATCGTCAGCCCGATGAACTGCCCCTGGGGCCACAAGGCGCTGGGCGGATATATCGGCGACGACCGTTCCGCCTGGCGCGAATATGATGCGGTCGCGCTGATCGAGGATGGCGCGCGCCTGTCCGACCTTCTTGTGGACCAGGGGCAGGCCGACAATTTCCTCGACGAGCAATTGAAGACCCACCTGCTCGACCAGGCCTGCTCGAAAGCCGGCATTCCGGCAACTATCCGCATGCAGGAAGGCTACGACCACTCTTATTTCTTCATTTCCACCTTCATGGCCGAGCATATTGGCTGGCATGCCAAGCGGCTTCAGGGTTAAGGCGTTGCAATGAGCAAGGAACAGACACTCGGCGAGATCATTGCTCGCCACCACGGGCGCGAGGGGCCGCTCCTGCCCATTCTCCACGACGTGCAGCATGAATATGGCTGCGTGGACGCGGAAAGCGAGGCGCTGATCGCCAAGGGCCTGAACCTGAGCCGTGCCGACGTGCACGGCGTGGTCAGCTTCTATCACGATTTTCTGCCCGAGCCCGATCCGCGCCCGGTGGTTCAGATTTGCCGTGCCGAAGCGTGCAAGGCGCGCGGCGTCGAGCGGCTGATCACCGATGCCACGCTCGCTGCGGGCGAACGGGTGAAGGTCGCCACCGTCTACTGCCTCGGCCTGTGCAGCGCCGGCCCCGCCGCGCGCACGGGCGACGACCTGCATATTCGCCTGAACGAGGCAACCATCGTGAAGCTGGTTGAGAACGCATGAATACGATCGTCAAGATTTCCGACGACGCCCTCGCCCGTGCGGCGGGTGCCGACCGACTCGCCGAGGCTTTTGCGAAACAGGGCTGCGAGGTGCACCGCGTCTCCAGCTGGGGCATGCACTGGCTCGAGCCGCTGGTGGAGATCGACGGGCGGGGGTACGGGCCGGCAACCTTGGCGGATGTCGAGGCTATCCTCTCTCATGCTCGCTCCTCTTCCTCCTCGGAAGGCGTGGAGAAGCAAGCAAAAGACGATCCCCTCGGCGGTGCCCCACTCGCTCCCGACTTTTCTCCCGAGCAAGAGCCCGAGCGCATGTGGGGCGAGGTGATCGAGGACAGCCTCTTCATCGCCACGCAAACCCGCCTGACCTTTGCCCGCGCGGGCAAGACGCGACCGCTCAGCCTTGAGGATTACGAGGCGAATGACGGCTGGCACGGTTTGCGCCGCGCGCGCGAGATCGGCCCAGCGGCCATCATTGAGGAGATGATGCATTCGGGCCTGCGCGGCCGCGGGGGCGCAGGCTTTCCCGCCGGCATCAAGTGGAAGACCGTGCTCGATACGCCGGGCTTGCAGAAATACATCGTCTGCAATGCCGACGAAGGCGATTCGGGCACCTTCGCCGATCGCATGGCAATGGAGGGCGATCCGTTCCAGCTGATCGAGGGGATGGCCATTGCCGGCGAAGCTGTGGGCGCGAACCAGGGCTATATCTACGTCCGCAGCGAATATCCCGATGCCATCCGCAAGCTCGACGCGGCGCTGAAGCTGTGCGCCGACATCATCGCGCCGTTCAGATGCGAAGTTCGCGTCGGCGCCGGCGCTTATGTCTGCGGCGAGGAGACCAGCCTGCTCAACTCGCTCGAGGGCAAGCGCGGCGAGGTGCGCGCCAAGCCGCCGCTGCCCGCGATCAAGGGCCTGTTCGGCCGGCCGACCGTGGTCAACAACGTGCTGACGCTGATGGCAGTGCCGCACATCCTCGCGGAAGGCGGCGCGGCGCATTACCAAAGCCACGGCCTCGGTCGTTCCAAGGGCACGATGCCCATCCAGCTCGCCGGCAACATCAAGCATGCGGGGCTGTACGAAGTCGGCTTCGGCGTGACCTTGCGCGAGCTTGTCTACGATATCGGGGGCGGCACTTATTCGGGCCGCCCGGTCAAGGCCGTTCAGGTGGGCGGGCCGCTTGGCGCCTATATCCACCCCGACCAGTTCGACATCAAGTTCGACTATGAGGAATACACGGCGGCAGAAGCGCTGATCGGCCATGGCGGCATCACCGTGTTCGACGACACGGTGGACATGCTCGAAATGGCGCGGTTCGCCATGGAGTTCTGCTCGATCGAGAGCTGCGGCAAGTGCACGCCGTGCCGTATCGGCTCGGTGCGCGGCGTCGAAGTGCTTGAACGCATCCGCCATGGCGGCCGCAAGCGCGACACGTTCGAGCTGATGCCGCAAATCCGCAACGCGCCCAAGAATGACGGCCGCGATGCGGGCGACGAGATCGCGCTCCTCACCGATCTTTGCGAAACGATGAAGTTCGGCTCGCTGTGCGCCTTGGGCGGCTTCACGCCCTATCCCGTGATGAGTGCTCTCAGGAACTGGCCCGAGGATTTCACGCGCGATCCGGACAATGTCGAAAAGGCGCTCGAAAAGGTCGAGGGATGATTGGCCACCGCGTTGCTCCGGAGAAGATCCGGCGCGACGTGCCGCAGCCCGCATGCACACAGGCCGGCTTCCCGCCTTTCTCTGAGACGAAGCGGTGATCCTCGGCTGCGTCCTTGCCGGCGGGAAATCCTCTCGCTTTGGCAGCGACAAGGCCCTGGCCGAACTCGACGGCCGCACGCTGCTCACCCGCGCCGTCGATGCGCTCTCAGGCTGGTGCGAGCACGTCATCATCGTCGGGCGCGCCGCAGGCCCAGCCCCCTGCATCCCCGATTGGCCGCGGCCTGGAATGGGTCCGCTGGCCGGGATCGCGGCGGCGTTGCGCCATGCACAAGACGAGGATTACGCCAGCGTTCTCACCTGCGCCGTTGACTCGGTTGGGCTCCCGGCCGACCTGCTGCAAATTCTTGATCCGCCTTCCGCATACCTTGAAACGCAACCTGTTGTAGGGCATTGGAAAAGCGAAGCCGCATCGATTGCCTCGGCGATCCTCCAGAGTGAAGGACGCCACTCGATGTTCGCCTTTGCCGATGCCGCCGGCGCGCGGGGGGTGAAGAGCGGCCGCGCACCTGCTAATATCAACAGTCCGGCCGATCTCGCCATGCTGAGACACGCCGCGATGGAGACAGATGATGGGATTTGAACGCCAGAAGGATTTCGGCACGCCCAAGGCGAAGTCCGACACCATGGTGACGCTCACGATCGACGGGCGCTCGGTCACCGTGCCCGCGGGCACCAGCGTGATACGCGCCGCGGCCGAGATCGGCGGCGACATTCCCAGGCTGTGCGCCACCGACCATCTGGAGGGCTTTGGCTCGTGCCGCATGTGCCTCGTCGAGATCGAGGGCATGCGCGGCACGCCCGCCTCCTGCACCACGCCGGTGCAGACGGATATGGTGGTCAAGACCCAGACCCCGCGCCTCGAGAAGCTGCGTCGCGGCGTGATGGAGCTCTACATCTCCGACCACCCGCTCGACTGCCTCACCTGCAGCGCCAACAATGATTGCGAGCTGCAGGACCGCGCGGCGGATGTGGGCCTGCGCGACGTTCGCTATGGCTACGAGGGCGCCAACCACCTCGTCACGCCCACAGACGTCTCCAACCCCTACTTCCAGTTCGAACCCAGCAAGTGCATCGTCTGCTCGCGCTGCGTGCGCGCCTGCGCCGACGTGCAGGGCACCTTCGCGTTGACCGTGGACAGCCGCGGCTTCGCGAGTGTGATCTCCGCCAGCCAGAGGGAGGACAATTTCCTTTCCTCCGAGTGCGTGAGCTGCGGCGCCTGCGTGCAGGTCTGCCCTACCGCCGCGCTGCAGGAGAAGAGCGTCAAGGCGATCGGCAAGCCCGAGCGTGCGGTGGTCACCACCTGCGCCTATTGCGGCGTGGGCTGCACCTTCCGCGCTGAGATGCGCGGCGAGCAGCTGGTGCGCATGGTGCCTTACAAGGACGGCAAGGCCAATCGCGGGCATAGCTGCGTGAAGGGCCGTTTCGCCTATGGCTACGCCAATCACAAAGATCGCATCACCTCGCCAATGATCCGCGATTCGATTCAGGATCCGTGGCGCGAAGTGACCTGGGAAGAGGCGCTGGGCTTCGCGTCGGGCAAGATCCAGGCAATCAAGGAGCAGCACGGGGCGATGGCGCTGGGCGGCATCACCTCGAGCCGCTGCACCAATGAGGAGACCTTCCTCGTGCAAAAGCTGATCCGCAGCGTGTTCGGCGCCAACAACGTCGATACCTGCGCACGCGTGTGCCACTCGCCCACCGGCTACGGCCTCAAGACCACGTTCGGCACCAGCGCGGGAACGCAGGATTTCGACTCGGTGATGGATACCGACGTCGTCCTGTTGATCGGCGCCAACCCGACCGACGGCCACCCGGTCTTCGCCAGCCGCATGAAGCAGCGCCTGCGCCAGGGTGCCAAGCTGATCGTGATCGACCCGCGCCGGATCGACCTCGTGCGCTCGGCCCATATCGAGGCCGCACATCACCTGCCGCTGCAGCCGGGCACCAATGTCGCCGTGCTAACCTCGATCGCGCATGTTATCGTGACCGAAGGCCTCGCCAACGAAGCGTTCATCAATGAACGCTGCGACACCGAGGCCTATGCCGATTGGGCGGCTTTCGTGTCCGATCCCAAGCATTCGCCCGAAACGCTCGAGCCCGTCACTCGCGTGCCGGCCGATGAGCTGCGCAAGGCCGCCCGTCTCTACGCCACGGGCGGCAATGCGGCGATCTATTACGGCCTTGGCGTGACCGAGCACAGCCAGGGCAGTTCCACTGTGATGGCGATCGCCAACCTCGCCATGGCGACCGGCAATATCGGCCGGCCCGGCGTGGGCGTGAACCCGTTGCGCGGCCAGAACAACGTGCAGGGCGCCTGCGACATGGGCAGCTTCCCGCACGAACTGCCCGGCTACCGTCACTTGTCGGACAGCGTCACGCGCGAAATGTTCGAGAAAGATTGGGGCGTCACCCTCGATCCTAACCCGGGCCTGCGCATCAACAACATGCTCGATGCCGCGGTGGATGGCTCGTTCAAGGCGATCTACATCCAGGGCGAGGACATCCTCCAGTCCGACCCCAACACGCAGCATGTCGCCGATGGCCTCTCGGCGATGGATTGCGTGATCGTGCACGACCTGTTCCTCAACGAGACCGCGAACTACGCGCATGTCTTCCTGCCCGGCTCCACTTTCCTGGAGAAGAACGGCACCTTCACCAATGCCGAGCGGCGTATCCAGCCGGTGCGCAAGGTTATGGAGCCCGCCAACGGCTACGAGGACTGGGAAGTCACGCAATTGCTCGCCAACGCGCTTGGGGCCGAGTGGAATTACACGCACCCGCGCGAGATCCTTGCCGAGGTCGCCCGCCTGACGCCCAGCTTCGCCGGTGTCTCGTGGGAGATGCTGAACGAGCGGGGCTCGATCCAGTGGCCGGTGAACGAGAAGTTCCCCGATGGCTCACCGGTCATGCACGTCGAAGGCTTCGTCCGCGGCAAGGGCATGTTCGTGGTCACCGATTACGTGCCGACTGACGAGAAGACCGGCCCACGCTATCCGCTGCTGCTCACCACCGGGCGAATCCTCAGCCAGTACAATGTCGGCGCGCAGACGCGGCGCACCGCCAACACTGTCTGGCACGCCGAGGACCTGCTCGAAATGCATCCGGTCGATGCCGAGAATCGCGGCCTCAAGGACAAGGATTTCGCCCGCCTTGCCAGCCGCACGGGTGAGACGACTCTGCGGGTCAAGGTCACCGACCGCGTCGCCCCGGGCGTGGTCTACACCACCTTCCACCACCCGGCGACGCAGGCCAACGTGGTCACCACCGACTTCTCGGACTGGGCGACCAATTGCCCAGAATACAAGGTGACGGCGGTGCAGGTGATGCCCTCCAACGGTCCCACGGACTGGCAGGAGGATTACGCCGAGCTCACCGAGCGCAGCCGCAGGATCGCCGGCGAGATGGGCGTGGACGAAATGGAGCCAGCCGAATGAGCGAGAGCTCGGACGGCGGCTCCCTCCCCCGCCTGCGCTACATGGCCGACCAGATCGCGCGCAATTTCGTGGCGCTCGGGCATGACAAGGCGGTGCTGGCGACGGCCGACCACATCGACATGTTCTGGGACCCGCGGATGAAGGCGATGATCTTCGCCGATGACCGCGGCAAGCTCGGATCCGTTGCCGGGCCGGCAATCGAATATCTCGCGACCGGCCATCACCCTGAGCATCAGACGCGCGCGACGGAGTTCAACTCGGCGCATGAAGTGGGTCATTCGGACGCCGGGTGAGGCGCACCCGGCATCTGTCCGCCTGGGTTGAGCTCTTCTGCGGCTCATGGTCCGCTTTGGAACGCGGCCGCTAAGTGGCGCCCGGCAGATTGGAAAGCTCGGACAAAGCGGAGCTGCGCGAGGTCCGGGTCGACGGCTCCAGTCGCAATCTCGAGCGCGAATGGGTGCCTGAAGCGCCCGTCGCGCTGGAGTTCAACGGCCTCTCCTACGCGGTGATGATGGCCACCCCGCGTGATCTCGACGATTTCGCGCTCGGCTTTGCGCTCAATGAAGGGCTGGCCAAGGCACCGGCCGATTTGTCCGACATTGCGGCGGTCGAAGTGGCGCACGGCTGGATCGTGCGCGCGCAGCTTACCGGCCTCGGCATCGAGCAGCTGACCGATCGGGTGCGGGCACGCGTGGCGGAAAGCTCTTGCGGCCTATGCGGCATCGAGAACCTCGAAGCGGTGGCACGGCCCCTGCCCCGCGTGCCGGCGCACGAGAAGCTCGCCCCCGCGGCCATCTTCGCTGCGCTTTCTGCCTTGCGTCACCATCAACCGCTGGGTCGCGCAACCGGCGCCGCGCACGCCGCGGCCTTCGCCTTGCCCGATGGTACAATTCTTCAGGCGCGCGAGGATGTCGGGCGTCACAATGCGCTCGACAAGCTGGTGGGCGCGCTCGCCGCCGCGCACCAGCATCCGGCCGAAGGCTTCATCCTGTCCTCTGCGCGCTGTTCCTACGAGATCGTGGAGAAGGCGGTGCGCGCCGGGGCGCATACGCTGGTGACCATCTCGCTCCCCACCAGCCTCGCCGTCGAGCGGGCGCAAGCGGCGGGGCTCAGCCTGTGGTCGCTGGCGCGCGACGATAGCGTGCTGCTGGTGAATGACGGCTCGTCCTGACCAGAACCGCAAGGCTTGATCGAACACCGTGAGGCGCTAGGCCGGACATCCCTCGCTTCCCCGCAACCGGAGACGACCCATAGCCGGCCACATAGCCGCCATCCCGCAGCGTCTCGACCGCCTCCCCTGGAGCCGCTTCCACTGGCTCGTGGTGGTGGCGCTGGGGATCACCTGGATCCTCGACGGGCTGGAGGTTACCATCGCCGGCTCGGTCGCCGGAGCCTTGCGCGAGAGCCCCACGCTCCGGTTCAGCGCGTCCGACGTCGGCCTGGCCAACTCGGCCTATCTGGTGGGCGCGGTCACCGGCGCATTGTTCTTCGGCTGGTTGTCCGACCGTTGGGGACGCAAGCGGCTGTTCTCGATCACGCTCGGCGTCTATCTCATCGCCACGGCCGGCACGGCCTTTACCTGGGACCTGCCGAGCTTCGCGCTGATGCGCTTTCTCACAGGCGCGGGTATCGGGGGCGAGTACAGCGCGATCAACTCGGCCATCCAGGAGCTGATCCCGGCGCGCCGGCGCGGCTGGACCGATCTCGTTATCAATGGCAGCTTCTGGGTGGGTGCCGCGCTGGCGAGCGGCGCGTCCATCCTGCTGCTGGACCCGCGCATCATCGATCCCGAACTCGGCTGGCGCCTCGCCTTCTTCGGCGGCGCGGCCATCGGCCTCGCCATTCTGCTCCTGCGCCGCTTCCTGCCCGAAAGCCCGCGCTGGCTTGCCACTCACGGCTACCCGCAAGAGGCTGAGCGCGTGCTTGAAGGCATTGAGGCGCGCATTGCTGCCGAGGGGCACCACCTGCCGCCAGTGAAGCCGATCGACACGCATGTCAGCCCGCGCCGCTCCACCTCGCTGGGCGAGGTCTTCGCCACGCTCCTGCGCGTCTATCCCGAGCGTACCTTTTACTGCCTCACGCTCATGGCCGCGCAGGCCTTCTTCTACAATGCGATCTTCTTCACCTACGCGATGATGCTGACCGATTTCTACGCCGTGCCGAGCGCCAGCGTCGGCTATTACATTCTGCCTTTCGCCGCCGGCAACGTACTTGGCCCTCTGCTGCTCGGCCAGCTGTTCGACAGCTGGGGACGCCGGCCGATGATCATGCTCACCTATGCGCTCTCGGGCGTGCTGCTCGCTGGGACCGGCTTTGCCTTCCAGGCCGATCTGCTCACCGCCACCACGCAGACGCTGTGCTGGAGCGTCACCTTCTTCTTCGCCTCGGCCGCGGCCAGCGCCGCCTATCTCACCGCGGCAGAAAGCTTCCCGCTCGAGATGCGCGCGCTGGCGATCGCCATTTTCTACGCGCTCGGCACGCTGCTCGGCGCGGTGGCGCCTTACGTCTTCGGGCTGCTGATCGAAAGCGGCTCACGTTCGCAGGTGCTTATCGGTTACTTGGTGGGCGCGGGGCTGATGATCCTCGCTGCCGTGGTGACACTGTTCGTAGGTGTCGCCGCCGAGCGCAAGCCGCTCGAGGAAGTCGCCAGGCCGCTGAGCTGGCACTGATCACGCGCCGGAGAGCCTATCGGCTAAGCTGGTAGACCGCGTGCTCGGCGCGCCAATTGACATTGCCTCCGCCGATTTGGCGACCATTGGCGAAGAACCAGCAGCGCTCCACAGTCACGCCCTTGTCGGCGAGCAGCAAGCGGAAGTCCTCCACCGTGACGTGGTGGATGTTTTGCGTCTCGTACCAGCTCACCGGGAGATGCCGCACCACGGGCATGCGGCCGCGCAGCAGGAGCGCGAAACGCATCCGCCAATAGGCGAAATTGGGGAAGCTGACGAAGGCGCGGCGGCCCACGCGCAGCAATTGGTCGAGCATCAAATCGGGCCGCTCGGCGGTCTGCAACGTCTGGCTGAGGATGGCGTAATCGAAGGCGTAGTCCGGGTAATCGGCAAGGTCGCGGTCAGCATCGCCCTGCACCACCGAGAGGCCGCGGGCCATCGCGCGTTCGACCAGCTCCGGGTCGATCTCCATCCCGCGGGCAACCACCTGCTTCTCGCGCTGGAGCACCTCCATCAGCTCGCCCTCCCCGCAGCCGACATCGAGCGCGCGGGAGCCGGGCTCTACATTGCCGGCGATTACCGCGAGATCGGGGCGCAGCTGTGCCATCAGCCCAGGAAGCCGCTCACCACGCGGGCCAGCGGCGGCACGTCGAGCAGGAAGCTGTCATGCCCATAGGCCGCGGAAAGCTCGACGAAGCTGACCTCGGCCGCCACGGAATTGAGTGCATGGACCACGGCGCGCATGTCTGCGGTGGTGTAAAGCCAGTCCGTGTCGAAGCTGACGAGGCAGAAGCGCGCTTTGCTGCCGGCGAAGGCGTCCGCCATCCGGCCGCCATGCTCCTCGGCAAGGTCGAAATAATCCATGGCGCGGGTGATGTAGAGGTAGGAATTGGCATCGAACCGCCCGGTGAAGCTGAGGCCCTGGTAGCGCAGATAGCTCTCGACCTGGAAATCCGCATCGAAACCGAAGCTCTTGGCGCCCTTGGTGCCATCGGGCCGATCCTGCAGCCGACGGCCGAACTTGTCGGTGAGACCAGCCTCGGACAGATAGGTGATATGCGCCGCCATTCGGGCGACGGCTAGGCCCTTTTCGGGCCCCCTGCCGCGCCCGTAATAATGGCCCTCGGCCCAATCGGGATCGGCCATGATCGCCTGCCGGCCCACTTCGTGGAAGGCGATGTTCTGCGCCGAGTGCCGCGCGGTGGTGGCGATGGCGAGCACGCGGCGCGCCCGCTCGGGGAAATTGGCGGCGAAGCTGAGCACCTGCATCCCGCCCATCGACCCTCCGATCACGGCATGCACGCTGTCGATACCCAATTCGTCGAGAAGCGCGACCTGCGCGCGCACCATGTCGCGAATGGTGATGACGGGGAAGCGCATCGCATATGGTTCGCCATCGGGCGCCAGGCTGGCAGGGCCGGACGAGCCCAAACAGGAGCCGATGACGTTGGCGCAGATTACAAAATAGCGCTGCGTATCGATCGGCTTGCCCGGGCCGACCATCCGATCCCACCAGCCCGGTTTGCCAGTGATCGGATGCGTCTTGGCCACGAACTGATCACCCGTCAGCGCATGGCAGATGAGGATGGCGTTGGACTTGTCGGCATCGAGCTCGCCATAGGTCTCGTAGGCGATCGTCGCCTCCTCGAGCACGCGTCCGCTGTCGAGGGGCATCGGTGTGGAGAGCGTTATGCTTTTGGTCTCGAGCGCGAGCGTCGCCATGGCGCGGCGGATTGGGCGAGGTGGCGCGCCCTGTCAATCGTACCTGTGATTCCCCTCCGCAAGGAGGTATGCGCGCGAGCGCCATGACCGAAACCGGATCGCCCTTGCCGCCCTCTCGCCCTGAAATGAAGCCGTGGATCGCGGCGATCCACGCCTATGTGCCCGGCAAATCGCACGCCGAGGACGGGCGGCGCATGATCAAGCTGTCTGCCAACGAGAACCCACTGGGCTGCAGCCCCCGGGCGCTCGAGGAGCGCGGCAAAGTCGATACGCTCGCACTTTATCCCGATCCAGATGCCAATGCGCTGCGCGAGGCAATCGCCGCGCTGCATGGCCTCGATCCGGCGCGCGTCGTATGCGGCACGGGCTCGGGCGAATTGCTCACCGTGGCGGCGAGCGCCTTTGCCGGGCCCGGCGACGAGGTGCTTTATGTACGCTACGGCTTCTCGCTTTACGAGATCGCGGCACGCCGCTCCGGCGCCACGCCGGTGGAGGCACCCGATGCCGATTACGGCACCGATGTCGATGCGTTGCTGGCCTGCGTCACCGAGCGCACGCGGCTCGTCTTCCTCGCCAATCCGAACAATCCCACCGGCACCTTCCTGCCGGGCCGCGAACTTGCCCGGCTGCACCGCGAACTGCCCGCGAATGTGCTGCTTGTGCTCGACCAGGCCTACGCTGAATATGTCGCGCCGCAGGACGATGACGGCAGCTTCGCGCTCGCCGCGGAGCACGAGAACGTGCTGGTCACGCGCACCTTCTCCAAGGCCTACGGCCTCGCTGCCGAACGCGTGGGCTGGGCGACGGGCGCTCCGCACCTAGTGGCGGCGCTCAACCGGATCAGGGGACCTTTCAACGTCTCCTCGGGTGCGCAGGCGGCAGCCTCGGCGGCGCTGCTCGATCAGGACTTCGTGCGCGCCTCGCGCGAGCACAATCAGGCCGAGCGGATGCGCTTTGTTGCCGGGATCGAGACCTTGGGCAATCACGGCCTTCGAGTCGTGCCGAGCGAAGCCAATTTCCTGCTCGTCCTGTTCGAAGGCGCGCTCACCGCCGAAGCCGCGCAAGCGGCGCTGGCCCGGCGCGGTTATGCGGTACGCTGGCTGCCGGGCCAGGGCCTGCCGCACGCTCTGCGGATCACCATCGGCACCGGGGCGCAAATGGACGAGATCGCCGCTACCTTGCGCGCCATGGCGACCACGCGATGAGCATCGAAAAAGTCGCGATCATCGGCCTGGGCCTACTCGGCGGGTCGATCGGCCTCGCGGTGGCCGAGCGCCTGCCGCATATCGCCACTGTCGGCTATGACAGCGATCCCGAGGTCCGCCGCCGTGCCGCCGAGCGCGGCCTCGTCGACCATGTGCGCGACAGCGCCGGCAATGCCGTGCAAGGGGCGGACCTCGTCATCCTGTGCGTGCCCGTGGGCGCAATGGTCGATGCGGCCGGTGACCTTGCCGGTTCATTGAAGCCGGGCGCGATCGTCAGCGATGTCGGATCGTCCAAGCGCACGATCGGCATGGCCTTGGCGGAAGTCCTGACTGGCGACACCGTGCTCATCCCCGCGCATCCGGTCGCGGGCACCGAGCACAGTGGGCCCGATGCCGGCTTCGCGCATCTGTTCCACCAGCGATGGTGCATCATTACGCCGCACGAGGGCACGCCCCCCGCCAAGGTCAAGGCGCTCGTCCATTTCTGGGAAGCGCTCGGGGCCATGGTGGAGACAATGGAGGCCGGCCACCATGACAGGGTGCTCGCCGTGACCAGCCATATCCCCCACCTCATCGCCTACACAATCGTGGGCACGGCTTCGGACCTGGAGGAGGTGACCCGCAGCGAAGTGATCAAGTACTCGGCCGGCGGCTTTCGCGACTTCACCCGCATCGCCGCCTCTGATCCGACCATGTGGCGGGACGTGTTCCTGCACAATCGCGAGGCAGTGCTCGACATGCTGGACGCGTTCCTCACCGATCTGGCGCTCATGCGCGAAGCGATCCGCGCTGGCGACGGCGAGACGATGTACGATCTGTTCAGCCGCACCCGCGAGATCCGCCGCTCGATCGTGGCGCTGGGGCAGGACGATTCGCGACCCGATTTCGGGCGGTCGGATCACAAATAGACCGCGAACGCGGCGCTCGCGGCCACTTACGTGCGATGCATTTCACACGTAGCTGAGGCGCAGGCTGCGATCCGACGCGGATGGCCTGACAGCCCAGGCCTCCGCCCCCGCAAGGGCAGAACTCCGAAACGCTCCTCAATCGGGCAACTTAGACGGGGTTTGCGCCGGTCAGGGATGTCGGCTGCCTGAACTTGGCCTCCGCGCCGGCCCCGCATGAACGTGAAGGGCTGTCATCAGCACGAAGGCCGAGGTCGAGAGGTTCGCCGGAGCGATGATCGCACGTCCTGCCAAGATGTAGGCCGCGCGACTTGCCAGCACGTTCTGGCAGCATTGATCAATCGTCGCGTCGGCTCTGATAATGCAAAACAGACACGCCCAAGAGAATGGTATCCGCTCGAAGCCGTTGCGAGAGCGGCGGCGGCTTCGGTCTGGTCCCGCTATTCCGCCGCCTGGCGCTCGTTCCTACTGAATTCCAGCCCCGCCAGGAACCGCTCGGCATCGAGCGCGGCCATGCAGCCGGTGCCTGCCGCGGTTACCGCCTGGCGATAGGTGTGGTCCATGACGTCGCCGCAGGCGAAGACGCCGGGCACGTTGGTCTTGGGCGTGCCGGGTTCGACCAGCAGGTAACCGCTCTCGTCTGTGTCGAGCTTGCCTCGGAACAGCTCGGTGGCGGGCGCATGGCCGATCGCCACGAATGCGCCTTGGCAGTCGAACTCGCTCATCTCGCCCGTGAGCGTATCGGCCAGGCGCAGGCCGGTCAGCCCGCCCGAAGCCGGATCGCCGAGGAATTGCTCGACCCGCTGGTTCCACAGCAGGTTGATCTTGGGATGGGCGAACAGCCGGTCCTGCAGGATCTTCTCAGACCGCAACTCGCCCCGGCGATGGATCAGCGTCACGTCGTCCGAATGGTTGGTAAGGTAGAGCGCCTCCTCGACAGCGGTGTTGCCGCCGCCGATCACGGCAACCTTCTTGCCCCGGTAGAAGAATCCGTCGCACGTGGCGCAGGCCGAAACGCCCTTGCCCGAAAGCTCCTCCTCGCCCGGCACCCCAAGCCACTTGGCCTGCGCGCCGGTAGCGATGACCAGCACGTCACCGACATATTCATCCCCGCTGTCGCCTTTGGCGGTGAACGGCGAGCCGTTGGCGATGTCGACCTCGAGAATGGTGTCCCACATCATCCGCGTGCCGACATGCTCGGCCTGCGCCTGCATCTCGGTCATCAGCCAGGGGCCCTGGATCACGTCGCGGAAACCGGGATAGTTCTCGACATCGGTGGTGATGGTGAGCTGTCCGCCCGGTTGCAGCCCCTGCACCACGATCGGCTCCATGCCGGCGCGCGCGCCGTAGATCGCCGCGGAGAGCCCCGCCGGACCCGAACCGATGATGAGCATGCGAGTGGTGTGCGTGGCCATATGCGCCCGTCCTGTTGGTTGTCGCCCTCGGACCTATGATCGCCACCCCTGCTTTGCAACCTAGCCAATCTTGGCCTGGCGAAAGCAGCGATCGGTTCGCGCTTCGCTCAATCATCGGCTGCCGGAAACCTGCGCCAGACATAAGCCCGATGACTGTCATCCTGCGGCGGCCGGATTGGACCGCGCCGGGCTGCACCAGCGACAGTCTGGACCGGTGAAAGACTGCTCGCCCCATTCTTGCCCCAACGGGCGGTGCGCCGCAATCCGGTTGTCGAGCGAGAGAGCCGTGATCCGCTCCGCCCTGGTCGGCGGCGGCCTGTGCGACATTTCGCTATGCTGGCGCTTCTGGATTGAAGAGCGAAAGGCCGATTGGCGGATCTGCTACAAGTGCCGATCAATCGGCGGCAACGAACAACGTGTTCGCCATCGCATCAATGCGCTCAAAGCCGGCGATTGGACGGATGGGTACCGGGCGTGCCCGTCAAGCTCGAAGCCGCGATCGAGGCGCGAACTGCCGGTCTGTTACCTGATCCAATACAAGCAGCCGGCATCTCCCGCCCGAGTGGCGAGCGCACCATTTCGCTTTCGCCAGCTAAGACTGGGAGGGAGCCGGAGCTTTGGCCGGCTCCGTGCCAATCCTACCGCAGCGGCTTGACCAACTCGATCTGGATGCCCCGGGTCGAGACCGGGTGAATGAAGTTGCACAGGAAGTCGCCGGCGCCCTTGATCGGCTCAGGCTCGAGCAGCTTGAGGTCCTTCTCGGCACACCAGCGCGCCACGGCCTCGAAATCGTCGATCTCGAAGGCGTAATGGTGCACGCCGCCCACGCCCTTGTTGAACTTGAGCAGCGGGCCTTCATCGGCCACCACGAGCTCGATCGCGGTGCCCGCCGTTCCGGGATTGGTGAAGATGCACCAGCAATGCCACAGGTCGACATAGCCGCGATAATCCTCGACCAGGCCGAAGGTGGCCATGTGCGCCTCGGCATCCTCGAGGGAGGGGAGCACGATCCCGACATGGTGCAGGCGATAATCGGAAAACATCTGCTTTAATCCTCGGCTGGTCCGGCGGGAGCCCCGCTGCCGCCCGCAAGCTGCGCCGCGATGCGGTCAGCCAGCCAGGTATTCAGCTTGGGAACCCCGAGCGGCGATGCATGCGCGGCGTCGCTGTAATTGGACGCATCGTTCCTGAAGAAGGCCCCATTCCAAAACGGCGCTCGCTCGCTTAGCCAATCGGCTTCAACAGGTTCCTCGTAGCCGTCGTAAGAAGGCAGGTACAGGAACACGAGTTCAGTATCGGTTTCACGCGCGAGATCGACCAGGGTTTCAAGCGATTCGCGGGAAACGCCGAACTCCACCCCGGCGAGGCTGTCGGGCAGGACTGGCGGGGTGATCTCGCGCATCCGCATCGCAGCCTCGCTGGCCACCTCGCGCCGGTGCCCCTCGCTTTGGAACGGGAAACGTGCGGTGCTCGGCCGCCAGCCCGGCAGGTCACTCGCCGCGGCCGTGGTGCCGGGATATTGGTTGGGATCGAAGGTGGTGGTATAACCGAATGCGCCAGGTAGCAGACTGGCGGCGAACAGTTTGATCTGCCGCATCGGCAGGCGCAGGACCCAGCCGGGCAGGTTGCGGTTGACGAGCCAAGGGCTGCCAAGGATGTCCTGCGTCGTCGCGAGATCGCCGAACGCCTGGTGGCCGTCTCGTGGGAAGGCTTCCACCACGGAGATCACCATCAGCCTGATCTCCGGATGGCTGCGCAACGCCTCGCGCGCCTCGACCACGCGGATGTCCATGCCCGAGGCCGGCATTGAGAGATTGGCGACGTGAAGGTCGAGGCCGCGCTGCTCCAACTGCTGCTCGAGCATTCCGGGATCAACCCCGCCCGCAGTGCGCGACGAGCCGATGAACACCACGTCGATCGGCGTGGGATCGAAATGCAGGCGCTCGTAGAGAAAGCGCGTGCGCTCGAAGATGGTGCCTTTGGTAGACTGGTAGCGAATGTAGGGATCGTGCGGCAGCGCGGTGGCGAGCACCGCCAGCAGCACCGAAACCAGAGCGAGCACCGCCAGGTAGGCCCGGGTCGACAGCCTCAAATGCATGACCTCCGCGCCTCTTTCAGAAGTTGAAGTAGATAAATTCGCTCTGGCCACGGGTGACGAAGGCGAATGCAAGGAAGGTGACAAGCGCCATGACAAGGCCCCAGGCCAATGTCGGGCGCCATGTGAGTGAAATGGCCGGCGGCGCCACCTTGCGCCACACGCTCCAGTGGATGACCGGAGAATAGCGGCTCATGAATTGCTGCGTGTTGGGCATGAAGGCGATGATGAAGACGGCAATGAGCGTGAAGATCAACGGCTCGGAGATCAGCTCTGTCGCATTGGCCGGGATAGCGGTGGCGAGCTCGCCCAGGCGGTCGAACCGAAACATGCCGCGCCAGACCTCCATCGCCACGCCGACGCTGGAGGCGCGGAAGACCACGTTGGCGAACATCACGCACAACAAGGTCAGCGCATGGTAGGCGGCGATCATGCCGGGGCCCGGACCACCCTGCTTCTTGCGCCGCTTGCGGTATCGCTGGCGCCAGAATTCGTTGGTGGCGAGGTAGAGGCCGTGCATCGTGCCGAACAGGACATAGGTCCAGGCCGCGCCATGCCATAGGCCGATGACCACAAACACCAGGATCGTGGGGGCCATCACTGTGACGAAGAAGCTGGCTTGCTTGCCCAATTGCCAGCGCATCGCCAGCCGGGTGACCGGCAGCACCAGCGGCTGGTACATGTAGCTCACGATGAATTGCTGCAGCGTAATGTGCCAGCGGCGCCAGTATTCGGTGATCGAGGCCGCCCGCAGTGGCGAGTGGAAGTTGGGCGGCAGCTTGATGCCGAACATGCGTGCCAGGCCGATCGCCATGTCCGAGTAGCCGGAAAAGTCGAAATAGAGCTGGATCGTGTAGGTGATGGCGGCCGTCCAACCGTCGAGCAGGCCGATTTCGCGTCCGTTCTGTGCCGCGTCGAATATGGGGCTGGCATAAAGCGCGGCGCTGTCCGCGATGACCGTCTTCTTGAACAGACCGATGGCGAAAATCGTCAGGCCAACGGCCATATTGCTGCCGATGAAGCGCCCGAGCTGCCGCCCGAAAAATTGCGGCATCATCTCCTTGTAGTGAACGATCGGCCCAGCCACGAGCTGCGGGAAGAAGATGACGAAGGTCGCGTAGCGCGCCAATCCGCCCGAACGGACTTCGTTACGCGAGATGTCCACCAGATAGGCGATCTGCTGGAAGGTGTAGAACGAAATGGCGAGCGGCAGGATGATACGGTAAAGCGACCAATCCGTCCCGGCGACCGCGTTGACGTTGTCGACGAAAAAATTCGCGTATTTGTACCAACCGAGCACGGCCAGGTGCACGGCAGTGGCAAGCACCAGAAGGGCAGTCGCTGCCCGGGTGCCCCGACGCTTCTCTATGCCCACACCGACCGCATAATTGAACCCCATCGAGGCGATGAGCAGCAGGGTGTAAGGCGGGTTCCAAACGCTGTAGAAGACCAGCGAGGCGATGACCAGATAGACGAAAATGTATTCGCGCAGGCCTGCCCGGATCATCAGGTAATATCCCGCCAGCGTAAGCGGCAGGAACAGCAACAGGAACTCGAGCGAGTTGAACAGCACGGGGGAGCGTCAGGCGAGTCGCGCGAACATGTTGACCGAGACGGACACCGCGTTTTTGAGCGCCCGATCGATCTTCGTTCCTTGCGTGGCGAACATGGCTTCCTTGACGATCTTAAATCCGTTCTGCGTCAGCAGGCGGCGCGCATCGTCCGGCGTCTTCATCAGATAGATGTGATCGGGCGACGGGCTGTTGATCGGCACGTTGATAAAGATGAGCCCGTCTTTGGCAAGCAGGTCATGCAACCGCGCCATGACCACCATCGGGTCCTCGATATGCTCGAGCACCTCGCTCAGCACAATGAAGTCGAACTCCTGCTCACCCGCTTCCACGCTCATCGCGTCGCGCACGGCGCAAGTGACATTGTCGAAGCCGAGCTTCGCAAGCGCCTGGCGGGTATGCTCCACAGAGACCGGCGAGAGGTCCCACGCGACCGCCGAAGCCAGGCCGAAATCGCGCAAGGCGAGATAAGTCATGAGGCCGTGCCCAGGCCCGATCTCCAGGAAGCGGCCCTGCGGCTTGAGCAGGGCCGGCGCCTCGCGAAAGTAGAAATTGCAGCTGCCGACATGGTTGAACCAGAGGATCTGACTCAGCAGCAATCCGTCGACATAGTGCTCCATGTATTCATCGTTTGAGTAGACTTCGCGGTCGGCATCCTCGAACGTCGTCAGCCGGTAGCCACCCGTGCGATGGAAGTGCAATTCCTCCTCGCGCAAGCGGTCGCAGGTCCAGCGGTAATTCGCCGCGAGCGCCGGCAGTCGCTCGCCCTCGAGAACGAGCGCCGCCTCGGCGAGAATTTCGGTCGTCGCCAGCTGCTCCTCAGTACGAGCAGCGAGGCTCTTGCGCACATACTTGAGGTGGTCAGGCCATTCCTCAAGTACGGCGGCAACGATCCTGGCGGTCGCCGGATAGGGCGCTGGCAGGTCCTGGAGGACATTCGACTGGTGTGCGCTGGCTTGCATAGCCACCTGTTTACCCTGCTTCAGGAACGAAATGCTTAACGCCGCCGCTGGCACGTGATTAGACGAGTGGGTCGGTCTTCTGCAGACCGCCCTCCTCATTCGAGCGCACGTCCATCGGCAGTTCGGGAAGACAATAGTCGGCAAGGTCCAGGACCCAGCTGGTGCCGCCACCGGGTAGTTCGCCATCGAAGCGGAAGCCCAGCTTTTCGAAATGCTTTTCTACCAGCACGTTCTTGGCGGTGGGCAGGTACTCGCCGACGAGCCGGGTGGCCCCTTCGGCGCGCGCCGCGCCGGCGACATGCGCGAGCACCGCTTCTTCGACCCTGCGGCCGAGCACGCGGCAGCTCATCAGCCAGGTGTCGCAATGCCAGGCCTCGCCCCTTTTTTCGAACACCACGACCGAGATCATGCCGTTGTCGCCGAAGCGATCGACAAGACGCACCTGCATGGTGAACCTGGCAGGGTCGGCCTGCATCGCAGCCACTTCGCCTTCGGTGTAGCGCCGAGTGGTAAGATTGAACTGGTTCGACTTGTTGATGAGCTGCGCGATTCGCGCGCGCCCGAGCTCGTCGAACGGCCGAATCGAGCAGGTCATCTCGAGCGATGCCAGGTAATCGTCGAGATTGCCGATCTTCTGCATTGCCGAACTGCGCTGCGCATTCGCCTGGTACATTTCGGCGCGCTTCTTGTCCTCCTCGCCGAAGGACACGGCCTCGAAATAGCCAGCCATGGAAAGCAGGCGGACGTAATCGGCCGGCTCCTCGCCCACTTCGGGTACGCCGACTTCGGGCAGTTCCTGGCGCACGCGCTCGCGCTCGGCCGGGTTGTCGTCGAGGAAGACCAGCGCATCGGTGCCGATATTAAGCGTCTGCGCGATCGCCTTGAGATTAGTCGCCTTGTCCGTCCAGTTGGCGACGAAGCAGGAGATGTGCTCTTCCTTGAGCACCATTTCGTCATGCTCCCGGAAGGGAATCAGCGCTGCCGCCTCTTCGTTCTTGGAGCACACGGCCAGCACGATGCCGCGGCGGCGCAAATCCATCGCCAGCGACTGGATGGCGAGATGCGCCTCGCCAGCCGCCGAGCCCTGGCCAAGCTTGATGCCCTCCACACCATCGTCGCCGATCACCCCGCCCCACAGCGTGTTATCGAGATCGAGCACGAGGCACTTGCGAGAAAGCCCCCGCGCTGCCGCGAGGAGCCGGCTGACATGATCGGCATAAAGCGGGATCGCATCGAGCGCGAACGGCATCTTCGCATCGTGCCAGCGCAGGGGATCGTGCCAGCGGGCGAGGCCGACCGTCTCGGCGATGGCCGCCATGTCGAGCAGCAGGTCGGCTTCGCCCACCGCCTCGCGCGCCAGGCGCTGGTTCAAACGTGCGACCATCCAGCGAACCGAGCCGGGCTGGCGCGCATCGAAGCTGCCGAACAAGGTCTCGACCGGGGGCGCCAGCGTGTGCAGGATCGCCCCGGCGCCGATATTGGCCTTCGCCCCGTCGCGCAGCGAAAGGACGTAATCGAGCGCGGACTGCACCGCGGCCTCGGCCTCGGCCTCGTCGAAGAACGGACGTGCGAGGCCGAGTGCCAGCGCATCGAGCGCAAGCAGCACGAAATCAGGTTTCGCCCGGGCGAGCGCCGAGCCACTGTCCAGCAGCGCCTGCGCGGTCTGCCCGTAATCGACCTGATGGGTGGTGACGAGCAGCCCGTGGCGCAGCCCGGTCCCCGGCAGCGCCTCGGCGATGAGATCGGCCGTATGGGTGGCGGCGATGCCGACCTTTACCGGACGCAGGCGCCCAATGGCGGCCAGCTCTTCGTGCCGCCCAGCGACCAGCCTGCCAAGCTGGCCCAGTTGCGACAAGTCGAGCGCATGCGTGGCAAGGCCGGTGATCGCGCGAAGGTCGACCTCGCCGGCAGCGCGGGCCGCCTTGACGCGCGCGCGGAAATCGGCCGGCGCCGGTAACAGCCATGGCAAGGAAAGCGGATCGGACATGGCTGTTCTCTGTAGTCTTCGCTCGATCCCGGACGACGCGCCTGCTTCAGGCCGACTTCGACTGGATCAGGTCCGCCATCTGGCCGATATTGTCGAGCCCCTCGATCTCGCTATTGGTGAAGCGAACGCCGAACGCCTTCTCCACAGCGACCATGAAGCGAATGTTGGACAGGCTGTCCCAATCCTCGATGTCGGCGGCGCTGAGGCTGTCGTCGTAGGCAAGGTCATCGACGTCGAACACGTCTTCCATGATCTCGGTGAGTTTCTCGGTGATGTCGGCTCGTTCCATTGGACCCCGCATGCTGACAAATTGACTTGCTGACAATACAGCTCATTCCGGAGTGCCATAGCGAGACAATCGCTACCATCCCCGAGCTCCGGCTCTAACGGCTGGCATGTCATTTCGCAACTGCGGTATAGCATGGCAGCCCGCGCCCGCATTGGCGCTCTGTGGGCAGAAGCACCAGCTGCGCACTCGGGCGGTCCTGACGGCCAACAGTTACCGTGCGATGGTACTCGGCTTGTGCAAGCGTTTTCACATCGGTTCCCCGCAGCGCATTCGCATGTGTGTGAGACCACGAGAACATTGTTGCCGGACCAACGTCCCTTTGCTTTCGCATGAGAGCGGGATCCCGGTCGGGTTCCGATCCACCAACTCTAAGAGAGCGGACCCGCCCCTTATCCTGCCACGGCGAAGGCCCGGTATGCGACAGGGCAGCAATCAGCCGTTGCGCAGTCGACGACAATATATGGACTTGTCCTGCGCATTGGGGGGCGTCAGGAACGCACAATGGCTCAGCATCCCGATCGCAATATCGCACCGTACGCCTGATGCTTCGCTCCGCCACATTTCACCCCCTTCATCATCGCGCCTTCGCGTTGATCCTGGTCGGCAGCCTGCTTTCCAGTTTCGGCAACGCCATCCAGTCAGTGGGCGCCGCCTGGCACCTGACCGCTCTCGGGCAGCCGGCCGATATCATCGCGCTGGTGCAGACCGCCATCAACCTGCCGATCATGCTGCTCGCTTTGCCCGCAGGCGCCTCGGCGGACATGTTCGAGCGGCGGACCATCATGCTTGCGGCGCAAGGGGCGATGTTCGGGGTGTCTCTCCTGCTGGTGTTCCTAGCTCTTGCCGGTGCGGCCTCACCGACGGCCATCATCGGGCTCACCGCTCTCCTCGCCGCGGGGGTTGCCTGCTTCAACCCTGCGATGGCAGCCTCGATCGGCGGGATCGTTCCGCGCGCCGAGCTGGCGGCGGCGGTGTCGCTGAACATCCTTTCATTCAACCTGGCACGCACGCTCGGCCCCGCAATCGGCGGCGCGATCGTGGCACTGGGCGGGGCGGCAACCGCTTTCATCGCCAATGCGCTCAGCTATCTCATGGTCATCCTCGTCCTGTGGCGCTGGCGGCCTGAACCCGGGCCGCCCAAGGAGCGACGGCGCCTGCTTCCGGTAATTGCCGAGGGCTTCCGCTTCGCCCGACGCTCGCCCCAGATCCGCACCATCATGCTGCGAGCCTTCACCTTTACCGCCACGGGAGCCGCTGCCTGGGCCCTGATGCCGCTTGTGGCAGAAGACCTGCTGTCCGGGGGATCCGCGGTCTACGGCATGCTCCTGGGCGCGCTTGGCCTCGGCGCGGTGCTTGGCGCGGCAAGCGCCACCTGGTTCCGATCACGCTTTTCAGCAGAGGCGATCACCCGCGCCGCCGGCATTGTCTATGGGCTTGGCTCCATCGGCGTGGCGTACCGGCCGGGGTTCGTGCCCATGCTGCTCCTGCTGGTGGTCGCAGGTGCCGGCTGGGTCCAGGCCCTGTCCGGGTTCTCCGTGGCGGGCCAGCTCTGGGCGCCTCGGGAGGTCGTTGGACGGATCGTCGCCATGGTCAGCAGCCTTACCTTTGGCGGCATTGCGCTGGGCAGCTGGCTGTGGGGCCATTTTGCCGAGAGCCATGGTGTGGCCGATGCACTGCTCGCTTCAGGGGCGGGGATGGTGATCCTCCCCCTGATCGGGCTGATCCTGCCCATGCCCGCACATGAGGCTCCGCGAATGGAGTAAAGCTGGCGGCAACACTCTCGCCAGAGCGGGCCGGCGCTCGAGCTCAGCCCTGCGCACTTGACGAGACCAGTTGCGACCGTCGGGTGCATCGCCGAACGCTGCGCACTGCGCCCTAAGATTGGAGCGCGGCTGCTCTACGCCGCTGCGGCGAGTGCTCCCTTCGGTTGCTCAGACAGGCCGTCCAGCCAGCTGGCGAACGCCTCGGAGGTCATGGGGCGTCCGAAGAAATACCCCTGCGCCTCATCGCACTCCATTTCGATCAGCAAATCGCGAGCGGCAGCAGTCTCCACCCCCTCGGCCACCACGCGATAACCCAGATCGTGGGCCAGCGAGATCATCGACCGGACAAGCGTCTCCTCGCGCTCGCCGCTCGCGACGTCCCGCACGAAGGACTGGTCAATCTTCAAGACCCGGCCTGGCAGCTTTTGAAGATAGGCCAGGCTGCTGTAGCCGGTGCCGAAATCATCGATTGCGACATGCACGCCCGCCTCGACCAGCACGGTCAGCTGGCCAATGGCATTTGCGATGTCCCCCATCACCGCGCTTTCCGTAACCTCAAGTTCGAGCCATTCGGGTCGGATACGATGTTTGAGGACGTGAAGCTGAACATGCTGGGCAAATTCAGGATTCTCGAGGTTTGAAGCGGATACGTTGATGGACAGCTGAAGCGCGATGCCCGCCGCGCGCCATTGGGCGAGTTGCGCGAGGGCGGCATCGAGCACCCATGTGGTTACCGGACCGGCAAGCGCCGTCTGTTCGACGACCGGGATGAACTCGCCAGGAGAGACCAGCCCCAGGTCCGGGTGTTGCCATCGCAACAGCGCCTCCGCACCCACGCACTGGCCACTACGCAAGTCTATGCGGGGCTGGAAGGCGAGAGCAAGCTGCCCCTCCGCTTGCAGCGCCTCGCTGAAATCTTGCAACAAGCGGAAGCGACGTTGATGGGCATTGTCCATCGCCAACGAATAGATGCTGACCATCGATGGGCAGGATCGCGCATCCTCCGCCGCGCTGTGAGCGGTCCTGAGCACGGCCCTAGGTTCCGTCTCACCCGCAACGAACGGGGCGATCCCGATGCTGGTTGACATGATGAACCGATCAGCAAACCGGGCCTGGTTGCGGCTCAGGATTTGGCGCACCGAAGCGAGATAATCTTGCTCATCGACGCCCGGCGGGGCGAGAAACGCGAATTGGGTCGCCGCGACATGATACGCGGTCCGCGTATGTCCGATCGCGCGCGAGATCGTGTGCGCCGCCGTCTGCACGATATCGTCGAGAAATGCCGCGCCTATCACCCGAAGCCCATTGTTGAGCTGCTCGGGGCGAGCCAGATCGATCAGGACCGCAAGGCGCCGCGCCCCGGGATGGTCGCGCCCTAGGTCCATCAGGTCGTCGAGGAATTGCGTTCGGTTCGGCAGCCCGCTTAGCGGGTCGAGCCTTCCGAACGCATGCTGCAGCTCGATCTGGTCCATGACCATGCGCGCAAGATCGTTGAGCGCGTTCATCTCGAGGTCGGTGGCCTGACGCGGTTCAGTGCCAATGACACAGAGCGCACCCAGGCTGTGCCCTTCCCGCGTTGTCAGGGATGCGCCCGCGTAGAAGCGCACCCCCTGCTCCGCGAGAATGCTCGTCTTATAGTAGCGATCCGCCTGAAGATCGGGGATCAGCAACGTCTCTGCGGTTTCGGCGACCTCGGCGCAGGGCGCCTTGTGCCGCGGTATCGACAAGTGGTCGACGCCTACCCGCGATTTGAACCATTGCCGATCGCGGTCCGTGAGCGAAACCGCAGCGATCGGCAGACCGAATATCTGACCGGCCATGCGCGTGATCCGGTCGAAGCTCTCGCTTGGAGCCGTGTCCAGAAGATTGAGTCGATACAAGGCGTCGAGCCGCGCTTCTTCGTCTTGGTGATGCATGGAACCCCCGCTTCTTCTGTCTTGGATGGCAAAACTAAAAGACATCTTAATTCTGCGCGCGCAATCAGCCGGCGAGTTGCCGATGACGATCTGATCTCGTCCCCGGGCAATCGTGGATGATGCGCGTGCCATTGCCGCAGTAACGCGCGCCGCTCTTATGGACGTTTTGTTGCAGCCTTCCCAAGATGACGCCTTACGACCAATACGCGCCGCAACGCGCTGGAAGCCGCTCTCGGCAGGGTCCCCGATGGCAATCGCGCCGCGTGCAAGGAGGTGTACGATCTCAATGCCGCCAAGCTCCTCGGCGTCATCTTGCATATCGCTCGTGACCGCGAACATGCCGAAGACGTTCTGCAGGACGTTTACCCCAAGATCTGGCGCCGGGCCGGCCGATCCGATCGGGCAAAGGCCAGCCTGATCACCTGGCTGTGCGCAATCGCGCGTAATTCGGCCATGACTGGGTGCGCAAGCACGCCCGCATCGAGGAAGTCGCAGGCGATACTCTGCCCGAGATACGGGACGATGCGGCGGATGCCGAAGAAGTCCTGTGCGATCCGGAAGACCGCGAGCGCCCGCGCTAGTGCATCGAAGAGCTGCAGGACGACCACTAGAGATCCATCCGCCTCGCCTATTTCGGCGGCCCGACCCATTCCGAACTCGCGCGAAAGGTCGGCGCCCGCTTGGCACGATGAAGAGCTGGATTCGGCGCGGCCTGGCGAGCCTCAAGGCGTGCCTCCTCCGATAGCTGACCCGATGGACATTGGCGGAAGTGAGCCTGACACGCTCGCCGGCGAATATGCGCTGGGCGTGCTGGAAGGTGAAGACCTCGCTGTCGCGCGGCGGCTGGTGCTGACCGACCGCAACTTCGCCGAGCAGGTGAGCTGGTGGAACCACTGGCTAGCCAATACGGCCGAAGCAGCGGGAAGCCACGAGCCGAGCCAGGATCTGTGGCCGGCAATCGAGCGGCGGCTGGAGGGGCTCGGGGCCCAGCCGGTCGAGGCGCTTACGCCAGCCACGCCAAGCGGGCCCCGCGGATTTTTCGGATGGAACCTCGCTGGCGCCATTGCGGGAGCGGCGGTTGCCGCAGCGGCGATCACATTTTTCATCGCCGCGCCCGGGAGCGAGCCCGAAACACCCGCTTCCGCGCCGGACGAAGCGCCCGAAAACCGTCTGGTTGCGCAAGTGCAGAGCGAAGATGGCACGATCAGCCTGACCAGCGTGGTCGAACAGCGGGCCGGGCGGATCGCGCTCAATATTTCCGGGCTCGAGCCGGGCAACGGGCGCGCGTCTGAGCTGTGGATCGTACCTTCGGATGGCTCCCGCCGTTCGCTGGGGCAGATACCTGAAAGCGGCAGCTTCCGCCGTGAATTGAGCGAGCAAGAGCGGCCATTGTTCGTTCCGCGCGCTTCCCTGGCAGTTACTTACGAGGACAGCGAGACCATTCCCCATGCCGCTCCGACCAGCGATATTCTCGTGATTGGCGGGCTCAGCCAGACCTGATCTTGCGCGTCTAGACGCCGGGCATTCCCTTATTCCGATCGGGCGTTGAACAATTCGAGACTTTTTTCCGGGCGCACTGCATCCGCTGTGCGTCCGCACCCGTGGCTGCTGGCACTGTCCCACCGGGGCGGTGCCGTGGCGGCATGGGCCGAGCATGGGTTGGCGCTCTTTGTAAGCGTTACCGCGTCTCCTCCCGAGTGGCGCCACGGCTTTCTGGTCCCATCAAGGAAGAGAAAGCCTTGTGACAAATTTCTACACGAAGCATCTTGCCGCAGCACTGCTGGCCGGCACGGCGGCGTTGGCCGTCACAGCCCCAGCAAGAGCCGACACCACGCCCGAATGTAACGACGGTGCCGGTGTCAATTCTACCGAATGCGGCACGAACACGACGACCGGCGCCGACGGCGCCACCGCAGTGGGAACGGGGGCCAGCGCAACCGGCACCGATGCGGTCGCCATTGGCAGCGATGATGCCGGCACCAATCCGGCAACCGCCAGTGCGCCTTCTTCGGTCGCAGTGGGCGGCGAGAGCGACGCCATCGCAGCGGGCGCAAGCGCGATTGGCTGGCAATCCAGCGCTACCGGTGAGCGCTCGACGGCGCTCGGCCATCTGACCAACAGCGCCGGCTTTGCCTCCACCTCAGCCGGTGAAGCGGCAGCGGCGCTGGGCCGCGGCGGCGTGGACGTTGGCGGCAATAATGCCACGGCGGAGCGAGCCACGGCACTGGGTCATCTCGCCACGGCTTCGGGCGTTCGCTCGATTGCAGTTGGCGAAGCAGCGTCGGCCACCGGTATCGGCGCGGTTGCGATGGGCAACGAAGCGCTCGTTTCGGGCGCCAATTCGGTCGCCATCGGTAATGGTGCGACAATGCCGGCCAGGTCGTCGTCGCCTCGCTCGATGCGAGCACGACCTCGCAGATGGGTCCGATCGCAGTGGTCACGGCGGATTGCAACGGCACACTGGGCGTAAGCTCCTCGTCCGGGCTCAGCAATCTCGCCAGCTTCTCGGACGTGCAGGCGAACAGCGCAGGGATCAGCAACAATGCGATGCTGATCGCAGGCAATTCGATGGCGATCACGGACCTTCAGGACCGCCAGACCATGTTGTTCGACCTCGCCAACCAGAACAGCGAGCAGATCCGCCGCGCCAATGAAGGCGTGGCGCTTGCCCTGTCGATGAAATCGCCGATCGTGATGCCGGGCCAGCGCGTTGGCGTTTCCGGCGGCCTCGGCTACTTCAAGAATCGCCGGTTCGACGTCCGTCGCGTTTCGTGTGAGCGACAAAACCGTTCTCACCAGCGGTGTCGGCGTTGGTTTCAACTCCGGCGAAGTGGGTGCACGCGCAGGCTTCCAAGCCTCCTGGTAAGGTCCGTACTGTTCTGGTGACGGGGGTTCGTGTGGGCCAGGAAGGAAGGGGTCGGGGCGACAAGCCTCGGCCCCTTTTGTCGTCAGGGGCAGAGCACGAGTGCAAGCGCGGGCATGCTCTGCTCCGCGGGCTTCACAGCTGCTAAAGGTCCATCGACTGACGCGGGCGCTGCTCGACTATCGTCGCGGGAGAGATCAAGCGCGGCACAAACGAAGGCCGAACCATCACGCGCCTGAGGCCGCCGCGTTCGCCTTCCTCCGATGAGGTTTGTAGGAAAGGGCGATAAATTGTGAGCCGATCGACAGGGACCACAATTGCGCAGCTCAGGCGCGATAGCCGGCCAATCCATCGAGTGCAGCACTAATGTGCAACCGCGCTTCGGGATCGCGAGTGACCTCCAGCACGGCGGCGAGGCTTGTGCGGGCATCGCCCGGACGGCCAAGGTTGAGTTCCAGCCGCGCGCGCTCCCACCAGCCATGCGCATGCGAAGGGGCAATCGTCGTGATCCGGTCATATAACGTAAGTGCGCGCTGAACCTGCCCTGCCCCTTCTGCGCGGCTGGCCTGGTTCACCAACAGGCGCACGAGCACCAGGCGATTGGACATCGGAGCGATAAACTCCGGGACGACGGGCACACCTTCACCCAGGATTCCGGCAATAAGGACTGCGAGCTGCTGCGTGTCGACCACAGCACCGCCATTAAACGGATCGACGAGGAGCGGATCCTGCTCAGGCCCGATACGAACAAGGACGTGCCCCGGCGTGTTGAGAGCATCTGCCGCCCAGCCGATCTTACGTGCGGTTGCGACATAAAGGATGGAGAGGGCCACGGGGAGGCCCAGCCGCCGGTCGATGACCTGGATCATGTCCGCATTTGCCGCGATGTCATAGTTCTCGCGGTCGCCAGCGAAGCCTTCATCATCACCAATCACCGATGCAAGAATGTTCGCCTTCGACAATGCACTCAGAGCGGAATGGCCAGCCTCGTCGACCCTCTGGGCGATCGCGTCGAGCTGGTCGAGATACGGGTCGAGGCGGAGCCCCGGGTGATCGAGTGACGCGATCTCCAGGGCTGCCAGGTCGAGCTCAATTTCCTGATCGTCTATCAGGCCGAGATGCGCGAGTTCCTCCACCATCCTCCTGGCTCAGGCATCGCCCAGGAATTGTGCAAGATCGTCGCTGCCGCCGATCCGCTCTCCGTCGATGAAGACCTGAGGTGTGGTGCGGACATCGTGTTCCGCTTCGAAAGCGTCGGTTTCCTCACGCGTGCTCAGGATGTTGTCCTCGACCGCATATCCGTGGTCCTCCAGCAGCTGCTTTGCCCGGACGCCGAACGGACAGGTATGGTCCTGCAGGACCATACGATAGAGAACCGCTTGTTTCTTGTCTGTCATTTCCGCCTGCCTTCTGATCATGTCTCGAACACCAAGCGCCGGATCGCATCAGCGTTCCGGTAAAACGGATGGATGCTGGAATCAGGTGCTCCCTGCCGGTCTCTCGGGGGCGAGACTGCGCTGAGGCCAAGGCAGCCGGGTGGCTCGCTGCGCTACCGGAATGGCTGCGCAAGTGGAGAGGAATCGTAATTCGCAAGCAGGTCAGCGACATCGTCATAAAGGGCAACCGCCCCAGCTTCGCGCAGCACCTCGTCCGAGAACTTGCCTGAGCGGAGCGCTATGGCGGCAATGCCGCATTTCGCTGCAGCCTCCACATCGTAGGGCGTATCGCCGACCACGATCGCCTCGGCCGCGGAAAGAGGACTGACCTTCCCGAGCGCTGCGGCAAAGATATCGGGCGATGGCTTTGTGTTCTCCACATCATCGGCGCTTGTCGCTCCCGAGATGATGTCGCGTGCATCCAGCAAGTCCAGGTAGTGATCGAGCTCCTCCCCGGAGGCCGAGGAAGCGAGGACGACCTGCTGGCCTGCTTCGTGCACCCGGACGAGCAGGTCCCGGGCCGCGGGAAAGGCCTTCACCTGATCGAGATAAGTAGCCTTGAAGGATCGGCCATGCGCGTCGCCAAGCCTCTCCTGCTCGGCCTCGTCGGCTTCGGGCAGAAGCGCGGGCACGAGCATGTCGGTTCCCTTGCCGATCTGGTCGTGGATCACCTGATCGGCAAAGTTCTGCCCGACCTCACTGAAAGCCTTATGCCAGGCCCTTACGTGGAAGTCGTTGCTGTCGACCAGCGTGCCATCCATATCGAACAGAACTGCTTTGATTGTCATTGTGTCTACCTCGAAGGGTGTCGGAGAACCGACAGAGCAGGATTGGTAAGGCGCGGGCGTGGGCAGAATGCCAGCAAGGAGAAGCGGCTGGCGAGCGGCATGTCTCCTTCCGCGCAAGGCCCCGGACTACGGACGAGATCCAGCACCTCTCGCTTCAGCGAAGCATTAGCCGAAGCCGACAAACCCCGCGTATCGGAGCCGCTTGCCTCCTGGCATCAGGCGGCGGCAGCCCAGCGCGATGGAGCGGCCGAACGATTGGTGCGCGGAAAGGGTATCTGGCTGCGGAATTCATCCGTGAAGACGCCGTCTACCCGTATGCTGAACGAGAGCCCATCGCAGGCATCCGCCCCGTGAAACTGGTTGACGGTATCGAACCACGCGGCGTGAGATTGCACGTAAAGCTTATCTCCACTCGCGGCGTCCAGCATATAGAACGGCTTGGCGAAGTTGGTCCGGAACCAGACGAATTCGTGGCACAGTTCTTGGCTGTCATGGTCACGATGCGCCGTCACTGCCCTGCCGCTCGCATCATAGATGATCAACATGCGACCGCGGGACTGGAACGGCAACGTCTCGATAAAGTCCATCAGCTCGCTGAACTCGCCCGCTTCTTCGCTGGGGCGCCACACAGCCGGGTCATTCAGATCGTAGTAGTTTTCCGCTCGGGTCGATCGGGACAGATATACCATCTGCGATCCTGGCAGTTGTGGAGCATCCTCACCGAGCTGGAAAGGCCCGGTGTAGAAGGCAAGATCCTCGTTTTCCCGAGCCATGCGGCGCGACAGGCGCTCAGTAATATAATCATCGAGTGATCGGAGGCGCTCGACATCGATGAACGGGTCGAGATCCTTGTAGCTGGGATATCCTATGCTGCCGCTCACCCGCGTCACCCGCTAAATAATTAAAAAAATTGCTATGCGGCCGGAACCGAGATCGATAGTGTACCGTTACAGCAACAGTCACAAGGTAGGGTTCTTCCCGACAATATTCCAGATACGCTCTTATGCTGGGCCGATATTAACAATTGTAAAGTTGTTAATATCGGCCCAGCTGTTTCTGTCGTCGCGCCCTGCTAATCTGCCGAGGTTCAATGAAAATATATGTGAGCGGCCTCTACGGCGGCGGCAATCCCCAGCCTGGCGTTGGTATCACCCGTTCCTTGCGCGAGAGCTTCGGCTCAGCGACGCTGATCGGGGTCGAATATTCCAACCGCGTGTCCGGCATCCACTGGAAGGATCTCGACGATCTATGGATACAGCGGCCCTGGCACGAACTCGATCTTGATGCTTACGGTGAACGGGTGCGCGCGGTGCTCGACGGCGGCGCCATGTGGATTTCGGGCAGCGATCTGGAGTCCATGTGGCTCGCAGACCTGTTCAGGGATGGGCATCCGAACCTGTTGACGCCACCCCTTCCCGCGCTGCGTCGGATTGTGAAGCCGCAGGTTGAGGCCGCGAGCAAGCTTCCGGTGAAAATCCCGCCTTACGTCTCCACCGATTTGAGCGACTGGGACCTGCACGCATTCTGCCGCAAGCACGACTGGCGCGTATGGCTCAAGGGCCCGTATTATGATGCGGCCCGCACACCCAGTTGGGATGTATTCGAAGCCGCGCGCAGTGCGTTGGTCAAGGTCTGGTCCACGCAGCGGCTGTTCTTGCAGGCTCATGTCAGCGGTTACGAGGAATCGGTGATGTTCAGCGCTTACCGCGGGCAGCTTCTGGGTGCCGTCAGCATGCGCAAGCGCGACATCACGCCGGAAGGGAAGACCTGGGCCGGCGACGTCTCCGAGGTTCCCGAGAACGTTCTGCAACCTCTTGGTGAGATGGTGCGCGATCTGGAATGGACTGGAGGCGGCGAGCTGGAAATGGTTCGAGATCCGGACGATCAGCTCTGGCTTTTGGAGATGAACCCGCGTTTCCCGGCCTGGGTGCACGGGGCGACGATTGCTGGCCACAACCTGCCCGGTCTGCTGGTGGAAGCAGCCAGCGGAATCGCTGCCAGCGTAGCGCCTTGCCGATCGCGCGAGTTCACGCGCGTCGTGCTCGAGGTGCCCGTCCGCGCGGAATATCCCCTGCCCCCGTTGCCTGAGCCGTTTGCCGGCGTTGGTGGCCATTCGATGAAGCACCCCGCGGGGCTGCCCTCCCTGGCGAAGAAGCTGCACAAGCGTGACCCGAACCTGCTCGAGGCAGTGGAGAAGGACCGGCCGGAGCATGGGACCCCGCCGGAAATCCCCGCTTCCTTTGTCGAGGACATCGGGCGGCACGATTTCTCGCAAATGCAGACGCCGGAATTTCTGTTCATGGACCAGACCGCAAAGGGACTCTTTGCCGGCGCGGCCGCGCGGCATCTTCGCCTGAGCACGAGTGATGTGCAGGTGGTCAGCGGGTACTCGATCAAGACCAATCCCGACCCACGCCTGATCAAGCTGGCGCTCGACAACGGCTTCTACGCCGAAGCGATCAGCCTGGCGGAGGTGCAGAGTGCTCTCGAGGTTGGCTTCCGCCCGGACCAAGTGATCCTCAACGGACCGGGCAAGTGGTGGCCCGAGGGGCTCATGCCCAAGGAACAGCTCCATGCGGTGTTCTGCGACAGCGTTGCGGACCTTGACCGTGTGATCGCTGCGACCGAGGCCGGTACGATGTCCTCCAGGCATCTGGGCGTACGGATCCGAACGCCGAACATCGTCTCGCGTTTCGGCATCCCACTGGACAGCCCCGCCACCTTCGGAAAGCTCGTCGAGGCCGTCAAGCGGCTGCCGGCCGACACCGCTTTCGGCGTGCACTTCCACATGGCGAGCGCCAATGTCGGGATCCACCAATGGTGGCATCTGCTGCGTTCCATGCTGAAGTGGTGCCAGTCAATTGAGAGACTCACCGGCCGGAACATCGAGATCCTGGACATGGGCGGCGGCTGGTTTCCCGACGACTGGCATGCCGACGACGATGCGCGGTTTGCAGAAGCGATCGCCGCGGTGCATTCCGCTTTGCCAAACGTACGACAGATCGTGTCAGAGCCCGGCAAGGCGATGGCGCAACCCTCGATGGCGCTTGCCATGCGGATCCTCGAGATCCAGGAGCACGAGGATGATTACGTCGAGGCGGTGGTCGATGCCTCCATCGCCGAACTTCCGATGTATTTCTTCTACCCGCACCGGATGCTGCGACAGTGCAGCGTCACAGGTGAATTGCAGCCAATAGGCCGGGGCAAGACCCACCTGATGGGACGGTTGTGCATGGAGCACGACATCGTCGCCGCCAATGTTCAACTGCCCAAAGGGACGCGCGCCGGGGATCTCCTGATCTTCTGCGACACCGGCGGCTACGACAGGAGCATGTCATATGTATTCGGGCGCGGTTAAAGAGCAGGCCCTGGCCAGCGCGCAACGTCCAGCTCGGGAGCTGCCGTCGGAGCGTTGGACCCATTTTCCATTTTCGGAGATCGGGCATCACGGCGAGGCATGCTGTGACCTTGCGCGCGAGTGGGTCGGCGCGATGGATGCGTCGCAGTTGAACGGCGGCAGCGTCTTGAGCGGCCCCCGCTGGCTGCGCGAGCGATACGATTGGGGCCCGTCGGCATGGCCCATCCACTGGTGCGAAGTGGTCGCCCGCAAAATCATTGATTGTGGCGCCCACTCGGCCCTCGCCCACGAGGCGTTCACCGCCCGCGGGCTGACGGCATACCGCGCGCAATTCGTGCAACGCTACAGCGCCGACGCCATGGAAGAGTGGCGCCGCAAATGGCGCGATGAAGAAGTATCGGACCACTGGCTCGGCGAGACGGGTATCTACCACGAAGGCAACGCCGTACTGGTGAAGGACGACGAGGTAAGGTTATGGGACGGTAGCGCCGCCTCCTGGCTCAATTTGCGTCAGGGAACCGGTTACGGGAGTCTTCTGTCCGTGCGCATCTTTGCTCCGGAGCGGAGTAATGAAGAAACGTTCTGCTGGGGCGAGCACAGGATTGCGCCGAACCTGTGGTATTCATTGGATATGGATGTCGGTTGATCGTGGTGGCCCGGAGTGCACTCCCTGCACGACCCGGGCTACTTCCCGCAGGAATGTCTTGCAATGCGTACTCAGCGGCGCTCTGATCGGCGTGAAGCAACTTCACCGGTAAAGCCTCTGGTCGGCGGCCTGCGCACCCGCAAGCGGGCGACAGCGCGGGAGCGTGAGCTTATATGCGCGGCGGATGTTCCGCCAGCGCAGCAAGCGGCGGATTCTCCGTCACGTAAACAGAACCGCCGGCTGAAGGCGGTTCACGGCATGCTGGTTTACGGCTCAAGCAAACACCATGACGATTGAGCTCTGCTATCCGTTCTTCTCTGCGGGACGGTTCGATGCGATGAACTCCACGCCCATTCGCAGGCCCTCCGGGTCGACACTGTGGCCGAGGCCGGCGGAGACATGAACGGTCACCTGCACGTCGTGCCGGCGAAGTTCACTTTCTGCAGCATGCAACGCCGCAACCGGCACGATAGGGTCGTCATCACCATGGACCAGTAACACGGGCGGCCTGGTGACCAATTGCCCAGACAGTTCGGCCGCGCCGGTCAGCATTCCCGAGTAGCCGACGATCGCAGCCACCTGCCGCTTGCGCCGCAGTCCGACATGGAGCGCCATCATGGTGCCCTGGCTGAATCCGACGATCGCCAGCGATCCCTCGTCCAACCCATATTGCGCCAGTTTGCGGTCGATGAACGCGTCTATCGCGCCGGCAGCGCTCGCTGCGCCGGCAGCAAGCGCCTCCGGCGTGAAGGCTGCCAGTGGCCACCATTGGTAGCCTTGCGGGCCACTTGCTTGCGGAGCGTTCGGCGCCAGGAACAGGGCATCGGGTAGCGCCTGCTGCCACAGCGGCGCGAAAGAGATCAGATCGGCGCCGTTTGAGCCATAGCCGTGCAGAAGCAGGACGATGTGCCGCGGTGACTTGCCCGACAAGGGTTGGCGGCTTGAACCGTTCACAATCTTCGACACTGGCGAGCCTTCCTTCAATTGGGAGGATACGCTCCCGCGCGAGACTGGTTGCAGGTCACCGCATCATCGGCCGCCGGCTCACCCCTTCATGGTCACCCAGACATCCACCGGAGCAGTGAACTTGCCGGGAGCAGGCTTGCCCACGTCGATGCGCTCTGCCGTGACCAGCTCACCCGTCGAAAGGTTGAAGCTCGCCCATGGCTTCGGCATTCGCCCGAATGTCATTTTCTGGATCGGGCGTCCCGTGGCGGTGTTCATGATTGTAGCAATGATGGCCATGCCCGGCCGCTAAACCCCTTGCCTGCGGGCTGTCCATCCATCTGCCGCGACTCTTCACCGGTTTGCGCGGAGCAAAGGTGAGAACACCAGCAAAACGGCACGCGACGTCGCGCCGCCGAGCATTTTTAGGGACGCTATGGCAAATGGATGTGAGATTTCGCACCCGAGCATTCGGCACTACTTCTCGCCCGCCCATCTGCCCGCGCGATGACAGGTCAGTGGAGCTCCTGCGTGTTGCCGCTCAAGGGCTGTGATCAGAAGCGAGATCGGATTCCAATTTCCACAGAGTGAAGACCCAGGCCGTCGATTTCGACCGGACCGAGGGGAACGATAGTCGCGTCGATACTCGGCGTTGCGAAGTATCTGTAGCCCGCTGTAATCGTCGCCTGCTCGGTAATTTGCCAGCCAGCGCCGGCCATGATCTGGTAGGCGAGCCCCGTTTCGCTTGCGCTGACCGGCCCCAGACCGGGTATCCCCACCGCCTCTACGCCTTTGGCCTTGAAGCGCGAAATGCCTGCGCCGGCACCGATATACGGCTGGAGCGGCCCGAGCTGGAATGCAGGGTCGAAATAGACGTTTGCCATGGCTGACAGTGCAGAAACATCGCCCGCGCCCTGCACCGACAGGCCGAAGCCGCTTGCCTGGTCTACGCTGCTCTTGCGATAACTGCCCTCAAGCTCCACCCGCAAACGGTCAAATTCATACCCGCCAGCTGCGATGATGGAATAGCCGCCGTCGATTTCAGCTTCCAGCCCCACGCTGGTTTCGATGCTCTCAGGGAATGTATAGCCGACAGCCCCGGCCACGTAGGGCCCTTCCTGCGCGGCGGCCGGACTTGCGAAGGCGATGAGAGCGGCGATGGATGCAATTGCACGCTTTTTCATGTGCGCTCCTTCGAGAGCCGAGCAGCACGAATTTATGCGCTCCGCTGCAACCAATCGTCGTCTGCCGCGGCGGTTCCGAAATCCGTCAGCCATGTCTATCCGGTCGAACGCCGGGCGGGCCTGCAGCAGGCACCGTTAGGGCAGTCATGGGCCGATCGTATTGAGCAACTCGGCCCCGCAGCAGTTCCGGTCTGGTGTCGCGATGCGAAGCGCGCTGAGACGGGCCGACGACAGATTCGAAGATCAGAATAGCCGTCTCTGCACGCGTCAGTGCAGGCTCTCAGGAATATCGGCTGCGCGCACATTGCCGCGCGCGATCAGGCGGCCCAGCGTGGCCCGTTGGATCAGAACACTGAACAGCACAGCGGCAAAGGTCGCGGCAAGAAGCAGGTCGCGGGTCATCCCTTCGGGAAGCGAGAGCGCGAGCGCGATCGAGATCCCGCCGCGCAATCCTCCCCACCACAGGACACCGAAGGCCGCCGGTCCGTGCTTGCGAGAGGCGGGCAGCAATCCGGACAGCAGTTTCAAGGCCGCTGCACGTGCCGCAAGCGTGACCGGGATCGCCGCCAGGCCCAGCAATGCATGCGGCACGCCGGGCACCAGCGCGATCATTTCGAGCCCGATCAGCAGGAACAGGACCGAGTTCAGCAATTCGTCAATCACCTCCCAGAACTTCACAACGTAGTCCCGGGTCACATCGCTCATGGCATAAGTGACGCCCTGATTGCCGATCAGCAGCCCGGCCACCGCCATCGCCAGCGGGCCGGAGATGTGAAGCGCCGTACAAAGTGCGTAGCCGCCCATCACCACAGCCAGCGTGATGGTCACTTCCAACGCATATTCATCCATCGAGCGCATGGCGCGAAAGCCGAGAAAGCCGAACAGCAGGCCCACGAGCAGGCCGCCGCCCGCCTCCACCGCGAACAGGCGCACGCCCTCCGCCAGCGAGAAATCCTGGCCCGTCACCGCCGCGCCAAGCAGGATCGTGAACACCACGATGCCCACACCGTCATTGAACAGGCTTTCGCCCGCCACCGTCGCCTGCAGGCCTTGCTCGACATTTTCTTCCCTGAGCACACCCAGGACGGAGACCGGATCGGTCGGGGCAATGAGGGCGCCGAAGACGAAGTACCAGATGGGCGCGATCGGCAGGTCCAGCAAATTCCCGATGCCCCACATCGCGCCGCCCACCAGGAGAGTGGAAATGATGACGCCGACCGTGGAAAGCAGCAGCACCGGCAGCCAGTCCGTCCGCAAGCGATCGAGATTGACATGCAGCGCTCCGGCAAAGAGCAGGAAGCTGAGCATGCCTTCCAGCAATGTGGTGGTAAAATTCATCTCTTCGAGCAGGCGCGCGACGGTGTCGTCCAGCGTGATGCCAGGGATGAAGGCATCGGCAATCAGCAGCCCGATTGCCGCAAGCGCGCCCATTACCGTCAGCCCGATGACGTGGGGCAAGCGGATGAAATGATGGTTGAACCAGCCCAGCAACGCGGAGGCGACCACCAGGATGGCGGCAAGATCGAACGGGCTCAGGGGGCTGGCGCTTTCATGCATTTGGCGGGAGATAGCCGGGCGGGACGTGGAATCCTATTCTCGTCAGGAAGCGGCCAGACAATTTCGCGCGCAAACGACGAACCGGAATAACCCGGCTATCGGTGATGGTGACGTGCGAGGTGCTGGGGCGATGCAAGCCGGCTCGAAGCGTTGACGATGCTCTTCTTGGAATCTGCTTCGTTGACGCAAGATCCCTGAGCGGACAATTGCCAGGTCTTGAACGTAGTGAGGCCACGGCGATGGCCGGGTGAGTTGAATGCGGACGAGGCTAAGCATCTGCTTGAAAAAGCTACGGTACGGTTCAGAGAATGAGGCGGCCGCCGCTGCCTCGTGCATGGGCCTTCCGCTCAGGGCCTACCGCTGCGATCGATGCCGGAAGTATCACCTGACCAGTCGCACGAAGGGCAAGCGAATATCGCGGCCGCGCTAAGTTCACGCGCGCATGTCTAGGGACCGATGGCGAATGGTGCAGCTGATCCTGTTCAACAAACCCTTCGGGGTGCTCTCGCAATTTACCGATCGCGGCGCTGCATCCGCCCGACCGACCCTGTCGGATTTCATCGACGTGCCCGGCGTCTATCCCGCCGGGCGGCTCGATCTTGATAGTGAGGGCCTGCTCCTGCTCTGCGGCGATGGCAGGCTGCAGGCGCGCATCGCCGATCCGCGCTTCAAGATGCCCAAGACCTATTTCGTGCAGGTGGAAGGAGACCCGCAAGAGGCGAGCCTTGAGCGGCTGAGGGAAGGTGTCCGCCTCAAGGACGGGCTGACTCGGCCGGCCAAGGTCGAACGGATTTCCACGCCGGAACTTTGGCCGCGCGAACCGCCGATCCGCGTGCGCAAGAGCGTGCCAGACAGTTGGCTCAGGATGACGATCAGCGAAGGCAAGAACCGACAGGTGCGCAGGATGACGGCTGCCGTGGGCCATCCAACGCTCAGGCTCGTGCGCTGGTCTATCGGCGACTGGACGATCGAGGGCGTGAGGCTCGCACAGTGGCGGGCCATTGCCGTCTGAAGGTGACGAACCCACCGCTGTCCGAAGCCATGGAGGCCGCAACGGCGGATACGCTGCAGTTAAGTGGATCAGACCCTAGGGAGCGCTATGCGGCGCATGCTTGACAGGGCCGGCGCTGATCAGCCGCCACTCACGTTGCCGCCGATGGCGAGCGCGACAGTCGCAAGACTGTGGCGCTCGCGCGGCACGGTCATCATAGCGTCACGCAACCGTCACCAGCTTGAAGGCATTGCTTGTTAACCATGAGCGGCCCCTGAGGAGAGTAGCCGATGACCCGCTTCCGTTCGATGACGACAACAGCATCTATTGCGCTCGCCGCCGCCCTTGCTCCCGCCGGTGTCCACGCCGCGACGACGCTCGACTTCATCGGCCAGGTCGTGATCCCCTCGGGAACGACGGCGCAGGGAACGGTGCTCGGCGGGCTGTCGGGCATTGACTACAATCCGGCAACCGGCAGCTACATCGCGATCAGCGACGATCGCTCGCAGTTCAACCCGGCGCGCTTCTACACACTCGATCTCGCGCTGAGCTCGACCGCCTTTTCCGGCGTCAGTTTCACCGGGTCGACAGTGCTGCTCCAGCCGGACGGCTCAGCCTATCCGCTCAACCAGATCGACCCGGAAGCTATCCGGTTTCGTGGCGCCAACCAGATCATCTATACGAGCGAGGGGGAGGACCGGCCGGATCTCGGCCGCGTCGCCAGCCCGTTTGTGCGGATCGCCAATCTCGATGGCAGTCATATCGGAGACTTTGACGTGCCCTCGCTCTTCGACCCGACATTGACGGACGGCATCCGCAACAATCTGGCGTTTGAAAGCCTGACCGTCACGCCGGGCGGCACCATCGTCACCGCGACGGAGAATGCGCTGAAGCAGGACGGTCCGCCCGCAACGCTCGCGAGCGGATCGCCGGCGCGGATCCAGACGTTCGACAGCGCGGGCATGCCGGTTGCCCAATTCGTCTACGAGATCGACCCTGTGGCCGAACTGCCCCAGCCGGCGGATGCTTTCACCACCAACGGACTGACCGATCTGCTGGCGCTTACCGACACGCGCTTCCTGGGGATCGAGCGCAGCTACTCGGTGGGTGCGCCCGGAACTGGCTATGCGATCAAGCTCTACGAGCTCGACACAAGCGGCGCGACCGACGTTTCGGGGAGCACGGCGCTGAGCGGAGGCGAGATTCCGGTCACCAAGTCGCTGGTCTTCGACCTCGCCACGCTCGGCATCCCGCTCGACAATATCGAGGGGATCACGTTCGGCGAAACGCTCGAGAACGGCAACCGGTCGCTGATCCTCGTTTCGGACAATAATTTCTCCGACGCCGCCTTTACGCAGTTCCTCGCATTCGAGGTGAAGTCCGCTGTCCCTGAGCCATCGACCTGGGCCATGATGCTGGCGGGTTTCGCGGCCATCGGCGCGATGATCCGCCGGCGTCGGCGCCACTTCACAATCGCCTGAACGCCGACGCGACATGGCTGGAGATGGGTTTGGACGGCGGCTCGTGCAGGAGCCGTTCGTCCCGCCGTTTCACTCCCACAAAATCAACGCTGCCCGGCAGGGCCTGAACTTCGAGGATTGTAGCCGAACCCACAGATCCGGGCATTAGGTCGCTGAGAAACGCGACGAGCTTGGCGTTCGCCCGCGCCGATCAGTTAGACCGCCTCGCCGATGAGAACACCGTAGCCCTTCGAAGCCCTAGACTTCCGCCATGATCGAACTAGTCAACGGTGCTGGTGAGCGAACCTGTCGGCCTCGGCGACCAAGGGTTCGGTACCGGTGAGCCGAGGGCATGGACGGAAGAACAAGCGTGGCAGATTGCGACTTCATCATCGTGGGCGCGGGGAGCTCGGGTTGCGTGCTCGCCAACCGGTTGAGCGAAGATCCGTCGACGAAGGTGATCCTGCTTGAAGCAGGCGGGCACCATAATCATGCGCTGATCGACATGCCGCTCGCCTGGATGAAGGCGTCCATGACGCCGCGGTTCGACTGGCGATATCAGACCGAGCCAGAACCCTATCTCAACGATCGCTGCCTCCCCATGCCTCGCGGCAGGCTGCTGGGGGGCTCCTCATCAGTCAATGGCACGATGTATATTCGCGGCGCGGCAGCGGATTACGATTCCTGGCGCGATGCGGGTCTCATCGGCTGGGGCTACGACGATGTCCTGCCCTATTTCAAGCGCATCGAAACTCACTGGCGCGGCGAAAGCGCCGAACATGGTGGTTCGGGACCGCTGTCGGTATCGCCGCTCGCATGGGACCCTTTGCTGACGCCCACCTTCGTGGACGCTGCCACGGAACTCGGCCTTCCCGCCTCTGACGATTTCAACGTGGCGAGGCCCGAAGGCTTCGGCCTGCCCGACGTGTCGGTTCACAAGGGCCGCCGCCACAGCACCGCGCGTGCCTATCTCGACCCTGCCGACAAGCGCGCCAACCTCAAGGTCGAGACCGAAGCCTTCGCAACAAAGGTCCTGATGGAGGGCAGCCGCGCCATCGGGGTCGAGTTCGAGCGCGACGGCGAAATTCATCGCCTGACCTGCAACCGCGAAGTGATCCTGAGCGGCGGTGCATTCAACTCGCCGCAGCTCCTCATGCTCTCCGGGATCGGTCATCCGGGCGAATTGGGCGCGCACGGCATAGAAACGCAGGTGGCTTCTCGTGGCGTCGGTCGCAATTTGCAGGACCATGCCATGGCGCTGTCGATCTATGCCGCCAGCGGGCCCATAACCTTCGACGGGCAGCTCCGGCTGGACAAGCTTGCGCTTGGCATCGTGCAGTGGAAGCTCTTCGGCACCGGCATAGGCAATTACAGCCCGCTATCGGTCCAGGGCTTCCTGCGGTCTAATCCCGGTGAGGACCGGCCGGACCTGCAATTCCAGGTCAGCCACACTTCCTTCCTCGCCCGCCCATGGTTCCCCGGTTGGCGCAAAGGGGCGGGCCACCAGTTCACCGCCGGAGCACTGCTGCTTAATCCCGAAAGTACCGGTATCGTCTCGCTACGCTCCGCCGATGCGCGGGATCGGCCGAAAGTGCTCACGAATTTCCTCAAGGAAGAGAGCGACCGCGTTCGCCTGCGCGAAGCGGTGCGCTTCACCCGGCGCTTCTTCGGCACTAACGCCGCGTCGAGGCTCGTATCCGCCGAACTCGGCCCGGGCCCCGACGTTCAGAGCGACGACGCCATCGATGAGTGGAACCGGGCCATGGTGATGAGCGGCGGCCATCCGACCAGTACCTGCGCCATGGGAACAGGCGACCTGGCGGTCTGCGATGCCGAGCTACGCGTGCGAGGCGTGGACGGCCTGCGCGTCGTCGACGCCTCGATCATGCCCGACGTGGTGCGTGGTAACACCAACGCGCCCTGCATCATGATCGCTGAGAAAGCCTCGGACATGATCCGTGGCCGAACCGCCAATGCTGGCTGACGGCCAGATGATCCGCGTCATCGAAGATAGCGAAACCGACCGCTCGACTACGACTGGCTGAACTGCCGGCTTTGCCTGGTGCGCTGTCTTGATCAAGGGGAGCGCACAGATCGGCGAGGCGCTTGCCGATCGCAAATCCTGGGTCAGGATAGGGCGAAGATATGCCGTATCGTCACAGCAGCGTCATGTTACAACTTTAGGAGCCGCCTTGCTCGAGCGAGCTTAAGCTAAAACAAATAGATTAGCACCGCCGCTTGATTGTCGCGTGATTTCGGCTTCCCTAGGACGAACAATGAAAATTTTCAACATAACTGCCTCTTTGGCAGTTTTTACCTGTGCCATCTCTTCTCCCTCTTTGGCGCAGCAGGTAGAGCCCGAAAACGGCGACGAGACTTCCGCGCCGGACGCGGCACGCAGCGGCGATTTCGACACGATCATCGTCACCGGACGCGCTGGCGGCAGCGAATTGCGCAAGGCCGAGGCCAGCTACGCCATCACCACGCTCAGCGACGATACGCTTCGGCTGACAAATCCCATTTCCGCCGCCGAAACATTCAAGCAGGTGCCCGGCTTCTGGGTCGAGTCCTCGGGCGGTGAAGGCTCGAACAATGTGCGCGCGCGAGGCATACCGACCGATGGTTATTCCTCGGTGGCGCTGCAGGAGAACAACCTCTCGGTGCAGTATGACGGTGGCCTGGGCTACCTCAACGCCGACCAGTCGTTCCGCTTTGACGAGACCATCTCCCGCGTCGAGGCCGTACGCGGCGGCCCCGCCTCGATCTACACTCCGTTTGCGCCGGGTGGCGTAGTCAATTTCATCACCCGCAAGGGGTCCGACGAGCCCGGTGGCCGGGTGAAGTACACCTGGGGCGATTACAACCTGAACCGGGTCGATGCCTATTACGGCACGCGTCTGGCCGACGATTGGGGCGTGTTCGTGGGCGGTTTCTACCGCCAGAGCGATGGCCTGCGCGACGTGGGCTTTCTCGCCGAAAAGGGCGGCCAGATCCGCGGCACGGTGGATTACGATGACGGCCGCAATTCGCTGGTGCTCGACGTCAAATATCTGAACGACCGCGTGCCGTTCTACCTGCCCGCCCCGCTGACCTATGACGAAAACGGCGACATTGCCGACGTCCCCGGCTTCGACTCGCGTGAGGACACGTTCGCGGGTCCGGACTCCGATGATCTGGCGATCAGGAATGTGGGCGGCAGCTACCTCTTCGATCTCACCGAGGGCACCCATACCGAGATGTTCCAGGTGACGCTGAACGGCGAGGCGGAGCTGAGCGAGAACTTCCGCTTCGTGAGCCGCAACCGCTATCGCGATGCGGACATCCTGCGCAATGCGGTGTTCCCCACCGGCAACGTCACCGAAGTAGGCGCTTTCCTGAATGGCATCCGCTCCCGCGTGCTCACCGCTTTCCCGAACGCGACCGACCTGCGGGCCCAATATGTCGATGGCGGCGAGCAGATCACCAGCGCGACCAATGGCAACGGCCTCGTCGTCGGCGGCAATCTGTTATCGGTAAGCGTGCCGATCGAGGAAGCGATCACCGACAACCGCCTGATCGCCACCTTCGAGGCGGCTGGCAGCCATGATCTCGCGTTCGGCTTCACGTTCGGCACCTACGATTACCGCTTCGACCGCTACATGGGCACCACATTGCTCGACGTGCAGGGAAATGCCCGGCGCGTGGATGTGGTGGCGATTGACGCGGCCGGAAACGAGGTCGGCCGCTTCACGGATAATGGCTTCCAGCGCTATGGCTCGATCTACGACAATGCCGGCATCGAGGTGGAGGCCTTCGCGCTTTATGCGGGCGACGAATGGCAGATCACCGATGCGCTCCGGCTCGATTTCGCCGGACGCATGGAAAGGACGGTCATCACGGGCCTTGTCGCGGGCAAGACAGAGGTCAATCTCGGCGACCCATCCACCCTTGCCGATGATAACGTGCTGACTGGCAATGGCACCTTCACCGAGGTCGATCGTGCCTTCGACGGTGCCGGCTGGACAGTGGGCGCCAATTACCAGTTCGACCCCTTCGTAGGGGTGTTCGCCCGCTACACCGACACCTTCAAGCTGCCGAGCGCCGGGGAGTATAACGGCGCCCCGACCCGGACCGACCAGAACACGGTGCCCATCAAGATGGCCGAGCTCGGCTTCAAGTACGGCAGCGGCATCTTCAACCTCTTCGCCACCGGCTTCTACTCCAAGTTCGAAGGCGTGAGCTTCACGAATTACCGCTTCAACGAGGCGACCAACCAGTATGACGATCCCGAGATCGTGGTGGCCGATACCGAGACCTGGGGCGTGGAGGTCGAGGCGCTGCTGCGGCCGAGCCGCTTCTTCGACATTTCGGTGCAGGCGACCTACCAGGATCCGCAGTACAAGGGTTTCACCTATACCGACCAGACCGGCGCGTTGCAGGATTTCGACGGCAATCAGCTGATCCGCGTGCCGCAGCTTTCATTGCGAGCGGTCCCGGGGGTGAACCTGTTTGACGATCGGCTGCGTGCCGAACTCGAGGTGGAGCACTACACCAAGCGCTATCCCGACATCGCCAACTCGCAGGAACTGCCCGCTTATACGCTGCTCAACCTCAATGTGCGCGCGCAAGTCCTCGACAACCTCGCGCTCGGCGTGAATGCCAGCAATCTCACCAATGAGCTCGGGCTTACCGAGGGCAACCCGCGGGCCGGATCGTTCAGCACCGGCGACCCGACGGCGCAGTACTTCCTCGCCCGGCCGGTATTCGGCCGCACGGTGCGCGCCTCGGTCACGCTCGACTTCTGATGCGGGCAGCGCTGCATAGGCTTGTGCGGTCACCGGTCTTCGCACAGGCGATTGCGTTGCTGCTGGCCTTGCTCGCAGTGCCGGCCTTGGCGCAAGTGCCGGCGCGCAAGGCGGATATTGTGCTCACCGATACGATCAGCGGCGAGGACCACCAGACCTACATCCGCGCGCCGTTCACGCTGCCAGAGGGGACCGACCGTCTGGTGGTGGCGTTCGACTATGATGGCCGCGAGGAACGAACCGTCATCGATCTCGGCATCGAGGACCCCAACGGCTTTCGCGGCGCGAGCGGTGGCAACAAGGCGAGCTTCACCATAGCGCCGAACGACGCCACGCCGTCCTACCTGCCCGGCCCGTTGCCGCCGGGCGAGTGGGCGCTGGCGCTGGCCGTGCCCAACATCCGCGATGGCGTAACGACCACCTGGCGCGCGCAGATATGGTTCCTGCGCGGAGCCGAGGCGCAATGGCTGCCTGGCCCCACTATCGGCAAGGGCCCGGGCTGGTATCGCGGCGACCTGCACCTCCATTCCGGCCAGAGTGACGGCTCGTGCGACAGCCGCGGCGACAAGCGCGTGCCCTGCCCCGTCTTCCGCACGCTCGAAGCGGCGGCAGCTCGCGGCCTCGATTTCGTGGCGCTTACCGAACACAACACGACCAGCCATGCCCAGGCGTTGCGCGAGCATGAGCTTTTCTTCGACGACATGTTGCTGATCCCGGGCCGGGAGATCACCACCTTTTTTGGCCACTTCAACGTCTTCGGCGTGACCACCTTCGTCGATTTCCGCGTTGCCCCTGGGATCGCCAATTCGTTCGAGCACATCGCCGAGCAAGTCCATGCACTGGGCGGGATCGTCTCGATCAACCACCCACGCCTGCCGTCCGGCGAAATCTGCATGGGCTGCGGCTGGACGATGCAGGATGCCGACCTGAGTCTGGCGGATGCGGTGGAAGCCATCAATGGCTCTGCCGCCGAAGCGGGAGGTGGGCCGGAAGGGCCGGTCTCGGGCATTCCCTTCTGGCTCGAGGCGCTGAAATCCGGCCAGCACCTGACTGCACTGGGCGGCAGCGACAATCACGACCCGGCGCGCGAGGGTCTGGGCGCAATAGGCGAGCCCACGACCGTGGTGTTCGCCGCCGACCTCAGCCAGCCAGCGATCCTGCAAGGCATTCGCGAAGGACGTGTATTCATCGACGTCTCGGGACAAGGCGGCGTCCACCTCGATTTCACCGCTCGGGCCGGCGGGGCCCAGGCGCTGATGGGTGGCGTATTGCAACTGCCGTCTGCCAGCCCGCTCGAGATCGCAGCGGAGGTGGAGGCACCGGCGAACGCGACGCTGGAGCTCTATGAGGCGGGTGAGCGGATTGAGGCAGCGGTGGTCGGCAAAGGCAGAACGGCGCATACGTTCGCGCTGCCCGGCAAAGCTGGCCGAAGCACCCACTGGCTCGCCCTGCGCAATGAAGCCGGCGAGATTGTCGCGATGAGCAACGCGCTGGTGATCGAGACGGAATGACGAGATCGGGTGCGTGGGCGCCAGGTTTGCTGCAGAACGACCTGGCGGGCACGATCACTTGTGCCCGCAATTATCAACTCTTCGCTGGCCGCGTGGGCCCGATCTCCCTCCGGAGATGAGCGCGGAACGCGGCCACACGACTCACGCTGACCGTGCCGCTTACGGGGATCAAAACCATCGCTGAGTGATAGTCCGAAGTTGCTTTGGCCCATGCCGAGCATGCGCGGTGGCGCGTTACCGCCGGCCACCTAGGACAGAACCCAGAATACCGCCGAGGCCACCTCCGAGCGCTCCGCCGGTGCTCATGCCGCCTCCACCCAAACCTCCGCCCAGGCTTCCAAGTACCGATCCGAGAACGCCACCAAGGCCGCCTTGCTGACCGCCCGCGCGTTTCGACATGTGGCCAGCAACGAGCATCGCCAGGATCGGCAGCATTTTCTTGAGCAGTGCGGGGTCGAGGCCACTATTCTGGGAGGCATGACCGGCGACCTTCCGGCTCACGTCTTTCTCCCCGAAGATGTTGCCGAGCAACTGGTTGCCTTTTGCCACGTCGGTCGGCTCTGAACCTATGACGTTTTCTGCCAGCCGGTGTCCGCCGAGAGCCTGGAACTCGGCTTCCAGGCCACTTGCGTCGGCCGATTGGCTGTGGCCAGCGCGATCACCCATTCCGCCCATGAGCGATGGCAGGAGCGCCTGGGCGCCGCTAAGCGCTTGCTCGCGCGGTATTCCAAGCTGGCTCGCCAAGGCGTCGATGCCTTCGGCGGGTAAAACGTCGTTGAGGTTCATCGTGGTACCTGATGTGACTGGAAAGTGGTCACGCGATAACGCCATTCGGGAGCAAAAGGTCCGTCTGCTCAATCCCTGAAGGTTGCAGCCCGATGGTCTTGCGTGGCAAGCCCGCACCCAGCGGCACCAAGAGTGGTCCTTCGTTCACCGCGATGAAGGCAGCCGGCACGCCGGGTCCTTGTCTTGGCTTAGCGATATCCCCTACAAGCCGGTCATTGAAACGAAGTCAGACGGAACAGCTCATGTCCAGCGCCACGCAAACCGCCCCGCAGATCGCAGAAGATATCTCGCGCGTCTTCGCCCTGCAGCAGAAGAAGCAATGGGATGTCAAAGCATCGACCGCCGAGGAACGTAAGGCGAAGCTGGAGAAGCTGAAAGCCGCGGTCGAGGCGCATGCCGATGACATTGTGGCCGCGGTGCAGAAGGACACCCGCAAGCCCGAGGGTGAAATCCGGGTCACGGAAGTGATGAACGTCACCTCCAATATCCAGCGGAATATCGACCACCTCGAGGAGTGGGTAATTCCGACGCAGATCACCCCTTCGATGAACCCACAGGACAAGGCGATGATCGTTTACGAAGCGCGGGGCGTGTGCCTGATCCTCGGGCCTTGGAATTTCCCGCTGGGGCTAACCTTCGGCCCACTCGCAGCGGCCATCGCTGCGGGGAATTGCTGCATGGTCAAGCTGACGGACTTGTGCCCCGCTACCGCCGAAATCGCAGGCCGCATCATCCGCGAGGCCTTCGACGAAAACGAAGTCGCCCTGTTCGAGGGCGATGTGAGCGTTGCGCAGGCTTTGCTCGAACTACCGTTCAACCACATCTTCTTCACAGGCAGCACACGGGTCGGCAAGATCGTGATGGCTGCCGCCGCCAAGCACCTGGCAAGCGTGACGCTGGAACTGGGCGGGAAGTCCCCCGTCATCGTCGATGAAGGCGCGGACATCGCCAAGATCGGCGCGGCCCTTGCATCGGCGAAGCAATTCAATGGCGGCCAAGCCTGCATCAGCCCGGACTATGTCCTCGTACGGGAAGACCAGAAGGCGTCCCTGGTGGAGGCCTTCCAGGCGAATGTGAAGGCCAACCTCTACGCAGACGACGGCAAGATCAAGAAAGAGGCCATCGCGCAGATCGTCAACCAAGGCAACTTTGCCCGGGTAAAAGGCCTGTTCGACGATGCGGTTGCTCAAGGAGCCACCGTTGCCGTGGGCGGCGAGATGGACGAGACCGACCTTACGGTTCACCCCACCATGCTGACCGACGTCACGCCGCAGATGAAGATCCTGCAGGAAGAGATATTCGCACCCGTCCTGCCGGTCATGACATACGACAATCTCGACGAGGCGATCACCTACATCGAAGCGCGGGACAAGCCCCTGGCGCTCTACATGTTCAGCAGCAATGAAGACAATGTGCAGCGGGTGCTGAGCAGGACCTCATCCGGCGGGGTGACCATTAACGGCGTGTTCTCGCATTATTTGGAAAACCAGCTCCCCTTCGGTGGCGTCAACCAGAGCGGTACGGGCAGTTATCACGGCTATTTCGGCTTCAAGGCCTTCTCGCACGAGCGGGCGATCTATTTGCACCAGTAAAGCCGCAATAGCAGTAACCCGAGCGAACCTCACACTTGCCTGGGTCCGAGCAGGCGACCGATCGCGCGAGATGGCGCCACCGGTTATATGCGGGACATTGGTGACCAGTTTGCACATCCGGCAAGCAATCGCCGAAAGAGGATCGATTCCCCCGTTCAGGCCGGCCTCACTGCGATCGCGAGGATCTCGATGGCGTCCGGCTTGCCCGCAAAATCCAGGATGTCCCCGACCTCCGCGTCGATCATCGCCCGGCACAGGGGTGCGGAGAAGGAGAGAAGGCCGGTGGCGGGATCAGCCTCGTCATCACCCACAATCGCGATCGAGCGGACGTTGCCGTTCAGCCGGACTTGAACAATGGTGCCAAAAGCAACGCGCCTGCCATGGGGTGCGTCCACCAGTTCAGCCGTTGCCTGCCGCGTTCGCCAGTAACGTAGATCGCGCCGCGTGGAGGCAATTTCCTGCTCTCCCTGCAGATCAGCCAGCAGCGCTTCCAGTTCGGCGACCTTGCCATGGATCTGGGCGAGGCCGCGTGCAGTGACCAGGTTTGGACCTTGCGGGAGCGGCAGCTCAAATTTCGGTTCAAGATGTTCGTCATCGCTCTCGCGGCGAAATGCGACACTCATGCTGCGTCCCCATCAACGACGATCCCGTGTAACAGATCAGGGTCCACTGCCGCGGATGCAAGCCTCGCGGGTTGGACTGTGCCGTTTCACTGATGCCGAGGCGGATCGAGCAGCATTCAAAGGGGTAAGCCGCCAGCAGCCCTCCGGCCCTTGTCGGCCACCAATGGCGCCGCCGCATATGGAGTCGCAAGCCGCTCAGGGAACAGGTTCAGCTGCGGGAGCCTTCAACCTTCTCGATCGTCAAGCCCGGTCGAGATGACGCGGTTCATCCTGTTTCCAGGTTGGGGATTGCTCTTCATGTCCACTTTAGTTGCGCGAGAGTTCCGTTCGTTTCGATCCGATTTGGGCGGTCAACAATCGGAACGCTGGACGCTGCGAGCCGAACCGTTAGAGCGCGGCAATCTGAGTATAGGAAATTACAATGGCCGGCGGCTTGGTAGCGTTACTGGATGATGTGGCCGCGCTGGCCCGGCTCGCCGCGGCTTCGGCGGATGATGTTACGGCGGCAGCCGGGCGGGCGGGGGCCAAGACAGCAGGCGTCGTGATTGACGACGCTGCGGTGACGCCGGGCTATGTTGTCGGCTTGCCACCGCAGCGCGAATTGCCGATCATCGCCAAGATTACAATCGGATCGCTGCGCAACAAGCTGGTTTTCATCCTCCCCGTGGCCCTGCTGCTGAGTGCCTTTGCGCCCTGGGTTTTAACGCCGATTCTGATGCTGGGCGGCCTGTATCTCAGTTTCGAAGGCGCGGAGAAGATCATCAAGTCGCTGAAAGGCGCATCGGCCATCAAGGAGGTCGCGCAGATCACCGATCCGGTCGAACTGGAGGCGCGGCAGGTCAGCAGCGCGGTGCGTACGGACTTCATCCTGTCGGCCGAGATCATGGTCATCACGCTGAACGAGCTGACCGGCAGCGGAATAGCAGAGCAGGCTGCCGCTCTGGCGCTCGTGGGGATCGCCGTCACTATCGCGGTTTATGGCGTGGTCGCCGTGATCGTGAAGATGGACGATCTAGGACTATACATGATGAAGGCAGGCGGATCCGCAGCCGTGCCGGGCCGAGCGCTGGTCCAGTCGATGCCCGTGCTGCTGAGGGTGCTGGCGCTGGTCGGAACGGCTGCGATGCTTTGGGTGGGCGGCGGCATTCTCATCCACGGCCTTGCCGCGTTCGGCTTGGCTGGACCGGAGGAAGCGATCCATCACGCTGCGACCGCCATTGGCGGCGGCGCGACGGTGGAATGGGCAGTGACAGCTCTATGTTCCGGCATTGTCGGCATCGTAGTCGGTTCCATCGTTGCCGCGCTTCTCCACCTGAAGCGCGGCGCGAAGCACTGAACGGCGATCGACACCTCGCGCGCGACCTGCGAGGAGGACGGCACGGTCCCAATCTGTCGCAGATTGCTCACCGCGGGGCTGAGACCCATAGCCGGTCCGGCAACAGGATTTCGTCTGCCGGTGGGTTACCGATCCCGATCGTTGGCGGAGAGGTGAAGAGCTTCTTCCGCTGCAGGAACATCGAGAACCGCCGGCGTTAAACTGCTTCCAGTCGCTTGGGCGTTCCGCTCGCATTGGCTCCCCCCTCTGCGCGGACGAAGGGGTTCTGATTGATTGAGGATCGGCGTCCTCCAGGCGGCCGATCAGCGGCCGGCGGTTGTGCTGTTCGCGTAACAGGCCAGCCGTTTCACACGCATGTCACAGAAAAGTCCCGGGACGGTCACGCACACCGCATAGCGGCGTTTCGACACGAAATCGGGGATTGCAATGATCATTCGCCGCAACTGCCGCCTCTCGCTTATTTCCTCAACCGTACTGGCAACTGGCCTCATGGCGGCCCCGCTGCTGGCGCAGGATGGCGGCGGGGATCCGCAGGACCTCGCTGGCACGGCGCAGGCGGGCAACGAGATCATCGTCACCGCGCAGAAGTTCCAGCAGCGCGCGCAGGACGTGCCGATCACCATATCTGCGGTGTCGGGCGAGCGGATCGAGGAGCTGGGCGTCACCGATTTGGACGAGCTTTCGGCCTATGTCCCGGGGCTCAACATCCAGGAGCAGAGCGCCAACAATCCCGGCATCGTGATCCGCGGGGTCACCTCGGATTCGGGCTCGGCCCAGCAGGGGCCGCGGGTGACACTGTACTATAACGGCGTCGACGTGTCGCGCTCGCGCGGCTCGTACCAGGCGATCTACGACATGGAGCGGATCGAGGTGGTCAAGGGCCCGCAGGCAACTTTGTTCGGCACTGCGAGCGCGGTGGGCGCCATCAGCCTGGTCTCGGCCAAGCCACAGGAAGGTGTCTCTGCCGAACTCACCGGCGGCTACGGCAATTTCGACCACACGCTCCTCACCGGCTTCTTGAACGCCGGAACCGAGGTGTTCGGCGCGCGCATCGCCTTCGAATGGAAGCAGCGCGACGGCTATGTGGAGAACCTTGCAGCCAGCCAGGAGGAGGAACTTTACGCGCTCGATAATCTCGGCCTGCGTGCCTCGTTCCGATTCACCCCCGGCGAGGACTTCACGCTCGACGTGATCGGCACGTTCGACCGGCAGCGCAATGGCGGCACGCCGTTCATCTCGGGCACCTTGCCGACCGAATCCGGCCCGGCCGACCCGTTCGGCGACGCGAACCTGGGTGGCTCGCCTTTGTCGGAAGAGGCCCTGGGCGCCGCCCAGCTGGGTCTCAACCGCGAGGTCTACGACATCAACGCCACCGCCGAATACCGCATCTCGGACGAATGGACCTTCACCACGGTAAACGGCTACCGCGAGTTCGACAGCATCGAGATCTTTGATGCCGATGGCTCGGCCGCCTGGTATCTGGAATTCGCCGAAATCGCCGATGGCCGGCAACTGAGCCATGAAGGCCGCTTCGCTTACAACGGCACGGGCCTGCGCGGCTCGTTCGGCTGGAACTACTTCACGGAGGAAGGCATCCAGAACGTGCCGTTCTCGTCCGAAGAAGGCACGTTCCTCCAATGCGCGCGGGGCATAATCCCGAACCTGCCTTGCGTCGCACCCGATGGCAGCGTGCCCGCCGCGCGCGCCACCGCGCTCGCCACGGCCGGTGCGCTGGCGCAAATTCCTTATAGCTCCGTTTTTGAGAACCAGGGGCAGAACGATGCGATATCGGTCTTCGCCGACCTCACCTGGCTCCCCTCCGACGCGTTCGAACTGACCGCCGGCCTGCGCTATTTGTGGGAAGAGCGGGAGTCGCGCTATTTCGCCGAGGTTCCGGCCCCGATCCTGCCCAATCTCCAGCCCGGCGCACCCTTCACGGCATCGCTGATCCCCGGCCAGATCGATACGGAGGGCGAGACCTATTACGCGCGCAACAAGTACTACGCGTTCCTGCCCCGCTTCAACGCGCTTTACCGCGTCACGCCTGATATCAACCTCTACGCCACCATCTCGAAGGGCAGGCGCTCGCCGGTCGTGCAGCTCTCCGCCCAACGCGATGCGTCAGGTGATCCCATCCGCAACCTCCAGCTGATACCCGAGGAGACGGTGTGGAACTACGAAGGCGGCCTGAAGCTGTCGACCGGCACGCTCTCTGGGTCACTCGGCGTGTTCTACCAGAACTACGAGGGATTCCAGGTCAGTCGGGTCCAGGCTGATGGCTCCACCCGCACAGAGAGCGCGGGCTCGGCCAGTAACCTTGGCGTCGAAGCAGAAATCGCGGTGCGCCCGGCGCCCTGGATCAGCCTGTTTGCCAACGGTGCTTATATCGATGCCAAGATCGACGAGGACGACGCGCTCGCCTCCACCTTCTCGGGCGCGCGCTTCCGCCTACAGCCCAAATGGCAGGCCGCGGCAGGATTTACCGTGGATCGCGAGATCGGCAGCGGCATGCGACTGTTCGCCACCCCTTCGGTCACTCACCGCAGCAAGCTGTTCTTCGAGTTGCCCAACAGCGATCTGCTCTCCCAGGGCGCGGTGACGCTGGTCAACGCGCGCGCGGGGATCAGCTTTGCCGACGAGCGGTTCGAGATCGCTGGCTTCATTCGCAATGCTTTTGACGAGGACTATCTGCTCGACGCGGGCAATACCGGCGGCGGCTTCGGCATCCCCACCTTCATACCCGGCGAGCCACGCTTCTACGGGGTGGAAGCCACCGCGAGATTGTTCTGAGCGGCTTGGGAACAGGAGCGATATCATGGACGTGAACCGCCGCGGAGTGCTGGCGCTGCTCGGGTCGGGCAGCGCACTGGGCCTGCCCGATTTCGCCCTTGCGCAAGACGCGCCGCCATCGATCGCCTTCGCCCATGGCATTGCCAGCGGCGATCCGGCGAGCGACGGCGCGGTGATCTGGACCCGCGCCACGGCCGAGGAAGGCTTTGCCGGCGATATCCCGCTCGCCTGGTCGGTCTCCGCCTCTCCCGAAGATGCCCCCCTCGCCTCGGGTGACGTGCGCGCGCGTGGCAGTGCCGATCACACGGCGAAGGTGGAGGTCACGGGTCTCGAGCCTGGGCGCGATTATTATTATCGCTTCGAGGGCCCTGGCGGCGAGCGCTCGCCCGTCGGCCGGTTCCGCACCCTTCCCGTCGGCGCAGTGGACGATCTGGTGCTCGCGGTCGCGTCGTGCCAGCTTTATCCGGGCGGCCTGTTCAACGCCTATGCCGACATGGCCACCCTGCCCCGGGTCGACGCGGTGGTCCACCTCGGTGACTACATCTACGAATATGGCAATGAGGGCTATGGCGCGGAGATCGGCCGCCAGCTGAACCGCCTGCCCGATCCGCCGCACGAAATCGTGAGCCTGTCCGATTACCGCCGGCGCCATGCGCAGGTGAAGGCCGATCCCGACATGCAAGCCGCGCACGCCCGCGCCGCCTTCATCTGCGTGTGGGACGACCACGAAGTGGCCAATGACAGCTGGATCGGCGGGGCGCAGAATCACCAGCCCGAGAGCGACGGCGACTGGGCGAACCGCAAGGCCGTGGCCATGCAGGCCTATTTCGAGTGGATGCCGATCCGCGACCCCGATCCGCGGCGTGCGCACGAGGCGATCTTCCGTAGTTTCGAATTCGGCGACCTGGCGACATTGGCAATGGTCGAGACCCGCCTGCTGGCGCGCGACCGGCAGGCAGCGCCCAAGGGCGAATTGCCGGCGGCGGAACAGGTGGCGGCGCTGCTGGCCGAGCGTGAGCAGCCAGAGCGCGAGATGCTCGGCGAACCGCAGCGGCGCTGGTTGGAGGAGGTTCTCGCCGCTTCCGTGCGCGCGGGCAAGCCATGGCAGGTGCTGGGCAATCAGGTGGTCATGGCCCGTGTCGCCGGCCCGGATCTGGAAGCGATACTGGGCGCCGACGCCTTCGAAGGCCTGCGTGCGGCGCTGCCCAAAAGCTATCGTGGGCAGGTGGAGCGGGCGATCGCCGGATACCGCGCGGGCGTGCCGTTCAACCTCGATGCCTGGGACGGCTACCCGCATGCGCGCGAGCGGCTCTACGCCACCTTCGCCTCTGTCGGCTCGCGCCCGCTGGTGCTGGCCGGCGACAGCCACGCATCCTGGGCCAACAACCTGCACGATGCGGCCGGCCGGCTGGCGGCGGTGGAAGTGGGCTGCACGGCGATCACCAGCCCGTCCTACGGCTCCATCCTGCCGGGCTTCGGCCGCTTCCTGGAAGCGTCCAGCGAAGAGGTCGCGTTCTGCGACCAGGACAGCAAGGGCTACGCGCTGGTGACGCTCACGCCCGACCGGATGCGAGCCGATTACGTGGCCGTCTCGACTGTCTTCGCGAAGCCCTTCGAGCGGCGGATAACCACAAGCTTCGCCGCGAGTGCTGACAAAGCCTCGCCGCTGGCCGCCGTCACGGCCTGAACCGTCATATACGCGGCGGGCGCTGACACCCTCACTCCTCTGGAACCCGCGAGATCTGCGCCAGCGCAGGGTGGATGGGGAGCCGCGAGGTGCTGAGACTTCGCGGCCGGGCATGTGGGCTTGGCCCGTCCCAAGCTGAAAGAAGCATGAGCCTGGGTCGGACAGGCAGCGCTGGTCCCGACACTCTCACTCGGCGGCGAGACCGAACCAAACTCCCCGCAGTGCAGCCGGCAGAACGGTCAGCAGAATATCGCCAGGGTAAATAGCTAGGACGGCCAGATGTCCGGCTTCGGCCGGGATGCTCGAGGGCAGTTCACGCCAGAACGCGGTAATTGGGCAGCAGACACAGTGCCGAGGGTGCTGGCAAGTCCTGCCACTACCAGGCCTTGAGCAAGGCTGCAGCACCGGCTCCCTTTGCGGACGCTGGCGAGGCCGATCCGCACCCGGCTGCATGTGTGCGTTCGGCGGCGAGCGCTGTGTGATTGGCGGGCCAGTCCAATCCAGCGATCAGCGCTGTCCGCCAATCCCCCGAGTGCTGTGCCTCAAGGATGGCGGCGCGTAAGGGAGAATGCCGCGACCTTCAAAGGCGCCCTCCCTTCCCCACAGGCTCAGGTCTAGCGTGCGACGAGGCGTGGCTTTCGCGCCGCGGCGGCTTCGTCCAAGCGGCGCCGAGGCGCCAGGCGTGGGGCCTGTGCGAGCGTCGGGTCACCGTCGCGCGCCCGCTCGGCGATCGAACGGAATGCCGCGAGGAACTGGTCGATCGATGCCTTGCTTTCGCATTCGGTCGGCTCGACCAGCATGGCGCCATGCACCACGAGCGGGAAGTACATCGTCATCGGGTGGAACCCCTCATCGATCAGCGCCTTCGCGACATCGAGCGTTGATGTTCCCTTGGCGAACGTCCCGTCACCGAACAGGGCCTCGTGCATGCAGGGGCCGGATGCCGCGAACGGTGCCTCCAAGACATCCTCCAACTGGCGCAGCACGTAGTTGGCATTGAGCACCGCGTCGCTCGACACCTGCCGCAGCCCGTCGGCGCCGTGGCTGAGAATGTAGGCCAGCGCGCGGGTGAACATGCCCATCTGCCCATGGAAGGCGCTCATGCGGCCGAAGCTCAGCGCGCAGTCCTCGTCCGCCGTCTCTTCCTCGATCAGGCGGAACGTGCCGTTCTCCTGCTTCATCACGAAAGGCAGCGGAGCGAAGGGGGCCAGCGCCTCCGATAGCACCACGGGGCCCGAACCCGGCCCGCCGCCGCCATGCGGGGTGGAGAAGGTCTTGTGCAGATTGATGTGCATGGCATCGATGCCCAGATCGCCCGGCCGCACGCGCCCGACGATCGCGTTGAAATTGGCGCCGTCGCAATAAACGAAGCCGCCGGCTTCGTGGACGGCGTCGGAGATCGCCTTCATGTCGCGTTCGAACAGGCCGCACGTATTGGGGTTGGTGATCATCACCCCAGCCACGTCGGGGCCGAGCCGGTTCTTCAAGGTCGCAAGGTCTACGCGCCCGTCCGCATTGGCCGGAATGCCTTCAACCCTGTAGCCGGCGAAGGCGGCCGTCGCCGGATTGGTGCCATGAGCGCTTTCCGGCACCAGGATCACTTCGCGCGAATCGCCGCGTGCTTGCAGCGCCGCGCGGATGCACAGGATGCCGCACAATTCGCCGTGAGCGCCCGCCTTCGGGCTCATGGCGACGGCGTCCATGCCGGTGAGCGTGACGAGCCATTGCGCCAGCTGGTCGATGACCTCCAGTGCCCCCTGCACGGTCGTCTCTGGCTGCAGCGGATGCAGGTCGGCAAAGCCGGCAAACCGCGCAACCTTCTCGTTGAGGCGCGGATTGTGCTTCATCGTGCACGAGCCGAGCGGGAAGATGCCGCAATCAATGGCATAATTCTGCCGGCTGAGCCGCGTGTAGTGGCGCACAGTCTCGGGCTCCGAGAGGCCCGGCAGGCCGATCGGCGTCTTGCGCGCCATCTGGCCGAGCCGGTTCGCCGCGCCCGCCGCCGGTTCGGGCAGGTCGACACCGGTTGTTTCCTCGGTGCCGATCTCGAAGATCAGCGGCTCTTCGAGCATGAGGCCGCGATTGCCGGTCACGGTCTGCACGTCGTCGGCCGCGTCCGACAGCTCCGGCGTGCCCGGCTTCCAGCCGCTGCGATTGGGCGCGTTCATGCCAACAACTCCTCAAGGCCCGTGGCCAGCGTTTCGATGTCTTCCTCGCTCGCGGTCTCGGTGACCGCCACCAGCAGCCCGCCCGCAAGTTGCGGCTCGCCGGGATATAGCCGCCCGAGCGACACGCCCGGGAGCACGCCGCGCTCCGCCAACTCGCGCACGACCTGCCGCGCATCGCCGTCGATGCGCAGCGCGAACTCGTTGAAGAAGCTGGTATTGACCACCTCGACGCCGGGCACCTGCGCCAGCCGGTCGGCGGCGAGGCAGGCGAGCCGGTGGTTCTCGGCGGCAAGCACGCGCAGGCCCTTCTCGCCGAGTAGCGTCATGTGAATGGTGAAAGCGAGCGCGCACAGGCCCGAATTGGTGCAAATGTTACTGGTCGCCTTTTCGCGCCGGATATGCTGCTCGCGCGTGGAAAGCGTCAGCACGAAGCTGCGCCGCCCAGCCGCATCAACGGTCTCACCGCACAGCCGGCCCGGCATCTGCCGCACGAACTTCTCGCGCGTGGCGAACAGGCCCAGATACGGCCCGCCGAATTGCAGGCCCACGCCGAGCGCCTGCCCTTCGCCGACAACGATGTCCGCGCCAAGCTCACCCGGGCTGCAAAGCGCGCCCAGCGCCACCGGCTCGGTGACCACGGCCACCAGCAGCGCGCCTCTGGCATGCGCCGCCTCGGCGATGGCGGCAAGGTCCGGCAGGCGCCCGAGAATGTCCGGGTATTGGACGAGCACGCAGCTCGTCTCCTCGTCGATTCCTGCGATGAGAGTGTCGTCGCGAGGGTCGGGCTCCAGTTGCGGCACGTCCTGCGCGATCGTGTCGCCAGTGAACCCGGCCATCGTCTTGATAGTGGCCGCGTAGTGCGGGTGGAGCCCTTCGGCGAGCAGCGCCTTGCTGCGCTTCGTGATGCGGCGCGCCATCACCACCGCCTCCCACGCGGCGGTGGAGCCGTCATACATCGAGGCATTGGCCACCTCGCACCCGAGCAGCCGCGCGACTTGCGTTTGGAATTCGAACAGCGTTTGCAGCGTGCCTTGGGCAATTTCCGGCTGATACGGCGTGTAGGCGGTGAGGAACTCGCCGCGCTGGATCAGATGATCCACGCTCGCCGGGATGTGGTGGCGGTACGCGCCGGCCCCCAGGAAGAACGGCGCGTCCGCGGCTGAGAGGTTCTTGGCCGCAAGGCGGCGCATGTGCCGCTCCACTGCCGGCTCACTGGCATGGAAAGGAAGCCCTTCAATCGGGCCGTCGAGCCGCGCGGCCTCGGGCACGTCGACGAACAGCGCGTCGATAGAAGGAGCGCCGATCACCTCGAGCATTGCGGTACGGTCGGTATCGGTCAGGGGTAGGTAGCGCATCGGATCACCCGTCTGGAGCAGTTCTGAGGCAATCGGTCAGTCGAGACCGGCCACGAAATCCTTGTACGCGGGCTCGTCCATGAGGCCGTCGATCTCGGCGCTGTCGGCGATGGTCAGCTTGTAGAACCAGCCGGCGCCCTCCGCGTCCGAATTGACCACGGATGGGTCCTCCTCCAGCGCGGCATTGCCCTCGATCACCGTGCCGGACACCGGCGAATAGACGTCGGACGCCGCCTTGACGGATTCGACGACCGCGGCCTCCTTCCCCTTTGCCAGCGTGCTGCCCGCCTGCGGCACCTCGACGAAGACGAGGTCGCCAAGCTGGGCCTGGGCGTAATCGGTGATGCCGATCGTGGCGGTGTCGCCCTCCACGTCGATCCATTCATGCTCTTGAGTGAAATAGCGGGCCATCAGGCGCCTCCCTTGCGGTAATATCTATGGGGAACGAACGGTAGCGGCACGACGCGCGCGGGCAGCCGCTTGCCGCGCACTTCGGCGGAAAGCTGGGTGCCCTGCTGCGCGTGAGCTGTGTCGACATAGGCCATGGCGATCGGGTGGCCGAGCGTGGGGGAAAAGCCGCCCGAAGTGACCCGGCCGACAGCTTCGTCGCCGGCCAGTACGCGGCATCCCTCGCGCGCTGCCATCCGCCCAGCAAGCGCCAGGCCGACCAGCCGCTCGGGCGCGCCATCGTCGACGAGCCCGGTGACCCGCGCCGCCCCGGGGAAACCGGCGGTCGCCCGCCGCTTCTTGCTGATCGCGAAGGCAAGGCCGGCGCTGACCGGGTCCGTGTCTAGCCCGAGGTCGTGCCCGTAAAGCGGCAGCCCCGCTTCCAGCCGAAGCGAATCGCGCGCGCCCAGCCCGATCGGCTTGACCTCGGAACTGGCGGCAAGCTGTTCCGCGAGCATCTCGGCATGGCTCGCCGGCACCGAAAGCTCGAAGCCATCTTCGCCCGTATAACCCGATCGGCCGACGCCGACATCCGTTCCGCCCAGGCTGCGCGAGGTCGCCTGCATGAAGCCGATCTCCTCGCACACGCCGGGGAATATCTGCTCGAGCACGCCAGCCGCCGCCGGCCCCTGCAGCGCGAGCAGCGCCTGTTCGGCAAGGTGAGTGAGGGTCACTCCTGCCGGCAGATGCGCCCGGAGGTGCGCGATGTCGTCGTGCTTGGTCGCGCCATTGACGACGAGGGAGAAACGCCCGCCATCCTCGCCGCCGCTATTGGTGACGATCAGGTCGTCAAGGATGCCACCGCTCTCGTCCAGGAGCAGCGAATAACGCATCCGCCCCGGCTTGAGCGAGTGCAGGTCGGCCGGCAGCAGCGCTTCCAGCGCCTCGGTCGCGCCGCTGCCGGAGACGATCAACTGGCCCATATGGCTCACGTCGAACAGGCCGGCGTGATTGCGCGTCCATTCATGCTCGGCGATGATGCCGTCGGCATAGTGGATCGGCATCGTATAGCCGGCGAAGGGCACCATCCGCGCGCCCTGCGCCCGGTGCCAGCCATCGAGCGGCAGGGGGATGGGAAGGGCCTCGGCAGGCGCGAGGTCGGTCTGCGGCAAAGGTTGTGTCATGCGGAAACGGGCTCCAGGGTCGCGTCGTTCACGGTGAGGCCCGCGCTATTCATCGAACCAGCCGGTGTCGCCGATCGGCATGCCGGGCGGGATCTCGGGCACGCTCTGCCGCTGCCCGAGCTGCTCGGTCAGCCGGTCCTCGTCTTGCAGCAGCTTTCCGGCGTAGGCAGCCCAGGCCCGGTCCTCGCCACCGTGCCGGCCCTCGCCTTCGGAGGTCAGGCGCTCGGCAATCTCGTCGAGCCGCGTCGCCAAAATCCCCGCGACACCCGGCGAGGTGTCGGGATCGCGCTGCGCGGCCGCCATCGTCATAAGCGTGCGATGGGCTACCCGGCGGGCAACCGCGTCTGGCCGAACGGAGATCACGCGCCGGTCGATCGCCTCAACCAACTCTGCGGCGCCCGGCATCGCGGGATCCCGGCGGTGCTGTTCCTCCAGCCGCCGCAACCGCAACGGCGCCAGCAGGCTGTCGAGCGGAAGCTGCGCGGCCACGTCCGCGGCCACCAGCGGATCGAAGGCCGCAGCACCCGCATTGTCGAACACTTCGGTATTGAACTGCGCGTCGGACAGGCGAGTGGTCGGGACGGAGAGCAGCGGCACCAGGCGATCGGGCACGGTCAGGCGCTCGGGCGAGAGGGTGTCGATCAGCGCGTCGATCGCCGCGCGCTGCATCGCCGCGGGGAAGGAGGCAGGTTCCGGGTGATTGTCCCCCCGCACCGCATATTCATAGTCGAGCCCGCCGACCACCTTGCCGACCGCATCGACATCGTAGCGATGCAGCAGCCACAGCGGCACGAACTTGCGGCGCAGGTTTGCCAGCGGCTCGCCGGGCAGCAGCACCTGATCGCCGAAATTGGCAAGGCCGAGCTCGCGCACCTCGAGCATGTGGGCCAGCGCTGCCAGCGGATCGGGCCCGTCATCCCACATGCTGCCGACCGGGCTTGGAAGGTCGGGGGAGCGCCCGTCGATGTCGGCGATGAACCTCAATCCCTGCGCCTCCGCTTCCATCGCCTTGGCGCTCGCCGCCAGGTCAGGGTCGGTCCCCGGAGCCGGGTCGCCATAGAGCCAGTCGACGGAGAAATCGTCCCAAGCGCCGCCGCTGGTCGCGTAGGCGTCAGAAAGATCGATGCGACCGTCAGTGATATTTATGCGCGGCCCCGGGTAATCCATGACCGAGCTGCGATCCTGCGTGCTGGCGGCGAAATTGTGCATGAAGCCAATAGCATGGCCAACTTCGTGTGCGCCGAGCTGGCGGATGCGGTCGAGCGACACCCGCACGGGATCGTTCGCACTGCCGGTCCCGTTCTCAGCCGTGCCGACCAGCGTCTCGAAGATGGTAATGTCCTGCCGCACGCGCAGCGCACCCAGCACGACGTTGCCCTTGATGATCTCGCCCGTTCGCGGGTCCCTGATGCCGCCGCCATAAGACCAGCCACGAGTCAGGCGGTTCGACCAATTCACCATGCTGTAGCGCACGTCGAGCGGATCGGCACCTTCGGGCAGCAGCTCGGCGCGGAAGGCATCGATGAAGCCCGCCCGCTCGAAGGATTGCGCCCAGTAATTGACACCCTCGAGCAGGGCCGTGCGGACCGGCTCGGGCGCGGCCCGGTCGATGTAGAAGATGATCGGCTTCTTCACCGTCGACCGCTCGGCCGTGGGATCGGTCTTCTCGAGCCGGAAGCGCGAGGCGAGCTCGATGGCCAATGGCTCGCCGAGCGCCGAGCCATAATCATAGAGCAGCGGACCCGAGACCGGGGCCCGCGGATCGGCGAGCCGCACCTGATATCCCGGCTCGGGCAAGCGGATGAAGCTGTGGTGGACGGTGAAGCTCACCTGCTTCGCATCGGGCGACAGGTCAGCCACTTCTCTCCCGGCATTGTCCGAGGTGAAGGTCTGCACGGCGTCGATCTCGATATTGTCCGGAAACGCCTTGAGCGATGCCGTGTCCACCGCGCTGAGCTGCGGGGCCATGCGATAGCCCTTGCCGTCGGTGTTCAGCGCATCGGCAATCCCGATCACGTCCCGCGCGAGGAACGAGGCCATGTCGACCACCAGCGCGCCATCGCGGTTCCCCGGGGCAATCGGGAGCATGGCCGCCACCGTATAGGCAAAGCTCTCTTCGGCCCCGGCCTGCGTATACGCATCGCCGGTGGCCAGAAAGCGGGGGTTCTTGAAGATGGCGGCGACCTTCTCGCCCATCTGCCGGAAGCAGAGCAGCTGCTCCTGCCCGAGCATGCCCCTGTCCAGCCGGATGTTGGGCGAGCCCAGCCCGCTGCGCAGCGCGTTCGCATAGATATAGCAGCCGGCATTGCCCTCGGCATCGGGCGCCGGGAGCGTGAACTGCACCGTGCCTTCACCGGGCATTGCCTTCGTCGGCAGCAGCGGACTTTCCTCCTGCGCCGCCGCATGGCTGGCGGGTAGCGCCAGCGCCGCGACCAGCACATGAGCCACGATCAGTCTGTCGGCGGTTCGCTTGCGCCCCATCATCTATCCTTTGGAAGAGCCCCGGTTGCTGAGCACAGTGTTAGCACTGTTGTCCTTGCGTATCCCATGAAAATCAGCATCGATATCGATGGTATTTGCTGAATTCCGGCGCAAGGGAGGCGATTTAAAATGGAAAACGCTCGCAAAGGTTTGGACCGTACGGATTTTCGCGTTCTTCGCGCCCTGGTGGAGGACGGCCGTGCGGCCGATGTGAACCTCAGCGAGCGAGTCAACCTGTCGAGCACGGCCGTCGCGCGTCGGCGCAAACTGCTGGAGGAGCGCGGTATCGTAACCGGGTACAGCGCGGTGATCGACCAGAAACGCCTCGGCTACGCGATCACCGTGCTCGTCATGATCGAGTTGAGCTCGCAATCGGAAAGCAAGCTGGTCGAGTTCGAGGAAGCGGTGATGCGGTGCCCGTCAATGTCCTTCTGCAGCTTCATATCGGGCGAGAACGATTTCATGATGCTCATCAACGTCCGGTCGTTTGACCATTACGATACGGTCTACCGCAAGGAGCTCTCGAACCTCCCGCATGTCGCGAAGATCCGCAGCAGCTTCCTCCTGCGGGAGGTGGCTCGGCGCCGGGTCGCGCCGGTCGTGCTGGACGAATCAGGTTGATGGGCTGCCGGAAACCATCAGTGATATTGTCTCATGCAGGGCGATATCCTCACTCATCACCGCCAACACGCAAGATTGCTGCAAAGAAACGTCCAAAGACAGATGAATTCGCCGCATAACGCCGCCCGCTTTGAACTATGGTTAGCACCGAATTCAGAACGGTTGGCGCGGCTCATCAGGACTTTGCCTGCGTCAGAATAAGGAGCCGTCGGGTCGGGGAGAGGATCAACACACACCGAATTTCCAGGGGGTTGATCCATGCAGATTTCACAGCGTTCCCAGTGCCGCATACAGCGCTTCAGGCTTCTAGGAGCAGCAAGCGCCCTGGGCATGCTAGCACTCTCCAGCAACCCTGCGTTCGCGCAGATCGTTGAGGATCCGTCCGCAGAGCCCGTCACCATGCAGAGCAGCGAGATCGTCGTCACCGGATCGCGCATCGTCCGCGACGGTAATGACGCGCCCACCCCGGTCAGCGTGATCAGTAGCGAGGAGATCACCACCGAGGCGCCGGCGAACATCGCCGACTTCGTCAACACGCTGCCGTCGGTCTCGGGCAGCCAGACGGCTGTCTCCAACTCGGGCAGCCTGTCGAACGGCGCGTCGGGCATCAGCGCGCTGAACCTGCGCTCGCTGGGCCAGAACCGCACGCTCATCCTGGTGAACGGCCAGCGCTCGGTCGCCTCGACCTCGACCGGCCTCGTCGACATCAACACCATCCCCCAGGCGCTGATCGAGCGGGTCGAGGTGGTGACCGGCGGCGCATCCTCGGTCTACGGCTCGGACGCGGTCGCCGGCGTGGTCAACTTCGTCCTAGACACCGATTTCACCGGGCTGCTCGCCAATTACGAATACGGCGTCACCACCTACAGCGACATTCCCAACCACAAGATCCAGCTGACCGCCGGCTCCCCCTTCGCCGAGCGCGGCCATATCGTCGTCAGCGCCGAATTCTTCACCCAGGATGGCGTGCATACGATCGACCGTGACTGGAATGACAGCGGCTACTTCCAGATCGACAACCCCGCCTACACGCCCACCAACGGCCTGCCGCGGCGGATCGTCCAGTCGGGCATCGGCTCGTCGAACTTCACCCCCGGCGGTCTCATCACCAGCGGTCCGCAGCGCGGCACCTATTTCGGCGCCATCGACCCTGCCACCGGCCGCGCCACCGTCAACCAGCTCGCTTACGGGGCGGTGAGCGGCCAGTGGATGATCGGCGGTGATTACGACGTGACCAGCGCCAACCATCGCAGCTCCAACTCGCTGGCGAACGATGAAGAGCGCACCTCGCTCTTCGGCCGCATCAATTACGAGTTCGCCGATTGGCTCAACGTGTTCGTCCAGGGCTCATACACCGTCTTCGACGGCTTGAGCTATTACCAGCAGACGCCGAGCGTGGGCGTGCCCATCCGCTCGGACAATGCCTTCCTCCCGGCAGAGCTTTACGATGCCGCCGGCACGACCAGCTACACGATCGGCACCAGCAATGCCGGCATCCCCGCCTCGGGCGCCGACACCACCCGTGAGGTCGAGCGCTATGTCGCCGGCGCCGACGGCATGTTCGATACCGGCTCCATCGCCTGGGACTGGGACGGCTATTACCAGCACGGCAAGACCTCCACGCGCGAGAATCTGGTCAATTCCTGGCAAAATGCCCGGATCGCCGCGATGCAGGATGCCGTCTACGATGCGTCCGGCAATATTGTCTGCCGGGTCAACATAGACAGCAGCGCCGCCAACGACCTTCCCGGCTGCGTCCCGCTCAACCGCATCGGCATTGGCGGGGTCACGCAGGAGGCGCTCGACTACCTCTTCGCCATCTATCCTGAGCGCAAGCAGTACATCACGCAGGACGTGGTCGGCCTCAACTTCGCCACGGGTGAATTGTTCGAGAATTGGGCCGGACCCGTCTCGCTGGCCTTCGGCGCCGAATATCGCGAGGAAGCGGTCGACGGCTACACCGATCCAATCAATTACAATACCACTTGGCTTTACGGCAATTTCAAGGTCACCGAAGGCTCCTTCGACGTCAAGGAAGCCTATGTGGAGACGCTGTTCCCGTTGTGGGAAGGGCTCGAGTTCAACGGCGCGCTGCGCGTCACCGACTACTCGATCTCGGGCACGGTGACGACGTGGAAGGCCGGCCTCACCTGGCAGCCGATCGACGACATCCGCATTCGCGGCACCGTCTCGCGCGACATTCGCGCGCCCAATTTGTCGGAGCTGTTCGATCCGGGCACCGCGCGCACCAATGCGGTCAACATCCCCAACGCGGACGGGACCGTGCGGGCCGACGAGTTCATCCAGAACTTCACCGGCAGCCTCGCTCTGACGCCGGAGATCGGCAAGACCTACGGCGTCGGTGTGGTCTTCACGCCCACCTTCCTGCCCAATTTCGCCTTGTCGGTCGATTATTTCGACATCGAGGTGAGCGATGCGATCGATGCGATCACCGCGCAGCAAGTGGTCAATTTCTGCTACGAGCAGAGCCTCCAGGAGTTCTGCGACGAGATCAACTTCGCTCCCGGCACCGATGACGTGCAGACCATCGATCTCTCCTACATGAACTTCGCGCGCCAGACCGCGAAGGGCCTTGATGTGGAGGCGAGCTATCGCCGGCCGATCGGGCCGGGCGACCTCACGCTGCGCGCACTGGGCACTTACACGATCGAGAATATCAGCGATAACGGCATCGTCGCGCCGAACGACGCAGCCGGCGCCTCAATCCCCGAAATCGTCTATCGCGTTTCGGCCGGATACGAGCTCGATAGCGGCCTCGCCGTCCTCCTGGTGGGTCGCGGCTTCGGCGATCACGTCTACGACAACGATTACATAGAGTGCCAGACCGATTGCCCGACATCCGATCCGGCCGGCATCAACCGCACGATCAACGAGAACGACATCCCGGGCACGTTCTACCTCGATGCGAACTTCACCTACGAATTCGAGATTGCGCAGACGCAGGTGGAAGCGCTGTTCGCGGTGAAGAACGTGTTCGACCGCGATCCGGTGCTGGTCGGGAACGGTCCTGATGCCAACAACACGCCTGCCTATCCGCAGACGCAGCGCAGCCTCTACGACACGTTCGGGCGCACGTTCCGCCTGGGCCTGCGCGTCCGCTACTGACCGATCATCCGATGCGTGGCGTGAAGGGCCGCGCACCGGTCACCCTTCCCAGTCTCTTCCGCGACAAACAGGGGCCACAACCATGATGACATTTCGCAGCTCAGCGCTTTCAACGATCGCCACCCTGGCTCTATTCGCCGGCGCGCCTGCCTTCGCTGAGGCGCCGGCCGAACTGAAGGATGAAGCAATTGCGGGCGTCGAATCCCGCAGCAAACTCGTGCAGGAGATGGTCGATTCCATCTTCAGCTTCGGCGAGCCGGGCTTCCAGGAATTCCAGACCATGGAATACGTGACCGGCATCCTGGAGGAGAACGGCTTCGCGATCGAGAAGGGCGTGGCCGGCATCCCGACCGCCTGGACCGCGACCTGGAGCAACGGGTCGGGCGGCCCGAAGATTGCGCTGGGAAGCGATGTCGACGGCCTGCTCGGCCTCAGCCAGAAGCCGGGCAACCCGCAGCTCGTGCCGCTGGTCGAGGGTGCGCCCGGCCATGGCGAAGGGCATAATGCCGGTATCCCGATCATGGTCGCCGCCGCGCTCGCGGTTAAGGACGAGATGGCCGAGAAGGGGATCGACGGGACGCTGATGATCTGGCCGGGCGTTGCCGAGGAATTGCTTGCCACCAAGGCCTATTACGTCCGTGCCGGCATGTTCGACGATGTCGACGCGACCATTTTCACCCATGTCGCGAACGGGTTCGGGACCAGCTATGGCGATAGCGGCGGCAACGGCATGGTCTCGGTCGAGTATACGTTCAAGGGCAGCTCAGCGCACGGAGCGGGCGCGCCCTGGCTTGGCCGCAGCGCGCTTGACGGGGTCGAGCTGATGAACGTGGCCTGGAACATGCGGCGCGAGCACCTTTATCCTACGCAGCGTTCGCATTACGTCATCAGCAATGGCGGCGGACAGCCCAACATCGTGCCGGATACAGCGGCCGTCTGGTATTATTTCCGCGAGCGCGAGTTCGATTCGATCCGCAATTTGTACGAGACCGGCAACCGCATCTCGGAAGCCGCAGCCATGGCGACCGACACCACGGTGACCCGCCGGGTGCTCGGCTATGCCGCGCCTCAGCACGGCAACAAGCCGCTCGCCGAAGCCGCGCAGAAGAACATTGAGGCGGTCGGCATGCCGCAATGGAGCGAGGCCGACCAGGCATTCGCGCGCGCCGCGCAGGAAGCCAATGATCGTGAGGTCGAGCCGCTCGCAAGCGAGGTCAACAAGCTCGAGGAGCCGTCGGAATTCTCGATCGGCGGCGGTTCAGACGATATCGGCGACGTCATGTGGAAGGTTCCCACCATCACCATCCGCTTCCCCTCCAACGTCCCCAACATGATCGGGCACCACCAGACGGCCGCCATCGCCATGGCCACGCCGATCGCCCACAAGGGCGCGGTCGCCGGCGCCAAGGCCGTTGCCATGACCGTGCTCGACCTGCTGACGACGCCCGAGCTCGTCCAGGAGGCGAAGCGCTACCAGCAGGAAGTGCAGTTCAAGGACATGAAGTACGATCCTGTCCTGACCGCGGAAGATATGCCGGCGATCCATCTGAACAAGGACGTGATGGAGCGGATGCGCCCCGCAATGCGCGAATTCTACTACGATCCCGCGCGCTACCCGACCTATCTCGAGCAGCTGGGCGTAAATTACGCAGACTTCGGAGCCCAGTGAGTTCATCGTGTCCGGACAGAAGCGGAGGCGAAGTGCATGGCCGACGCCGGATGGGCAATGCTGGCCGCGCTGCAGCGCAGCTAGCCGGAAGCCATCAGGTTCAAGTATGACCAGCTCGACCTGACGCGAACGAGCGCTCGAGTGCATCGATGAGATTAACCGGTGGGCGCTTCGCCACAGCGCTCACCGGTTGGAAGAGGAGGTTCGCTAGCGCGTCGATTTGTTCGAGTGGCTTCGACCCTGGTTGGCGGAGAGCAAATGTCGGAGAGGGTCCTTGCCTCCTCTGGAACAGCCAACGATTCGTGCTGGCGCTGGCTGGCGTGTCACTCGCCCGATTTCCAGATCGAGGAATCATCGAGGTGGTCCTGCCGGTGCGAAGACAGGCGATCGTCAGCAGCGCGCAAGCATTCCTCGCGACCCTGAACGGTGATCAGCGACAATCCGTTCTCTTTGCGTCCGATGTCAACGAAGAGCGGGCGCCCTGGTCGGATTCCCGACTAATTTCGTCGAGCGTGGCGGGATCATGCGCAACGACCTTGATGCTCCACAGAATGCGGCGGGCCAGGGCTTCCTAAGACAGCAAACACATGTTCGACCCATCGATGTCGACGGCAATCCCAAGCTGAGCCCCCGGCAAAAGCAGATGTTCGCAGAAACGCTGCTCGCCCCGCTCTCGTCTGCATGCCGACCGAGTGCCAAGGAGGCTTGTCACGACGCACTTTGCTTTCCCTGAGCGCCGCGCTTTCCTGACCGATCGAGGCATCATCGGGGTAAAGGATCGGGCGGATTTGAGCCTCTCGGCAGGGATGAAGCATCCCTTGGATTGGATGTTAAGATCGCCGCTTCGCCGTAAGCTGGTCGGTGCAGCCCTGACCTTCGTGCCGGCCTAATGGACCCGGAAGACCTTGGTTACGCAGCCCGCGAAGCCGGAGACGGTCAGCAGGAACTACATGCAAGTGGTGACGCAACCCGTCGACATCGCGCTGCCGACAAACCTGACCACCAAGATACTTTTGCGGAAGTTGATTGCATTCGGGAAGCGTTCGGCGGCAGTCCAGCTGGAGGTTCCTGACACCAGGGTTGCGGTGTCTGCGCTATGAGGTTTGCCATGTCCGATCGCCTGAAGGTCCTGCTTCAATATCTGCTGCCGAAACAGCGGCTGACCACCTTCGCCGGCCGCGTCGCCGGAGCGCAGGGCGGCTCGATGACGACCCGGCTGATCCGCTGGTTCGTGGGCAGATACGGCGTCGACATGAACGAAGCCGAGAATGCGGACATTGGCAGCTACAGAAGCTTCAACGATTTTTTCACGCGCCCGCTCAGAGACGGCATGCGCCCGGTGTCCACCGCCGATTTCGTCTGCCCGGTGGATGGCGCGATCAGCCAGTTCGGCGCCATTGACGATCACCACATCCTGCAGGCCAAGGGCCACCGCTTTACCACCACCGAGCTTATCGGCGGCGACGCCGCGCTGGCGGCCCAGTTCCGCCACGGCAGCTTCGCCAACCTCTACCTGTCGCCCAGGGATTACCACCGCCTGCACATGCCCTGCGACGGCAAGCTCACGCGTATGATCTACGTGCCGGGCGCGCTGTTCTCCGTGAACCCGATCACCGCGCGCGGCGTGCCTAACCTGTTCGCGCGCAACGAGCGCGTGGTGTGCGTGTTTGATTCGCCCGAACACGGTCCATTCGTCATGGTGCTGGTCGGCGCCACTATCGTTGGCAGCATGGCGACCGTGTGGCACGGCGTGGTCAATCCCAAGCGCACCAACAAAGTGTCCGAATGGACTTATGACGACCGGGCCCTCATTCTGCAGAAAGGCGAGGAAATGGGCCGTTTCCTTCTCGGCTCGACGATCGTGATGCTGTTCAGGCAAGACACCATCACCTTCAACGCGCACTGGGCGCCGGAACGGCCAGTGCGCCTCGGCGAAATGATGGGCAATCGCCCGGGCTGAGCATCTTGCGGCGTCGCCTGCGTGGCCGTTGGCTGGCGGGTTCTGGCGCCGGTCGAACGGCACCAGCGCCGTGGAGAGCGCGGCCCGCGCCGAGAAGATCGCAAGCACCTCTGACGCAATGATCCATGCTGCACTGCAACATTTCTGACATCGTTCCGTCATTCGCTTGACCTTCGCCGGCCATAGCAGCGCCCCTATTCTTCAGGAAACAGGGGTAGCAGGTGAACAGAGCACTTTTCGGATGTGCGATCGGCGCAATGCAATTTGCCGTGGCCGCGCATTCCCAGGCTCAAGACATAAGCAGCGCGAGCGCAAGCGAGACCGCCATCGACAATCCGGGCACGGCCATCGTGGTCACCGGGACGCGTGATCTCGGTCTGACAGCGTTCGAGACTGCCGGCCCCGTCGATGTCGTGACGGACGAGGCCATCGAATCTGTCGTTTCTTCGGACCTTTCCTCCGTTCTCGCGCGCCAGCTACCGTCTTTCAACGTGCAAAGGCTGCCTGCGGCCGATGGTCTGGCGTTCGTGCGGCCCGCAAGCCTGCGGGGCCTTTCTCCTGACCAGACACTCGTTCTGGTCAACGGAAAGCGCTACCACCGCTCTGCCCTGCTCGGATCGCGTGGATCTCAGGCGCCCGATCTGAATACGATCGCCGGATTGTCGATCAGCCGGATCGAAGTGCTGCGCGATGGGGCATCCGCGCAATACGGATCGGACGCGATCGCCGGGGTCGTGAACATCATCCTGGATGATCGGCCCGGGATCAAGGGCTTCGGTCAGTACTCCGAATATTACGAGGGCGATGGCGACACCTACCAGGCTGGCCTGCAGGCGGGCTTCGCGCTGCACGATCGCGGCGCATTGGTCCTTACCGGAGAATTCTCCGACGGGGCGGCAACATCCCGAACCCGCCAGCGGGCCGATGCCATTGCGCTGCAAGAGGCGCGCCCCGATCTCGACATCCCCAACCCCGTCCAGCGCTGGGGCCAGCCTGAAACGCAGACGTTGCGCGGCGCGGCCAACCTGGAATACGAACTCTTCGAGGCAGCCGAATTCTACGCCTTTGGCACGATCGCGGACGGGGACGGGCTCACGGATTTCAATTGGCGGAACCCGGTCGCGACATCCAGCGTCTTCATCGACACGGCCGCCTTTCCCGGCTTCAACTTCAACACGATCTATCCGGCAGGATTCACTCCGCGCTTCGGAACCGAGTTCAGCGATCTTCAGGGTATTACAGGTCTTCGCGGCGGCCTGGCGGACGACATGTTGACCTACGATCTCAGCGCATCTGTCGGACGTAGCCGCATCGACTACACGCTCGATGAAGCACTGAATGCATCGCTCGGCCCGGCAAGCCCGACCAGCTTCTATCTGGGCAGGCTGGAGCAACGCGAGTTCAACCTGAACCTGGATCTCGTGTACCAGCTTGAGGTCGGCGGTCCCGAGCCGATCAATCTGGCATTCGGAGCCGAGCGGCGGGAGGAAACCTACGAGGTCTCGCCCGGCGATCCGGAATCCTACGCCATCGGACCGGGGGCGCCCGAGGGACTGGCGCCCAATTCCAACGGCTTTCCGGGTTTCAGCCCCAGCCAGTCGGGCGAATTCGATCAGACTAGCTATGCCGGCTATGTCGACGTCGAATGGAGCCCAGTCGATATGCTGACCTTGGGCGCGGCGGCACGGTATGAGGATTATTCGGAGTTCGGAGACACCTTCAACTACAAGCTTTCAGGCCGGGTCGAGCCGCTGGAGAACCTGGCTTTGCGCGCGACCTATTCGACGGGCTTCCGAGCGCCCACCCCAGGCCAGCTCAATACCGCGCGCACCAGCCAGGGGCTCGACACCAACACGCTTCAGGTCTTCACGGCGGGGCGCCTCTCCCCCACCGATCCGATCGCCATGGCGCTGGGTGCAGAGCCGCTCGAGCCCGAAGAGTCGGAGAACATCACGGCCGGCATCGTCTTCCGCTCGCCGGCGGGGATCACGGCCAGCCTCGATGCCTACCAGATCGATCTCGACGGACGCTTCGGCCAGTCACGATCCTTCGCCGTCCCTAGTGGGCTGCCGAACCCGCTGCGCTTCACCAGCGTCAGCTATTACACCAACGATTTCGACACGCGCACGCGCGGCATCGATGCCGTGCTCACCTATGCGCGCCTGCTCGGTCCGGGGCGGATCGAGACCAGACTCGCCTACAATTACAACGACACGAGCGTTACCAACGGGACCAGCGCCACCATCGGGAACGAGGACCAGCGCCGCATCTTCGAGGAGCAACTGCCCCAGCATAATGCCACAGGCACGCTCGCCTACGAGCTGGATGCGATGGAACTGCGCCTGCACGGCCGTTATTACGGCCCATGGACCGACAGCAGCGACAATGCCGATGGGCAGATCTTCCAGCGCTTCGGTGCGATGATGCTGTTCGATGCATCGCTGACATACAACATCAGCGGATCGGTCGACCTGACGGCAGGCGCGGAAAACATTTTCGACGCCTATCCTGATGAAGCAACCTTCCAGGCGAGCCGTGGCCTGGTCTACTCGCGCAACGCTCCTTATGATACGGATGGAGGCCTCTACTACATCCGCCTGGGCGTGGACTTCTGACGGGGTGATGCCATCGATTGACCGCAGGAAGTGGATGAAAGGGGCGGCAGCCAGTGTTCTTCTGGCTGCCGCCCCGAACCGCGCCTTCGCCGCTTCCAGCTCCGCTGATCTCTCGCTGGGCTTCGACGAGGCTTATTGGGCGCGGATCGCTGCGCAATATGATGTCACCGACAAGGTCGTGCAGCTTGAGAACGGCAATTGGGGCATCATGCCGCGCCCCGTGCTCGCCACCTATCAGCGCATGGTGGAGCGGGTTAATCGTGAGAACAGCTTCTATGCCAGGCGAGGCATGGGCGGCGATCTCGCCGCCGTTCGCGAGCGTGTCGCCGGTTTCCTGGGTGTGGATGTGGAGGAGATCGTCTTTACCCGCAACGCCACCGAGGCGCTGAAAGCGCTGATCGGGGGCTACAATCGCATTGGTCCGGGCGACGCCGCGCTTTTTGCCGATCTCGACTATGGCAGCATGCAGGCGAGCCTCGTCGCCGCGATGAAGCGGCGCGGTGCGCGAGCCATCAAGATCGCCCTCCCCGAACCCGCAACGCATGACAATTTGATCGCCGCCTATGCCGATGCCCTGGCCCGGGAACCGAAGATAAGGTTCATCCTGCTCACCCATATCAGCCATCGAAGCGGGCTGATGATCCCGGTTCGTGAGATTGCGGACATGGCCCGGGCGCGCGGGGTGGACGTCATCGTGGATGCAGCACACAGCCTGGGTCAGGTGAACTTCACGATTCCCGATCTGGCAGCGGACTTTGTCGGCCTGAACCTGCACAAGTGGATCGGTGCGCCGCTGGGCGTGGGCGCGGCCTATGTTCGCAAGGGCAGGCTGGCGGCCATTGATCCCGACATTGCCGACGAGGACAAGGCCTCGGGGGCCATCACATCGCGCATCCATACCGGCACGGTCGATTTCGCAGCCTTGTTGACCGTGCCCGAAGCGCTCTCCTTCCAAGAGCGGATCGGCGGGGCTTCACGGGAGGCCCGGCTGCGTGCGTTGCGCGATGGCTGGGTTAAGGGCGTCCGAACAAACCCTGCCATTCAGGTCCTAACGCCGGAAGACGATCGGATGCATGGCGGGATCACCTCGTTCCGGCTTGCTGGGAGAACCACCATCGAGGACAATGTAGCGCTCGCAGCCAGGCTGCTCGACGAGTTCGGCATCTTCACGGTGCACAGGGAAGGATTGGCCAGCGGAGCCTGTGTCCGCGTGACACCGGCGCTGTTCAATTCCATGGACGATGTCCAAAGACTAGCCGCTGCCCTCAACGAGATCGCCTGACGCTCTCTTGGGCGAAGTGGTGCTGGAAGGCGGATGCACCCGTTGGCCGGCGGGCCGAAGTGACGCCAGGCACACGTCACTTTCCGTCTGGCAGCACCGGCAGCAAGTAGGAGCGACGAGGTCCGGCGCCGGCCGGCAGATCGGCGATCATCCGCCGTTACTAGCGCGGCGTCCCGAACAGCTAGACGCCAAGCTGTAACCTTTGCGTGCGCAAATCACATGCTCTTGGCTGAGCGACACGCTTTGGAGGACAGGCATGGCCCGATACACGCTGATCAAGGGCAGCTTTCCGGTCATCAATACCGAACCGGACGGCGATACGATCCGCTTCCGGCCCGACGACCCCCGCATCGTCGAAGGGCTCGGTCCTGCCGGCCAGCGTCCCGCTTTCAGCCAGCAAGGCACGCAGATCAACGTCCGCTTCGAAGGCGTCGATGCGCTGGAGACGCATTTTTCGGGCACACATCAGCAGTTGCGGCTTGGTCAGGAAGCTGGGGCGCGGATGCTGGCGCTCGCAGGCTTCACCTCGGTCACGCGATCCGGCAATCGCATCACCGGGGCGACACCGGAAAGCCTGCGCGGTCATATCCTCGCCAACACGCTGGATAGTTACGGCCGCGTGATCGCGTTCGTGTTCGCAAGCGAACACCAGGACGCGGACGGCTCAACCATCTTCCTCGACCCGCCGACGCTGGGCCTAAGCGTCAACGCGGCGCTGCTTGCCGAGGGGCTGGTCTACCCGGCCTTCTACACCACGCTCCCGGTCGAATTGAGGGACAATCTCAGGGCACAGACCATGCTCGTCCGCGAGCGCGCGATCGGGCTCTGGCCGGAGGACGCGCCGAGCCTCGAGCGCGGCGCCGCAGTGCCCGACCTGCGCGCCGCCGCCGAGCTGGTGATGTGGCCCAAGCTGTTCCGGCGCCTCGTCAGCTACTTCCAATCCGGCAATGCCGGGCTTGCGGGCTTCGACGCGTGGCTCCGCGCAGACCCGCGCAATCGTGACGACTACCTGCAATTGCCGCATGGTGAGCTCGGCAACATGCACGATCTCGTCGAAGTCACCGGCGACATCATGCGCCTGCGCTACCGCCCCGAAGACCTCGTCGTCCTGCCCGACACCTTCGTGCCCGATCCTTCGCAGCCGCCAATGCCAACCGAGCCGCCGCCAGGCGAGCCGCAGGGACCGTCAACGCCGTCCCCGCTGCCATCACCGCCCGCGCCGCCCGCCCCCTCAGCGCCTCCTGCGCCAGGCAGCGACGCGCTCCGGATCATCGCAGCACTCGTCAATCCCGTCGGCGAAGACATCGGACTGGAGACCGTAACGCTCATCAATCGCTCGGCGGCCGCGATGTCGCTCGACGGGTGGGAGATCCGCGACCGCCGACTCCAGGCAGCGTCTCAAACGGGCTACCGCCTCGTCGGCACGCTGGCCGCCGGCGAGACGCTGCGCTTGCCGCTCGGCCGGCCTGTCCAGCTCGGCAACAATGGCGACGACCTGGTCCTCGTCGATCCGGCTGGCCAGACCGTGCATGCAGTGACATTCACGCGAAGCGAGGCCGCCACGCAGGGAGACACGCTTGTGTTCTAACTGAGCCGGCTAGCTGGACAGGGATTTCATCCACGACAATTTCCCCGTGATCTTCAGGTGCGACGTGCTTGCGACCCAGCATCCTGCGCGGTCGTGCTCCCAGAGAGCTCGCGAAGCGCTCGCCCACCTACTCTATGTTCTGCAATCCGTGGGCGTCGCTCCACATTATCGGGGCAAGAAGCCTAGGTATGGGGAGGCAATCTACCGCGCCGAATGGGCCGCGCCCCTCATGGTACGCGATCTGCGGGATCAGCGCAGCCACGCAAAGATAATACGCCGGCCTTTCGGACCGAGTGCCTTGCCTTGACGGCCAAGGCGCGTCCACAATCGGGAGCGGATCAGTCCGGGTTGAAGGCTTCCCGAAGGCGCTGGCCCGGGAAGGTCTGCGCGGCGGTGGCGTCCTCGATTATCGAGGCGGCGCCGAAGAACTCATGAGTGGTACGTCATGCTGGGCGGGAAACTTGGCCTCGGGAGCGCGGCGGTATCGACCGAGATCACGATCGCCTGTGCTTCTCGCGCGAGCGCCCGGGTCGAAGCCGCGAGACCGCGCTATCCGCGATCACCCAGCCGCCCCCGTGGAAGTAGACGATCACGGGCAGCGGCCCATTCGCATTGGCCGGCATGAAGAGCTTGGCATGAAGCGGACCGGGCGCGCCTGTCACCTGTATGTCCCGCTCGGTGATGTCCGCTGGTGGCGTGGTCGGCATCCCGCGCTGCCGCATCACCGCCATCACCCCATCCGCGAAAGTGGGTTGCTGCCGCGCTTCGGCGGCTCCAGCGTATGATAGGGGCGCAGGTTCAGCGGACCAGTCAGGGCGTCGAGCACGGCCTGGTTGGCCTGATCGGGCTCCACACCGCTAAAGGGGATGCCGGGCTGGCCCATTGGCGTAACACCATCCAAGCTGACGCTCCCCATGTTCGTACAGGCTCCGAGAGCCAGCGCCAGAGAAGCCGAGACCATGAGGGTGCCCAACCGAATATTGTCGCGCGTGCCATTAATGACTTGCCTTTTACCTGCATGCTGCCCGCCTCCCAACGGGATTTCATGAGCCAAGTTCTAATCTGGTTCCGAGCCACAAAAGCCGGCAACGGCGTAATTTGGCAGCAGCATCTTTCGGCAGGCTGGATTTGGCATGCCAAGGAACATCAAAGGTTCAACCGTGTTGAGGCAAGGCAATTGCCGCTGTTCAAAGGGCCTACGGGGCCGCACGCGTCTTGTGCGGGTCAGCGGGGGCGCTCTCATGCTTGAACCGGACGAGCTTCTGCTGCGAGACAAGGAGCGCATGTTATGGCTGAAAGCAACGAGCGAGGACACCGCACCGGGATTCATCCCGTTCACGCGATTTTGCTTGCTTCCACCATCCCGCTCTTCCTCGGAGCTCTCCTGAGCAATTGGGCCTATGCTTCGACCTACCAGATTCAATGGACCAACTTTGCGTCCTGGCTTGTGGCTGGTGGGCTGGTGTTCACCGGATTGGCGCTGGCGTGGGCGGCAGTCGAACTGCTCCGAGCAGGCAGGAGGCGCAGTCGCAATGCCTGGATCTATGTCGGTCTGATCCTTGCCACTTTTGCGTCGGGGTTCATCAACGCACTCGTGCTTGCGAAGGACGCTTGGGCGGCCATGCCGGCGGCGCTGATCCTGTCGGCCATCGTGCTCCTGCTGGCGATCGCTGCAAACTGGGCAGCCTACGCCGATAGGTGGGAAGGAGACATAGCATGATCGTTCCGCGGGTCGTTGCCCTTGCCGCCGCTGCGGCTGTTCTCGCCTCTTGCGGGGCAAGCGACAGCAATCCTGTCCAGTATGGGCCGGAGCCTGACCTTGCCGAGCCGCACCGCGGGCTCCTGCCTTCGATGAATATTGCCGACCCGGCAGCCTGGGGCGATCAGCGCCCTGTCGTGCCGGAGGGCTATGTGGTCTCCGCAATTGCGACGAATCTCAAGATCCCCCGGCAGACGCTGGTCTTACCCAACGGGGACATCCTGGTGGCTGAAGGGAAAGGCGGCGGCGCGCCGGTCCTGACACCCAAGGACCTGATCGCCGGGTACATCAAGGCGAAGGGTACGAGCTCAGTCACGGGCGGCGATCGGCTGACATTGCTACGCGATGCAGATGGCGACGGGACTTACGAAGGAAGAGCCGTATTCGCCGAGAACCTGAACGCGCCGTACGGTCTCGCCCTGGCCGGTAACCGGCTGTATGTAGCCAACCAGGATGCGCTTGTCCGCTTCGACTACAGCCCGGGCCAGATCCGAGCGAGCGCCCCTCCGGTCGAGGTGACCAGACTGCCATCGCAGATCAATCACCATTGGACCAAATCACTCGCGGCGAGCCAGGACGGTCGCTACCTCTATGTCGGGATAGGCTCCAACAGCAATGCGGGCGAGCGCGGGCTGAGCATAGAGGAGGACCGCGCTGTCGTCTGGCAGGTCGATGCCCAGACCGGGATGCACCGCTTGTTCGCATCCGGGCTGCGCAACCCTACGGCGCTGGCAATTGGGCCCGGTCTCGGCCAGCTTTGGGCGGTGGTCAACGAGCGTGATGAACTGGGCGCCGACCTTGTGCCTGATTACCTTACCTCCGTCCGGGAGGGAGCGTTCTACGGCTGGCCCTATGCCTATTGGGGCCAGAATGTGGATCCACGCGTTCGCCCCCAAAATCCGGAGAAAGTCGCTTCGACCATTCGCCCCGATTACAGCCTTGGCTCGCATGCGGCGCCGCTCGGGCTCGCCTTCTCTACAGCGGCGATGGGCGAACGCTTTGCCGATGGCGCGTTTGTCGGGATGCATGGCAGCTGGAACCGCGGGGATCCATCAGGATACAAGGTCGTCTTCGTGCCATTCCGCGGCGGGCGTCCTTCCGGCGAGCCGATCGACTTCGTTACCAATTTCATGGGTGCTGATGGCATGACCCGCGGCCGTCCGGTCGGCGTGACGGTTGACCCCCGGGGCGCACTTATCGTGGCCGATGACCTGTCCAACACGATCTGGCGCGTGACGGCGCCCGGCCGCAATGCCGCGTCCCCAGCCGGAGACCCGCCACTCGCCGTGAAATGAAGGGTCTCCCGGGAGGCGGGCTGCGCTTGAACGCGTTAGGCCGGAACCGCTCCCCCCCGATTGTCTTCGGCCAAGCCCGGTCAAACCTCGCCTGATACCCGGCTCTCGCCAGAGAAGCATGACCATTGCTGCTCTCTGCCGGTCCTGCGCTTTGCACTCGTGGTTTCTCAGTAGCGGATCAAGGGCAGGATAGACGCATTTTCATCGGTCCACGCGCGTCGAGCCGGGCTTGGCAGATCGCCCCAGTCCAGTTGGCTTGTGCGCTCCACCGCAGCGAACCGCGTTTCATCGCGCGCCAGAGCTATCCATATTGATGGGGTGATGCCCTCTGCCAGATCATCCTGATCGAACCTTATCCGCCCGTACCAGCCGATTTCCTGAGCCTGCGCGGCCACCATCGGCGCGAGATCGAGAAAGCGATTGGAAATATGCACCAGCAGGAGCCCATCCGCTTCCAGCACTCGCCCGTAGGTGCTGAAGGCCTCTTGGGTCAGAAGATGTAAGGGGATTGAGTCCGACGAAAAGGCGTCGATCGCCAGCACGTCGAACGCCCCGCTATTTTCTTGCGCAAGACTGAGCCGAGCGTCCCCGATCGCGACTTGAGCATCAGGGGTGCAGGTTTGCAGGAATGTGAATGTGCCGTCGCGGGAGTAATCCCAGATCTTCGGGTCTATCTCGAAAAAGGTCCAGTCCTGCGCAGGCTTGCGATAGCAGGCGAGGGTCCCGGCTCCGAGGCCAACAATTCCGATCGACGCATCGGCTGGAGCGCTCTTCAGAACAATGCCAATGCCGGACGTCGGACCGTAATATGTCGTGGGATCGAGTGCACGGCCCGGCTCGAGCCATTGCTTGCCATGGACTGTCGTGCCGTGACTCAATTGGCGCATTCGTCCACCATCGACCTCTTCGACCCTGTAGACGCCGAAGTAATTGCGCTCGCGTTGTCCCTTGGCGCTCGCTTCGAGCGTCATGAGCCCTCCGTGGCCCAACATCAGAAGCGCGGCTATTGCGATATAGGCCGGGCGCGATCCGATCACGGCTATTCCGAGCAGCGTGATGACCGCCGCAAATAAGAGGACCTGATCGCCCTGCCCTCGCTCGGTGAATCCGGTAAGCTGCCAGGCCAGCACGGATGCAAGCAGGACGAGAGCCGCCGCGCTCGCCTTGCCGGCGAGGCTCCCTCTCCAGAACATGCCAAGCCGCGGGATCAGCGGCCGTTCGGGAAGCAATAACGCTGCGCCCATCAGGAGGATCGGATGTTCGTAGACCCAGTCGAACAGAACCGGCGCAAGCAGGGCACTGAAGATCCCGCCGAGCACGCCGCCCGCCGCCACCATGAGGTAAAACAGCGTGAGTTGGCTGGGGTCCGGTCTCAACGCATAGAGCCGCCCGTGCAGCGCAACGCAGAGCACGAACAGCAGGGCCACCATCACGATCGCTGTTGCCGGGTTCGCCTGACCTCCGGACACCATCGCCAGGCTGCTGCACGCAAGCAGCAGGATGGGCGCATAACGGGTGAGGATCGCGGTCCAGTCGCTCGCTTCGGCGAAAGCAAGGGAGAAACTCAGCAAATAGAGGCCAAGCGGGATGACCCACAAAAGCGGCATGGCCATCAGGTCGGTCGTGAGCAGCGTGGTCGTCGACAGCATCAGCCCCGACGGCACCGCCGAAAGCGCCAGCCAAAGCAGAATCCTTTTCCGCCCGACAGGCTGGCCAGCGCGGGAGCCTGCCCGCTCGCGAGCACCACCCTCCACACCCCAGCGCGACCAGACGGCAAGCGCCACCAGCGCAATCAGCACAGCGTAACCGATCGCCCAGAAGTCACTTTGCTCACCCAGCGACATGTTCGGCTCGAGCCACAGCGGATAGGCCAGCAGGCCAGCGAAGCTGCCCAGGTTCGATGCCGCATAGAGCGCGTACGGATTACCGGCACCCCGAGCCAATGCAAACCAGCGCTGCAGCAGCGGGGCCTGGGCGGACGTGAGCAGGAAAACAGGACCGACCGAGAGAACGAACAGGAGCGGAACCCACAAGACCTCCCAACCGCGCGGTGCAGGGGGAAGGCCGACCAGCGTGAGCGGCAGCGTGACAGCGGATAGCGCCAGCAGAGCGAGATGAATGCTGGCCTGTCTCCGGAATGGGAGCGACGAGATCGCGTGAGCGTAGGCGTAGCCGCCCAGAAGCAAGGCCTGGTAAGCCACCATGGCGCTGTTCCAGACGTTCGGCGCCCCGCCGAGCCGTGGCAGCGCCAAACGCGCTACCATGGGCTGCACGAGAAAAAGCAGGAAGCTGCCCGCCAGGATTGCGACGACAAAGATCGCTTTGCGCGGAGTTGCTCCGCCGTATTCGTTCACCGGACCAGGTATGGGCTGGTCGTGACCATCGCTTTTAACGCCAGGCATGTCCGCTTGCCCTGGCACTCATCGGCTCTCACGTCAAAAGGCCAAGTTCCGGCCACTTGCGCTGCCAATGAACGCCGACAGATGGGTAACGGGGAACCCGAGTGGGGGAACAGACCGCGGCACCTGGCACGAAGGCCCCGCGCGAACTTTGCTACGAAAGGGTCGACGACTCCCTCATTTTTGTTCCTGCGTGTTCGCCTGCCGCTCCCCTAGCGCCGCAAGCAGCCGTGCCTCGAACCGGTCCGGCGCCTCCACCTGCGGCGAATGCCCGAGCTCGGGAAAGGTGATGAGCCGCGCATCGGGGAGGCGCTCCGCCGCTTCCTGCGCCAGCTGCGGAATGGGTTGCAGCCGCTCGGCGATTTCTGCCGGAGCCTGGCTCTTGCCGAAGGTGGTCGTGTCGAGCATCCCGATCATCAGCGTGACCGGCATGGCCAGCCGCTCGAGGTGCTGCGATACCGGTTGAGTCAGGATCATCTCGCTGGTCTTGGCCTGCGCGAAGGCGACGTCCTCGCCATTCTCGCTTGCATACTGGCCGGCCAGCATCGTCACCCAACGGTCGTAGCGCGGCTCCCACTCGCCGTGATAGTAGACGCTGCGCTGATAGGCCTTGATCGAGGCATAATTCTTCTGCCGCTCCTGTTCGACCAGCTCGTCGAGCGGGACATAGGGCACGCCCTCGGCCATCCTGTCCGTCAGGCCGAGCGGGTTGATCAGCACGAGATGACTGACCTGGTCCGGATACATCTGCGCGAAATGCATCGCCAGCATGCCGCCGGTCGAATGGCCGACGATGACAGCGTCGGTAATCCCGCGCGCTTCCATCAAGTCTCGCGTAAAATGCGCCATCATGGCGAAGCTGTATTGCGCCTCGCGCGGCTTGGACGATTTGCAGAAGCCGATCTGGTCGGGAATCAGCACACGATAGCCGGTCTCGAGCAGCGCTCGCGCCGTATCCTCCCAGGTCGCGGCACAAAAGTTCTTTCCGTGAAGGAGGATGATCGTGCTCCCGTTCGGCCGTTCGGGCTCCACGTCCATATAGGCCATGTGCGCCGGCGTGGTCCCGACCGTGATGGGAAAGTCGCGCACCGGCCAGGGATAGGCAAAATGTTCGAGATCCGCTCCCAAGGCTGGGGCGATCTCCTCCTGCGCCTGTACCGGGACGCCGGACAGCAGCACAGTCGCCAGGAGAGCGGCCGAGAGCCTGCAGCGAAACATCCGCATGTCAGCTCAAGAACTTTGCGGAGCGGCCGGCATTCACATCCAGCGTCATTCCACTGATGTGATCGCTTTCGGGGCTGGCGAGAAACACCACTGCGCGGCCGATCGCCTCCGGCTGCGTCTGGTTCACCGGCAGGACATTGCCTTCCCGCGCATCGCGATCGGCCTGCTCCTGCGTATCCTCGGTCCAGCGCCCGCCGAACTCACGATAGGCCATCATCGTTTCGACCGGGCCAGGCGCCACCGCATTCACCGTAATACCCTCGGGGCTCAGGTTCAGCGCGGCGGCCTTCATCACGCCCGATGCGCCCCATTTGGACGAAGCATAAGCGAAGCTGGACGAGCCGGACCGCGCGGCGAGCGACGTGGTAACCACGATCCGACCGCCGGGCCGCGGCAAGGCATCGGCAGCGGCCTTGATCGTATTGGCGACCCCACGAACGTTGACGGCATGGATGGCGTCGAACACGTCCGGATCATAATTCGCGACATCGTCATCGTTGATGTTGATGCCCGCATTCGCATGGACGATGTCCAGCCGTCCGAAATGTTCGCGCGTCTGGGCAACGGCCTGCTGCAAGGCAGGTAGATCGCGCACGTCGGCGACGATGGGCAACGCCCGCACGCCTTCGGCCTCCACCACGCGCACCCCCTCGGCCAAATCCTCGCGCGAGGCCAGCGGGTACGGCATGAAGGGGAAAGCACCGGGATCGGCGATATCTAGCAATGCCACGTCGGCGCCGGCCCGGGCGAGCGCCACCGCCGTCGCCCGTCCGATGCCGCGCGCGGCTCCCGTCACCAGCGCAATACGTCCCGCCAGCGGCCTGCCGGTGGTCGGCGCGCCTCCGGAGGCCGGCGCTCCTTGCGCGAAGGCGGGTCCCGCTGCGGCTGCGCCAGCGGATGCAGCCGCGGCAGACATGATCAGGCTTCGTCGGTCAAGATCGGTCAAGATCGGTTCTCCTGTTCCATTCCCTGGCGAACGCCGGATGCAGGGAAACAGTTTCAAAACAGGGCAAACGCTTACGGATCCAGCGACCGTCAGTGCTGCTCACGCGCGCACCTGAAGACCTGTCGGGCCGCTTGCAGGATGCAGCGCGCGACGGAGGCCTCCTCATGATTAATCGGCCGCCATCAGGGCGAGTTCGGCCGCGCGCACGTCTGGATGGCCCGGCATTCACCGAGTTTCGATGGGGATGTTCACACTCGCCCGATCGATCGGAGCGGAAGGCCGATGTGGCCACGATATACGCTGTCTTCAAACATTCCGGTGGTTTGATCGTCCTCTCCCGGAGAGCGGCGGCGGACAGAAGCTGCGCCTCTAAGGGTCAAGAAAGAGAGTGCATTCAGCGTTTACACGAAATTAAATTAATTCCTCCAATTTGCATAAATCAACATTGAATCGATCGCTCCTGGGTACGTCTTGCAGGTATTCAGCCAGATAGCAGAAAGTTGATTCGTCGATGGCTTCATCATCCCGCGTCCCGACGACGCGGCGCTCTCGCCCGATGCTGTTCAGCGTTGTCGCCGCTTCGCTTGCGACAACGTCGTGGACGCCGCCCGCGCAGGCGCAAACGGCGCCCGCACCGGATCTGGTAAACGTCTGCACGGGTATCCGGCTGCCGCGTTCCGCCGTTACCAATATCATGGAGCCTGTGATCAACGGGGTCGTGGGTCCGGTGCAGGGCACGGTCAATTCGCTGCTCGGCATAGTCGATCTGTTGACTCTCAAGGTCCTCCCTTCATCGCTAAACATCGACACGGCCAAGCTGCTCTCGGATGCTGCGAACGGTGACCCCGTCTCGTTGCAGGCGGTGACGGTCGATGGGAAGCTGTTGGGATCATCCGACTTGTGCAACCTTCAATCGGACAGCTACTCGCTCGCAAAAGCCGAGGGCATTTCGATCGGCGGCAACAGCATAACCGGTTTAGGAAGCAATACGCGCGCGGTGAGCGGCGAGATCAACTCGATCGCCTTTGGTAACGGAGCAGTCACTGCCTCCAGCGCGCTGGGCGCGGTTGCACTGGGCACAGGCGCCCTAGTCGAGAATGGTGCGATCGGCGGCCTCGCACTCGGCCAGGGAGCCCGCGTGCTTGCGCAGGGTGGCGTTGCGCTCGGCGCGGGCGCTCTCGTCACGCGCGGACCGCTTGCCGGCTATTCGGCTTATGGCCTTTCCGGTACCTACACGTCGGCGGGATCGGTTTCGCTCGGCAGTGGCGGTGCCGAGCGGCAGATCATCAACCTTGCTCCCGGCTCTGACCCAACCGATGCCGTCAACGTCGCACAGCTCGACGCGGTGTCCTCACGCGTCGGTGCGCTCGGTTCGCTTGCGTTGCAATATGATGACCTGCGCTACGGCACCGTAACCCTGGGCGGCGCCAGCGCAACACGGATTGCCAACCTTGCTCCAGGCAGCGTGAGCGCGAACTCCTCGGAAGCTGTCAATGGCAGCCAGCTATACGAGACGAATAGCTTGGTGGCGGGCAATACCAGCGCGATCACTGGCCTGGGGGGGCAGATTGCGGATCACGACACCCGCTTGGCGGCCCAGGCTTCGGATCTTGCCGCCAATGGGCTCGCAATCCAGGCGAACGACACCGCCATCACCAATCTCGGCTCGGACATCGCCAACGGCACGGTCGGCCCGGTCCGCTACGCCGACGCGCTGACGCCCACGGTTCCCAATGGCGGAACGCCGAGCCAGTCCCTGACGCTGGTCGGCGCAGGCACAGGTTCGGTCGGCCTGCATAACCTGGCGAACGGAAGGATTGCCTCGGGTTCAACCGATGCGATCAATGGCGATCAGCTGTTCCAGACCAACGACGCAATTGCCGGCAACACAGCCTCCATCGGCACGCTGCGCACCGATCTGGATGGGCAAGGCACGATCCTGGACGGCGCCGTCGCCACCCTGACGGACCAAGGCACCAAGCTCACCCAATATGGGTCGGCGATCGACCGCATCGATGTGCGGCTGAGCGGATATGACAATACGCTCGACACGCAGGACAATCTCCTGCGCGACCATACAGGCCAGCTGAGCGCGATCGCCACCGACATTGCGGCCGCCAATGCCGGCATCCTGGCGGCGGATCAGGCTATCGGCAATCTCGGCTCGGACATCGCCAACGGCACGGTCGGCCCGGTCCGCTACGCCGACGCGCTGACGCCCACGGTTCCCAATGGCGGAACGCCGAGCCAGTCCCTGACGCTGGTCGGCGCAGGCACAGGTTCGGTCGGCCTGCATAACCTGGCGAACGGAAGGATTGCCTCGGGTTCAACCGATGCGATCAATGGCGATCAGCTGTTCCAGACCAACGACGCAATTGCCGGCAACACAGCCTCCATCGGCACGCTGCGCACCGATCTGGATGGGCAAGGCACGATCCTGGACGGCGCCGTCGCCACCCTGACGGACCAGGGCACCAAGCTCACCCAATATGGGTCGGCGATCGACCGCATCGATGTGCGGCTGACCGGATATGACAATACGCTCGACACGCAGGACAATCTCCTGCGCGACCATACAGGCCAGCTGAGCGCGATCGCCACCGACATTGCAAGCGCCAATGCCGGCATCCTGGCGGCGGATCAGGCCATCGGCAATTTGAGGCTCGATGTCGACCTCGGGTTGGTGGGTCCGGTCCGCTATGCCGATTCCTTCAATCCGCTGGCTCCAAATGCCGGGATCGTCACCGACAATCTCCTACTGGCCGGGGCAAGCGGTGGACCGGTTTTCCTGCGCAACTTGGCGCCGGGCCTGATCGGCAGCGGTTCGCTTGAGGCGGTGAATGGCGGCCAGCTGTTCGGTTTCGGCAGCCAGACGGCCGCAATCCTCGGCCTGGGTGCTTACGATCCCGCGTTTGGTTTCTCCGGGAGCTTTGTTTTCCGCGGCGCGCCTTATTCCAACGTGCAGGACGTGATCGGTGCGATCGAGGGCAACCTTGTAAACATGGGGAGTTGGACGGGGGGCGCTGTAACCGCACTCAAATACTTCAACACGAACTCGGTATTGTCGGATAGCAGCGCTACGGGCCAGGACTCGGTCGCGACGGGGCCGAGCGCACTCGCCTCGGGCGACGCCGCGGTCGCGAGCGGACGCAACGCCAAGGCGGAGAGCTACGGCTCGGTCGCGATCGGCAACGAGGCTGTCGCATCGGGCGGCATGTCGGTTTCCATCGGAACCGCCAACGTCGCTTCGGGCGACGGTGCTGTTGCCATCGGTGACCCGAACTATGCGACCGGCCTGGGCGCCATCGCCCTCGGCCGCGACAATATCGCAACCGGCGATGGCGCGGTGGCGTTAGGCGACACCAACCAAATCGAGGGCAATGGCGCGCTCGCGCTCGGATTGCGTAACGTCGGGAATGGCGCGGGCGCTACCCTGCTCGGCAGCCTCAACGTCGGAACCGGACAGGGTGCGGTCGCCATCGGTGTCTCGAACCAGGTGAGTGGTATCGGCTCGATCGCCGTTGGCGACAGGAATGTGGTGACCGGCGCAGGCTCGATCGCGATCGGCAACAATACCAGTTCAAGTCAAAGCGATGCGCTTGCGATCGGCTCCTATGCGAGCGTGGGCGCAGTGCACGCCGCCGCGATCGGCAACCGCGCCGTAGCCAGTCAGGAAAAGGCGATCGCAGTCGGCAATGATGCGATGGCCACCGCGGTTCGCAGCTCCGCCTTCGGCACCGCGGCGATAGCGTCGGGACTGGACGGAACCGCGATCGGGGCGAGTTCGGCGGCAACCGCTCCATATTCCACTGCCGTGGGGCGCGACGCGAGCGCGGCCGGCTTCGGCGGAGCTTCGTTCGGGCTTTTGTCCGCGAGCAACGGCTATGCCACCACCGCCCTTGGTTCGGGTGCGATTGCCGACCATGATGGCAGTGTTGCGCTGGGCACCGCGACGCGCACGGTACGGGGGGAGGTCGGTTCCTACGCGGCCTTCGGCCTGAACAGCGTGCAGAGTTCGAGCGGCGAAATCGCGATCGCCCGGAATATCAGTTACTTCGATCCGATCGCGAAACGCTACACCTCGACAGGTGACCGCCAGATCACGGGCGTAGCCGCCGGCAGCGCCGACACAGATGCGGTGAACGTCGCACAGCTGAAGGGTATTGCCGGCACCCTCGGTACCGCCTTGGCCGGGGGCTTTGGTGGAGGTGCGAGTTACGATACCCAGTCCGGCACGATCTCCGGCCCGACCTATTCGGTGAACGGCACCTCCTATGCAAACGTCTCCGATGCATTCGGTGCACTGGCGAGCCAGATCGGCGCCGGTCAGGCGGGTGCCGGTCAGCCCGCCGCCGGTCAGACGGGCAGCAACCAGCCTGATCCGCAATTGCTTGCGCAGGTTCAGGCGCTCAGCGCCCAGCTCGCAGCCCTTCAGGCGCAGATCGCAGGTCTTCAGGCGGCCGCGGCCGGCCTCGATGCAGGAGCGCCCGGCGGCACAACGCAGACCGCCCGCCTGAGCAATGTGGCGGACGGACGTGTCGCGGCAGGATCGACGGACGCGATCAACGGTTCGCAGCTCGCCGCAGTCCAGCGCGAAGTGGCATCGGCAGTCCAGTATGAAACCGCCGCCAATGGAGCGCCCACAAACCGCGTCGTTCTGGCAAGCAGCGCGGATGGGAGCGGCACAGCGGTCACCAATGTCGCTCCCGGCGCGCTGAGTGCAGGCTCGCACGATGCGGTGAACGGAAGCCAGCTGTACGAAACCAACCAGGCCGTCGCTGCCGTCCGGTCCACTGCCGACGAAGCTCTGGCGCTCGGACAGAATTCCATACGCTACGACGACGCGTCACGCGAAGTGGTGACGCTGGCCCAGGGTAGTGCGCCGGTGAGGCTCCGCAACCTGGCCCCGGGTGTCGAAAGCACCGACGCAGCTTCTGTCGGCCAGCTCAATGCGGGTCTCGGGCGGGTTCTGTCGGAAGCGGGCGCCTACACCGACTTGCAGGTTGCGGCACTTGGCTTTGACCTCAAGCAGGCGTCGCGCAGGGCAGCTTCCGGCACGTCCGGTGCACTGGCGGTCGCAGGCATGCCGCAGCCATATGAGCCTGGTCGGTCCATGGTGGCGCTGGGTGTCGGCACCTACAATGGCGAGCAGGCGATCTCGATCGGCTTTTCGGGAACAGGAAGCGACGGGGACCTGGTCGCCAAAGCGGGGATTGCCTACGATTCGATGGGCAAGGTTTCCGCAAGCGCGGGGATGGGCCTGCAGTTCTGACGAGCGCGCGGCTTAAAGCATGGCAAAGCCAGTCTTGCCTGGAGCCCGTGAGAAGCGGCGCATCTCCGACTCCTCGATGAACTGCCGGCACGTCGGAGGGCAAAAGTTCTTGATGGAGGCTCTGGCTTCCCGAACGGCCAACCATGGGGTAGCTTCACCCGGCTAGGCACAGGCACTCAGCGGATTGGCGCGCCGAGGCACCAGTCCGGGGCTGGAGCATGGATCCTCGCTTAGAGCATACCGGGCACTCCGTACCGCGACAGGATCGGCACCTATCCTCTGCTTTGCTGCCAGAACTGGGCTGCGCTCGCCGAGAACCGCCGCGGCGACAGCCGGGCTAATCACGATCACCGCGGTAACAGACCCGTTCGAGAAATTAGTCGTGCTCACTGCGCCTTCGCCGCCATTGTCCGGGCGGCCGCCGCTACCGCGAACCACCGTGCTCGTTCCTCTTCAGCATCGGCGAGCGCCCGGTGCGCCGGCTGCTGGTGAGGCGCACGCACCTCGCTCAGCGCGAGAACCTCGGCGATCGCGTCTTCGAGACGGCTGGCCGAGACGACCGGTGCCAGGATCGCCGTGGCGCTTTCGCGAAGCGCATCGTCACTGTCGCGCAACCGAAGGCTGTGCCGGGGCAGGCCCGCCGCTCGAAGCAAGGCACTCATCCATTTCCCGTCCCACGAAGGTGCGCTGGCCAGTAGGTCGTGCCCGCTCAGTTGCGCAAGCATCCGCTGGGCGACGACATCGTGAGGCGAGCCCTTGGCTAACAGATGGGATCGGCTGATGCGGTGGATTGCCTCGGCCTGTTCGTCCCAGTCCGTCCAATCTCGAGCGGGGTGAATGAGGTGGGATTCCGATCGGCCATCCTCGAAGACCCAACCTACTTCAATCGGATAGCTGCGCTTGCCCAAGGACGAGGCTTCAAAGTCAAGGAACACCAGCATGGGTGAACAACGAAAAGCACGGCGATTGGCTGCCAGAAAAGAGGCCATCCCTCGGGATGCCTTTTCAGCTCCGATCCCGCTCAAGCGCGTTTACCCGGCCCGTCCCCGCAGTTGGTAGGCTATCAATCCGAATCCGCCCTTTCAGCGGATGGCCGAACGGGCGCTTATTGGGCGCGTTTCCGTGGGCAACTCGGATCATTGCTTTCCCGCCAGTTTCAGGGCTGATTGCTCTTTTGGCTCTCTCCTCCGATTTTCAGCGCCCGATGGTAGGCAAAGAGCGCGTCGGAGCCGCTGGCCCTGGCGGTTCTCAGAGGCACTCGGCGCGAAGTTCTGCATGGAGGTGCCGGACCTGCCCCGTGCCATACGCCTGGACTACCCCTATCAGCGAAGCTCGGAGGAAGGACCCGCCTGCGATCGCCTGCCTATTTTCCGAACCGGACGAGAAGTGCTGGTAATAGAGAACGCGCGAGCGGTGTTCCGACTGCGGCCCGCGGCAATACCGGCCTCGGCTCGCGAGACAAAAGACATTTAGATGCCGAATGATCTTGCCTCGGCCGCGCCAAACGGAGATATTTCGCGAAGAAACGCCGTCAACGAGCGGCACGGAGGGGGTAGCCGATGGTCATGATCACGTCGCAGAACCACGTCGCGCGCAATCTATTCGGGTGCGCGCTGGCGGCGCTCGGTACGGGGCTGGCGGCTCCGGTGCTGGCGCAGGACGCACCGAGCGAGCCCGCCACTGGCGAGGCCGCCCCCGCAGTCCCGGCAGCCGGGGAGGCAATTGGCGACCAGATCATCGTCACCGCGCAGTTCCGCGAGCAGAACCTGCAGGATACGCCGCTGGCAATCACCGCAGTCAATGCCGAGATGCTGCAGGCGCGCAGCCAGACCGATATAAGCCAAGTCGCCAACCAGGCCCCCTCGGTGACGCTCAAGCCGCAGGGCGCCGCCTTTGGCCCGTCAATGGCCGCCAACATCCGCGGCGTAGGGCAAAGCGATTTCAACCCCGCGGTCGAACCGGGCGTCGGCCTCTATGTCGACGATGTCTACTACGCGACGCTGACCGGCTCGATCTTCGACCTGCTTGACCTTGAGCGGGTCGAGATCCTGCGCGGTCCGCAAGGCACACTCGCCGGGCGCAATTCGATCGGCGGCGCCATCAGGCTCTATTCTCAGCGGCCTGAGGGGAGCGGCACCGGCTCGATCTCGGCCGCCTATGGCAGCCGCGACCGGATCGACCTGCGTGGCAGCTTTGACTTCAATATCGCCGAAAACCTCGATGCTCGCATCGCCGCAGTGGCCAAGAAGCAGGAAGGCTATGTCGACCGGCTCGATTTCGGGTGCGTCTATCCCGTCGGAGGCGGCGCCCGTCTGCCGGCCGACGCACCGCTCAATCCCGGCGCGGAGATCAACCCGGTTGGGGGCATCCCCGCAACGCTGCCAGCGGCCAGCGATTGCGTGGTCGCCAAAGAAGGGGAGGTTGATTATCTGGGCCTGCGCGGACAGCTGCGCTACCGGCCGACCGACGCCATCGATATCAACATCATCGGCGATTACACGATCGACGACCGCTACCAGGTCGGCTCGGTGCTGCTGCTCACCCGCTATCCGAATGGCGTTGTCGGCAGCCCGAACTTCCCGCTGCCGGCGAACCCGCCCTTCAACAACGCGACTCCGCCGGACCGCGACATCAATCCTTACGGTGCGGGGATCGCCTATGACACGCGCTTCGTGTGCGGGCCCTATTGCAACTTCGCCAGCTATACCAACGACGCGGACACCACCTGGCCAGTCCGAGACCAGACCGACGGGCGCATCAAGTTCGAAGGCTGGGGCGTCTCGGGGCAGGTCGATTGGGAGCTCTCAGACCTGCTGCAACTCGTCTCGATCACGGCCTATCGCGAATACACATCCTACTTCTCGAACGACAACGACACCTCACCGCTGGCGCACAGCCTGGGCTACGGACCGCTCACCTTCGAGTTCTTCAGCCAGGAGCTGCGCCTGAACGGCGCGCTCGGGGCGAACGAGGAGATCGAATACACAATCGGCGGCTATTACAGCGACCAGACGTCGGTCTACACCTCGGTTCAGGGCCTGCGCAGCTCGGGCCTGCGCTTCCTCCAGAATGACCCGGTTGCCGCAGACAGCAAGGCCGTGTTCGCGCAGATCGGGTGGACGCCGATAGACCCGCTGACCATCAACGCCGGCATTCGCTACACGGAGGAGGCCAAGACCTATACCTATTCGCGCCGCAGCCCCGAGGGCGGCCCCGCATCAGCCGCCCTCGCCCCGCTTGATGGCCTGGTCGGCGAGGCGGCTGCCGACCGCATCGATTATCGGCTGGCGGCCCAGTATCGCTGGTCGGACCAGTTCATGACCTACGCCCAGTTCTCCACCGGCTTCAAGGGAGGCGGCGTCAACCCGCGCCCGTTCTTCCCGCAGCAAGTGCTCTCATTCGGGCCCGAGGTGCTGGAATCCTGGGAGGCCGGCTTCAAAAGCGACCTGTTCGGCCGTCTCCTGCGCCTGAACGTCGCGGCTTTCATAAGCGACTACAAGGGCATTCAGCTGGAACTGAACAATTGCACCGCGCAGGCCGGCCCTGGCTTCGGGGCGCCGTGCCGGCTGCCGACCAATGCCGGCGATGCGAAGGTGAAGGGCATCGAGATCGAGACCACGATGCGCCCGGCGGAGGGCTTCCTGATCGACGCCTCCGCATCGCTCCTCGACTTCGATTACCAGAGCTTCGCCAGCTTCACCACGCCGACGGGGACCGTCAGCGTTGGCGGGCCGACGAACGTCAACGGACCGCAATTCGGCGATTACCCGCCCTTCACCCCCCGGTGGAAATGGAGCGTCGGCGCCCAGTACGAAGTGCCGCTGGGCGCCGCCGGCTCGCTGACGCCGCGCATCGACGTGGCGTATCAAGGTGATCTCTTTACCAACCCGATCAATCGCGAAAGCAATCTCATCGAAGCCTATACGTTGGCCAATGGGCGGCTCACCTGGCGCAATGAGGGCGAGGATCTGGAAGTATCGGCGGAAGTCACCAACCTTTTCGACGAATATTACTATTTGTCGATCAATGACCAGACGACCGCGAGCCTCGGCTATAGCAATGCGCAACCCGGCCGTCCGCGCGAATGGGCAATGAGCGTGCGCAAGCGGTTCTGACCCGGTGGAGCGTGCCGGCGCGAGGCGCCGGTGCGATGTCCAGGCGAGCGCAATGTGTCCTCGCCGCTGTTCAGTTCGCGCAGACAGTGCGGCGCGCTTGTGGACGAGGCACGGCCTGCCCTGCAGGAACGATTATCAATCCTTCTCGCGTGCCTGGCTGAAGGCTCGCGTAAACTCCGACTCACTCAAAGCGCCGCGTACCAGGATTGGGCCAATCAGGTATCCGGGCGTTCCCCCCATCCCCAGCGCGAAAGCCTGGGTCCTGTTTCGTGTGAGCATTGCCGAGATGGCCGAACGATTGCGGGCAAGGTCGTCCTGCACGCGATTCCAGTCGCCTCCGGAACCCTCGACGGCAGCGCGAAGGGCATCGTTGTCGTGAGCATCCCCGGTCATCAGCCGATCGTGGACCATAGGGTAGATGTTCTGGAGGTCGGATGCGATCGCGACCTGCGCCGCCCGTTCCGAAACCTCGCCGAAGATCGGCCAATCTTTGTAAACGATGCGCACCCGACCATCCCGCGCAACAGCGCGCTTCATCGCCGGATGGGCCTGACGACAGGCAGGGCAGCGATAATCGGTAAAGACGATCATGGTCAGGTCTGCGCTGGGGTTCTCTTGGGTAGGCGAGGATCGATCCTCCCGCACGGCAGTTGCTGACGGAACGCTGCTGACATCCACGCCAAGCGGGCTGTGCGTCCGGAGCAGTGCCATGATCAGCGTGGCTCCTGCGGCCAGCGCGGCCAGCTGAAGAGTGTCGCGTCTCGTCAGTCCCATACGATGTCCCTGGCGGCCCGATCCTGCAGTACCTGCTCATGCGATGATGCCGAAAGGCTTAGAGGGACATGCCTGAACGGGCGGCGCCCGTCTGAACTCGGACCTCATGTTCGGAACGCTGAATGATGTTTCGATCTTGCTAGAAGCAATCGCCCATAATGTGGTTCTTAAGCGAAGTCTTTTCACGGATCTTGCGAGCCTCGCCACTCTTCTCCCGCGCATAGCCGAGCAACACTTTGGGGTAGGTACCAAGACCAGCAGATGCTTCTTGCCATTCCAGACGTCGGCAGACCGCCTCGGAGAGGCCGGTGGCGGAGCGGGTGGGATTCGAACCCACGATACGCTTTTGACGTATACACACTTTCCAGGCGTGCGCCTTCGACCACTCGGCCACCGCTCCGCATGCCTGTCGGAAGGTGAGCCCGGTAGCCGCCTTGCGCCAAGCTGGCAAGATGGCTCGCTGGCCCTCCCGGTCCGCCTCGCTAGCGAACTGCCGGAGGCGAGCCGCCCGCGCATCGAATATCTCGCCAGCCAGAGCGAAAGCATCGAACGCTATCTCGCCGCGCCTGCTAACCCGAAAGACGAATTCTACCAGATACCGGCCCGCGGAGTGGACCTGTGCAACGTGCAAGTGCCGGTCCGCCGCGTAGGGTGTGCATACGAGCAGCAAGCCAGCCACTGGCCAAGCAGGGCGAAACCGCCTACAATTCGCACAAAACCAAGGGAGAGCCACCGCGATGAATCGCAATCGTCCAATTTCACGCATCCGCAATGCCGCTTCGGCGCTGGCGCTCGGGATCGCCGCCCTGGCCTTCCCGGTCGCCGCCAGCGCGCAGGAACGACCCGCTGACTTGACCCAGCTGCCACCCGTTGCCGCCGATTTCACGCCCGAGAAACTGCCATGGGGTGACTTCGACTTCACCGGGATCTGGCCGATCGAGAACCTCAATGCTGGGCACATCCTGTTCCAGCGGCCCACGCAATACGGGGATCGCTTCTGGGTTACCGACGAGGAGTTCGAGCGCCGGCTCGAGGCTGCGCGCTCGAATGACGGCAATTTCGCCAATGCCTCAGAGGAGGGCGTGGGCGCGCCGGGTACGCAGGGGCTGGAGGCGTGGTTCAAGGCCTCCGATATCGGCAAGCGCACCTCGATGCTGGTCAGCCCGGCCGACGGACAGCTTCCGCCTCTGACGGCTGAGGGCCAGCAACTTTACAAAGAGGGGCGATCGGGCTGGGTTCCGGGCCAGCATTACGATTGGGTCAGTGATTTCGACAGCTGGGATCGCTGCGTCAGCCGCGGCTTCCCGGCCTCGATGTACCCGTTCCGCTACAATAACGGCATCCGCGTATTCCAGTCGCCGGGCTATTTCACCATCGTGCTCGAGATGCTCGGCACCCGGGTGGTGCCGATCTACGAAAGCAAGGCGGCGGCCGAAGCAGCCGGCTGGCCGGAGCCGGTTGAGGCTTGGATGGGCAGTTCGCGCGGCTGGTGGGAAGGCAAGACCTTCGTCATCGAAACTACCAACATCGTCTCGGGCGACAGCGCGACGCAGGATGTGATGCACCGCTCCGCCAGCCCGCTCAACATGGCGACGCAGCACGTTCCGCCGTTCAACACCATTCCCATGAGCACCGAAGCGCACACGCTCGAGCGGCTGACGATGACGGGTTCGGACACGATCGTGCATGAGCTGACCTACACCGACCCGCAGGTCTACACCCAGCCGTGGACCACGCGGGTCGAGTGGACGCGCGACGAGGGGTATCAGTTCTTCGAATATGCCTGTCACGAAGGCAATTACATGCCGCGCGACTACATTTCAGCGAGCCGGGCACAGCGGGTCGATATCGCCGCGGGGCGCACGGAAGCCGTCACGGCCGAGACTGACGATCGGGCGCGCTTCTCCCAGCAGTTCGACTGGGATCCGGGCGTCGGCCCGCGTCCCGCACCTCCCGGCGCTGGAGGCTGAGGCGGGTTCGGGGGTGGCGGACCACCCCCGGCCACCTGCAGCTCGCGGCGATGTGGCGCGCTCCACCTCTCGCGCCAGTCTTGCTTGCGGGCTGTGCCGGTGGCGAGTCTGAGGAATTGCCACGGGCCAAGGTGCGCTTGAAGGCCGCGGTGCCCGCTGACCCGACGACCCAAGCCGCAGGCACGTAGCCGAAGCGGGTCATAGCACGAGCAGCGCGAGCATGCTTCGGCGCTCGGGAACTCAGGACCGCCGTCCCGTGGTCCGCCGTGCAGCGGCAATGAAGGCGCTTTCGAGAAGCTCGCGACCTGACAGCATGAGAGAGGTGGAAGCCAGGCCGCGGGCCTGGAGTTCATCACCTCTCTCCTTCAACGCGCGACTGGCGATTCAAGCCGCGGCTAACATCAGCGCAGGCACAGCACCCACGAATGACCTCAAGGCGCTCAGCTGGCCAGGCGGAGCGCTCGCGTCTTCTGGCTGGCAATCCCGGGTCCTACAGCGAACCGCCGCCCGGCGAGCGCGGGCACCCGATCCGGATCGACCGCCTTGGCGAAGAGATATCCCTGCCCCAACTCGCAATCGAGCGCAGCAAGCCGGGCGACTTGTGCCGGCGTCTCGATGCCCTCGGCGACGACCTTGATCGCGAGGCTACGACCCAAATTGATCACCGCGCGCACGATCGCCTCGTCGCCAGCATCCCCTTCCATGTCCCGCACGAAGCTGCGGTCGATCTTGATCGTATCGACGGGAAATTGCTTGAGGTGGCGCAGCGAGGCAAAGCCAGTCCCGAAATCGTCGAGCGCGATGCGCACACCTTCGCGGTTCAGCAGTTCGAGCGCACGATGCACGCTTTCGGCGCCGCGGCCCAGGAACACGGTCTCGGTGACCTCGAGCTCGAAGTAATGCGTGGCAATGCCCGCCTGATGTAGGCGCTCGAGGATTCGTTCGCCGAAATTGTCCCGGCGGAATTCGGCCGCCGAGGCATTCACCGCGACATGGCTGAAGGACACGCCCTGTGCGAGCCAGTTGCGCATGTCGGCGATAACCTTGCCGATCATCCGGTCGCTGATCGTGTTGGCGACATCGAGGTCATCGAAGGCGGCGGCCAGCGAGGCGGGGTGGCGGATCTTGCCGTGCCGCGTGCGCCAGCGCAGCAGCGCTTCGAAGCCGATCACCCGCCCCGTGCGCAGGTCCACCTTTGGTTGATAGTGCGGGAACAGGCGGTCCTCGCGCAGCGCGCCGCGCGCCTGCTGGACCATGGATTCGCGCCGCAGCGCGTCAGCCTTCATCGCCGTATCGAACAGCGTGGACGTGCCACGCCCGGCCGCCTTGGAGGCATAAAGCGCCAGGTCGGCATGCTTCATGAGCTCAGTCGCGCTCCTGCCATGCAAGGGATAGAGCGCCGCACCGATGCTGGCTCGACAATCGAGCAGGTGCCCGTCATTCACGAAGGGCTCGCGCATCCGGTCCAGGACCGCGTTCGCCAGCGCCGTCACATCCTGCCGGCTGCCCTCGGTTCCATCCAGGATGATTGCAAACTCGTCCCCGCCCAGCCGCGCGAGCGTGTCGCTGCCGCGGGTGACGGATTCGAGCCGCCTTGCGAACATTTGCAGCAGCCTGTCGCCCGCGTCGTGGCCCAACGTGTCGTTGATCTGCTTGAAGCGATCGATGTCGAGCATCAGCAGGCCGAACGCGCCTTTGTTTCCGGCGGAGCGGATCGCGTGATCGAGCTTGGTGTGGAAGTATGCGCGGTTGGCGAGGCCGGTGAGAGGATCGTGCGAGGCGGACCAGAGGATCTTCTCCTCCGCCATCTTCTCGTCGGTAACGTCACGCATGGTCATGATGACGCGGCCCGCCGGGCTCCCGGCCTTGGCGGTCTTCCATCCATTGATGACGACCCAGCGCAGCGCCCGGTCGCTGGCACGCCGGATGCGGATGGCGGTTTCGAACCGAGCAAGCGTCGCACCGTCGCGGATCTGCAGCAGAACGGCCATGAGCCCATCCCGATCCTCGACATGCACGATCGCCAGCAGCGTGTTCAGCAGCGGCCTTTCTTGCGGACTAAAGCCGAATATTTGACGCAGCCGGCCGGACCATTTGCGTTCGTTCAGCGCCACGTCGTAGTCCCAGACGCCGAAGCCCGCCGCCTCGGCGGCCAGGCGGAAGCGCTCCTCGCTCTCGCGCAGCGCCTCTTCGGCCTGCTCATTGCGGCTGATCTGCTGGGTGATCTCCTCGAAGGTGGATGTCCAATACTTGCCCTCGGCAAGCTGGCAGTGAACGGCGAAGGTGCGCCCGTCGCGCACCAGATTGCCGCTGGCGCCGCCATTGGCGAGAAATTGCTCGTCGAGCTCACGCTGCACTTCCTCGACCGACTTGCCCGGATGGCGTCCGGCGGCGAGCATCGCCACGATGATTTCACGGGTTGACATGCCCAGGCGGATCGAGCCGGGCCTGACGCCTATCGTCTCCTCGTAGGCCCGGTTGAAAACACCGATTTGGCCGTCCTCGTCATATAGGCACAAGCCCTGGGGCAGATGCTCTATGGCCAGGGTCAAGTGCTCCACGCGTCGGCGCAGCTGTGCGTTCTCGGCTTGCAGCCGCGCAGCGTCGCATCGCGCGTCCATTCCTGTCCCCAAAGCCGCCATCGGGGCAGAAAACCAGATATTGGTAATCAGAAGATGAAGCGAGAACGGCAAATCGGTGCGGGCCGAGCTGATGCGCTTGCTCGCAAGGGCGGGATGCGGCGGATTTGGCCGACCGCGCAACATCGCCAAGCGGTTGGTGCCAGCGCCTGTGCCGGTACTTGCCGCACATGGCGAGGCCGGTGCCGGTGAGGCGATTCTAGCGCCGGTCGGCCTGCGCCACCGCGTCGCTCGCGCGCAAGGCGCTGACGATCCGGGTCAGGTGCGCCAGATCCTGTACCCCGAGCTGCACCTCGTAGGTATGGAACGGATCGTCGCGCTCGATCTGCTCCAGGGTCAGCACGTTGGCATGGGCGCGGGCGATGATGGTGGCCATCTCGGCCAGCGTGCCGGGGCGATGATAGAGCACCACCTGCAACCGCCCGACCACGCCCTGCGAGTGCTCGCCCCAGGACAGGTCGACCCAGTCCGTGTCGATTCCGCTGGCAAGTTCGAGGCAGTCGATCGCGTGGACCTCGACGCCCTCCCCCTTGCGCTTGAGGCCTACGATGCGGTCGCCCGGCACCGGGTGGCAGCATTTGGCGAGCGTGAAGCCCATGCCGGGCGTGAGGCCCTTGATGGAGATCGCCCGACCTTGGCGCGGCTCCTCGGGCATGTCGGCGGTGCTGCCCGGCACCAGCGCCTCCATCACCGCCTTGTCGTCCACCTTGGCCGAGCCGATGGCCTCCATCAGCTCCTCTTCGTCTCCCAGGCCAAGGCGCTGGACGGCCGAGTTGATCGCCTTCTTGCCGACCTTTGCCGGCAGCCGCTCGGCAAGCTCGTCGAACAGCTTGCGGCCGATCGCGACGATCTCCTGGCGCTCGCGTGCGCGCACCGCCCGGCGAATGGCCGCTCGCGCCTTGCCGGTGACGACGAAGCCCAGCCAGGAGAGCTGCGACTCGGCCGTGGCGCCCTTGATGATCTCCACCACGTCGCCATTGTTGAGGCGCGTGCGCAGCGGCATGTGCCGTCCGTTGATCTTGGCGCCCACCGTATGCGCTCCGAGATCGGTGTGCACGGCGAAGGCGAAGTCCACCGCCGTCGCCCCCTTGGGCAGCTGGAACAGCGCACCCTTCGGCGTGAAGGCGAAGATGCGATCCTGGTAGATCGCCAGCTTGGTATGCTCGAGCAACTCCTCGGGATCGTGGCTGGCATCGATGATCTCGATGAGGTCCCGCAGCCAGCCCACCGCGCCATCGGCCTGTCCGCCCTGCTTATAGGCCCAGTGCGCGGCGAGGCCGAAGCCGTTGGTCCGGTGCATCTCGCGCGTGCGGATCTGCACCTCCACGCGCATCGAGTTGGCGTAGATGAGCGTCGTGTGGAGCGAGCGGTAGCCGTTGGTCTTGGGGGTCGAGATATAGTCCTTGAAGCGGCCCGGCACGAACTGCCATGCCTGGTGCAGGACGCCGAGCGCGCGGTAGCAATCCTCGTCCCGCTCGGTCAGCACGCGAAACGCCATGATGTCGGAAATCTGTTCGAAGCTGACATGGCGCTCGGCCATCTTGCGCCAGATCGAATACGGATGCTTCTCCCGCCCCCAAACCTCCACCGGCACGCCCGCCTCTGCCAGCGCCTGCTTGATCTTGAGCGCAATGGCATCGACCTGCGAGCCTTCCTGGCTGCGGATCTGGTCGAGGCGGCCGACGATGGTGGCGTAGGCCTCGGGCTCCAGCTGCTCGAAGGCGAGGAGCTGCATCTCGCGCATATATTCGTACATCCCCACACGCTCGGCGAGCGGGGCGTAGATATCCATCGTCTCGCGGGCGATGCGGCGGCGCTTATCCGGGTTCTTGATGAAGTGCAGCGTGCGCATGTTGTGCAGCCGGTCCGCCAGCTTCACCAGCAGCACGCGCAGGTCCTCGCTCATCGCCAGCAGGAACTTGCGCAGGTTCTCGGCCGCGCGCTCGTTCTCGGGCATCTGCTCGATCTTGGAGAGCTTGGTCACCCCGTCCACCAGCCGGGCGACCTCGGGGCCGAACAGGACGCGGATGTCCTCGATCGTCGCCAGCGTGTCCTCCACCGTGTCGTGGAGCAGCGCGGTGATGATCGTCTCCTGGTCGAGCTTGAGGTCGGTCATCAGCCCGGCCACCTCGACGGGGTGGCTGAAATACGGATCGCCGCTCGCGCGCTTTTGCGAGCCATGCTTCTGCACGGTGTAGACATAAGCGCGGTTCAGCAGCGCCTCGTCGGCATCGGGCGCGTATTCCTTGACGCGTTCTACAAGTTCGTACTGGCGCAGCATGATCAGGTACGATGTGCGGGCAAGCGCGCAAATCGGCAAGAGGCAAGGCGAATTGGCGGTCCGGCGCGAGCGGGCATTGGCCTTTCACTGCCACGCCGCTAATTGGCGCCGGAACGCCTTTCAAAGGGAACAGACCGATGACCGAGACCCGAACCGAAACCGATTCCATCGGAGCGATCGAAGTGCCGGCGAGCGCCTATTGGGGCGCGCAGACGCAGCGCAGCCTGCAGAACTTCCCCTTCCCCGCGCATGAGCGCATGCCACTGGGCATCGTGCGCGCGCAGGCCACGGTGAAGCAGGCCGCGGCGCGGGTGAATCGCAAGCACGGCATGGATGCCGGCATCGCCGATGGAATCGAGACCGCCGCCACCGCGATCCGCGATGGAAAGCATGACGGCGAGTTCCCGCTGACCATCTTCCAGACCGGCAGCGGCACGCAGACCAACATGAACGTGAACGAGGTGATCGCCGGCATCGCCAACGAGGCGCTCAGCGGCACGCGCGGCGGCAAGACGCCGGTCCACCCGAACGACCACGTCAACATGTCGCAAAGCTCGAATGACAGCTTCCCCACCGCGCTCCATGTGGCCACCGCGATCGCCACGCGCGACCAGCTGCTGCCTGCGCTGGACGCGCTGGCGGGTGCGCTCCAGGCCAAGGTCGAGGCGTGGGCGGGCATCGTGAAGATCGGCCGCACGCACACGCAGGACGCCACGCCGCTGACGCTGGGCCAGGAATTTTCAGGCTATGTCGCCCAGCTGGCAAGCTGCAAGGCGCGGATCGAAGGGGCGCTCAAGGGCAATATCGCCAAGCTGGCGATCGGCGGCACAGCGGTCGGCACCGGCCTCAACGCGCCCGAAGGCTGGGCCGAGGACATGGCGGCCGCCATCAGCGACATCACCGGCTTTGCGTTCGAGAGCGCCCCCAACAAGTTCGAGCAGCTCGCCGCCAAGGATGGCCTGGTATTCTTCTCGGGCGCGCTCAACACGCTAGCCGTGGCGCTCAACAAGATCGCCAACGACATCCGCTTCCTCGGATCAGGCCCGCGTTCGGGGCTCGGCGAATTGTCGCTGCCGGCCAACGAGCCGGGCAGCTCGATCATGCCGGGCAAGGTCAACCCCACCCAGTGCGAGATGCTGACCATGGTGGCCGCTCAGGTGATCGGCAACAACCAGGCGGTGACCGTGGGCGGCATGCAGGGCCATTTCGAGCTCAACGTGTTCATGCCGCTGATCGGCTCGAACGTGCTCCGCTCGATCGAGCTGCTGGCGATCGGTATGACGGGTTTTGCCGAACGTTGCGTCGAGGGGATCGAGGCCAATGAGGACCAGATCAAGGCGCTGGTCGATCGCTCGCTGATGCTGGTGACCGCGCTCGCACCCGAGATCGGCTACGACAACGCCGCCAAGATCGCCAAGCACGCCCATGCCGAAGGGCAGACGCTCAAGGAGGCCGGCCTCGCCCTTGGCCTGGTGGACGAGGGAACCTTCGACCGGCTCGTGCGCCCCGAAACGATGGTCTAGGTAGGTCGCAACGTCAGCTTACGCCCAATCTAAGTCGTTAGCCCCGATCGGCTTGTTTCCTAAGGACCGGCCATTGGTTGATCGATGCGGAAAGCAGGCGGGTGAACGGGGAGCGGACGTGTAGGTGGCGGGCATGAGCGAGCAGCACTTCAATTTCGTCGATCCTGAGCAGGTCAAAGCGTACATCCAGAAGGGGCCGCCTGCCTTCATGCCTGGACATGCGGGCGTCCTTCAGATGATGGCTGTGCTGCTGTCTGAGCGGATGCCGCAAGATGGCGCCGTGCTCGTGGTCGGTGCGGGGGGCGGCCTTGAGACGCGCTATCTGGCCAGTGTTGAGCCGGGTTGGCGGTTCACTGGCGTCGACCCCGCCGGTGCCATGCTGGATCTCGCCCGCGCGGTCGCTGGCCCCGCTGCTGGCGACAGGCTGACGTTGATTGAGGGGACGGTGGCCGACGCTCCGGACGGGCCGTTCGAAGCGGCCACGTGCGTTCTCGTTCTGGGTCTCTTGTCTGACGACGGTAGCAAGCTGGACTTGTTGCAACGAACGCATGCGCGTCTCAGGGCTGGCGCGCCATTCGTACTCGTCGATCAGTGCTTCGACCGAGACGCGGCCGACTTCGATACGCGGCTCGAACGCTACGCCGCCTTCGCCCGCCGATCAGGCGTCAGCGATGACGTCGTCACGGAAGCAAAGGGAAAGCTGCGCCTGGCAGACAGCGTCGTTCCATCCTGGCGAAACGAGGAATTGCTTGACGAAGCAGGGTTCAGGGATGTCGAGAACTTCTATGTCGGCATGGCATGGCGGGGATGGATTGCATACGCTTGAGGAGCGACCGCTTTCCTGGATAACGTCCGCCAAACGGGACTGACAGCAGACCACCAATCTCCGACGTGTCCTCAACGCCGGACATTCAGTCCTCCAGGCCGAGCAGCGTATCGACCTGGCCGCGGGTGAAGGAATGGTAGCGCGGCCGCGCCTCGGCATAGATGCGGCGGGCGATGGGCATGCCCCACTCGCCCTGGTCCATCAGCGCCTGAAACAGCGGGCGGACGAACTTGTTGCGCCCCACGCTCATCAGGAATGCCTCGGCCTGCGGCACTGCGGGCTCGTAGCGATTCTCAAGCCCGGCCTGCAGCCACAGGAACTTGATCTCGCTATTGCCGGTGGCGGAGAGGCCGAGCGTCTCGTCCAACCGGGCCAGTTCTTCGGCCGAAAGCGCGTCCGGCAACTCCTGCAGGAAGCGCATGCGCTCGGCGGTGCTCCAGCCGTTCCAGGCTGGCCGGTCGAGCGTGCGGTCGGCGCCATAGGCCTGCGCGGCCTTGTCCACCGCCGCGAAGGCTGCCGAATCGGGCCGCGCCACATTGGCGGGAATGCCCGTGCCATACACCCATTGGTCGAGCATCAGCCGCTGCTCGAGGCCTTCCTCTCCGCGGATGAGGTTCTCGCGCAGGTCAGCCAGGAACATCGCCGAAGTGGCAGGCTCGAAGGCGTGCCGGTCGAACCAGCTCCGCAGCCAGGCATCGAAGCGCTCGCGCCCGGCGATGCTCTCCACTGTATGCAGGAACAGCGCGCCCTTGTCGTAGGTGATCGAGGAATCGTAATCGAGCGGATCGAGCTGGTCAGGCGTACGCAGCGCCGTCCCGGCAGCCTCGGCGCCAAGACTGGCCACCGCACCTTCGACCGCGGCATAGCTCAGCGCACGCTCCTGCGCCGCGCGGGTCCTGCCGAACACCACCTCGGAAATGCGATTCTCGATGTAGGAGGTGACGCCCTCGTTCAGCCAGCCATCGCGCCAGCTCGCATAAGTGACGAGATTGCCCGACCAGCTATGCGCCAGTTCATGTGCGACGAGGCCGGTGAGCGAACGGTCCCCTGCGATGAAGGTGGGGGTGAGAAAGGTCATCACCGGGTTTTCCATGCCCCCGTAGGGGAAGGAAGGCGGGAGCACGATCATGTCGTAACGCCCCCAGCGGTAGGGGCCGTAAAGCGCCTCGGCCGCATCGATCATCGCTTCGGTGTCGGTCAGCTCGGCCGCGGCGGCGGGCAGCGTCTCGGGTTCGGCCCACACGCCCGAGCGGGCGCCCAAGGCGCGAAAATCGATGTTCCCGGCGGCGATGGCGATCACGTAAGGCGCCACCGGCTTGTCCATGGCGAAGCGAAAGGCGCGGCGGCCATCGCCCAGATCCTCGGGCTCGCCCTCGATGATGCCCGACATCACCACGTCGAGCGGCGCGGGCGCGGTGACGCGCGCTTCCCAGGTCTGGCGGATGCCCGGACTGTCCTGCGTCGGGATCCAGCTGCGATTATTGATCGCCTGACCCTGGCTGAACATGAACGGATGCGCGCCGCCCGCGGTCTGCTCGGGCGCCAGCCATTGCAGCGCATCGGCCTCGGGCGCCGCCTTGTAAGCGATGGTGATCCGGCGCGCGTCCCCGATCTCGACCGTGACGGGCTCGCCCTTGCCCGCAACGGTTTCGCCCATTGCGAAGCCCACCATGCTGCCGTCAGCGGCGGTAATCTGGTCGATCTGCAACCCGTTCGAATCGAGGATGATCTCCTCGGCACCCCGTGCCGCTTCAATGTCGAGCACGGCGGTGCCGGCGATTATGTGGCTCGCAAAATCGACATCGAGGTCGAGCGCCACATGCGTCACCCGGGCAATCTCCGGCTGCGCAAAGGTGTAGTCGTCGCGCGCCTCATCGGTGGTGAGAACAGGGGAGACGATCTGCCCGCGCGCGATCATCCCGTCAGTGGAGCCGGTTGTCGCGCAGGCGGCAGTGAGACACAAAATGGCTGGGGCCAGAAGGCGGCGCATCGGAACTCCGGGTGGCAGAGGCGAGTGGTTTCGCGGGCAATTATAGGTACCCATAGCGCGAAGAAATATCCAGCTGATGCGAGTGCCAGCCTAGCTCCAGGTCGCCTCGGGCGGCAGGCTCATCAAAATGGCGTCGATGTTGCCGCCGGTCTTGAGGCCGAAAAGCGTGCCGCGATCATAGACCAGATTGAATTCGGCATAGCGTCCGCGCCATTCGAGTTGGCGCGCCTTGTCCGCCTCGTTCCACTCCTGCCCCATGCGCTTTCTCACGATTCGCGGATAAGCATCCAGGAAGGCCTCGCCCACGTCGCGGGTGAAGGCGAAATGGCGGTCGAATTCGGGTTGGTCCGAGCACTCGAGATGGTCGTAGAAGATGCCACCCACGCCGCGCGCCACGCCGCGATGGGGGATGAAGAAGTATTCGTCCGCCCATTGGGAGAAGCGGTCGTACCAGGTGGGGTTGTGCGCGGCGCAGGCGGCGCGCAGGCGCGCGTGGAACGCGTCGGTGTCCTCCTTATACGGGATCGGCGGATTGAGGTCGGCGCCGCCGCCGAACCATGCCGCCTGCGTGGTGAGGAAGCGCGTGTTCATGTGCACGGCGGGAACGTGCGGGTTGGCCATGTGCGCGACAAGGCTGATGCCGGTGGCGGTGAAGGACGGATTGTCCGGGTCCGCGCCGTTGATCGTGCCCGCGAACTGGGGTGCGAATCGCCCCTGCACGGTGGAGACGTTGACGCCCACCTTCTCGAACACGGAGCCCTTCATCACCCCGCGCACGCCGCCGCCCGGGTGATCTTCGCCATCCTCGCCGGCATCCTGCGCCGCGACATCGCTCTCACGCTGCCACGCAGTGTATTCGAACGCCGCATCCGAGCCGGCTTCGCGTTCGATTGCCTCGAACTCGGCACAGATGCGGTCGCGCAAGGCCTCGAACCAGGTGCGGGCGGTTTGTGTTTGTTTGCTCCAATCCATCGGCTTTCTTTAGCCGCATGCGCCCGGCTTGTCGAAGCTGCTCTCATCGCGTCGTCCACCAGCAGAACAGGCGCTTTTGCGCGAAATGCCTGAAAGCAGCCGGCCGGCAAGGGCTTGTCAGACGCCGGACGGCTTGCCACTAGACCGGCATGGTTCCCTTTTCGTTCGCTTACGCATTCTGCGGCCAGGAATTTCTCCTCACCCGATCGCGCGCCGTCTTCTGGCCAGGCGAAAATGCGTTGCTGGTTGCTGACCTGCATCTGGAGAAGGCAAGCTTCTACGCCGCGGCCGGGCAACTCCTCCCGCCATACGACAGCCGCGAGACGCTCGAACGCGTGGCCGAGGCGATTCGCGAGACCGGCGCGCGGCGGGTGTTCACGCTGGGCGACAATTTCCACGATTCAGACGGTCCTGCCCGGCTCGAGCCCTATGCTGCCGGCATGCTGGCGGCGCTCACCCGTGCGGTCGAGTGGGTATGGATCACCGGCAACCACGATGCGAAGCTCGGGACCCAAGCCGGCGGCACGCCATTGGCCGAGCTGGAGGTTGGCGGCATGGTGCTGCGTCATCGGGCGGAGCCGGGCGAGACCAGGCCCGAGCTTTCCGGGCACTATCATCCGCGGCTGCAACTCACCGTCCACCACCGCCGTATTCGCCGGCCGTGCGCAGTGGTGAGCGCGGATCGCGCCGGGTGCGGGCGGATGATCCTGCCCGCCTTCGGGGCGCTCACCGGCGGGATGGATGCGGCCGATCCGGCGATCCTTGGCGCCATGCAGCCCGCCACCCGGATCGACGCGGTGCTGCCCGCCGGGAGCCGGCTTGCGCGTTTCCCGTTATGGCGTGAAGCCGCATGATCAGCGCCCACTAGCGGTCTTGCCCGATAAGCATTAAATGGATGCTTGGAATAACAAGCTACAGGAGAACGCAACATACCTCGTCCCCCCCGGCGCATGATGGCGCCGCCGGTCAAGTCCGGCCCCCGCTTCGACGAATTCATCCAGTCCGAGAAAGTTCGCGTCATCGACGAGAACGGCGAGAATATCGGCGTGATGTACACGCGTGAGGCGATTGAGCAGGCCAATGGCGTCGGCCTCAACCTCGTAGAGGTCTCGCCCAACGCCGATCCGCCCGTGTGCAAGTTCCTGGATGTCGGCAAGCACCGCTACGAGGCGCAGAAGAAGGCCAACCTCGCGCGCAAGACGCAAAAGACGCAGCAGATCAAAGAGATCAAGATGCGTCCGAACATCGACGATCACGATTATGACGTGAAGATGCGCAGCGTGAGCAAGTTCATCGAAGAAGGTGACAAGGTGAAGATGACCTTGCGCTTCCGTGGCCGCGAAATGGCCCACCAACACCTCGGCATGGACCTGCTGAAGCGCGTGCAGGACGATGTTGCCGAGATCGCCAAGGTCGAAGCGTTTCCCCGCCTCGAAGGTCGGCAGATGCTGATGGTGCTCGCACCCAAATAGACGCGGTCGAGCGGCCGTCGAGCAGACCAGAAGGGCGCGCCAGAGGGTGCGCCCTTTCGTTTTCAGCCTGAAACCTACTGGCCGGCAGTCTTGCTCGGCTCTTTCGCCCAAGCCGCATCAATGGCGGCCACGACCTGCTCGGGCACGGCGTAATGCAACATATGACCCTGACCTGGGACGATGCGTAGCTCCGCTGCGCTTACCTCTTTCGCGAAACGTTGCGCGTGCTCGTCCATGTGGGTGATGAGATCGCCCTCGCCAGCCATGACGACAATCGGCATTTTGAGTTCGCCATATCTGCCGCTGAGCCTCGCGGCGGAGGGCACCATCATCGCCGTGTCCGCCCCGGTCGCCTCTATCTGAGACGGGCGGACCGTCATTGCCATGGGGAGATCGTCGAACTTGTCCGGGATCGGTGCGGGCGCGAAGGACGCCTTGATGGCTCCCGGAGCGATGAGCCGGCCGGTGAGCGGTGCCAGCGTATGCGCCAGCAATGGGCCGAGCACTGGGATCGCGGGAGCCGAGAACGGCACCACGTCGGGCCGCGCGGTTCCGTAATAATAGCCCGAGACCAGCACCAGCCCCGCCACAGCGCTTGGGTGATCCAGCGCCATGGCAAGCGCCACCATCGTGCCCCAGCTGTGCCCGACCACCATTGCGGGTCCCACCCCGATCAGCCGCAGCGCACGCGCGATCAGGTCGGCCTGGGCTTCCGGCGTCCAGCTGCTCGTATCCGGGCGCTCGCTATATCCAAACCCGGGCCGGTCGAAGGCAATCACCCTGTGCCGCTCGGCCGCCAGGCCAAGCACGCCGCTGACCTCGAAATCCTGGAGCAGAACGCCATTGCCGTGCAGGAGCACGACCACAGGTCCTTCACCCCGGTCGACATAATGAAGTCTCACGCCATCGATCTGGACGAATTTGCCGGCAGGCGGTGTGCGGCGTTCCGCTTTGCTCGCGCTCACCCGGTTGAAGACAACGCTGGCGGCCAGTGTGGCGGCGGCGGCAGCGCCTGCGACCATCCAGCCCCGATAGCTTCGCGGAGTATGCTTGCCCAGTGAGCCAAGCCCATGGGCTATATGCGGGCCGATCTGCGAGACCTTGTTGCTTGTCATGGCCACTGAACTCTTGTGCACTGCAAAAGGTCCGGCTGCCGCACTGGGACCGGACGGCGCTGCGCAATCGAGAGGCTTCAAGAACGCCGAGCCGCTGAAAGGCTCAACTTGCCGGTGCAGGCGGCGATCGGGTTGCCCCGTCGGGGTCATGGATGCGGGCGAACCGGACGACTTCGGGGTTGTTCCACTCCTCCTGCTCCTCGACCGCGATCCCCGTGCGCCCAGCATATCCCTGTACCATTGCGCGAGCGCGTCGGCATTGGCCGAGCGGAAGAACAGCCGGCCTGTGCCTAGTACCCAGGGGATTGCTCTACCATGCTTGCCTCCCGCGGCAACGGCCCGCTGGTGGCGAACGTTTGCTCGCGTGCCGGTGCCACCGCGGCGCGACAGGTTCCCTTCAGACCAGCTCCGGGCTGCGCCATTGTGCGAAACTTCCTGCGCGCGGGAACAGTGTGGCCCTTCGCCGCGCTCCTGCAAGACCTGCCAACGCGTCCCCCGAACCGATACGCAAGAGGTGCATCCATGTCCGACCCGATCGACCGGCCTACCCCGCGCCGCAAGCCCAAGCGGGAGGTTACGCAGATTGGCGGGCGGCAATTGAAACCCTCCACGCTGATGATGGGCTACGGCTTTGATCCGGTCCTGTCCGAAGGCGCGCTCAAGCCGCCGATCTTCCTCACCAGCACCTTCGCCTTCGAGAGCGCGGAGGCTGGCAAGCGCCATTTCGAGGGGCTGACCGGGCGGCGAATAGGGGATGTCGAAGGGCTGGTCTATTCCCGGTTCAACGGCCCCAACCAGGAAATCCTCGAGGACCGGCTCGCCATCTGGGACGGGGCGGAGGACGCGCTGGTGTTCTCCAGCGGCATGTCGGCGATCGCCACCCTGCTGCTCGCCTTCTGCCAGCAGGGGGACGTCATCGTCCATTCGGGCCCCCTGTACGCGGCGACCGAGAGCTTCATCGCCAAGATCCTCGCGCGCTACGGGATCGCTTATGTCGATTTCCCCAGCGGCGGCGGCAAGGACGAGCACAAGGCGGCGATCGCCGAGGGCAAGCGGCTGGCGGCGGAGCGCGGCGGCAGGCTGGCGCTCATCTACCTGGAAAGCCCGGCCAACCCGACCAATGCGCTGGTCGATATCGAGGCGGTCGCCGCCGGGCGGGACGAGGCTTTTGCGGGCGCGGAGGAGAAGCCGCCGATCGCCATCGACAACACTTTCCTCGGCCCGCTCTTCCAGAAGCCGCTCGAGCATGGGGCGGACATCGTGGTCTATTCGCTGACCAAGTACGTCGGCGGCCATTCCGACCTCGTGGCGGGCGGATTGTCGGGCGCCAAGGCGTTCATGGACCCGGTGCGCGCGCTGCGGAACACGATGGGCACGATCTGCGATCCCAACACCGCCTGGATGCTGCTGCGCTCGCTCGAGACGGTGGAACTGCGCATGACGCGGTCGATGGAGAACGCTCGGCTAGTGTGCGACTACCTCAAGGACCATCCGAAGGTGGCAAGCCTGGGCTTCCTCGGCCTGCTGGAAGAGGGCCGGAGCAAGGACATATACGAGCGGCACTGCACCGGCCCTGGCAGCACCTTCTCGCTGTTCGTGCGCGGGGGCGAGGCGGAGGCGTTCCGCTTCCTCGACGCGCTCAAGGTGGCCAAGCTGGCGGTGAGCCTTGGCGGGACCGAGACGCTGGCGAGCGCGCCCGCGGCGATGACTCACCTCTCGGTGCCCGACGAGCGCAAGCAGGCATTGGGCATAACCGACAATCTGGTGCGCATTTCGGTCGGTATCGAAGATCCGGACGACCTTATTGCCGATTTCGAGCAGGCGCTGGCGGCGGTGTGACGCCGTGCGCGCCGGGCTTTAGTTGATGAACTACATCCTGAGCGCACCCAAGGTGGCCTTCCATGACCTGGCCGAAGGCGAGAGCCTCGCGCGCTGGCGGGGCCTGGCAGGGGCATATACGAGATTGAAAGAGCGGCGGCTGGCTAGCAGCGGCGGCTGGTTGTAGGCAAGAAATTGCGCCCGGCTCTGGTGCGTGATCGGGGGGGCGCTGATGGCGCCTTTCGGGGGTTAGCCAAACATCCTCCGCAGGTCGGCTTGCCCCGCCCGATTGCCTAGCGCACCAGCGCCGGCTGGTGCAGGTCGCCTTCGCTGATCCAGGCCTGCCACCACTCGCCCCACCGGTCCACGAGCGGGCCGGTCTTGTCCGCCAGCAGGCGGGCACCGAGGCGGTGCGCCTGTTCTTCCAGCGAAGCGCGGCGGCGGCGGGCGAGTGTGATCATCGTTTCCACCGCCTCGGAGCTCCCGTAGGTTTCGGGGGCGGCGAGGGTCTCTTCGAGGACGTGGCAATCGTGGTGGTCGCCCAGCAGCTCGGCGAGCTGTTTGGCAAGGTCGGCGCGCTGCTCCATCTGCTCGGGCCAGATGGGACGGAGCAGCCGCGCGTGGTACAAATGGTATTTCACCCGCTTGCGCCATTCATGCTGCCGTTCGGCATTGGGCTTCTTCGCGGCTCGGGCCATGGTCTTGCGGGCGCGGCGATAAGTGGCCGCAATGCCGGGAGCGAGCATGTCCCAGCCCTCCTGCCAGCCCTCCTGGCCGCCCTCTTCCCGGCCCTCCTCCCTGTCCTTGTCCTTGTCCTTGTCCTTGTCCTTGTCCTTGCGCTTGCCTTTGCCCGAGCCACCAAGCGTCCAGTGCTCGGCCCGCGCGCGCGCCGCCTGCATCATCTCGCGCGCCTCGACAAAGCAGGCGTCAAGGTCCGCCTCGGCCGTGCCCTCCTCGCGTTGGCGGGTCAGCGCATTGCGCACCGGATCGAATGCCGAGCGCTCCAGCGTGCCGTCATAATCGGCCAGCACCGCGTCGTAAGTCTGTTCCAGCACCTTGGCATCGCGGGCGGCGCCCAGCAGCCGGGAGATGTCGCGAAAGGCCGCGTTCTCCTCGGAATATGCGGCAAAGGATGGGCGCACGATCCGCATCAGGCCGCGCAGCTTCTTGCACCCCTTGCGCACCTCGTGGACCGCGGAGGCCCGGTCATCGCCCGTGGCATCAAGCGCGCGAAGCGCCTTGTCGATCTGCTCGCAGGCGATCCGGCGGAGCGCACCCTCCGCGCAAGCGTCGCTTTTGAGAAATCGATAGGCCATAAGCGACTTTCCTCCACCCGCTCTACCGGACGGCGGGCGCTTTAACCTGACGGCGGGGCGTGGCGATGGTTCCGCGCGGCGCATTCTCCCCGGCACCAGGGAGGGCAGGAACGCGTCAGTCCGGCATCAGGCGATTGGCCTTGCTCACGATGAAGGCGGTCGACCAGCCGATCATGAGAAATCCGATCAGCGCCTCGATCGCCCCGAACAAGCGCCAATCGTGCGGGAAATAGTCCGCCGTGCGGCCCAGAGTCGTATAGGCGGAAGCAGAACAATAGAGCGCCTCCTCAAGGGCCCCCATCGCGCCAATCGCAAGGTAGAACAAGGCGAACAGCGCGATTTCCAAACTATGCAGGAGGAGGAGCATCAGCGCCATTCCGGCTGTCAGACCCAGGCTCAGCAGGCTGAAATCCATTTCCTTCAGCCGTTCGGTCCGCAGCTTCAAGGTCTTGGAAATGGTCGTCAGCCCGAGCGTATGCGCGATCGTGACGACGAGCATCATGCCTGCCGCTGCCAGGACTTGCCTGCCGAGCGCGACTGTCTCGATACTTTCGCCGATCATGCGTGTCCAATCCGGCGGGTGGACCGCCGTTCCTCTGCGCGACCGGCCGCTGCGCTCACGGCCTCAGGTCGAATGCTGGCCCTTCCATGTGCGGCGTTCCTCGGCCTGCCGCAGCACCTCGTAAGCGAGCTGGATGGCCTGGAAGGCGCGCGCGGCATCCTTGTCCCCGGGCTTCACGTCCGGGTGAACCTCCTTGGCCTTTGCGCGCCAGGCCTTCTTGATCTCCTCGAAGGTGGCATCGCTTTCCAGGCCAAGCATCTCGAGCGCGCGCATCTCGTCCGCGCTGCGCGACCCGTCGCCCGATCCGCCCCAGCCATAATGCTGTGCCTCGGCATAGCCCGCGTTCTCGCGCCGCTCCGAACTCGCGCGCGCGGCCGCCTCTTCGCGGTCGAGACCTTCGAAATAATCCCAGCCCTTGTTGTATTCGGCAGCGTGGGGCTGGCAGAAATACCAGCGATCGGGGCTGTTGGGCGATTTGGGCGCGGGGCAATTGCCCGGCTCCTCGCAACCGTGCCGGTCGCACAGGCGCACCTGAGCCGCTTCGCGCCCGCTGCTATAGCCGCGCCAGCGGGGAAATCCCCAGTCGTTCGAACGCCGCGAATGGGCCATCAGGAGAGCATCACGAAAAGCATCAGCGGGCAATATAGGGGCTGCGCCCCGATCCTCAATTCGCTTCGCCAAGCTTGCGGCAAATGGCCGGCGGGGGCGCAGGCGGTTGATACAACTTCCGACAAATTGCTGCATTGCACAAAGATGGGAGCAGACTTATCTGTTCCAGACATAATCAACAAGGTGCCCATCATGAGCAAGCAAGTGTCCGTCTCCGCCGCGTTCAGCGTGCTGGCGATGGCTGCCTTCGTGCTCTCGGCCCCATCGGCCGACGGCAGCTTCGCCGAGACGATGCCGGGCACGAAGGCCTTCGCCTCCGTGCCCGGCATCGAGCGGCAGTTCAGCGTGCTGCCGCTGCTCGGCGGCTGATCAGTTCACCACCACCGTGACAGCGCGGCGGTTCTGCGCCCATGCGCTCTCGCTCGATCCGGTGGATGCGGGCCTCTCCTCGCCATAGCTGACCGTGGTCAGCCGGTTGGCGGCGATGCCCAGGCTCACCAGGTAGTTCTTGGCCGCATTGGCGCGACGCTCACCCAGCGCCAGATTGTAGTCGCGCGTGCCGCGCTCGTCGGCATGACCCTCGATCGTGGCGCGCACATTGGCGTATTGGGTGAGGTATTGCGCCTGCGTGCGCAGGGCGGCCTGGTCCTGGCTGTCAATATTGTATGTGTCGGTGTCGAACAGGATCACGTCCTGGCCGGACATCTGCGTGCGGAAATGCTGCTGGCTGCCGGGCGTCGAACCGCTCTGGGCGGGCGCGGCGGCGGGCGCGGTCGCCGGGGCGGAACTGGCCGGCGGTGCGGGCGGCAGCTCCTCGGGCGCCTTGCGCGAGCAGGCGCCAAGAGCGAGAGCGCTGGTGACGACGAGGGATATAGCTAGACGTTGCATGACGAACTCCTTGTAAGGTTTGACTCTATCGCGTGGCCCTTAAAGAATTGCGATTACGGTAGAACCGGTCCCCAAGCCGGGTCCGATGCGCCCACCGGGGTATCGAGGCGCCTTTCATAATCCCCGGTAACATCCACCTGCCAGATCGAGGTCTCGCCGGAATTGCGCTCCGTGCGGAAGAACTGGACGATGCGCCCGTTGGGCGCCCAGGTCGGCCCCTCGTCGTGCCAGGCATCGGTCAGGTGCCGCATGTTGCGCCCGTCAGGCGTCATCACGCCGATGCGGAAATTGCCCGCGATGTGGGTGAAGGCGATCTGGTCGCCCCGCGGGCTCCATTCGGGCGTGCCCGAGCGGCCGTTGAAGAAGGTGATGCGGCGCTGGTCTGAACCGTCGGCATTCATCACGTAGACCTGCTGGCTGCCCGAGCGGTCGCTTTCGAACACGATGCGGCTGCCATCGGGCGAATAGGACCCGCCGACATCGATGCCCGGCGTGTCGGTCAGGCGCACCGGAGTGCCGCCGCCCGCGGACGAGATGCGGTAGATGTCGGTATTGCCAGCCACGGCCATGGAATAGAGGATCGAGCGCCCGTCCGGGCTCCAGCGCGGCGCGAAGGTGGGGTTCGCGCCCTCGGTCACCAGCGTCTGCCGGCCAGTGCCGATATCGTAGATGTAGATGCGCGGATTGCCGTCCGTATAGCTAAGATAAGCGATCTTGGAATAATCGGGCGAATAGCGCGGGGTGAGCGCGGTGGACTGGCCGTTGGTGATGAAGCGGTGGTTGGCCCCGTCCGAATCCATGATGGCGAGCCGCTTGACCCGGTTCTCCTTGGGGCCCGTCTCGGCGATATAGGCGATCTTGGAATCGAAGAACGGATCCTCGCCCGACAGGCGCGAGAAGACGAGGTCGGCGCATTTGTGCGCGGCGCGGCGCCAGTCGGTGGGCGCGACCACCCAGCCCTCGCGCGCGAGCTGGTTCTGCAGCGTCACGTCGTAGACGTAGCAGCCCACGGTCAGCCGGCCGTCATCATTGGCACGGACATAGCCGTGGACCAGCAGTTCGGCCGAGCGCCCGGCCCAGCTGTTCCACGCCGGTGCGCTGATCTGCTCGTAGCTGGGCCGGGGCAGCGCGTCGGGCCCCACGGGCTCGAACAGGCCATTCGAGCGCAGATCGTTGTAGACCACGCGGGCCAGTTCCAGCCCCAGCGCCTGCGTGCCGCTCGAATTGGCGGGCGTGGGCACGTCGTTGTTGGTGGCAAAGGCGGGGATGGCGATGCCCAGATCCTGCCAGGCGCTGTCATCGGTGACCGAGCCGGTCAGCCCGCTTTCCCCTTCGGGCGCCGGCGCGGCGATGGGCACGGGCGCTCCGGCTGCGGGAGGAGCGGCGGGCTGCGCCGGCTGGTCCTGCACCGGCTGGTCCTGCGCCGGCCGGTCCTGCGCCGCCAGGGGCGCGGTTGCCAGCAACAGGGCGAGGGTCGAGAGCATAAACTTCATATCTAGAGCCTTCTGTCGAAGCGCCATTCGCGGATGCGCCGCCATTTATCATAGAATTGATCGGGCAGGTTGAACGGGGCGGCCAGCTGGACGGCGCGGATCGCCCGCTCGGCATGCAATTGCGCCTGCGGCCGGTTGGAATCGGTGATGCCCGACTGGCTGACCACGCGCGGCGTTCCCCTGAGGCTGCCATCCTCGTTCATCTCCCAGCTGAGCACGGTGACGAGCTGGTCGACATCCACGCCGGACGGCGCGCTCCAGTGCGGCTTGAGCTGCCGGGTGATGGCCGAACTCAGGGCCGCCTGCTCGGTGGGGCCGAACGTGGCTGCGGGCGAGCCGCGATCGCCCTCCGTGTCGCTGCGCCCCTCCAGGAAGTCTGCGCCGATCCGGCTGCCACCCGCGCGCTCCCGCGCGCGCGTGGGGGTTGGCGCAGGAGTGCTACGCGAAGCGGCGCGGGGACTGGCGCTCGCCCGCGGTGCGGGAGTGGCGCTCGCCCGCGGTGCGGGAGTGGCGCTGGCGCGCGGTGCGGGAGTGGCGCTGGCACGCGGCGCGGGGGTGGCGCTGGCACGGGGCGAAGGGCTCGGTCGCGGCTCGGGGCGCGCGGTGGCGCGCGGCGAAGGGCTCGGTCGCGGCTCAGGGCGCGTGGTGGCGCGCGGCGAAGGGCTGGGGCGCGGCGAAGGGCTGGGGCGAGGCTCGGGGCGAGGCTCGGGGCGCGAAGTGGCGCGCGGGCGGGGCGGCGGCGGTGGAGGAGGCGGGGACGGCGCCGGCTGCACCTCGCGCGGGGCCGACGCTTCGAGCGGCTCGGGCACGGGCGGCGACGGCTGCTCGGCGATCTCGGGCGCGATGCTCGCAGCGGGCTGTGCCGAGGGGTCCGGCGCGGTCGATTCCAGGCTCACCTCGTTCGCCAGGCTCACCACCATCCGCTCGGGCGTCTCGATCCTGGCGGGGGTGTCGTCCTGCAACAGGAACATCGCCGCCAGCGCCACATGCGCGGCGATCGCCACGGCCAGGCCAAGCCGTTCTTCGCGGGAGAGATCGGCAAACGCTGCCATGCTGCCGGCCGTTATGGCGCCTCTGCTGAACTGTTGGTTACCAGCGAAATGGAATTGAAGCCGGCCCGGTTGAGCTCGCCCATGACGGCGATCACCCGGTCGTAAGCGAGCGCGCGGTCGGCGCGCAGCGTGACGATCGGCCGCTCATCCGGATCGCCAAGCTGCTCGAGCGCCTGGGGCAGCGCGCCCGTCTCGATGAGCGTGTCGTCGACATAGACGAAGCCTTCGCGGTCGATCGAGATGGTCACCTGGTCGGGATCCTGCTCCATCGGATTGGCGCGGCTGTCAGGCAGGTCCACCGGCACCGCGCTCGACAGGAGCGGGGCTGTAACCATGAAGATGATCAGCAGCACCAGCATCACGTCGACAAAGGGTGTGACATTGATCTCGGCCATCGGCGCGCGGCGCGAGCGGCCCCGCCGGCCCCGCCCGGCGCGGCCGGCCTGCTGTACCCCCATGGCCATCAGGCGCCCTCCAGCTCGCGGCTGATCTGCGCGTGGACCCGGTCGGCGAACCTCTGCAGCCTGGCCTCGAACCCGCCCACATGGCCGGCGAAGCGATTATAGGCGATGACCGCGGGAATGGCCGCGAACAGGCCCACGGCGGTGGCGAACAGGGCTTCTGAAATACCCGGCGCCACCACGGCCAGCGAGCTGTTCTGCTGCTCGCCGATGTTGAAGAAGCTGTTCATGATGCCCCATACGGTGCCGAACAGGCCGATAAAGGGCGCCACCGAGCCGGTCGTGGCAAGGAAGCTCAGGCGCTCTGCCATCTCGTCGGACTCGACCGCCACCTGGCCTTCCATGGCCTGCGCCACCCGGTCGCGCGTGCCCACACGATCCTTCACGCCCTCCGCGGTGGAGCGGCGCAATTCGGCGAGGCCGGCGGCGGCCACGCGAGCGGAGGGATTGTCGGGCTTCTTGCGGGCGCCGACCAGCGCCTCGGGCTCCTCCGCATCCCAGAACATGCGCTCGAAACGGCGCGAGCCCTGCTCGGCCTTGCGGATCCGCATGGAGAAGGAGACGATGATCGTCCACACCCAGATGCTGGCGATGATGAGCCCGGCGATGACCAGCTGCACCACGATATCGGCATCGAGGAACAGCTGCAGCGGATCGAGCCGGGTGGGCGCCGCGCCCTGAGCGGCGTTGCCCGCGGCGGCGAGAATGTCAGTTGCGATCATTGGTCCTCATCATTGGTCAAGTCCGCGAAGGCCTGTCGCCAGGCATCGGGTTGGCGGCGCGGGCGGCCGTTCGGAGCCAGGAAACCGACCCTAAGCACGCCCTCGGCCAGCAAATCCTTCCCCCGCATGATCCGCTGCTGCAGCCGGACGCTGGCAGCGCGTATGTCGAGCGCGCGGGTGGCGACTAGCAGCGCATCGCCGAGTTTGGCAGGGGCTTTGTAGGCGAGCTGGATTTCAGCGACGGCATAGGCGCCCTCGCCCGCCTCGATCGCGGCGCGCTGATCTATGCCGAGCAATGCGAGTAGATCGGAGCGGGCACGCTCCATGAACTTCAGGTAATTGGCATGATAGACGATGCCGGACAGGTCGGTATCCTCGTAATAGACGCGCACGGGGAAGAGGTGCGTGGTACCCCGGAACAGGCCCTGGGCGGGTTGTGGATTAGGTTCCATAGCTAAACCGCGCGTTACCAGCCACGAACGGGCCTGCAAATCGCTTTGCTGCGGCGCCTTACCGGGCGGCGATCATGCGGCCGAGCGGCTGTCCGCCGAACAGGTGGACGTGCAGATGCGCCACTTCCTGCCCGCCATGCGCGCCGACATTGGCGAGCAGCCGGTAGCCGGGCTCCACCAGTCCATGCTCGCGCGCCACATGGCCGACGGCGCGCACGAAGCCGGCGATCTCCTCTGCCGCGGCGCGGGCGGAGAAATCGTCCCAGCTGACATATTCGCCCTTGGGGATGACAAGGATATGCACGGGCGCTTGCGGGGCGACGTCGTGAAAGGCGAGCGACCACTCGTCCTCATACACCTTCTTGGACGGGATCTCCCCGCGCAGGATTTTGGCAAAGATGTTGTCGGCATCATAGGGCGCGGCGGGATCGATGGGCATTAGCGGCTCCGTGCGGCTTTCTCTTGCAGGCCGGACATGCCCTCGCGCCGCTCAAGCTCGGCGAGGATGTCGGCGAAGGGGATGTCCCGGGCACCAAGCAGGACAAGAAGGTGGAACAGGAGGTCCGCCGCCTCGCCGGCAAGCTCCTCGCGGCTGCCGGACAGAGCGGCGATGGCGGCCTCGACGCCTTCCTCGCCCACCTTGCGCGCCATGACCGGAAGCCCCCGCGCATGGAGCGAGGCGACGTAGCTTTCCTCCGGCGCGGCGGTGCGGCGCTGGGCGATCAGCGCCTCGAGGCGCGCGAGCGTTTCGGCTGGTGCCATGGCGTGGGCATGAGCAAGCAGCCGGGCAGCGTCAAGGCTTTCAGGCGCGGGACGCGGTGGGCGGCGCGGCCCGCACCGGCCCGGATCAGCCGCGCGCGGGCAATCCGGCCGCCCGCAGCGCAGCATGCGCCTCGGCGATCGTATGCGTGCCGAAATGGAAGATCGAGGCGGCGAGCACCGCGCTCGCATGGCCCTTGGTGACGCCTTCGACCAGGTGATCGAGCGTGCCCACGCCGCCGCTGGCGACGACCGGCACCGGCACCGCATCGGCGATGGCGCGGGTGAGCGCGAGGTCGTAGCCTCTTTGCGTACCGTCCCCATCCATCGAGGTGACGAGCAGCTCGCCTGCGCCCAGCTCGGCCAGCTTCACGGCATGGGCGACGGCATCGATGCCCGTGGCGCGGCGGCCGCCATGGGTGAAGATCTCCCACTTGCCGGGCGCGGTTGCGCGCGCGTCGATCGAGGCGACGACGCACTGGCTGCCCATGCGCTGCGCGATCTCGCCGACCAGTTCGGGCCGTTCGACCGCGGCGCTGTTCACCGCCACCTTGTCCGCGCCGGCCAGCAGCAGCGCGCGCGCATCGTCGGCGCTGCGCACCCCGCCGCCCACGGTGAAGGGCATGAAGCACACTTCGGCCGTGCGCCGGACGATGTCGATGAGCGTGCCGCGCCCTTCATGCGTGGCGGAGATGTCGAGGAAGCACAATTCGTCCGCCCCGGCCGCGTCGTAGGCGCGCGCCTGTTCGACCGGATCGCCGGCATCCTTGAGATCGACGAAGTTGACGCCCTTCACCACGCGCCCTTCGGCGACATCGAGGCAGGGGATGACGCGGATGCGGACGGTCATCAGCGCCCCTCCATCTTCGCGGCGCATGGCATGCGCCCGTCGCACGCCTGCCGGTCATGATCGGCGAGCGCGACGAGCAGGCTTCCTGCAAGGCACGCGCCCCATCCGGCGATACCGAGCCAGAAAACGGTCGGGCGGCTTGCGCGCCCGGCAGCGAATTGCGCGAAGGCCGTTCGCCGCAGCCGCAGATCGTAGATGAGCACGATGCAGCAGGCCGCGGCGAGTAGCAGCGCCACGAGCCCGAGCGCGCTCATACGCCCGCCGCCACAGCCAGCGCCTCGGCAAGGTCCAGCCGCCCATCGTAGAGCGCGCGGCCGGTGATGACGCCTTCGATGCCTTCATGCGCCAGCGGCGCCAGCCCGCGTATGTCATCGATGCTGGCCACGCCGCCGCTGGCGATCACCGGCAGGTCGGTCGCGCGCGCCAGTTGCACCGTCGCCTCTATATTGCAGCCCTTGAGGAGCCCGTCGCGGCCGATATCGGTGAACAGCAGCGCCGCGACGCCGGCATCCTCGAAGCGGCGGGCCATGTCGGCGACGGGTACGTCGGACACTTCCGCCCAGCCCTCGGTCGCCACCATGCCGTCGCGCGCATCGACCGCGACGACGATGCCGCCGGGATGCTCGTGCGCCATGTCGCGTACGAATTGCGGGTCCTTGAGCGCGGCGGTGCCCATCACCACCCGCGCCACGCCGAGGGCGAACCAGCCCGCCACCGCTGCGGCGTCGCGGATGCCGCCGCCGAGCTGCACCCGGCCGGGAAAACCGGCGAGGATCGCCTCCACGGCGCTGCGGTTTTCCGCGCGGCCGGCGAAGCTGCCATCGAGATCGACCACGTGCAGATGGGTCGCGCCGGCATCGGCGAAGGCCAGCGCCTGCGCGGCGGGATCGTCGCCATAGATGGTGGCGCGGTCCATATCGCCCTCGGCCAAGCGAACCACCTGGCCGGCCTTGAGATCGATCGCGGGGAAGACGATCATGCCGCTATTCTCATGGCCGCCAGTCGAGGAAGCGCGCCAGCAGTCCGATGCCGTAGCGCTGGCTCTTCTCGGGATGGAATTGCACGCCCAGGATATTGTCGCGCCTAACAGCGGCGACCAGGCCGCCGCCGTGATCGGTCATGGCGGCGATGTCCCGGCCCTCCTCGGGGGCGAAATGGTAGGAATGGAGGAAATAGGCCTCGCCCGGCTCAACCAGTTCGGCGCCGAATTGGTCGACGGCGTGGCGCGCCATCGGCTGCACGTCGTTCCAGCCCATATGCGGCACCTTGATGGCCGGATCGGTCCGCGCGATGGGCGCGACCTCGCCTGCGATCCAGCCGAGCCCGGGCGTCTCGCCATGCTCGAGCCCGCGCGTCGCCAAGAGCTGCATGCCCACGCAAATGCCGAGGAACGGCACGCCGCCCTCCAGCACCCGCTCCTCCAGCGCCTCGACCATGCCGGGAATGGCACGCAGGCCCTCCGCGCAGCTGCGGAACGCGCCGACGCCGGGCAGCACGATCCGCTGCGCACCGCGCACGAGGTCCGGATCGGCGGTGATTGCGATTTGCTCGACCCCCGCCGCCATCAGCGCATTGTGCACCGAATGGAGGTTGCCCGCGCCGTAATCGATCAGGGCAATGGCTTCAGCCACCGAGCATGCCCTTGGTGGATGGCACCGCTTGGCCCTTGCGCGCATCGAGCTCGACCGCCTGGCGCATGGCGCGGGCGAATCCCTTGTAGATCGCCTCGCAGATATGATGGTTGTTCGTACCGTAGAGGATCTGGATGTGGAGCGTGATGCCGGCCGCCTGCGCCACCGAATGGAACCAGTGCTCGATCAGCTCGGTGTCGAGCTCGCCCAGCTTCTCCTGCGTGAAGCGCGCCTTCCACACGAGGTAGGGCCGGCCGGAAATGTCGAGCGCCACGCGCGCGAGCGTCTCGTCCATCGGTGAATAAGCGTGGCCGTAGCGGCCGATGCCCGCTTTGTCGCCCAGCGCCTGGCCGATCGCCTGGCCGAGCGCGATGGCGCTGTCCTCGGTGGTGTGATGCTGGTCCACATGCAGGTCGCCCCGCACCTTGAGCGTCACGTCGATCAGCGAATGGCGGGCGAATTGCTCAACCATATGGTCGAGAAAGCCGATGCCGGTGGAAATGTCGTAGGCGCCGCTGCCATCGAGGCCGACCTCCACCAGGATATCCGTCTCGCTGGTCTTCCGCTCGATCCGTCCGCTGCGCATGGGCTGGTCCTATAGAAGCGCACCGGTGGCGTGCAAGCATCGAGCGCGACTTCCCGGCGCTTGAAGGACGGTGGATAGGGCGGTTTGGCGCTTGACCGGGCGCGTGAAGCCCCTCACCTAGGCCCCGACATGACCGACGATACGCTCGATAGCCTGATCCCTTACGACGAGATCGTGCAAGAAGCCCTGCGCGCCGTGGTTGGCCGGGTGCTGCGCGAGATCGAGCACACCGGCGGCACGCTGCCGGGCGCGCACCATTTCTACATCACTTTCAAGACCCATGCGCCGGGCGTGTCCATTCCCGATCACCTGCGCCAGCGCTTCGAAGACGAAATGACGATCGTCCTGCAGAACAAGTTCTGGGACCTGCATGTCGACGATCACGGCTTCACCGTGGGGCTCAGCTTCAACCAGCGGCCCGCGCGGCTGGACATTCCCTTCTCCGCCATCACCGCCTTCGTCGACCCGGCGGTGGATTTCGGGCTGCAATTCCAGGCCTCGGTCGCCGAGGTCGAGCCCCAGCCGCACGATGATGCGCAGAACGATGCAAGCGCGGCCAGTGCCGATTCGGAACGCGGCGTCGATGGCAGCGTTGACACTGCCGGAGACGGCTCGAACGTCGTGACGGTCGATTTCGGCCGCAAGAAGTAGCCGGTCTCCGTCGGCATGGGCACGGGGCCCTGCTGCAGGCTAACAGGGGACGGCCATGGGGCGTATGAAGCAAGCGAGCAGGAAGGCGTTGACGCGCTTGCGTGGCCGAGTGGATCATTCCGAACAGGTGCCCGGCCCCTCTCCCGATCCTCACACCAACCTCATCATCGCTGACGTCGTCATGCGCATGGGATCCTACGTCATGCGCCGGACGATCGAGCGCGGCTTGTTGAAAGATCGCTATGGCAAGCGGGTGGCGCGCGACATCGTGGCGAACCGCAGCATCGGCCGCACGCTCGCCTCGGCAGCCATTGCGCGCGTCGCCACGGGTTCGCTGCCTGGCGCGGCCGTCGTGACCACCGGCATGGCGGCCAAGCTCCTGCTCGATCGGAGCAAACACCGCCAGGTCGCCAAAGCCAAGGGTGACGCGAATATCCTCAAACAGGCTGACGACAGCTAGCGGTTTCGCCTCCCGGGCCGGGCAGCCGCCATTCGCGGCGCCGGCCTTGATTTGCCAGCACTGGTTGCGGCAAAGGCGGGTATGGACAATTCCGATGCACGCACCCGGGCGCCCTTCGCGCGCCGCGGGCTCATGTTCATCCTCTCCTCGCCTTCGGGGGCGGGCAAGACCACCCTCGCGCGCCGGCTGCTCGAAACCGAGAGCGATTTCAGCATGTCCGTCTCGGTCACCACCCGCGCCATGCGGCCGGGCGAGCAGGAGGGGCGCGACTATTACTTCGCCACGCACGAGCGGTTCGCCGACATGGTCGAGCAGGATGCCTTTCTCGAATGGGCCGAAGTGTTCGGCCATTGCTACGGCACGCCGCGCGCGCACATCGCCCAAGGCTTGGCTGAGGGCCGCGACTTCCTGTTCGATGTCGATTGGCAGGGCGCGCAGCAATTGTCGCAAGGCGCAGGCGCGGACGTGGTCTCGGTATACCTGCTGCCACCCAGCATCGACGAGCTCGAGCGAAGGCTGCGCGCGCGCGGAACTGACAGCGCGGAGGTGATCGCCGGGCGCATGGCCCGCGCCCGCGCCGAGATCAGCCATTGGGACGGCTATGATTACGTGGTCGTCAATCACGACGTGGATACGTGCTTCACCGCCGTGCGCACCATCCTCCAGGCCGAGCGGCTGCGACGCGAGCGGCAGACCGGGCTGGTCGACTTCGCGCGCGTGCTGATGCGTCCCGACGACTGAGCTGCGGCTCGGCAGGGGGCAAGCGCGCGGCCGTGTCCCGCCGCGGCCAAGCCCAAGCGTCTCGAACCTTGCCGGTTGCGGCCGGGCACGGTAGCGCCGCCAGCCACGACGATCCGCCCGCAAAGGCGGTTCACCCCCGTATCGAGGAGATCACAGCATGTCGGCCGAGCTCGAAAACGCCATTGAACGGGCCTGGAACGAACGGGCCGACATCACCCCTGCAAGCCGTTCGGTGCGCGAACCGGTGGAGGCCGCGCTGGCGCTGCTCGACAGCGGCGAGGCGCGCGTGGCCGAGCCCGATGGCAGCGGGCGCTGGCAGGTCAACCAATGGCTCAAGAAGGCGGTGCTGCTATCCTTCCGCCTGCACGACAACGCGCTGGTGGAAGCGGGCGCGGCAGGCGCGCCGGCCTACGACAAAGTGCCGAGCAAGTTCGCCGGCTGGGGCGAGGAGCGCTTCCGCGAGGCGGGCTTTCGCGTGGTGCCGGGCGCGGTGGCGCGGCGCGGCAGCTTCATCGGCAAGGGCGTGGTGCTGATGCCCAGCTTCGTCAATATCGGCGCCTACGTGGGCGAAGGAACCATGGTCGACACCTGGGCCACGGTGGGATCGTGCGCGCAGATCGGCCGCAACGTGCATATTAGCGGCGGCGCTGGCATTGGCGGCGTGCTCGAGCCGTTGCAGGCCGACCCGGTCATCATCGGCGACGGCGCCTTCATCGGCGCCCGCTCCGAAGTGGCCGAGGGCGTGCGGGTGGGCGAAGGCGCGGTGCTCTCCATGGGCGTGTACCTGGGCGCTTCGACCAAGATCATCGACCGCGCCACGGGCGAGGTCCATCGCGGCGCGGTGCCGCCTTATGCGGTCGTGGTGCCCGGAACATTGCCGGGCAAGCCGCTGCCCGATGGCTCACCGGGCCCGGCTCTCTATTGCGCCGTGATCGTCAAGACCGTGGATTCCCAGACGCGTGCCAAGACCGCCATCAACGAGCTGCTGCGCGACTGACACACAGGCGGCAGGCCAGGAACATTCTCCAACGCCGCCCGTAGTTCGAAGCGGATCCGGTGACCGGCCGGGCAGACGGAACGAGTGAGGGTATCGATGGCAGGCGAACGGAACAAAGTCCACGTGGAGACCGATGAAGCGCGTGGGGGTTCCACGCCGCATGTGGTCCGCTGGATATTGGGTATTGGCCTATTCCTCGTCATCGCGGCTTTCACGATCATCGTGCTTATTGGCGGATCGAGCCAGGGCGACATCGAAGAAGAGCAGAATGTTTCCAACGCTGTGCGAGACACCGAGCAAAGCACACAGCGCGGCAACGACACTGATGGCATCCTGATCCAGAACGCCGACGAGCTCGACACTGGCGATGCCGAGGACCCGCTTAACGTGGCCAACCAGCCGAATTCCACGGCCAATTGATGAGCGGTGCCAACAAGTTTGGCAAAGGCCAGCGGATCAAGTGGAACTGGGCTGGCAATGACGCCTTCGGCAAGATCGAAGAGCGCTTTGAGCGGGATGTCGAGCGCACAATCAAGGGCACCAAGGTGACGCGGCACGGCTCCGAGGAGAACCCGGCCTATCTCATCGAGCAGGATGATGGCGACCGGGTGCTCAAGCTCGGTTCGGAACTCAGCGAGGCCTGACATGCCGGCAAAATCCAAGGCACAGCAGAAGGCAGCCGGCGCGGCGCTCTCCGCGAAACGGGGCGACAGCAAGGTATCGGACCTGAAAGGCGCGTCCAGGCAGATGTACGATTCGATGTCGGAAGAGGAGCTCGAGGAGCTCGCCAGCACCGAGCGCGAGGATCTGCCGGACCATGTCGACGACGATTGAACAAGGGTCGCCGACAACTCAACAGAGCAGGCGGCTCCATTCATCGCTTGCAAGGCCCCTGCCGGGAACGCCCGTCGGGGGCTTTTCATTGGCGAGGAAGGCAGATGCGCAAGGAGAAGCGGGGGCGTGGACGACCAGGCGAGGCAGGAGACCTATTCCGAGTTCAACGCCTGCGTGAACATCGCGCCGAGTGAGCTTGAGCAATGGCTCGAGACCGACCAATCGCAATCGGTGGGCGATACGAGCGGCGAAGGCGGCGAGAGCACGGGGCACAAATCCGGGCGGCGGATCGTCGCGCTCAAGCGCACGCACAAGGCCGACCTGACCGACGATGATTACGAGCACATGGGCAAGGTGGTCGGCTACGTGCACCGCCACGGCGCCCAGCGGCCTTCGGGCGAAATCGAGGATACGAGATGGCGCTATTCCCTGATGAACTGGGGGCACGATCCGCTGAAGAGCGGTTGAACCCGATGAATGCGCGCTTCGATGCCAACCGGTTCGTCCGCGCGCAGGCGGGCATATACCAGCGCGCGCTCGACGAGCTGCGCGCTGGCTCCAAAACCACGCACTGGATGTGGTTCGTGTTCCCGCAGGTGCTGGGGCTGGGCCGGAGCGCGAATGCGCGTCTCTACGCTCTCGAGGGCATGGAAGAGGCGCGGGCCTATGCCGCGCACGATCTGCTCGGCCCGCGCCTTCTCGAATGCACCGATGCCATGCTCGGCTGGGCGGGGAAGAAGAGCGCGCTCGACATTCTGGGCGTGATCGACGCCATGAAGTTCCACAGCTCGATGACGCTGTTCGAGGAAGCATGCCCCGAAGAGCAGCGCTTCGCCGATGCGCTCGAGGCGTTCCACAACGGCAAGCGGGACCAGGCCACGCTCGACCGGCTCGTCGAGAGCTGAGCGCGCCGGCCTAGGTCACCGCGCCGCGCTCTATTCGACGGGCGCCTCGATCGGCTGCATCTCAGATACGGAACCGGCATAGCGCTCGGCCTCCCGCAGCACGCGCATCATGTTGCCGCTGGCGATCTTTTCGAGATCGTCCTGCTGGTAGCCGCGCCGGGCGAGTTCGGCGAACAATGCCGGATAACCGGCCACGTCCTCCATGCCTTCCGGGCCGGTGTCCATGCCATCATAATCGCCGCCCACGCCGATATGCGCGATGCCGGCCGCTTCGCGGATATGGTCGATATGGTCCGCCATGTCCGAAATGGTGGCCGTGGGTGCCGGATTGTCGACGTCCCACTGGGCCATCAGCGCCTCCACCCGTTCGGGCTGGCCGGCCCACAGCGCCTGCTGTGTGGCCATCATGCCCGCGCGCGCCGCCCCGTGCTGGCGCACGTCCTCGCTCAGATAGGACGGCAGGCCCACCACCATGACGATGCCGCCATTGGCCGGCAGACGCGCAAGCACACTGTCGGGCACGTTGCGCGCGTGGCCGTTGATCGCGCGCGCTCCCGAATGGCTGAAGATCACCGGCGCCCCGCCCTGCCGCTCGACGAGGTCGAGCGTGTCGCTCATGGTCGCCTCGCTGACATGGCTCAGATCCACCAGCATGCCCATGCGCATCATCTCGCGCACCACCTGCTCGCCAAAGGCGGTCAGCCCGTCATGCTCGGGAGCGGCGGTGGCGCTGTCGGCCCAGGATGTGTTGGCCGAGTGGGTGAGCGTCAGGTAGCGCGCCCCCAGATCGTACATCTGCCGCAGCACGCCCAGGCTCGAGCCGATCGAATGGCCACCCTCCATGCCTATCAGCGAGGCGAGCTTGCCCTCGTCCATCGCCCGCTGCACGTCGTTGGCGGTGAGCGCCAGCGCGAGATTGTCGCTGTAGCGCGCGATGAGGCGCTTGGTGACGTCGATCTGCTCGATCGTCGCCTGCACCGCTTCGGGCTCATCGAGCGCCGCGGGGACGTAGACCGACCAGAATTGCGCGCCAACGTGGCCCTGCCCGAGCCGCCCGAGATCGGTGTGCATCGCGCGTTGTTCCAGGCCCGACGTGCCGGTCGTGTCAGCGAAGTCGAAATCGCTAAGCACGTTGCCGAACCGACCGCGCAGCTGGAACGGCACGTCATTGTGCCCATCCCACACCGGCGCCTCCTCCAGCGCGGCCTCGGCCACCTGTTCGGGCGTTTGCGCCGCCAGCGGCACGGCGAGAAAGAGCGCGGCGGCGCCCAGCGCGGGTCTGATCATGCGAAAGCTGCCCCTTTTGTTCCCTGCGCGGCCGGGCCCCCGTTCTTGGCGGGGCGGGCCATTCGTGCGGCCAATCTGCCGGTTTGAACGCCATGCGCAAGCCCTTGTCGGAACCGCATGGGCGAATGGGCCTTATTTCCCCGGGTTCGGGAGCGACGGACAAGGAGCCAAGCCATGGCCATCGAGGCCACCTGGAACGAAACAATCATCGCGCACAGCGAGCGCACCCTGGTTGTGGAAGGCAATCACTACTTTCCGCGCGAGGACGTCGATATGTCCTGCCTTGAGCGCAGCCGGACCACGAGCGAATGCCCGTGGAAGGGCACGGCCCATTATTATCACGTGGAGGTGGACGGCGAGACATGCGAGGATGGGGCTTGGTACTATCCCGATCCCAAGCGCGCGGCCGAGGACATTCGTGACCGCATTGCCTTCTGGAACGGCGTGGAGGTGAGCGAGGCTTGAGGATTGCCAAGCAAGTGATCCGAGGCGCTCGCCCTCGCACCGCATCCCGAGGGCGGGTGGTATCGCGAGCTGTGGCGTGACGAGGCGCAAGGCGGCCGCGCGCGCGCCACCTCGATCCACTTCCTGCTCGAGGCGCACCAGCTGAGCCACTGGCACAAGGTGGACGCGACCGAGATCTGGCTGTGGCATGCGGGCGATCCGCTGCTGCTCTCGCTCGCCGCGGATGATGCAGGCCCCGTGCGGCAGGTGAAGCTGGGGCCCGACGTGCTGGCGGGCGATTCGCCGCAGCATATCGTGGCGCCGCATGAATGGCAGGCCGCCGCGCCGCTGCCCGGCACGCATGGATACACGCTCGTCTCCTGCGTGGTGGCGCCCGGTTTCGATTTCGCCGGCTTCGAGCTGGCCCCGCCCGAATGGCACCCGGGGCTGCCACCGGCAGCGGAACCGGCGGGCGGCGCTGAGGATTGAACGGGCAACACCGCCAAGGAGCAAGCCCTCGTGACGAAAACCCTCGCTGACATTTCCGACGCCATGAAGGACATCGATTTCTGCATGCTGGTGAGCCGCGCGCAGGACGGATCGCTGGGCGGACGGCCGATGAGCAATAACCGGGAAGTGGCCTATGAGGGCACCAGCTGGTTCTTCACCGACGACAGCACCCGCACGGTGGAGGACATCGGGCGCGACGCGTCGATCGGCCTCACTTACCAGGGCAAGGCCGGTCTCAAGGGCCTGGTCGGCGCCCCGGGCCTGTTCGTGCATGTCGAGGGCGAGGCGAAGCTCATCCGCGACAAGCAGGCCTTCCGCGAGCACTGGACCACGGATATCGAGCGCTGGTTCGAACAGGGGATCGACACGCCGGGCCTGGTGCTGATCGAAGTGGCTGCCAAGCGCATCCATTACTGGGACGGCAAGGAAGAGGGCGAGGTCAAGCTGCCCTCGCCTGCCGTGTCTTGACGCCAGCCGAGGCGATCGAGGCGCTGCTCGCCGCGCGCAGACCCGGCGCCACGATCTGCCCGAGCGAGGCCGCCCGGCTGCTGGCGGCGCCCGGCCGCGAATGGCGTGGCGAGATGGCCCGCATCCACGAGGCCGCCGCTCGCCTGGCCGGGTCCGGTCGCATCAGCCTGAGCTGGCGGGGTGCGCCGATGGATGTGCCCCAGGGGCCCTACCGCATCGCCGGCGCGTGATCCGCCTCCGCCCACGCCCGCTGCTGCGCGGATTGCTGGCTTCGGCCTATGCGGTGGCCGGCTACCTGCACATCACTTTGCCCGAGCCCTTCCTGCGCATCACGCCGCGCTGGGTGCCCGAGCCCGAGCTGGTCGTGCGGTTGACCGGTATTGCCGAATTGGCGGGCGCGTTGGCGCTCGCGCAGCCTTGGTCACGCCCGCTCCGTCGCGCTGGCTCGATGGGGCTGGCGGCTTATGCGCTGTGCGTCTGGCCGGCCAATTTGCAGCATTTCCTGATCGACCGGGCTTCCGCCGATGGTGGGCTGGGCCTCGCCTATCACGTGCCGCGATTGCTGTTCCAGCCGGTGCTCATGTGGCTGCCATTGTGGGCGGCCGAGGTGATTGCTTGGCCCTTTGGAAGGCAGCGCGGCGATTAGGCCCGTCATTCTCGGGGTACAGCATGGCTGCCATCATGGGAAGCGGGCATCCGGCGCGGGCGGGACATGGATCTGCTTTTAGGAGATGGCGGACGGCCCTCCGCTGCCATAAGAGGGAACGAACGCGAGGGAGAAGACCAGCATGCGCAAGGCCTTTAACGGAATAATGCGGGTCATCAGTACGCTTCTTGGCGTTCTGCTCGTATGCATGGGAGGCATCTGGATCCTCCAGGGGCTGAACATTGCCTTCCTCGGAAGCTTCATGGGTGGCGACCCCCAATGGGCCTTCTATGGCGCATTGCTGGCTCTGGTTGGCATCGGGCAGGTCGTGTGGAGCAATACCCGGCTCCGCTGACCACGCCTCTCCTGCGGTAAGCGCTGCTACGGCTGCCTGTCATTGGCGACGATAGAAGCCAGCGGCTCACCAGTTGCCCAAAGTCGAGCAAGGGTAGGACGGCAAACGTCTGGCCGAAGCCAAACTCGCCGCCCCTCCAGCCGTCAGGCTCAGTCTTCTTTGCCGCCCACGCCGTAATTGATCTGCGCGTTGCGGGTCTTCTGGAAATCGGGGACGCTCATGCCCTTGAAGGCGGCATAGATGTCGATGTTGCCCACGCCGACCACCGCGCCGAGCTTCTCCAGCATGAAAAAGATGACGCCGTAATGGATCATGCCGATCCAGTCCCGCTCGCGGACCAGGCGGCGCTCCTCGTCGGTGAGGCCGGCCTCCAGCATGGTCGCCTCCTCATCCGCGCGAAACTCGCGGCGCCTGGCGGGATCGGTCAGCGAGTGGAGGAAGTGGTTGAGGCGGAACCCCTTGACCGACCGCTCGATGGTGAAGGGATACGTGCCCTCCATCTGGTCGGCACCCTGGTAGTCCCACATGGCGCGCTCGCGCGTGGTTTCCGGGTCCTCGACCGGCGCATCCTGCGCCACGTCCTCGAGGATCATCGTGGCGATCGGCGTCATCGAGGGGAGGAAATAGGCCTTGTGCGTGACCTCCACCTTTTCCGACAAGGCGCCGCGCATCATCATCCACATGACCACTTCGGCGCCTTCCCATCCGCCGCGGCGGGCGAGTTCAGCGATAGGCAGGTCGAGCAGGCTCTCGGGGTCCTTCTCGAGCCGGTCCATGAATTCCATGTCCCAGTCCGTATTGTTGAAGCCGCAGCCCTCGCCATGGACCTGGTGCGAAAGACCGCCCGTGCCGGCGATGGCCACCTTGATGTCCTCGGGATAGGACAGGATCGCCTGGCGCAGGCTGCGGCCGAACTTCCAGAACCGCCGTGCGCTGGGCAGCGGCACGGTGAGCACGCCGCACACGATCGGCAGGAGCCGAGTAGCCCAGCCCTGCTGGTCATCATGGTCAACCATCACCGAAAGTGGCGAAAAGGCGCCGTGATCGAGGTTCTTGCCCTGGAAATAGGACAGGTCGAATTCGTTGGCGACCATCACCCGGGCGACATGCGCGGCAAAGGCGGGATCGCCCTTGATGGCGGGGATGTTGCGTGGGCCACCACCCTCATCGGCGGGGCCGAATTCCTCGCCCACGCCCAGCGCGAAATGGCTGTAATGATCGAAGAAGGCGGTCATGTGGTCATTATAGATATAGACCAGCACGTCGGGCTTCTTCTCGCGGAACCAGGCCTGGACGGGCTCGTACCCTTCGAAGATCGGCTTCCAGACAGGATCCTCGAACTTCTTCGCATCCTTGGCGAAGGCGATGGTGGGCGTGTGCGAGGTGGCGACCCCGCCGACGATACGTGCCATGATCCTGACCTCACCCTTTCTTCAGGTTCCGCGCCTTGCTGGCTGCGATAATCCTGCGCCACGGCCAAGTGCCGCGGCAGACATCTCTCACGTATTGCCCTGGCCTGCTTTGCCGCCGATCAATCCGGAAACCCCGGATTGATCGGCGAACACGCTTACTTGCTCAGATGTTTGGAGACCGCTGCGGTCATCTTGAACATCGAGATCTTTTCCTTGCCGATGACGGCGCCGAGCTTCTCGTCAGGCTCGATCATCCGCTTGTCGTCCTTGGCCTGAAGATCGTTCTTCTTGATGTATTCCCACACCTTGCTGGTCACTTCGGCGCGGGTCAGCGGGCCCTTCCCGATCACGTTCTCGAGCTCTTCGGAAACTGTCACAGGCTGGCTCAGCGCGTTGTTCTTCTTTTTCTCGGCCATAAGTCTTCCAGGTCCTTTCTCTCTATCGGTAGCGTTGGCGATCTAATCGTCCGCGTCAACTTCTGCGTCATCCGCGCCAGTGTCTTCGCGCGAATAGGTGCCGGTCAGCACCGCGGCGGCGAGCACGTGGCCTTCCATCGCGTCCAGCAGCTCCTCGCGCGTGGCGCCCGGCATCAGCGTAAGCGGCAGGTCGAGCGCGAAGAGCTGGAACACGTAATCGTGCGCGCCGTGCCCGGTCGGCGGATCGGGCAGCAGCCATTCGGAATTGCCGTAGCTGTTCTTGCCTACGCGCAGCGGGATCTCGCCCTCGAGGATCTGTCCCTTCTGCCCGGGAAGGCCCCAGACCAGCCAGTGGCAGAAAGGCTGCGGCGCAGGCGCGTCCGGATCCTCGACGATCAACACGATTTCCTGCGTTCCGGTGGGCGGCGCGTTCCACTCCACCGGGGGAGCGACCGAATCCTCCTCGTCGGCGGTGAAGCTGGGATCAAGCGGCATGCCATCGGCGAACGCGGCCGAACTCAGCTGGAACCCGCTCCTGCCGATCATGCCTTCCCCGCCCAGCCGCGCCACGGCGAGCTTGGCATGGCCCGCGCGCACATTGCGCAACGCCTTGCCGAGCCATTGAGGAACGTGTTCGAGCATTCGCGTCCTTTCGTCAGGTACCGTCAAAATGTCGCCTGCCGGCGAGGGCGTCAGGCGGCATCCCTTGGCCAAAGCGGGGCGCCATTGCAAGCGTAGCGCATGCGCTGGCAGACCCTGTTCGCTAAACTGCAAAGCCCGAGAAAGGCTCCGTTAACGCGTTTGCGCAATGCTTGCGCGGTATCCAGACGCGGGATAATCCGGTCAGGGAAGCGGACGCCCATTCACACTCTCTTGAACCGGATTGTGCCCAGCATGCAGACATCCAAACTTGCCCTGGCGCTCGGATGCGCGGCGATGCTCGTCTCCTGCGGCGGCGAGGGCAATTCGTCTCCCGCGCCTTCGTCCACGCCAGCGCCCAGTGCGACCGCGCCCACGCCGGCCCCCGCCAACGACCAGTGCTCGCTATCCGCGCGGCAGGATTTCGTGCTCGCCAGGGTGCAGGAATGGTATCTGTTTCCCGAGCTGGTCGATGCGAGCGTCAACAAGGCGAATTATTCGACCGTGGAGGATTACCTAGACGCGCTGGTCGCCCCGGCCCGCGCCCAGTCGCGCGACCGGTTCTTCAGCTACGTCACCTCGATCGCCGAAGAAAATGCCTATTACGAGAGCGGCGAGACGGCCGATTTCGGGTTCCGCCTCACCTATGATCCAGGCACGCAGCAGCTCTTCGTCCTGGAAGCCTTCGAAGGCTCGCCGGCGCTCGGCGCGAACGTGGATCGCGGCACCGAGATCGTTGCGATCGGCACGCCCGGCAGCAACCCGACGAGCGTCGCCGCTTTGCTGACCCAGGGCGGCGTGGCCGCATTGGTCGAGGCGCTCGGGCCCGATGCGGCCGGCACCACGCGCGTCTTCCGCGTGATCGACGCCAGCGGCGTGCAGCGCGAGGTCACGCTGGCCAAGACCGCGTTCGCGCTCGACCCGGTATCCGATCGCTACGGCACCAGGATCATCGACGATAATGGCCGCCGGGTGGGCTACCTCAACCTGCGCAACTTCATCGAGCCTGCGGAAGATGACCTTGTCGCCGCTTTCGGCGAGTTCCAGCGGCAGGGCGTCAGCGAGCTGATCGTCGATCTGCGCTACAATGGGGGCGGTCTCGTCTCGGTGGCGGGATTGCTCGCGGACCTGATGGGCCGCAACCGCGCGGGCCAGACTTTCGGCACTCTCACCTTCCGCCCCTCCAAGGCAGACCAGAACAGCCCGCGTGCCTTCGAGCCGCTCAGCCAATCGATCCAGCCGAGCAAGATCGCCTTCATCGGCACGGGCGGCACCGCCTCGGCCAGCGAATTGGTGATCAATGGCATGCTGCCTTACCTGGGCCAGAACATGGCGCTCATCGGCCAGAATACTTTCGGCAAGCCAGTGGGGCAGGAAGCGTTCGATCTTGCCGCCTGTGATGATCGCCTGCGGCTCGTGACCTTCCGGACCGAGAACGCGAACGGCCAGGGGGATTATTATAACGGCCTGGCCACGACCATTCCCAACACCTGCGCAGCCTTCGACGATCTAGACTATCCGCTCGGCGACCCCCGGGAAGACATGATGGCGACCGCGCTTGATTTCCTGGCCGGGCGGAGCTGCACGCCCATCAACGCCGCTTCGGCAAGGATCTCCTCGGTTGATCGCCCGGTCGGCGCCCCGGCCGAGCGGCGCCGCCTGCTGCAGCGCGAGCGGCCGGGCGCGCTCGAGCGCGAATCCCCCGGCATGTTCTGATGACGGGCACCGCCGGCCGGCCGGCGGGATGGATCGCCATCACCGGCTTCGGCCCGTTTCCCGGCGTTTGCGATAATCCCTCGGCCCGCCTGCTGGAAACTTTTCACACCGTGCCGGACCTGCTGCCCGCCGGCACCGCGTTGCGCCTGATAGAGGTGGGATATGCGGCGGTGGCGCTGGCGATCGAGGAGATGCTTGCCGATCCACCTGCCGCGCTCGTCCTCACCGGCTACAGCGCATTGGCCGCGGGGCTCCGGCTCGAGACCCGGGCGCACGATCACTGCTCCACCGACCACCAGGACGCCTTCGGCTTCGTGCCCCGGAGCGGCGGCGCGATCCGGCAATACAGGGAGCAGCTGCGGGCCGACCTGCCGGGGATTGCCCGCATCGTCTCGCAGGCGGGCATAGAATGCACGCTGTCCGACGATTGCGGCGCCTATGTCTGCAACCATGCCTATCACCTGGCGCTGAGCCGAATTGACGAATCAGCGCCGATACGCTGGCCCTGTTCGTCCACATTCCCGCAATCGCCGGCACGCCGCTGGCGGAGACGATCGCGGGGGCGATGCGGCTCGAGACCATGGCGCGTGGTGTGGCGATGATCGCGCACGAATTGGCGGCCCTCACTTCGCCAAACTGACTCACATCCGTCGGCCCTCGCGGCTCAGCCTGCGGGCGCGCCGCTGGCCGGCTGCCGCTCGGTCCAGCCGCAGCCATTGCGCACCTCCGCACCGATGCGCAGCGTGACCGTGTAGGGATAAAGGCCGTCGCTCATCCCGTCACTGCACGCGCCGGGCGTGACGGTCATGTCGAAGCTTGCCTCATGCAGCATGCCGCTGAAGGAAAGCCCGCCGCGGCCGGCAAAGCGCGCCACATCCATCGTGTGGCCATCGGGCTGCTCGGGCGTGCGGTAGAGCAGCGTGTCGCCTGCCACCTCGCCGCTCCAGAAGGGCTCCGTTCCGGTGAAGAACACGCGCTCCCCGGCCAGGATGCCGGAGAAGGGTTGCGTGTCATTGTCGCCCGGCAGCCCGCCATCACCCTCGCCCTCTGCGCTCGGCACGCAGGCGGCAATGGCGATCAGCAAGGAGGCCAGCACGGAGGCCGGCACGGAAGCCAGCACGGGTGCGCGAAGGGCGATACGCATGCGATCCATCACAGGCCGACATAGGGCCGCGGCCCACGCTGGCCAAGCCACGCTTCCGCTGGCCCACTTGGCCGGTGCAGCAAGCGCGGCTAAGGTGCGCGCATGCAAGTCTGGAAGTCGCTTCTCCTCATCGTTCCCGCCGGGCTGGCGATCGGCCTGCTGGCTGGGCGCGTGGTGGACCCGGGCACTATGCGTGCCGATGAGCCGGTCGGCGCTCGAAGAGAGGCGCTTGCGCCGGCGTACGATCCTCCGCCGGATAGCGCGCCCGCTCCCACCCGGACCGAGGACGACCAGGCGCTCGCTTCGCCGGATCGCGGTCGCCCCGAGCTCGACTGGGAGGAGGAAGCCTGGCCTGGGGACTATTCGCGCGGCGCCTATGCCTATGACGACAATTATTTCGGCGATGCCGAGGATGGCGGGAGCGGCTGGGTCGAATATGGCGAGGCGCGCCGCGCGCCCACCGGTCGCAGCGAAGCGCCCCGCGCGCCCACCGGCCGCAGCGAGGCCGAGGATGCCGCGCGGGCCGCCGATCGCGCCGCCCGCGATGCCCTGCGCGAGGCCACCGTGGCGCCGCCTGCCCCGCCGGTTCGGGCCCGCCCCCCGGCTCCAGCCGCCGCGCCTACGCCACCCCCCGAACCTCGCGCCGCCAATGGCGACCTGCCGGCCATCTGGTGACGGCGATGCTGGGCGATCAGAGCCGACTACCACCCGTAATGAGCGGCCGCCAAGGCGGTGTTGTGCGGATCACGCCAAAGCGCGGGTGAGGAGTGATTGGCGTGTGCCAATGGACGATACGCTGTAAGCGGGATGGCTCTCTCCCGGCGTCAGCGGCAAATAGGTGTCCCTGACACGGCGGACGCCCGCTTGCCGCTCCCCCTCCGCGCCCGCCGACGCTGAGGGCGCCAGCTGTCCTGGGGAGTGCCGGCCTGTGGTCCGTTATCGAGAAACCGGACGCGATAGTCGAAGGCGGGCGGCGCCGGTTCACGTCGCCCGCCTTCTACGCACTCAATCTTCGGAGATATCTTCCAGCGCCTCGCCGGAGAGGTCGTCATCGTCATCATCTTCGAGCGCCAGGTCGCCAAGCGAGACGACGCCGACCAGCTTCTCGTCCTCGACCACGTAAAGGCGGCGGATCTGCTCCTCGGCCATGATATCGGCCACTTCTTCCATGTCGGTGTCGGGCTCGACGGTGATCGGCTCGTCGGTCATCACCTCGCTCACCGGCGTGTCCGGACCCAGTCCCTCGGCCACGGCGCGCACTGCGATGTCGCGATCGGTTACCACGCCGACGAAGCGCTCCCCGTCGAGCACCGGCACGGAGCCGTAATCGCCGTCCGCCATCATGCTCGCCACCTTGCGGATCGTATCGTCAGGAGCGCATGTCTCGGGATCGGGTGTCATGATTTCAGAAACGTCCATCGTGAATATCCTTGCCGTTCGCATCGAGGCGGAAAGAGCCGCCACTCCTTGGGCAAACGGACGCCGGACGCGCACGGCCCCACCTGTTCACCGCATGCAGAGGGCAGGCTGGCGCGGGCCGCAGACGAGCCACCCTTTGCCGAGGTCAATATTGCCGGCGGAAGCGCGATCGGACGCAAGCTTGAGGTGTTCGCCATGTAACGGTTGAGTGAGGCAGCGCCGCTCCATCGCACGCTTTTTCGTACGGCTGCTCATCACAACAAAGCGGGAAAGAAAAAACTAACGTTTTACAGATCGGAACGTTGGTTCATGTCCTCAGTTAACCAAACACAAAACAAGCGAGGACATGCTATGCCCGATACATCCACCACAGCTACCGGGGCTCACTCCGGGGCTGAATTGCAAAACGAGCTCAAGGGGGACGCCCGCCGATTGGGTGAGACCGCCAAGGAGCAGGGCGAGGCGAAAGCCAGTCAAGGCAAGGAGCAGGTCGCCAAGACGGCGAAGTCAGCTTCTTCTGCCATGAGTTCGGCCGCCGACGAATTGCGCCAGGACGAGAATGCCCCCGAGTGGCTTGCCAATGCCGTCTCCGGAGCGGCGCGCCAGGTCGACGATTTCGCCGGCCGGCTGCAAAACAAGTCCACGCGCGATATCGCAAACGATACAAGGCAGTTCGCGCAGCAAAGTCCAACGGCCTTCCTCGCCGCATCGGCGGCGGTCGGTTTTGCCCTGGCTCGCTTTTTGCGCGCGGGCGCCGAATATCAGCATGACAGCCATTCCGGCGGCATGAGCACGGGCGGCACTGGCGGCACGAGCACGGGTGGAATGAGCACCGGCGGCGGCATGAGCACTGGCACTGGTGGCATGAGCACTGGCAGCACCGGCATCGGTGGCATGAGCACTGGCAGCACCGGCATCGGTGGCATGAGCACTGGCGGCACCAGCACCGGCGGCACCAGCGGCATGAGCACCGGCATGAACACGGGTGGTTACGGTACTTCCACTTCACCCCGCATCACCACCGAACGCGAGTCCGGGGCGATGCAGACACCATCGGCGCCCAAGGTTCCAGGAGGTACGCTGTGAGCGAGCCAATCACCACCAAGCCGCAAGGCCAGCGTGAGGACAATATCGTCGATCTGATCGGCCACCTCACTCAGCAAAGCGGGCATCTGGCGCAGGAGCAGCTCAATCTGGTCCAGGCTGAAGTGCGCGAGGGGATCGACGACCTCAAGCAGGCCGTCGCCTCGATGCTCGGTGCCGCCGTTCTGGGCATTTCCGGTCTCGGCGTCACCCTGATGGGCATTGCCTACATCATCGGCGATGCGATCGATGATCGGGACCTTGCCACCCTGCTTGTCGGCATCGCAGTGCTGATCATCGCGGGCATTCTCTACGCTGCGGCGCGCAAGAAGCTGGCAGCCAGCCATCTTAAGCCCGAACGCAGCATCAACACCGCCGAACGCACGGCCAAGGCCGTGCAGGGCGACCTCACCAACACCGGAGCCACTCGATGACCCAGACAACCACGCGCGATCCCGACGAGATCGAACGCGAAATCCGCCGCACGCAGGACGATATGAGCCGTACTGTCGACCGCATCGGTGAGCAGATGACCCCCCGCAGCATGCTGAATGCGCTGCTGGACAAGGCCGAAGACAACAATATCGACGCGCGCCGTCTGCTCGATGGTGCCCGCCGCAATCCGTTGGCGCTCGGCTTGATCTCGACCGGAGCGATCTGGCTGGTCAGCGATTACGACGCCACGCCGGCTGCCTTCACCTCGAACAGCTCGGACACCAATGACAGTTCCGGCACGTCCGGCGGGCGCTACGATTACGACCCGGACCACCGCGGCTATGTCGAGCACATGTCGCGCCTCGAACGCCTGCAGGACGAAGACGACTTCGCCTATCAGAGCAGGCGCGACCAGGCCCGTGGCACTTACCTGATGATCGAGCGCGATCACGACGAGGACCACAAGTCCTATCGCGCCCGGCTTGACGAGGCGACCAGTGGAATGCGCGAGAAGCGCGACCGCTTCGCCGACAGTGCCCGCGACAGGAGCCACCAGATGGCGCAAAGCGCCCGCGACGGTGGCCAGCAGGTGGCCCAGCAAGGTCGCCGTGTTGCGCGCAAGGGACGTGACCTCTATTACGACAATCCGCTCCTTGGCGGTCTGGCCGCAGCGCTGGTTGGCGCAGTTGCCGGCTCTGCCCTGCCGGTCACCCGGACCGAGCGCGAGCAGCTCGGCCCCCAGGGCGCCAACGTGATCGACCAGGCCGAAGCCAAGGCTCGTGACTTGGGCGGCAAGGCCATGGAGAAGAAGGACGAGGTGGTCGAGAAAGCCGACAGCGCCATGTCCGGTAGCAATCAGGGAAGCTCAACGAGCACGATCTGACGCTCGCGCTTCAACTGATAACGAATGCAAGGAGGGTCGCCGCGAGGCGGCCCTCCTTTCGTTTGCGGGGTGCCATTTCGCTCGCGCTGCTTGGCCGGTGAGCAGTGGACAGCTATCCTCGAAGCAGTTCGGCCAATGCCATTGCGGCAGCGGGGGCGCGGACCTTGGCGCCGCTGATCATGTAGACGAAAACGTTGCGGGGGCCTGCGGGGGACTCTTCTTCGGCACTTGCGTATTCAAGACCCTCGGGTGTCTGGCCCCCGCTCCAGACCTGCGCGATGTGGGCCCATTGCTCGAGCGCCTCGGCGCTGTAACCGGTGGCGAGGGTTTCCTCGGTGCGCATCAGGCGGGCGTAGACGAAATCAGCGGTGAGGTCGGCGATCTGCGGATATTGCGCGTGGTCGGCGATGACGATCGCCGTGCCGTGCTCGCGCGCCAGGGCGACGAATTCGGGGCAGGCGAAGCTTTCGTGCCGTACTTCGAGTGCGTGGCGGAGAGGGAGGCCGGCGCATTTGCTTGGCAGCAGGCGCAGGAAGGCGGCGAAATCCTCGGGGTCAAACGCCTTTGTGGGCGCGAATTGCCAGAGGATGGGGCCGAGCTTGTCGCCCAGTTCCTCGATGCCTTGCGCGAAGAATTTGGCGATCCCCTCCCCCGCCTCGGCGAGCACCTTGCGGTTGGTGATGAAGCGCGAGCCCTTGACCGCGAACACGAAATTGCCGGGCGCCGCTTCGCGCCAGGTGGCGAAGGTTTCGGGCTTTTGCAGCCGGTAGAAGGTGCCGTTGATCTCGATCGTGCCGAGATGCGCGGTGGCATATTGCACCTCGTCGGCCTGGCGCAGGCCGGCGGGGTAGAAGGGGCCGCGCCAGGGGGCGTATGTCCAGCCGCCGATGCCGGTGCGGATGGTCGTGCGGGGGCCGGCCATCGCGTCAGGCGAGCTCGCGGCCGCGCGGGTGGCGGATGCGGGCCTGATAGGGGCGGCTGATCGACATGCGGGGGCCCGGCGCTTGACAAAGTTGACAGGGTGTCAAGCAAGGTCAGTAGGGGGCTTACCCTTGATGCGAAAGCATTTTTCCTCCCGTGTGACCGGTTGACAGTTTGCGCGGATCAATCCGATTGCGGATCGCCGGCGGGATCGTGGCGGGCCTCATCGAGATAGCCGGCGACGGGGCAATCCTCATCCGCCTGCTCGTCCTCCTCCCCATCCCCTGAACCGTGCCATGTGGCGGGGCCGTGCGCGACGCGGGCGAGGAGCTTGCGGAAATCGTCGGACCGATAGGCGCTCGCCGGATGGTAGGGCGGCCAGTGCGCGCGGCGCGGCTGGTGGCGCAAGGCCAGCAGCGCGACGGTCAGCCGCTCGTCATAGCGGCGCGAGGTGTGGATGAGCTCGCCCTTGTGGAAATGCGGCACCTCGACGCCGTTCAGCGCCCGCTCCATCGCCGCCTCGGTCAACGCATCGAAGGCGCACTGGAAGGCGGCATCCCAGGCCAGATCGAACGGCTCGCCGCGCAGGCGGGCGCGCAGCTGGTAAGCCGACTGGCGGCTCATGCCGACCTCGCGCGCGGCGGTGGAGACGCAATGCGTGGCGGCGAGCGCCTGGAGGAATTGCGCCTGTTTGGCGAGCGTCCAGCCATCGTGACGCTGGGCTGGCGGCGGCGCGGGCTCGGGGGTCACCGATGCAGGGGGTTGCGGGGTTTGCGCGTGCTCCGAGGCGGCGAGCTCGTCGAGAATGGCCTCGGTGGCAGCGATGCGGGACGCGATGTCGCGGGGATGGATCGTCATCCGCGAGTTTGAGGCATATTTTGGTGGAGTAGGAAAGGTTCTCGGTGCAGCGATGCTATCAGGCGCTGATCCGGTCGGCGACCAGCCGACCGCACGGCCGAACGGCCGCCCGGAGCGAAGCGGAGGAAGCCAAGGAGCGCGGACGCGCCCGCCCGGCGTTTGAGCGCGCAAACAAAAGCGTGGTTGTTGCGCTGTTCTGGCGAGAACGCGCCGGGGACGAGCGTCGTGAGCTTTGCCTAATGAAGCTCGTCCAACTCCCGAATGAGGTGGCCTATCCTTTCAATTAGAGCCTCTTGAATATGAGCCCCCGCAACCAACTGAGCGTCCGCTGCATTTTCATTAGGCGAGTGACCCACGCTCAGGACACGATCGCGGAGCTGCTTTGCCGACACGCGAACCCGCTCATCGCGTACGCGGCTAGCGAGCAGCATTGTTTCTACATTGAGCTCGGACTGACCGTTCGAGAGGTCATCCGCTAGTAACTGTCGTTGCCATTGCCGAGTTCGACGAAATGCCATTACATCCTGATGGTGTATCGCACCGGCGGTCCGGCAGAGTTTTTGAGAAGCCACTTGAAGTGCGAGAAGTGTCTCACGCTGAAAGTCGTCGCGCCGGACGGCACGCCGCTCCTTTTGCTCCTCTCGGCGTCGCTCACGCTCGCGCTCACCGAGCCGATGATCCGCGATCCAGTTGGTGAGCATCGTAAGGATGCCCCCCGCCAAGACGCTAAGGGTTGCGGCTAGCCAATTCGGCATTTGCGCAGCTCACGCCGCTTCCAGCGCGATCCGCAGCCTGCTTCCGGTCGCCGCGGCCAGCTTCTCCAGCGTTGCCACCGAAGGCAGCGCCTTGCCGCTTTCCAGCCGGGCGACGGCGCTCTGGCTGGTGCCCATGCGCTCGGCCAGTTGGGCCTGTGTAAGACCGGCGCGAGCGCGGGCTTCGATGACTTGCGTCGCGAGGGCGAACTCGTCTTCCAGCGCCTCGTAAGCTGCGCGGAAGGCAGGGTCCTTGCGCCATTCGGCGGCGGCCTTGGCGGCGGGAATGGTCTTGCTGCTGCTCATATCACATCCTTCGCCCGCTCGAGGGCCAGATTGATTTCCCGGCGCGGAGTCTTCTGCGTCTTCTTGGCGAAGCTGCGCAGCACGATTACACGCCGGCCCGTGGCAGTCACGTAGAGCGAGCGGGCAATGCCGTCTCGGCCCTTCATCCGCATCTCCCAGAGCTTGCCTTCGAGATGCTTCACGTGCGGTTCGCCGACATGCTCCAGCCCGTGCCCCTCGATCAGCTCCACGATGCGGAGGAAGCGCGCCTTGATATCGGCAGGCATCGCTTCGAGTTCCGCCAGCGCGGTGGCGTCCAGGAATTCGACCGTCCAAGCCACTTATATATCTTTTTTGATATGTTGCAAGTCTGCGAGCGGGCTCAGGCGGGCTTCTTCCCTTTATGCTCCGCGATGCGCTCGTCCAGCGCCGCAATCCGCTGCCGCTCGGGTGTATCCTTCGCAAGGCCCTTGAGGCGACAGGTCGCCCAAAGAGCCTTGCGTTCGGATTCGAGTGCTTTGAGGTAGAGATCAGCCATCAGTCATGATCGCGCCCGCCCGAGCCGATGTAAAGCTCGCTGCCGGTCTCGCGATACACTTCGCTCATGCGCTCCATGCCTTCCTCGGCCTCCTCGCGCTGCTTGGGCGGGGTTTCGGGGGCGATGTTCTCGGCGGCGAGGTAGCTTTCCGAATTCTGCTTGGCGGCGAATTCGCGCACTTCCTGGGTGATCTTCATCGAGCAGAATTTGGGCCCGCACATGGAGCAGAAATGCGCGGTCTTGGCGCCTTCGGCCGGCAGGGTCTGGTCGTGGAACTGCTCGGCGGTGTCGGGGTCGAGGGAGAGGTTGAACTGGTCGCGCCAGCGGAAGTCGAAGCGGGCGCGGGAGAGGGCGTTGTCGCGAACCTGCGCGGCGGGGTGGCCCTTGGCGAGGTCGGCGGCGTGGGCGGCTAGCTTGTAGGTGACGACGCCGACCTTGACGTCGTCCCGGTCGGGCAGGCCGAGATGCTCCTTGGGGGTGACGTAGCAGAGCATGGCGGTGCCGTACCAGCCGATCATCGCCGCGCCGATGCCGCTGGTGATGTGGTCGTAGCCCGGCGCGATGTCGGTGACGAGCGGGCCCAATGTGTAGAACGGCGCCTCGCCGCAGGCTTCGAGCTGCTTGTCCATGTTCTGCTTGATCTTGTGCATGGGCACGTGGCCCGGGCCTTCGATCATCACCTGCACGTCCTGCGCCCAGGCGCGCTTGGTGAGCTCGCCCAAGGTGTAGAGCTCGGCGAACTGGGCCTCGTCATTGGCGTCGGCGATGGAGCCGGGGCGCAGGCCGTCGCCGAGCGAATAGGCGATGTCGTAGGCGGCGCAGATTGCGGTGATCTCGTCGAAGCGCTCGTAGAGGAAGGACTCCTTGTGGTGGGCGAGGCACCACTTGGCCATAATCGAGCCGCCGCGCGAGACGATGCCGGTGACGCGGCGGGCGGTCATGGGGATGTAAGGCAGGCGCACGCCGGCGTGGATGGTGAAATAGTCGACGCCCTGTTCGGCCTGTTCGATCAGCGTGTCGCGGAAGATTTCCCAGGTGAGGTCCTCGGCCACGCCGCCGACCTTTTCCAGCGCCTGGTAGATGGGCACGGTGCCGATGGGGACGGGGGCATTGCGGATGATCCACTCGCGCGTGTCGTGGATGTTGCGGCCCGTGGAGAGGTCCATGACGGTGTCGGCGCCCCAGCGGATCGACCAGACCATCTTGTCGACCTCGGAGGCGACATTGGAGGCGACGGCGGAATTGCCGATATTGGCGTTGATCTTGACGAGGAAGTTGCGGCCGATGGCCATCGGCTCGCATTCGGGATGGTTGACGTTGGAGGGGATGATGGCGCGCCCCCTCGCCACTTCGTCGCGGACGAATTCGGGGGTGACGTAATCGGGGATGGCGGCGCCGAAGCTTTCGCCGTCGCGGGTGTATTCGGCCAGCTGCTCGCGGCCGAGATTCTCGCGGATGGCGACATATTCCATCTCGGGCGTGATGATGCCGCGGCGGGCGTAGTGCATCTGGCTGAGATTGGCGCCGGCTTTCGCGCGCAAGGGGCGGCGGAGCGCGGTGGGGAATGGGGGGACGCCGCCCGAGCGGTCCGGGCCGAGCTGGCCGTTATCCTCGGGGCGGATTTCGCGGGGGGCGTATTCCTCGACGTCGCCGCGGGCGAGCTGCCAATCGCGGCGCAGCGGGGGCAGGCCCGCCTGGATGTCGATCGTGGCGGTGGGATCGGTGTAGGGGCCGCTCGTGTCGTAGACCCTGACCGGCGGCTCGCCCGAGGAGGGCTCGAGGTCGATCTCGCGCATGGCGACGCCGACCGCGCCTACGTGGATCTTGCGGCTGCCGCGGATCGGGCCGGTGGTGACGGCGACGTCGCCTCCCGCGGGGGGGATCTCGAGAGAAGAATTGATGTCCGCCATGATGCGCTCTCCTGGGGCGGACGGATGGAGCTTGCATGGCGATTGTGCGCCCGGCCCGCTCCCTCCGCCCGTGTTAACGGGTTCAGGTTCAACGGGTCGTGTGGCTGCCACCCACACCTCTCAGCCAGTGGGAACCTGTCGAAGCAGTGCTCAGGCAGGCGCCCGGGCGGCTCCCCGGGGATAGCGGAAGAGTACGCGCATCGCGGAGCCGCGGCAAGCGCGCTTCATGCTTTCAGCCGCGACGGGGGTGGCGGGGCATGGTAAGGATGCCCTGTCGGCGGGAGGGCGTGAGAGGAGACGAGAGATGACGCATATTGCCATTCGCATCCTTGCCATTGCCGCCGGGCTTGGCCTGCCCGGCGCGGCCGTGGCGCATCATGGCTGGGGCTGGACCGAGGAGGAGGAAAGCAGCCTTTCCGGGACGATCGAGGAGATCAGCTTCGGCAATCCGCACATGCATTTGCGGCTGGGGACCGATCAGGGGAGCTGGGAGGTGGACCTCTCGCCGCCCATCCAGGCGCAGCGTTCGGGCTTCGGGCCCGACGCGGCGAAGGTGGGCGACCGGGCGGTGCTGACCGGCCACCGGGCGCGCGATCAGGAGGTGCGCGGCTTCAAGGCCGAGACGATCACGATCGATGGCAGGACGTACGACGTCTACCCGCAGCGCGAAAAGTCGCTCAAGTCCGGGTAGAACGGGCTACAGGTGGGGCATCGGCGGCGGCCCTGATCCGGGTTCTTCGGCTTGGCGCCCGGCCGGATGGATCAGAACGTGTAGCCGATCCCTCCGCCCAGGACGAACTGGTCGGCCGAGCCGCGCACGCTGGTGAAGGGCGAGCGCTTGGCGTCGCCGAGCACGCGCGAATAGCCCAGGATGCCGACGAGGCCGAGGCCGCCATCGGTCAGATCGCCGCTAAGGTCGTATCCAAGGAGAAAATTGCCGCCGACCCTGGTGAAGCCGCCCTGCTCGGGCTCGAAGGCGGGCAGCACGCCGCCGGTGGCGGCGCTCTGCTCGGGCGTGACGCGGTAATAATAATCGTGGAACTCGCCATCGCCGAACTGGCTGCTGACCGATAGGGAGGCGAACAGCGCGCGGCTGAGCGGAGTGGCGAAGGAAACCGAAGGCTCGAGCACCATGCCGCCATGCGCCCCGGCCACGTCCCAGCCGGCGGAGAGGCTGACGGTGAGCGAATCGTAAGGGTTGGTGACCCCCGGCACGCTGAAGCCGACCACCGGCCCCAGCTCCACCGCCCGGTCGAGCTCGCCCAGACTCTCGACCACCTCGTCCTCGATCTGCACCGCGCGGTCCGAGCGCAGGCGCCCGGCCACGCCGAGCACCAGGCCCACGCCCTCCTCGGGATCGGGCACGAAATCGATCGACAGGCCCGCCCCGCGTGGGTTGAATTGCACGCCGCCGAAAGATGCGACGACGATCGGGATCGGCGAGATGACGTAATCGTCCGAGCCGGTATAGCTGGGCGAGAGTACCGCGCCTGCGCCGACGGAGATGAAATCGCCATCGAACGGCGTCTCCTCGCGCGCCGCGGCGCTGGGCTGATCGACCAGGGGGCCGATTGCGCCCTGCTGTGCGGAAGCGGGCGCAGCCAGTGCCAGCGACATCGCCAGCGCGATGAGGCCGGTCCCCAGCGTGTTCGATTGTCGCATGAAGTTCCCCGTCGATTTTCAAGGCCTGCAACACTCCGAATTCCCGGGCGGTTCCTGGGGAGCCGGCGGCTACGGACTTGCGGGCACGATTGCGCCGCGCCCGCTATCGGCTAGAGCGGCAGGCAATGAAAGGGCTTGGTTGCGATATCGCGATAATCGGCGGAGGGCTGGCAGGCGGCCTGATCGCGCTTGCGCTCGCGCAGCGTCGGCCGGACCTTGCCACATGGGTGCTCGAAGCGGGCGAGGCGGTGGGCGGCAATCACCGCTGGAGCTGGTTCCACAGCGATATCGACGCGAATGGACGCCAGCTGCTGGCCGCGATCGACAAGGTCACCTGGAACGAGGGGTATGCGGTCGCGTTTCCTGGCCATTCACGCATCCTCTCAACTCCTTACCGCTCAATGCACAGCCGCCACCTCGCGGCAGCCGTGGCGCAGGCCCTGCCGCCCGGCGCCTTGTGGACGGGCGTTGCGGTGACCCGGCTCGATGAAGCCGGCGCCACGCTTGCCGACGGCACGCGGATCGAGGCGCGCACTTTGATCGATTGCCGCGGCCTTGCCGGATCGCCGCACCTTGCCGGCGGATACCAGGTGTTCATGGGCCGGCACCTGCATCTGCGCCGGCCGCACGGGCTTACGCGGCCGGTGATCATGGACGCGACGGTGGAGCAGGCCGGCGGCTATCGGTTCGTCTATGTGCTGCCGCTGGGCGCGAGCGACATCTTCGTGGAGGACACCTATTACCAGGACGGGCCCGGGCTCGACCGGCGGGCGCTCTCGGCGCGGATCGACGCCTATTGCGCCGCGCATGGCTGGGAAGGCGTGACGGTGGGCAGCGAGACGGGCGTGTTGCCGGTCATCACCAATGGCGATTTCGCCGCCTTCCAGCACCAGAACCGAACCCCCGGCGTGGCGGTGGCGGGCGTGCGCGGGGGCTTCGTCCATCCGCTGACGAGCTATTCGCTGCCTTTCGCGGTGGGCATAGCGCAGCTGGTGGCCGCCAATGCGGACCTGCCGGGCGAGCGCCTTGCCACGCTGCTGGAGGAGCGGGCGCGCGACCATTGGCAGGCGACGCGCTTTTACCGCCTGCTTGGCGCCATGCTGTTCGGCGCTGCGCGCCCTGAGGAGCGTTACCGGGTGTTCGCACGCTTCTACCGCCTGTCGGAAAGGCTGATCGAGCGGTTTTATGCGGCACGCTCGACGCCGATTGACTGCGCGCGCATCCTGCTCGGCCGGCCACCCGTTCCCATCAGTCGGGCTATTGCTGCATTGGCCGGCTGGCGTCCGCCGCTGGCCCTCACCGCACATGGAGAAATGGCACGATGAACGCGCAAGGCAGGCGCGCCTGCGTCATCGGCGCAGGTTTTGGCGGACTGGCGCTGGCCATCCGCCTGCAATCGGCGGGCGTGGCGACGACGCTCATCGAACGGCGCGACAAGCCCGGCGGGCGAGCCTATTTCTGGGAGCGCGAGGGCTTCACCTTCGATGCCGGGCCGACCGTGGTGACCGATCCCGATTGCCTGCGCGAATTGTGGGCGATCAGCGGCCACGACATGGCCGAGGATGTCGACCTTGTGCCGGTGTCGCCGTTCTACCGGCTCGACTGGCCCGATGGCACGAAGTTCGATTATTCGAACGATCATGAATCGCTGCGGCGGGAGATCACCAAGCTCGATCCCGCCGATGTGGCCGGATATGACGAGTTCCTGCGCTACTCGGCGGCCGTCTATCAGGAGGGCTATGTCAAGCTCGGCACCGTGCCGTTCCTCGATTTCAAGTCTATGCTCAAGGCGGCACCCGCGCTTGCCAAGCACCAGGCCTGGCGCAGCGTCTATTCGATCGTCTCCAAATATACCCGCAACGAGAAGCTGCGCGAGGCGCTCTCCTTCCACACGCTGCTGGTGGGCGGCAACCCGATGACCACCAGCGCCATCTACACGCTGATCCACAAGCTGGAGCAGGATGGCGGCGTGTGGTGGACGCGCGGCGGGACCAACCGGCTGATCGCGGGCATGGTCACGCATTTCGAGCGGCTGGGCGGCGAAATGCGGCTGGGCGATCCGGTCGCGCGGATCGCGACCGAGGCTGGCAGCGTGCGTGCCGTGACGACCGAGAGTGGCTGGTCGGCCAGCTTCGATGCGGTGGCGAGCAATGCGGACATCATGCATTCGTACCGCGACCTGCTGGCGCGCGACCAGCGCGGCTGGCGCATGGGGAAGCAGCTTGCCCGCAAGCGCTTCTCGCCCGGCCTGTTCGTGGTCCATTTCGGGCTGGAGGGCAGCTTCCCGCACATCGCGCACCACACGATCCTGTTCGGCCCGCGCTACAAGGGGCTGCTCGACGACATTTACGAGGGCAGCGTGCTGCCTGCGGATTTCTCGATCTACCTGCATCATCCCACCGCCAGCGACCCTTCCGTGGCGCCGCCGGGCAAGGCGACCTTCTATGCGCTGGTGCCGGTGGGGCATATGGGCAAGCTCGACGTGGACTGGGACGTGGTGGGCCCGCAGCTGGAGAAGAGCATCCTCGACGAGGTCGGCCGGCGGCTGGTACCCGACATTCACCAGCGGATCGTGACCAAATTCTCCTATGCGCCCAAGGACTTCGCGGCCGATCTCAACGCGCATCTGGGCAGCGCCTTCAGCCTCGAGCCGATCCTGACCCAAAGCGCCTGGTTCCGCGGGCATAATCGCGATGCCGTGTTGCAGAACTTCTACCTCGTCGGCGCGGGCACGCATCCGGGGGCGGGAATTCCCGGCGTGGTGGGCAGCGCCAAGGCAACCGCCGGACTGATGCTGCAGGATCTGGCCAGGTGACCGAGCTCGTCCTGGACGGCGCGGCGATGCACACGCTGGCGGATTTGCACGCGCAGATCGCGCGCCATCCCGAGACGCCGGACTGGTATGGGCCGAGCCTGGACGGGTTGTTCGACGTGCTGGTGGCGATCTATGCGCCGCCGATCACCGTGGTGTGGCACGATGCGGCCGGTGCGCGCGAGCGGATGGGGAACGATTTCGACCGGGCGATGCGGGTCTTTGCGGATGCGCGGCGGTTTCACAGCGAGCGCGGATCGATGTTCCGCTTCGAGATCGTGGACGGAGCGCGCCCGCCCGCATCGCGCGCGTTCACGAGGCTCGCCGTCTATTGCGGCTCGGCCTCACCGCCCGATGCGCGCTATGTCGCGCTTGCGCGTGAGGTGGGCGCGGTGCTCGCCCGGCGTGGCATCGGCGTGGTCTATGGTGGCGGCAGGCTGGGCCTGATGGGCGCACTGGCCGATGGGGCGCTGGAAGCGGGCGGCGAGGTCATCGGCGTGATCCCCGAGGCGCTGGTGGGGCGCGAAGTGGCGCATAAGGGCCTTACCGAGCTCCATGTCGTCACCACGATGCATGAGCGCAAGAAGGCCTTTACCGATCTTTCGGACGGTTTCGTTACCCTGCCTGGCGGCGTGGGCACGATGGACGAATTGTGGGAGGCGGTAAGCTGGGCGCAATTGGGCTATCATGGCAATCCGGTGGGGCTGCTCAATGCGTTCGGCTATTACGACGGGCTGATGACGTTCTACCGCCATATGGCCGCGACCGGCTTCGTGCGCCCCGACCATGCCGCCATCCTGATTGCGGCGGGCACGATGGACGCGCTGCTGGACGACATGGCCCGCTACGTGCCGCACCGCTCCGTGCTGCAGATGCAGGCGAGCGAGTTGTGAGCATGGCGCCATGAGCCCTCCCAAGCGGATCAAGCCGCGGCCGCTGGTGCCCTCCACCTTCCTGCGCACCACGCCCAGCCAGGCGGGTGGCGGGCGCGAGCGCGAGGATTTGGTGGCGCTGGCGAAGACGTCGATCGCCAAGGGCTCGAAGAGCTTCGCCGCCGCCTCGCTGCTGTTCGACCGCAAGACGCGCGAGCGGGTGCATCTGCTGTACGCCTGGTGCCGCCGCTGCGACGACATCGCCGACGGGCAAGACCATGGCTATCGGACGGGGCAGCGGCGCGGAAAAGGCGCCGCGGAAAAGGTGCTCGAGAGCGTGGCCAAAGACCGGGTGGAGGGAATCCGCATTCTCACCAGCCGCGCGCTTGCCGGCCAGCCGACAGCAGACCCCGCCTTCGACGCCTTTGGCCTGGTGGCTGCCGAATGCGGGCTGACCCAGGACATGGCCGACGACGTGATCGACGGCTTCGCGCTCGACGCCGCCGACTGGCGCCCGCGCACCGAGGCCGACATGATGCGCTATTGCTACCATGTCGCGGGCGCGGTGGGGGTGATGATGGCGCGGGTGATGGGCGTCGCCAAGGACGACCACGACACGCTCGACCGGGCGTGCGACCTAGGCCTAGCCTTCCAGCTCAACAACATCGCGCGCGATGTGTGGGAGGATGATGCGGCCGGGCGCTGCTACCTCCCGGTCGAGTGGCTGGTGGAGATGGACATCCCGCCCGGACAGCACATGAAGCCGCAATATCGCGAGGCGCTGGTGGAGCTGGTCGCGCGCCTTGTCGCCATGGCCGAACAGCACGAGGCGGCGGCACGGGTGGGTGCCACGCGGCTGCGGATGCGCCAGCGCTGGGCGATCCTGGCCGCGGCCAATATCTACGGCGCGATCGGCCGCGAGGTGCGCCAGCAGCGCGAACTGGCTTGGGACCACCGTGTGCATACCAGTGCGCTGCAGAAGATCGGCCACACGGCGCGCGCCGGGATCGAGGCGCTGACAGGCGCTTACGAGCCCAATCCGTGGCCGAAATGGACGCGTGGCGACCTGATGATCATGGCCCGGATGAACCAGCCGCCGGCGCCCATCCCCATGACGCCGCTGCGCGAAGAGGAAGAGGAGTGAAGCACCCATGATCCGCTCGCTGCTCATCGCCAATCGCGGCGAGATCGCCTGCCGCATCATCCGCACGGCGCGGCGGATGGGTGTTCGCGCGGTGGCCGTCTATTCGGACGCCGATGCCGGAGCGCTGCATGTGCGGCAGGCGGATGAGGCGGTGCATATCGGCCCCTCCCCCGCGGCCGAGAGCTATCTGCGCGGCGAGCGCATCATCGCCGCGGCGCGGGAGACTGGCGCCGAGGCGATCCACCCAGGCTACGGCTTCCTGTCCGAAAACGCCGATTTCGCCGCTGCCGTGATCGATGCGGGGCTGATCTGGGTCGGCCCCTCGCCCGCGAGCATCCGCGCCATGGGCCTGAAGGACGCGGCCAAGGCGCTGATGCAGGCGGCCGGCGTGCCGGTGACGCCCGGCTATCTGGGCGAGGACCAGTCGCCCGCGCGGCTGGCGGCCGAGGCGGAGGCAATCGGCTGGCCGGTGCTGATCAAGGCGGTGGCAGGCGGCGGCGGCAAGGGGATGCGCAAGGTCGATACGCGCGCCGAGTTCGAGACCATGCTCGAGAGCTGCCGCCGCGAGGCGCGCGCCAGCTTCGGCAACGATTCTGTGCTGCTGGAAAAGTGGATCACCTCGCCCCGCCATATCGAAGTGCAGGTGTTCGGCGACGCCCATGGCAATGTGGTCCACCTGTTCGAGCGCGACTGCTCGCTTCAACGCCGCCACCAAAAGGTGATCGAGGAAGCGCCAGCCCCAGGCATGGACAAGGCCACGCGCGAGGCAATCTGCGGCGCCGCGGTGCGGGCGGCGCAAGCGGTGGATTATGTCGGCGCGGGCACGATCGAGTTCATCGCCGATGCGAGTGACGGCCTGCGCGCCGACCGCATCTTCTTCATGGAGATGAACACGCGGCTGCAGGTCGAGCATCCGGTGACCGAGGAGATCACCGGCGTCGATCTGGTCGAATGGCAGCTGCGGGTGGCGAGCGGGGAGGAATTGCCGTTGCGGCAGGAGGAGCTGCACATCAACGGCCATGCCATTGAGGCGCGGCTCTATGCGGAGGACCCGACGAAGGGCTTCCTGCCGAGCACCGGGCGGCTGGAGCATCTGCAATTCGGCCCCGCCGACCGCATCGAGACCGGCGTTGAGGAAGGTGGTACGGTATCGCCGTTCTACGATCCAATGGTGGCGAAGGTCATCTGCCATGCGCCCGAGCGCGCGGAGGCCATCGACCAGCTCGCCGATGCCCTGTCGCAGACCGAGATATGGCCGGTCCGCACCAATGCCGGCTTCCTCGCTCTCGCTCTGCAATCAGACCGCTTCCGGGCAGGTGATCTCGACACGGGGTTCATTGCCGATGCAGGCGAAGCGCTGATCCCGGGCGGCGAGCCGTCCTCCGCGCATTGGTCCGTGGCAGCGCGCCTCGCGGTGGAACCGAGCGAGGACGGGCTCTCCGGCTTTCGGCTCAATGCCCGGCATCGCCGCTTCGTGACCCTCGGCCATGGCGGCGAGAGCCGGTCGGTCGATCTGGATGAGGCGGAAGCCGAAGCCACCCCTGTGAGCGAAGAAGATTTGGATCTCTATCCGGGCGCGCAAGCCGTGATGACCGGCTATTGCGATGGCGACAGGGTGATCGTCTTTTCGCAAGGGACCGCCTGGGGCTTTGACCGGGCAATCCGCGGGTCCGGCTCTTCCTCTGCTCACGATGGCGATATCCTCGCGCCGATGCCCGGCAAGGTGATCGCGGTGGACGTGGCGCTAGGGCAGGCGGTCGAGCCCGGGCAGCGGCTGCTGGTGCTCGAGGCGATGAAGATGGAGCATGCGCTTGCCGCCCCCTTCGCCGGCATCGTGGCCGAACTGGGGGTGAGCGAGGGTGCGCAGGTGCAGGTCGAGACGCTGCTGGCGAGGATAGAGCCGGCAGACGCGGGGCAGGCGGAGGACTAACTGCCCAGACAGGCGGCGAGCCCGGCCTGCTCGCCTGCCGTCATATGCAGGCCGAGCCTGCGGCGGCGCCAGAGCACGGGTTCGGCGATATGCGTATCCTCGCGCTCGCGCAGCAGCAGCTTTGCGCCCAGCCCTTTACCGACTGCATCGCGTGCCCAGCCCCGCCCCGTTGACCCGCCGCCGATGACGATGAGGTCGCAAGGCGCGCTCACCGGGTCACGGCCGCGACGTCACCGGATAGGCGGGCCGTGATGGTGCGGCTTGTAGAGGCGGCGGAACAGCTTGCCCTTCTCGCTATAGAAAACGAGGCTGGTCGCAATCACGCTGGAGATCAGCAACGCCCAGGCGAAAGGGCGCGCCGTGCCGTCATAAGCCTGGCCGATGGCGAGGCCGACCAGCGCGGCGCCGAACATGCGCACGAAGGTCTGCACCGAGCTTGCCGCGCCGGCGATCTGCGCAAAAGGCTGCATGGCGATCGAGCCGAAATTGGCGCCCAGGAAGCCGAGCAGGCCGAGATTGGTCGCCATGAGCGGCACGAACCACCGGATGTCGCCCGGGTGCAGGTAGGACGTGATGACCTGCGCCGCGCTGACCACGATGAACATCAGCACGCCCGCATGGCTCACGCGCCGGGCCCCGAACCGCTCCACGATGCGCGAGTTGACGATGCTCGCCACCGCCATCATCGCCGCCGTGCCGCCGAACACGAGGGGGAACCACCGGCCGACCTGGAAGTGCTCGCCCAGCAGCTGCTGTGCCGAGTTCACGTAGCCGAATACACCGCCGATCAGCAGCGCGGTGCCGATGACATAGCCGATCGACCCGCGATTGAAGAGCCCGGTCTTCATGTTGCGCAGCACGGTGGGCAGATGGACGTCCTGCCGGTTGGCCGGGTCGAGCGTCTCGGGCAGGCGCATATAGGCCCACCAGGCGGCGAGCGCCGCGAGCGCGGCCAGCGCGACGAAGATCATGTGCCAGTCGGCGATGAACAATATTGCCTGGCCGAAGCTGGGCGCAACCACGGGCACGGTGATGAACACTGCGCTGACGAGGCTCATCAACCGGGCCATCTGGTCGCCTTCATACTGGTCGCGGATGACCGCGATGGGCACCACCATGAGACCTGCGCTAAGCAGCCCTTGCAGCGCGCGCATCACCAGCAGCACGTAGAAGTCGTTGACCAGCACCACCAGTGCCGAGAACAGCGCGTAGGCACCGAGCGAGAACAGCACCACTGCACGGCGACCGAAGCGATCGGCATAGACACCCGGAACCAGGCAGCCGAGGCCGTTCGCCAGCAGGTACACCGCCACGATCAGCTGGCGCTGGTTGCCCTGCGTCGCGTCGAGCGCCGTCGCGATATCGTCAAGCGCAGGCAGCATCGCGTCAATCGCAAGCGCGTTGAGGCTCATCAGCGTCGCGATCATCACCACCAGCTCGCGGCGGCCGATCTCGCGCTTGTCTCGGGGGACAGCTCGGGTTGCCATGGCGGGACTGTTAGCCCTTGTGCAGTGCAAAAGGGAAGGAGTTTGTAGGCATTGCTGACGATCATTCTTTTTTGCCGAAGATGACGAGCGCGTGCCATCGCATTAATCATCCAGCCGTGGCGAATCCGAATGCAGCGGAACGGGACGAGGATGAGGCGCGCGGCCTGCGCAAGATCATCCATGTCGACATGGATGCCTTCTTCGCCAGCGTGGAGCAGCGCGACAATCCCGAACTGCGCGGGCGGCCGGTGGCCGTGGGCGGATCGAGCGGGCGCGGCGTGGTGGCGGCGGCAAGCTACGAGGCGCGCGTGTTCGGCGTGCGATCGGCGATGCCGAGCGTCACCGCCAAGCGCAAATGCCCCGACCTCATCTTCTGCAAGAGCCGCTTCGACGTCTATCGCGAGGTATCCGAGCAGATCCGCGCGATCTTCCGCGAGCACACGCCGAATGTCGAGCCGCTGAGCCTCGATGAAGCGTACCTGGACGTCACCGAGGACCTGCAGGGGATCGGCTCCGCCACGCGGATTGCCCAGATCATCCGCAGCCGCATCGCTGAGGAAACGCGGCTGACCGCCAGCGCTGGCGTCTCCTACAACAAATTCCTCGCCAAGCTGGCCAGCGACCAGAACAAGCCCGACGGTCTCTGCGTCATCAAGCCGGGACAGGGCGCGGCCTTCGTGCAGAGCCTGCCCGTCCGGCGGTTCCATGGCGTGGGGCCGCGCGGCGCGGAGAAGATGACGCGACTGGGCATCGAGACCGGCGCCGACCTCGCCGCCAGGGACATCGCCTGGCTGCGTGCGCAATTCGGCTCATTCGGCGATTATCTCTACCGCGCAGCGCGGGGAATCGATCTGAGGCCCGTGCGCGCTGACCGCATTCGCAAGTCGATCGGCGGCGAGCGTACGTTTCACCAGGACATTGCGCAGCCCGAGGAGGTGCGCGCGACGCTCGAGGAGATTATCGCCATTGTCTGGGAGCGGATCGCCCAGAAACAGGCGCGCGGGCGCACGGTGACGCTCAAGCTCAAATTTTCCGACTTCCGCATCGCCACGCGCGCCCGATCCCTGCCCCGCCCGCTGGCCGACAAGGGCGAGTTCATTATTGCCGCGCGAGGTCTGCTGGAGGACGAGCTGCCGCTGCCCATGCCCATCCGCCTGATGGGGCTGACGCTGAGCAATCTGGAGCAGGAGAATGGCGGCGAGAGGGCGGCCGAAGCAGGCGGCAGCCTGGAGCAGGCCCAGCTACCGCTGCTGTAGCTTGTGCCAGGCCGGATTGCCGGCCCCGGCGGCATCGAACACCGCCATGCGCGCCGGCACCCAAGGGCTGAGATTGCGCGGGAAATCGTCCCTTGCAAAAAAACGCGCCTCCACGATCTCGCGGTGATCGGGACGCGGCTGCGCGTCGATCAGCCCGGTAAAGAGGTGCACCATGTTGGTCGCGCCGAAGAAGCTCTCCTTAAGCGTGTCGAGGCGGCGAGTCTCGAGCAGGTTGCATTGCAATTCCTCACGGAACTCCCGCTTGGCGGCGACAATGGGCGTCTCATGCCGGCGGATGCCGCCGCCGGGAAAGGTCCACGCCGCGGGCCCATAGGAATGGCGCACGAGCAGGATACGGCCGGTCTCGTCGCGCGCAATCACGCAGCAACCGTGCACAATCTTGCGCGTGCGCGCATACCAGAAACCGCGCGCTCGATGGGCAAGTCGGTATGCCACCCGGTGCAGCGGCGCGGGCAGGATATGCAGCGGGTTCATGCCGCCTGCGCCCTGTCAGACGAAGCAGGTGACGGGCTGATTGGCGGCTTTCAGCAGGCGTGCGACCGGCGTGTCGTTCTCCCCGCGCATGGCCGCCTCGAACAGGCTGCGCTTCTCATCTCCGCGGATAACGAACAGCACTTCCTCGCTCGCGAGCAGTGCGGGGATGGTCAGCGTGATGCGTTCGAACGGTGCCTCGGGCGGTAGTGGTTCGGGCGTGAGGCGCCTGATCGGCTGCTCGTCGTCAGCCTGCGGATCGGTGTTGGGAAACAGCGAGGCGACGTGACCATCCGCTCCCATGCCGAGCCAGGACAGCGCGAAACGCGGCACCTGCGCCGCCTCGCTGAGTGGCACGATCCGGGCGCCGAGCGGCTCGAGCAGCGGGCGGATGCGCCCTATATTGCTGGCCGGATAGCCTTCTTCCACCAGGCGGTCATCACCCGGCCATACGCTGATGCGGCGCCAGTCGATTGGCGCACCGGTGAGGGTCTCGATGATCGGGAACGGGGTCGAGCCGCCCGGCACGTTTATGGCAATGGAATCCTCGCTGCGGCTCAGGGCGCCGGCGAGGTGCTGGTAGATCCACCCGGCCACGCGCTCGTCGCCGGCGCCCTCGATGATCGAAACCTGGGTCATCTACAGTTCCGGGAGGACCGACGAACGGACGGCTGACCAATCACGCGAGGATCGAGCCGAGGAACCAGACGCGCTCCTCGGCGAAATCGGTCCAATCGTCGAGCAGCCCGTCGGTCGCGTTGTCGCCGGCCTCTTCGGCGTGATTCTTGAGTTCCTTCAGCCGCGCCACGACCTTCTGGTTATCATCGCGCAGTTCCTGGATCATGGCTTCGGGCGAAAGCGAGGCGTCATCCTGGTCGGCAATCTGCGTATTGCGCGCCACCGAGCCAATCGAGGTGAGCGTCCTGGCGCCGTTCTTGCGCACGCGCTCGCCGATGGCGTCGATCTGCTGCTGGATTTGTACCGCCTGCTCATCGAACAGAAGGTGCAGGTCGCGGAACCGCGGGCCGGTCACGTGCCAGTGGAAGTTCTTGGTCTTGAAATAAAGCGCCAGATGATCGGCGAGCAGACCGTTGAGGCCGTCGATAAGCGCGCTCTTGGAATTGTCACCGGTGGAAGCCATTCTCTGTCCCCTTGTCCGTCAGTATGTTCTCGACAGGGCAACGGATGGTCGCTGGAACGGTTTCGACCTTAATGGAGATCAGCAGGATCGATTCTGTCGATCAGCGCTTGCCTGACCAGCCGCCGATGCCGAGCGGGCGAAGGGAATCGAACCCTCGTCGTAAGCTTGGGAAGCTTCTGCTCTACCATTGAGCTACGCCCGCATCTCGGCATCACAATGGGCCCGCATCTTCGAAACGATCCCATCGGCAATCTTGCCGGAATGCATTTGGAGCCAACTTCACCTGCGGTCAATGGCGATTGCAGGCGGTAGGCGGGTTGGAGAACGCGCGCTGTTCGAGCGCTGCGGACGGAGGCGAGCGCCCCCTGCACGCCCAGCGTCAGGACAATTGCGGATAGCAGGCGTCCGACCGGATTGTCGTGGGAAAGTCCGGCACGAAGCCGGAGAGAACCGAGCCGATCGGTGCGTTGATGGTGATGCGGCTCGATTTTGGAAAGCCGCGGCAATCGGCATTGGCTGCCGGCGTGACCGCGGCGGCCGCGATGGCTATGCCGTAGCCTGCCGCACGCTCGACGGCATAGGTCTTCTGCGCGCCGGCGGAGCCGCACGTGCTGCTCACCGCCATGCAGCGCGCCGTGCTGTAGGCGACCTCATCGAGCGTCTGCTTGGTCCACAGCATCCTGCTGCCCTCGATCGTGCCGATGAGAAGCAGGAAGATAGCGGGGGCCAGAATCGCGAATTCGACGATGGCCGCGCCCTTTTCACAGCGCTGCAGGAGCCGCAGCGCCATCATTGCAGGCGGACCGTGGCCTGCTGTGTAATCTGCGCATTCTCGAGCAGGCTGCGCGGAACAATGATCGGGTGGAAAGTCTGGGTGGCGGCGACGGTGAGGTAATAGCCGGCGGTCGAACTGGTGGTGACCCCGCTACCCGTGCAGCTGTTGCCGCAGGTCGCCGCGGTGAAGCTGCCATTGTTCTTCAGGCAGGCGCAGCTGCGCGAAAGATTGGTGCATGCCCCCGCCACGCCGTTGCAGGCGGTGGTGACGCTGAGCGCGGAATCGTCGGCCAGCGCGCGAACATAGCCCGGCAGAGCAGTAAAACTGACATTGTCAGCGCTGGTGAAGGCGTTGACCGCGGCACCCGAGACCGCTTCGTTCATCTTGCTGCGCTCGAGATAGAGCGCGCCGAAATCCATCGCCACGCAGATAACGAAGAAGAACAGCGAGGTCAGGATCGCAAACTCGATCGCCGCCACGCCGCGCTCGTCGCGCGCAAGTGCCGCGCGCCGCAGGTTCGATGCGCATTTGTGCATAACGGCGCGCTCCAAGGCTCAGTTCACCAGCCTGATCGAGGCGGCGCCTCCACTCGCGCTCGCCCCCTTCATCTTGCTGCACGCCGAGCCGGTGGCGGCACCACCGCTCACGGTGATGGTGGCAGCGATCAGGCTCATGCACTTGGTGCCGACGGTGCTGCTGCCCCCGGTCATGGTCAGTGCGGAGTTCGGCAGGTGTATGGTGCCGGCAAACAGATTATTGCTGCCCGCGTTCCAGCTGGAGGCGGCCGCGCTTGCGCTCGAGAACAGCAGCTCGGCTATCGCGCCACCGGCCTGGGTCGTGACCGGAGCTTCCAGCCTGGTCTTGGCGCCACCGCTCAAATTCATCACCCCGCCCAGGATGAAGGTGACGTCGATGCCGGCCTGATCGAAGCCCGCGACGCTTACGCCTTCCAGCGTAGTCGGGTTGGGCCAACCTGACCCACCCGTGCCGTTTACGAAATTGCCGCTGATCGTATAACGGCCCTTGCCGAACAGGACCAGACCGGCAATCGTCACGTCGCCATTGATATAGTGGTTGGCGGTCCGGCCGAAGACCAGCTTGCTGGTGCCCGCCGTGGTGATGTTGCCATCGGCACTGAACGTACCGTCGCCCATGAAGAAGCGTGCCGAACCAGCCAGGCTGACCGCAGTCCCGTCACTGTGCCGGCCGATCGCCACGTTCCCCGCGGCGAGCGAGACCTCACTATCGCCGCTGATGTAGACGCCGCTGGCAGCGATGAAATCGCCCGCGCCCAGCTTTGTGCTCCCTCCCCCGGCGAGCCTGCGGAAGGCGTGCTTGCCCTGGCCCATGGACAGGCTCTGCGCACCGCCCAGCGTGACCTCGGCGTTGATCACCACGTCGCCATTGCCCTTGGTGTTGGTGCCCTTGAAGGCGACGGTTCCGCTGCCGATCCACAGCGCACCATTGCCGAAGGTCAGCCCGCCGTTGTCGCCGGAGTTGAACCCGCCATTCACGTATACGTCCGAATTGCCGAAGTTGATCGTCGACGAGCCGCCGTTCACGAGGCCGTTGGCGATCCGAATGATCGAACCGTCAGCGAAGGTGACCTGAATTTTGCCGCCGGTTTCGAGCCGCCCGATGTCATAGACCCCTTTGGGGACAATGAACTTGGTGTCGCTCTGGCGCCATGCCGCGACCGAGGCACTCGGGCTCGTGCTGAAGGTCCAGTTGCTGCCGCCCGGCGTCGTCGGGTTGCTGAAAGCCGGGACCGTCACGTGGTTATGGATGTCTGCAAGCTCCGCCATCGCGGCCACGCGATCGGCGTCATTGGCCCAGGGATCGGAGAACGCGGTCGCTTCCTTGATCCACTTGTCGGCCGCAGGCACGTTGGAGTTCCAGGCTGGTTTGTCGAGCTTGCCGGCATAGCGCAGCGAGTTGGCGACCAGCTTGCCAGAGCCAAGGATGATATCGCCGGCGCCCGAGATGATGTCGGCTGCGCGGATGAGCTCGCCCTTGTTCGAGACCGTGCCGACGGCGGCGACGGAGCAGCCGGGCGAATCGATCGAGGCGCCGCCCGTGATCGAGATCGCGCTGCTGCCCCCGCTCAACGCCAGGTAGCAGGGTGCCGCAAAGGGGCTGCCGGAGCCCGGCAGGCTTGCCATGGCTTGCGCCGAGACCGAAAAGCTGCCGGACAGGCCGAGCACCTTGCCAAGCGTGATCGGCAGCTGCTCGTTGACGGTCACCCGTACGGATTGCTCACCGGCGGCGGGATAGTTCTCGACCAGCGCGGCCGTCACGGTGGCCCCGGCGAGGCCGTTTGCCTTGGCGATGTCCTGCGCGGTGGGCGTGAGCACTGCGATATCTTTGGCGCTCTTGTAGGCGAGCGCGGCGCCAAGCGCGCCCATGTCGGCGGCGCGCTGGTTGATCACGCGCTGCTGGTAGCCGCGGTTGAGGTCGAAGGCGAGGCCCGTGGCCCCCATAACCACCGGCAGCGACAGCGCGACAAGCGTCGTCACGCCGGCCGAGACGTCCCACCGCAGGCGAGCGAGCAGGCGCAGGAATGGCTGGATCATAGGCATCGTCCGCCCACTTGCGGCCGAAGCATTGAAATTTGATTTACGCTTGGTTGCACAACAGCAGCATCAAGATGCGCCTGGCCTAGCTTCTGAACCGCCGGGAGGCGCACTCTACGCTGGGGTCCGTTCGACAGGCCGAGCGGAGTCCCTATGACGGACATTTTCAATCTCCCGGGGCAGAGCGCGCGCAATATCGGGTAGAGACCTTGCCCATTGGCGGGTATGGACCCGATTCGAACCCGCAAGAAAGCCGGCCCGGGGTGCGCCCGCGACTACGCGTGCGGCGCCAACGGGCCTGATGGAGGACCAGGATGCCACTCGTGAACATGAAGCCGTTGCTGCGCCATGCGATGGACAACAATTATGCCGTCGCCGCGTTCAACCTTGTCGATTACGGCACCACCAAGGCCATGGTCGAGGCGGCGGAAAGCCTCAATGCGCCGGTGATCTGCCAGACCAGCGCCAAGACCATCCAGTACTGGAGCCACAAGGAGATCGTCTCCTGGGTGCGCACCGCGGCTGAGGATTCGCATGTGCCGGTGGTGCTGCATCTCGACCATTGCAAGGACCTCGCCATGATCGAGGCCTGCGCCAAGGCCGGCTGGACCTCGATCATGATCGACGCATCCGAGCTGCCGTTCGAAGAGAACCTCGAAATGTCCAAGCGCGTGCGCGACATCGCCGAAAAATACGGCGTGGGTATGGAAGCAGAGCTCGGCCAGATCATGGGCGTGGAGGACGACATGGTCGTCGACGAATCGGAAAGCGTGCTGACCGATCCGGAGGACGCCAAGACCTTCTGCGACGCGTTGGACCTTTCGGCCTTCGCCTGCGCCGTGGGCACCGCGCACGGCTTCTATCATGGCGACCCGGTGGTGGATTTCGACCGCATCGAGGCGATCAACAAGGCGACCCGCACCCCCATGGCGCTGCATGGCGGCACCGGCCTGAGCGACGAGGTGTTCGAGAAGGCCATCGCGCGCGGCGCGGCCAAGGTGAACATCTCGACCAACCTCAAGCACGTCTTCGTCGAGAGCTTCGTCAACTATCATCAGGAAAAGCCCAAGGACATGGAGCCGCTGCGGCTGATCGACGCGCAATACCAGGCGTGCAAGCTGCTGTTCGCCAGCTTCATCGCCAAGTTCGGCGGCGAGAACCGCGCCGAGCCGTTCCTCGCCTCGCTCAAGGAGATGGCCTGAGCAAGCTGGGGTGAGGGAGAACGATAACACCATGATCAAGGCACTTATTTTCGATTGCGACGGCGTGCTCGTCGACACCGAGCGCGACGTGCACCGCGTTGCTTTCAACCGCGCGTTCCAGGCGATGGGCATCGAGGCGGAATGGGACGTTGAGCTCTATGGCGAGCTGCTCCTGGTAGCCGGCGGCAAGGAGCGGATGCGCCATTATTTCGAGCATCACGGCTGGCCGGACGATCAATATGGCCCGCATGACGAGCTCATCGCCGAACTGCACAAGCGCAAGACCGCAATTGGGGCCGACATGATCGCCAATGGCGAGGCCGAGCTGCGGCCCGGCGTGGCGCGTATCGTGGACGAGGCGATCGCGGCGGGTGTGCGGCTGGGCGTGTGCACCACCTCCAACGCCAAGTTCATCGACGCGGTGCTCGATCTGCTGGGGCCTGAGCGCAAGGCGAAGTTCGAGTTCGTCCATGCCGGCGACGTGGTGAGCAAGAAGAAGCCCGACCCCGAGATCTACCAGCTCGCCGAGCAATCGCTGGGCCTTCCCCCTGCCGATTGCATCGTGATTGAGGACAGCCGCAACGGTCTCCTCGCGGCGACGCGCGCGGGCTTTCCCACCCTCGTCACCATGAGCACCTATACCACCGAGGAGGACTTCCGGGAGGCCGCTCGCGTGGTGCCGGAGCTGGGCGACGAGCCGAATGTGAACATAAGGCTGGCGGACCTCGGCGAGATCGCCGCAGCGGCCGCCGCACAAGGAGAGGACAAGCGATGACAACCATTTCGCAAGCGCAGATCGAGCAGGCGATTCTCACCACCGCCGACACGGTGATCCGCAATGAGATGTATTTCTGCGATCTCGACGGGCTGGCGGGCGATGGCGATTTCGGCAATTCGCTCGCCACCGGGTTCAAGGTTATCAAGCGCGACCTGCCAGGGATCGACGCACCGGATATCGGCGCGATGCTGCTCAAGCTTTCGATGATGGTCTCCAAGCATGTCGGCGGCTCATCGGGGCCGATCTGGGGTACCGGCTTCATGAAGGCCGCCATCCCCGCCAAGGGTAAGACCGAGGTGACGCTGGCGGAACTCACGCAGATGGTGGGCGCGGCGGTCGACGGCATCATGGCCCGCGGCGGCGCCGTACGGGGTGACAAGACGCTGCTCGACGCGCTCATTCCCGTGCGCGAGACGATGGAGTCTATGCAGGACGGCGGAGACCACGGCGCCGTGCTCAAGGCCTGCGCCGATGAGGCCGACAAGGCGATCGAGGATACCCGCCATCTGGTCGCGCATCGCGGCCGCGCCAGCCAGGTGGGCGAGCGCAGCGCCAACACGCCCGATCCGGGCATCGTTGCCATCGCCACCATCCTGCATGATTGGTGCCAGGCGTTCGGCGTAGCGCACGAAGCGCAAGCGCCCGAAGTCACCAAGGCCACCGCCGCAGCTTGAACCTTCAAGGGAGAGGAATTGTCATGAAGAAGTTCGTCAACGATCCGGCCGATTTCGTGCCTGAGTTCATGAAGGGCGTGATGCTGGCCAATCCGGACCTGCTCGAAGCGAACCCTGAGTTCCAGATGATCAAGCGCAAGGACCGCCCGGCTGCGGGCAAGGTCTCGATCGTGCAGGGTTCAGGCTCGGGCCATGAGCCGGCGCATGTGATGGCGGTGGGCCCGGGCATGCTTTCGGGCGCCTGTCAGGGTCCCGTATTCGCTGCGCCTCCGGTCGATGCCTGTTACGAGACGATCAAGGCGCTCGCCAGCGATGCGGGCGTGCTGGTGCTGGTCAACAATTACCAAGGCGACCGCATGGCCTGGGAGACCGCGATCGAACTGGCCGAGGCCGAGGATATCAAGGTCAAGCAGTTCATCATCAACGATGACGTGGCGGTGAAGGATTCGCTCTACACCGTTGGCCGGCGCGGCGTGGCGGGCAATTTCTTCGTGATCAAGGCGTGCGGCGCGGCGGCCGAGAACGGCGCCAGCCTGGACGAGGTCATGGCCATCGCCGAGAAGGTGAACAACAATGTGCGCACGATGGGCGTGGCGCTCAGCAGCTGCACGCCGCCTGCCAAGGGCACGCCGATTTTCGACATCGGCGAGGACGAAATGGAGGTCGGCATCGGCATTCATGGCGAGCCTGGCCGCGAGCGCACGAAGATCACCAAGGCCGATGACATCACTGCCAAGCTGTTCGAGGCGGTGGCGACCGACCTGCCCTTCTCCAGCGGCGACCGCGTCGCGCTGATGGTCAATGGCCTCGGCGGCACCCCGCCCGCCGAACTCTACGTGCTCTATGCCAAGGCGCATGAACTGGCGAGCGAGCAGGGCATGAGTGTGGTGCGCAATTATGTCGGCGAATATTGCACGGCGCTTGAGATGGCGGGCGCATCGCTGACCTTGCTCAAGCTCGATACCCAGCTCGAGGAGCTGCTCGCCGCGCCGGCCGAGACGGCCACGCGCATTTTTTGACACTTAGCTCGTAATGTCGAATCGAAGCGCCCGGCCTTTGTGCCGGGCGTTTTCATATGTGCTAAGATCTGGTAAAATGTGTGGTTGCAAATAACGCAAAGGTTGGAGAATATTTCGCAATTGTGTAATTTTTGATCGCACGCCATGTGCGCCGCCACACCGGGCTCAAACAACCCCGGAACAGGAGGAACCATGGCCATTATTGCAAACCGTCTCTTTTCGACGGTCGCCGCGCTTACGATCAGCGTCGCGCTTTTCAGCGTCGTTCTCATCTAGAACGCGCTCCAGGAGGCGCCCTTCTACAGCGACCCGGCGCCTCCAACCGCGCCCAGGCCATAGAATTGCTTGGGCCTACGCAGTGCATTTTGCGCTGAATCGACATTATCATAGCACTCCGCACGCGCACGATTCCGGACATCGTCTCGGGCTCGATAAGAAGCGCTTGCGGATTTTCCTGCGGCTGAAGTCGCAGCGGCAGATGCTCTTCGCGGCGCTGGCGCTCACCTGGGTGCTTTTAACGGCGCTGCTGGCCCTCCACCTTACCCGACAGGAACAGCCCCGATACGGTGAGGTTGAGACGGGATTCGCCAGCGTCAAGACCATCCCGGTCGCGCAAATCGCCAGGGCCGCTGCGAGGCGATACCCGCTCTCTCCGCCAGCACGATACCCGTCGACATGCCGGCTCTTACGGCCAGGAACTCGCCGGCACTCGCGCCGCCAGCGGTGAGCCATTCGATTCCGCCCGCATCACCGCCGCAGACCGAGCAAATCCGGTAAACGCCGACAGCGTGGTCGTGCGGATCGATGAACGCGGCCATTCACGGCAGCCGCGCTATCCATCAATGTTATCGGGCTCCGCGCGAGATCGACCTTATTCGCAGCGGAACGGGCCGCGTGGCTCCGGCGTTGCCGGTGGGATTAAGGCACATAGAGCCGGTATAATCCAACACGTCGGCCAAAGATTCCTTCCGACGCCTGCTCTGACCACGAAGCCAACATGTTACCAGGCTAAGCTTTCCAAGTGGTTCCAACATAGTTTATATTCTGTCTCATCTTGGGAAGAAATTACTTCGCGGTAACATCTCATCGCAAACGCGCTTGCAGGTTCATGGTTGTTACCATATTAACCACTCGTCTTTCAGCACCACCAGACAAAAGGACCACCGCCAATGCGTATGACGGCCAAACTTCTAATGACCGCAGCGGCTTTCGCCGTTGCACCCGCAGCCAATGCAGCGACCATCTTCCCCGGGAATCCGGATGGCGTCGAAAACGCCTTCTTCAATGTGAGCGGCGACATCGCTGACGGTCCGATCTCGGCTTCGTTCGGGCGTAACGGCCTGGACGCGGGCACCTTCAGCGATTCGTTCAATTTCTTCATCGATCAGGATGGCCTGGGCAGCGGTTCCATCACCACAGTTCTCGCCGGACTGCAGGGCGGCGCCACTGATCTCGATTTCACCTCGGTGATTTTCAACAACGGCATGATGGATTACGTCGTGAACACCGCGGCTGGTGATTTCGGATCTGAAGCCGGCAGCCTGGCCAACATTCCGATCAGCTTCGGCATGGAAAACTCGCTGACCGTGAACTATGTCTCGCGCGGTAGCGGTTCGTACGGCGGCACGCTGGCTTTCGCGCCTGCCGTTCCGGAGCCCGCCACTTGGGCGATGCTCCTGATCGGCTTCGGTGCTCTGGGCATGGTGGTTCGCCGCCGTAAGCAGCAGACCCGGGTCGCCTACGCCTTCTGATCCGTTTCGGCAGAACTAAAGATTGAGGGCAGCGGCTTATGCCGCTGCCCTTTTTCTTTGTGCCAGAGGGTGGTTGCGACGGACGCTTCTCGTCTGCAACTCGGCTTGCGGGCGGCGGATAGCAAACTGCCCCTCGGCTGCGCTGACGGAAATGCGCTGCCGCAAATCCCGCTCTTCGAACTCGCCGAAGAAGTAGGGGTATAGCGACCGGCCAGCACAGGGGCCGCCGCCGGCATAGCGCATGATGTTCTTGCCGATCTGCGAAACCGTCAGGTGCATCAGCTGGGATGGAGCGTGCACCAGCTCGTTCGTACGCAGCGCGCCCACGCGAGCAAAACCCAGCATGGCTTCATAAAACATCACGTGACGCGGATTGACTTCGATCACGAGGTCAGAGCAGGCGAAGCGCTGTGTTCCATATATGAAGATCACGTGGAAGAGCTTGGCCAGCAAAGGTCGCGAATCGGGCGAGGGATCGAAGGCGAACTTGGTGAGCTCGCACAAACTCGCCCGGGACGATGTTCGCAAAGCCGCCATTTCGCCGGGGAACGTCTCATCTGCGCAAAGCCTTGCTGGTGAATCCACCCGCAAGGTCAGCGTGCCGATCATCTCCTCGCCGCAGCAGGCGGTAAAGGTGAGACATTCGGACCTGGCCAAGACCTGGTGCGCCGATCCGTACCCACGCTTTCCGTACATCCGGTTGATGATTTCGCTCGCCGATGTCCGGTCATGGTCATCATAAGCGAGCCTGATAGAAAAGCATTGCCCGGATCTTTTGCCGGACGTGAGAATTTCCCGGTAGAACACCGGCTTCGATTCCTCCTCGACCTCGCGCGGCACACACGCCGGCGGGAAAGGAGCAACTCCTTGCATCTGAAACATGGCTTGCGACCCCCGCGATGAAGCTATCGACGTGCCTGGGCGGCACCTCGCGCATCTCGTCTCTTTTACCCTCTAGGAGCCCTGCTCCACCGGTCTGTGCCTGCACCACGGAGGACGGACACTCTCCGCCTGTGCAAAGCCAGATCACTCCAAGTGCAGGATTTTCACTCTAGAACACCAAAAATCATTTAACATATGTTGACGTCTGCAATTTCTTGAAGTAAACCCTACCTATTCTGAAGACTCACTTCTGCACACAGTTCGTTGACCAATTAAGCTTATATTGCACCACGCATGCAGGCACATCGCGACACGCAATGAACAGCTTTCTGGTTCAATAAATATTGCCGGGACCGTTACGCAGGCTCACCGGCTAGAACGAAATCAAGCGTTCCGCAGGGCAAATGTCGCCCGCGCTGCGGCCAACTCTTCTATTTTCCGGACGAAGTGTTCCGCGATCTTGCGTGTGTCAGGAACCGTCGCGCTATGGGCACAGTTCAACGCAACCGCCCGGATCGCTCCGCAGAGGCTCGCAGAATCGTCGCCGCGTGCCGGGGCACCACTGGTGCGAGTTCACCTGGCACTGCGCTGCCGCGTGAGGCCCGCGGGATCAGCCTCGAGGAGGCGATCTAGTCAGTGCCGCGGGCCGGGATGAATTAGCGGCCTGAATCGCGTGCCGCGTTGATATCAACGGTCTCGGGCGCGCGGCTGAACAGCTCGCTGAACGGATCGTCGCCCGTTTCCATCGTGTGCGGCTCGGTCCCCTCGCGCACCGTGGTGCGGCGCATGTCGCGCTTAAAGGCCGTGTAGTCGTAATCGCCACCCCGATGCATGGTGCACAGATTGTCCCAGATCACCAGATCGCCCACGCCCCATTTCACGCTGAACACGTATTGCGGCTGGGTGGCATGCGCGATCAGCCGTTCGAGCAGAGCGCGGCCTTCCTCCTTGTCCATTCCCTCGATGTCCATCGTGTGCGCGGCAATGAACAGCGCCTTCCGGCCTGAGCCCTTGTGGACATGCACCAGCCTGTGGCGCGCCTTGGGGCGCTCGTCGATGTCAGCCTCGTCGATCTCGGCGCCGGCTTTCTTGCGGCTCCACCAAAGCGAATTGATGCCGACCTTGTCCTCGATCAGGGCCTTGGTCTCTTGGTCGAGGTCCTCGTAGGCGCTGCGCACGTCGGCAAACCACGTCTCGCCGCCCGCCTCCGAGGGCGGGACAATATGGGCGAGCAGCAGCGAGTAGGAGGTGCGCTTGTCCATGTAGGCGCTGTCGGTATGCCAGAGCCTGTCGCCCTTGCGGTACTCGATCGCGGCCTGGTCGCTGGTGATCTCGCCCTCGATGTTGAGGTTGGAGGCGTCGAACAGCTCGCGGAACGGCAGGCGCGTGCGAGCGCCGTCACGCTTGGGCACCCGCTCGAGATAGCCGAAATTGCGGCTGAACTCCACATGGCCGGCATCGTCGAGACCGGTATCGCGGAACACGCACACGCCATACGTATCCATCGCGTCGGTGACTTGCCGCACCTCACTTGCGCCGAGCTTGCGCGTCAGGTCGAGACCCGAACATTGCGCGCCGAAGCGAGGCAGAATCGGTTCCACTTTCATCGCCATTTCACTCTCCCTTGTTCTCTTTGGGCCGCATTTTCTGCAGGCTTGCCCGCCGGCAATGCGCAACCAGCACGCCGTGCTGGTTATATGCCCGATGGGCGAATGTGACGATACCCTGGCTCGGCCTGGACTTGCTCTCGCGCAATTCGATCACCTCGGTCTCGATGCGCAGCGTGTCGCCCACGAATACGGGCGCGGGGAAGCGCACCTCGTCCCACCCCAGATTGGCGATGGCGGTGCCCTGCGTGGTGTCGTTGACCGAAATGCCCACCATCAGGCCGAGCGTGAAGCACGAATTGACGAGCACGCGCCCATATTCGCTTCCCTTCATGAATTCGGCATCGAGGTGGAGCGGCGCGGGATTGTGGGTGAGCGTGCTCATCAGCAAATTGTCTGTTTCGGTCACCGTTCGGCGCAGCAGATGGTCAAACAGCTGGCCGATGGCAAAATCCTCGAACCACAATCCTGCCATAGCTTGCCTCTCCTTCGCGCCGAGCTGATAACGCAGTCCAAGGCAGCGGGGAAGGATCGGAGCGTGTTCCCTGCACCCACCGCCGTACGGAGAGATGCATGAAGGCCCTTCTGCTCGTCCTGCCCGTCGCGCTGGCGCTAGCGTCCTGTTCTTCGGAAATCGGTGAGGCGCAGGACCCGGAGGAGGCGCCGCCAGCCGCGCCTGTCTCCGGGAATGCGCCGGGAAATCCGCCGGATATGATCGCGCAAGAGAGCGAGGCGGGCATTCCCGCAGCCTTGCAGGGCCGCTGGGGACTGGCGGCCGCCGATTGCGACGCCGGCCAGGCCGATGCCAAGGGCCTGCTGGTGGTGGATGCGGACAGTCTCGAATTCTACGAGAGCATGGCGACGCTTGGGCGGATGGGGGAACGCGCGCCTGACCGCGTCCGGGCCGTCTTCGCCTTCAGCGGAGAGGGCATGAACTGGGAGCGCGAGATGGAGCTTGCCAGCCCGAATGGCGGCGAGACCCTGGTGCGGCGCGAATTCGGCGAGGAGGCATTGGCCGAGCCGCTCGAATTTGCCCGCTGCGCCTGATGCGATGAACGGCAAGAGGAAGGCTTGAATGGACAAGATTGGGATAGGAGCGGCCACCGCATTGGCATTGGCATTGGCAGGCTGTGCGACAACCGAGGCTAGCGAGCCCACCCCCTCGGTCGACGAGCTGCTCGGCCAATGCGACGCCGAAGCCGGGCAGGAGCTGGTCGGCCACGAGGCGAGCGGCGAAACCGGGCAGCGCCTGCTGCACGTAACTGGCGCGCGTCAGTTGCGCTGGGCGCCACCGCGCTCGGCCATGACGATGGACTATCGCTCCGACCGGCTGACGGTCGCCTATGACGACGATATGGTCATCAGGCGCGTTTCCTGTGGCTGACCCGCAGGATGGCCGCCAGCGGATCCCTGCTTTGTCGTTGTTCGAGGAACAGGCCGGCTTCACCCGGGCGATACGCGTCGGCGACCGGATTATCGTCGCCGGGACGGTGGGCACGGAGGCGGACGGCTCGGTGTCGGCGGAAGCCGGGCGGCAGGCGGATCGCTGCTTCGAGCAGATCCTCGACCATGTCGGCCAGCTCGGCGGCCGTTCGGGGGACGTGGTGCGCGTGCGCATGTTCGTGACCGACATGGCCGATGCCGACGCGGTCACCGGCGCCTTTACCCGCGCGCTTGCCCATGCGCGGCCCACCGGCACGCTGGTGGCGATTGCGGCGCTCTACAGCCCGGAGTGGAAGTGCGAGATCGAGGCGGAGGCGGTGATCGGCAGCAGGCAGTAAGCGTTGCCAGGAACAGCGGCGGCCCTGGCCGGTTCGATAGGAACCCAGCCCGGAGAACCGCCATGCGCCTTGCTGCCACCACGTTTGCCCTCGCCCTGTCGCTTGCCGCCTGTGGGCAGAGCGAGGAAGACGCGACGACAGGGATACCCATTTACGAGAGCGAGTCCGCGCCTATCGGGCCCGATGGAGCGCCTACACCTGAGCCTTCGTTGAACAATGCAGAGCCGACCGGTGCGCAACCGATCGGCACGACTGCACCCGGTACGGCAGGGAACACGCCGCTTAGGCCCGACGGTTCGGTCGATCCGGAAGCCGTCGGCGAAACCTACCAGGATTATGTCGGCGAAACGAATTGAGGATCAGCCCGCTGCCTGCCATGACGCATGGCAGGGAAGAGGACGATGATTGGACAGTTTCAGCTCACCGAAGACCAGTTCGCCATCCAGGAAATGGCGCGGCGCTTCACCGCTGACCACATCACCCCGCATGCGGGTGTGTGGGACGAGAAGCACATTTTCCCCATCGATACGATCCGCCAGGCGGCCGAGCTCGGCTTCGGGGCAATCTATGTGCGCGAGGAGAGCGGCGGCATCGGGCTCGGCCGGCTAGAGGCGGCGCTGATCATGGAGGCGATGGCCTATGGCTGCCCCTCCACCAGCGCGTTCATCTCGATCCACAACATGACCACGTGGATTCTCGATACATACGGTTCGCCAGAGCTCCAGGCGCGCTATTTGCCGCTGATGATCGGTATGGAGAAGCTCGGCTCGTATTGCCTGACCGAGCCCGGCTCGGGCTCCGATGCTGCGGCGCTCAAGACCAGCGCCCGGCGCGAGGGCGACGAGTATATTGTCAGCGGCACCAAGCAGTTCATCTCCGGCGCGGGCGAGAACGATTTTTATTTCACCATGGTGCGCAGCGGGGACGAGACCCCGCGCGGCATTTCCTGCCTGCTGATTGAGAAGGACATGCCGGGCGTGAGCTTCGGCGCGCCCGAGAGGAAGCTCGGCTGGCATTCGCAACCCACCGCCACGGTGAACTTTGACTCGGTGCGGGTTCCGGTGGAGAATCTGGTTGGCGCCGAGGGCGAAGGGTTCCGCATCGCCATGGCCGGGCTGGACGGTGGGCGGATCAATATCGGCGCATGCTCGCTGGGAGGAGCGCAGCGCTGCCTCGACGAAGCGGTGCGTTACACAAAGGAGCGGCGCCAGTTCGGCAAGGCGATCGCCGATTTCCAGAACACGCAATTCACCCTTGCCGACATGGCGACCGATCTCGAGGCGGCGCGCGCTTTGCTCTACCTTGCCGCTGCCAAGGTGACCGACAATGCGCCCGACAAGACCCGCTTCGCCGCGATGGCGAAGCGCCTCGCCACCGATGCCGGCAGCGCTGTGGCTGATCGCGCGCTGCAATTGCACGGCGGCTACGGCTATTTGATGGATTATCCGGTCGAACGTTTCTGGCGCGACCTCAGGGTGCACTCCATTCTGGAAGGCACCAACCAGATCATGCGGCTGATCGTCGGGCGGGACCTGCTCAAGGAATGACGGACGCCGTCCTGATCGCGCGCGAAGGTGGCGTGGGGCGCATCACGCTCAACCGCCCGCGCCCGCTGCATTCGCTGACGCGCGCGATGTGCGAGGCGATGTCCACCGCGCTGCTCGCATGGCGCGATGATGGTGTCGCGGCTGTCATCATCGACCATGCCGAGGGCACGCGGGGCTTCTGCGCGGGCGGCGACGTGGTGCAGGCGCGGCGCTCGGCACTCGAGGATGGCGGCGCAGAAGGGCGCGCCTTCTTTCATGCCGAATACCGCCTCAACCACCTGTTGTTCACTTACCCTGCCCCAGTCATCGCCTTCATGGACGGCGTCACGATGGGTGGCGGGGTCGGCATTTCGCAGCCTGCGCGTTTCCGCGTGGCTACCGAGAGCACCCGCTTCGCAATGCCCGAAGGCGCGATCGGCCTGTTTCCCGATGTGGGCGCGGGCTGGTACTTGCCCCGCCTACCAGGCGCGACGGGCAAGTTCCTCGCGCTCACCGGCGCGACGCTCGACGGAGCCGAGTGCCTCTGGGCCGGCCTCGCCACGCATTACCTTCCTGGAGAATGCCTGACGGAGGCGAAGCAGCGGATCATCGCCGAGCCGGAGCGCATCGACGAGGTGCTGGCAGGATACTCGACCGAGCCGCTGCGGGCGCGTCTGGCCGGCAATGCCGAGCGGATCGACCGGCTGTTCGCCGCCGATACACTTGAGGGCATCATCACCGCATTGGCACAGGACGGCTCGGATTGGGCCGCCAAGGAATTGCGCGCGGTCTGCGCCAAATGCCCGGCCAGCGCCGCGGTTGCTCTGAGGCAGTTTGCGGTGAACGCGCACATTCCTGACTTCGCCGCGGAGATGGCGCTTGAATACCGCCTCGCCGTGCGGATGATGATGCGCCGCGACTTTGCCGAGGGGGTGCGCGCCGTGCTGGTCGACAAGGACAATCTGCCCACCTGGGATCCACCCGCGCCCGATGGGATGAGCGAAGCCATGCTCGACGCGATTTTCGCGCCGCTGCCGGATGGTAAGGAATGGACCCCTCATCCCGCCTGACCGTGTTGCCCGGCTTTGCGACAACCAAGAATTTCCTCCCGCCGCGGTACTTGCCCCGCTGCACTGCACAAGGCATGTCACCGGGTATGAAACGTCTGACCCATCTCCAGCGCCTCGAGGCCGAGAGCATCCACATCATGCGCGAGGTGGCGTCCGAAGCGCAAAAGCCGGTCATGCTGTATTCGATCGGCAAGGACAGCGCAGTGATGCTGCATCTGGCCAAGAAGGCCTTTTACCCCTCGCCCCCGCCCTTCCCGCTGATGCATGTCGACACGACCTGGAAGTTCCGCGACATGTATGCCCTGCGCGAGAAATCGGCACAGGATGCGGGCATGGAGCTCATCGTCTGGAAAAACCCCGAGGCGGTCGAGCGCGGCATCAACCCGTTCGATCACGGCCCTCTGCACACTGACATGTGGAAGACCGAGGGGCTCAAGCAAGCGCTTAACGAGTACGGCTTCGACGCAGCCTTTGGCGGCGCGCGGCGTGACGAGGAGAAGAGCCGCGCCAAGGAGCGCATCTTCTCCTTCCGCACCGCCAGCCACGGCTGGGACCCCAAGAACCAGCGGCCCGAGCTGTGGAACCTCTACAACGCGCGCAAGAGCAAGGGGGAGAGCATTCGGGTCTTCCCGCTCTCCAACTGGACCGAGCTCGACATCTGGCAATATATCATGGCCGAGCGGATCGAGATCGTACCGCTTTACCTTTCCGCCAAGCGCCCAACGGTGGAGCGCGACGGATTGCTGCTGATGGTGGATGACGAGCGCTTCCCGCTGGCTCCCGGCGAGAAGCCGGTGATGCGCTCCATCCGCTTCCGTACGCTGGGCTGCTATCCGCTGACCGGCGCAGTGGAGAGCGAAGCCGACACACTCGAGGCCGTGGTGCAGGAAATGCTGCTCACCACCACTTCGGAACGCCAGGGCCGCGCCATCGACAAGGACGAAGGCGGCGCAGGCATGGAAAAGAAGAAGCAGGAGGGCTATTTCTGATGGCCGACCAGTCGCCGTCCCCGCAGCCCGATACCGAGTCTGTCTACCAGACCGACGCGCTGATCGCCGAGGATATCTCCGCCTATCTCGACCAGCACCAGCATAAGGGATTGCTGCGCTTCATCACCTGCGGCAGCGTGGATGACGGCAAGTCCACCCTGATCGGGCGCCTGCTTTACGATTCGAAGATGATCTTCGAGGACCAGCTCGCCGCGCTCGAGGCGGACAGCAAGCGCGTGGGCACGCAAGGGCAGGAGATCGACTTCGCGCTGCTGGTCGACGGCCTCGCCGCCGAGCGCGAGCAAGGCATCACGATCGACGTCGCCTACCGCTTCTTCGCCACCGAAAAGCGCAAGTTCATCGTCGCCGATACGCCAGGTCACGAGCAGTACACGCGCAACATGGTGACCGGTGCCTCCACGGCCGACCTTGCCGTGATCCTGATCGACGCGCGCAAGGGCGTGCTGCCGCAGACCAAGCGGCACAGCTTCCTCGCGCACCTGATCGGCATCCGCCACATCGTGCTGGCGGTGAACAAGATGGACCTCGTCGATTACGACCAGTCCACCTTCGAGCGCATTGTCGCCGATTACCGCAGCTTTGCCACCGAGATTGGCATCGAGGATTTCACCGCCATCCCCCTCTCCGGGTTCAAGGGCGACAACATCACCAATGCGCCTTCGGACAGCACGCAATGGTACGAAGGGCCGAGCCTGATTGAGCATCTCGAGACGGTGCCCATCGAGGCGGCGCTCGCGCAGGGGCAGCCCTTTCGGATGCCGGTACAATGGGTCAACCGGCCCAATCTCGACTTCCGCGGCTTTGCCGGGCTCGTCGCCGCAGGCACGGTGCAGCCGGGCGACCGGGTGCGCATCGTACCTTCCGGCAAGACCAGCACGGTCAAGTCGATCGTCACCATGCCGAAGCTTTCCGAACGGGGCGCCAGCGGCGAGATCGAAAATGCAGTGGCCGGAGAATCGGTCACCCTGGTGCTTGAGGACGAGGTCGATTGCAGCCGCGGTAGCGTGATCGCTTCTGCCGAGGCGCCGCCCGAGACGGCCGACCAGTTCGACGCCAATATCGTGTGGATGAGCGACGAGGAGTTGATCCCCGGGCGCGCCTACTGGCTCAAGCTGGCGACCCAGACGGTGAGCGCCAGCATCGCGCAGCCCAAATACGAGATCGACATCAACAGCCTTGAGCACCTGGCTGCCAAGACGCTGTCGCTGAATGCGATCGGCGTGGCCGAGGTGACGACCGACAAGCCGATCACCTTCGAGCCTTATGCCACCAGCCGCACGCTTGGCGGGTTCATCCTCATCGACAAGATGACCAACGCCACCGTGGCCGCGGGGATGATCAATTTCTCGCTGCGGCGGGCGCAGAACGTGCATTGGCAGTCGGTCGATATCAGCCGCGAGCAGCATGCCAGCCTCAAGAACCAGAAGCCCGCAGTGCTGTGGTTCACCGGCCTTTCGGGTAGCGGCAAGTCGACCATCGCCAACGCCGTCGAGAAGAAGCTCAACCGGATGAACCGGCACACTTTCCTGCTCGACGGCGACAATGTGCGACACGGGCTCAACAAGGATCTGGGCTTCACCGAGGCCGATCGGATCGAGAACATCCGCCGCGTGGGCGAAGTGGCCAAGCTGATGACCGATGCCGGGCTCATCGTGCTCACCGCCTTCATCAGCCCCTTTCGTGCCGAGCGGCGGATGGTGCGCGAGATGCTGCCCGAGGGCGAGTTCATCGAGGTGTTCGTCGACACCCCGCTCGAGGTTGCCGAAGCGCGCGACGAAAAGGGCCTCTACAAGAAGGCACGCTCCGGGCAGCTCAAGAACTTCACCGGCATCGACAGCCCTTACGAAGCACCCGAACATGCCGAGATCCGCATCAACACGACGGCGATGACGCCGGACGAGGCAGCGGACCTGATCGTGGACAAGCTGTTGGCAGACGTTTAATCCTTTCCCGCATATGAACGGCAGGGGCTATGTGCCTGCCCGGGCCGATAGCGGCCCGGGCAGCGGGCCCCGGAAGTCGGACGGGCGAAAAGTTCGTGATTTGCAGAAGGGGGCTTTTCGCATGACCGACGCTGAGCTGGCCGCTCATCTTGCCGAGTGTGCGGGTCGCATCCTGCTCGAAGTCCGCGCCAGCGGCATGTTCGCGGGCAAGTCGCTGGGCAAGGCCGGTGACCAGACCGCCAACCAGTTCCTCGTTCACGCACTCAGGGAGCAGCGCCCAGAAGACGGGCTGCTGTCCGAGGAGAGCAAGGACACGGCCGAGCGGCTGGGCAAGCCGCGCGTTTGGATCGTCGATCCGGTGGATGGCACACGCGAATATGGCGAGGCACGCTTAGACTGGGCCGTGCATGTGGGGCTCGCGATCGACGGTGTAGCGCAGGTGGGCGCGGTGGCGCTGCCTGGGCTTGTCGACGCGGCGACCGGGAACGGCATCGTGCTGCGGACCGACCGGCCGGTCGAACTGGCGCCGGCAGCCGAGCGGCCCCGCCTGCTGGTCAGCCGCACGCGTCCTGCGGCGGAAGCACTGGCCGTGGCCGAGAGACTGGGAGGCGAGCTCGTCCCTATGGGCAGCGCCGGGGCGAAGGCGATGGCGGTGGTGCAGGGGCAAGCGGAGATCTACCTCCATTCGGGCGGCCAGTATGAATGGGACAGCTGCGCGCCGGTCGCCGTGGCCCGCGCGCACGGCCTGCATTGCTCGCGCATTGACGGCAGTGCACTGCGCTACAACAACCAGGACACCTATATGCCGGACCTGCTGATCTGCCGGCCGGAATGGGCTGAACGCGTTCTGGCCGAGGTCAGGGCCTTGGCGACGGCCGACTGATCTTGACCGGAGGCATCGACCTCTCTTTCTCGCTCGCGGGCGCATTCGTCAGCTTCCTCGTGGGCCTGACGGGTGTGGGCGGCGGCTCGTTGATGGCGCCGATCCTGATCCTGATCTTCGGGATCAACCCGGCGCTCGCTGTGGGCACCGATCTGTGGTTCGCGTGCATCACCAAGTCGGTGGGCGGCGCCATTCACCACAAGATCGGCTCGCCCGACTGGACGATCGTACTGCGCCTAGCGGCCGGCAGCGTGCCGCTGGCTATTCTCACTTTGTTGTGGCTGGGGCTGGTCCATGGCGGCAAGCTCGACGCGAGCGCGCTGATGAACTTGCTCGGCTGCGCGCTGTTGCTGACGGCGGTCCTGATGCTACTGAAACCGCGATTGCACGAACCGCTCAAGCGCCTGCGCGACCGGATGGGGCCGGCGGTGCGATCCCGCCAGGTGATCGCCACCATTGCAGGCGGCGCGGTCGTGGGGGCGCTGGTGACGCTCACCTCTGTCGGCGCGGGCGCGTTGGTGGCGGTGCTGCTGGCGATTGTCTACCCGCTACGGCTGGGCGCGCGCACCATCGTAGGCACGGACATCATCCATGCGGTCCCGCTCACGCTGGTGGCCGCGATCGGGCATTCGTGGCTCGGCAATGTGGATGGGTGGCTGCTTGCCAGCCTGCTGATCGGCTCGATCCCCGGGATCATCGCCGGCTCGTTCGTCAGCGGCCGGGTCAATGACCACCTTGTGCGTTACGCGCTGGCCGTGATGCTGATCATCTCGGCGGTGAAGATGATCACCAGCTAGCCACCCGATTGCTTATACGCCGCAGGCGGTGAGCGCCCGGTCCACCGATCCACGATACGCCTCGCCGAACAAACGCAGATGCACCAGCAGCGGCCACAGACGATAGACCGGCAACCGCTCGCGCCAATCCGGCTTGAGTGAGAGCTGTTCGAAAAATGCCGCGGGCGGATGGTCGAACAGCGTCAGCATGGCAATGTCGACCTCGCGGTGGCCGTAATAGCAGGCAGGGTCGATGAGCGCAGCCACGCCATCTTGCGCGTAAAGGATATTGCCGCCCCACAGATCGCCATGGAGCAGCGAGGCCGGCGGATGGTCGGGGATGAGATCGCCCAGACGGGCGGCGAGTGCCTCGATCCGGCGGCGGGTGACGGGGCCGACATGCGGCGCATGGACTGCGAGGCGGTTCTCGCCCCAGAAGCGCACCCAATTGTCACCCTCGCCATTGATGATGGCGACCGGACCGAAGCGATAATCGACGCGCCAGCCATAGAGCCGCTCCGCCGGAGCGTGCAGGCGCTCGAGCACGCAGGCGAGATCTCGCCAGCGTGCGGAACTGGCCGCGGCGGGGGCCTCCACATGCTCCATCAGCAGCAACTCGCCCGCGCAGTGCAGCACCAGCGGGGCAGGCGCACCGGCCTCACGCAAAGCGGCGAGCATGGCGCCTTCGGTGGCAACGCCGGGGCCCTGCTTGGCGACGATGCGGCGGCCGTCGGCCAGATCAAGCCGGGTCGCGCCACCCAGATCCCCGCCCTCCAGCTTGCGGCTGGAGATGACGGGCGAGCCGGTTAGGCGCGCGATCTCCTCCGCCCGCCTCACTCTCCCGCGAGACGGGCGGCAAGCGCCTGGGCCGCCTCGCTGACGTCGCGCCACGTAGTCTCGAACCCCGCCTCGTCGCCGAAATATGGGTCGGCCACCGCCTCGCCTGCCCGGCCGGGCACATCATCGAGCAACAGCGCGATCCGGGCGGAAGTGCCGGGCAATGCCAGCGCCCGGATATCGGCCAGGTTCTGCGCGTCGAGCGCGAAGATGTGGGTGAAGCGGCTAAAGTCGGCCGGGCTCAGCTGGCGGCCGCGCGAATGGTCGATCGGGTGCCCCTTGGCGAGCGCCAAGGCCCGAGCGCGGCGATCGGGCGGCTGGCCCACGTGCCAATCGCCGGTGCCGGCGCTGTCCGCCTCGGCATCAAGCCCGATCCGCTCCGCTTCGGCGCGGAACGCCGCCTCGGCAAGCGGCGAGCGGCAGATATTGCCCAGGCACACAAACAGCACGCGATGTCGCGTACCGCCCTGCAGGCCGCTCACAGGCTGTCGCTATCCAGGCTCCATTTGATCGACAGCTCGATCCCGCTGCCCAGCGGCAGCAGCACGCTCTGCATATCGCCCTTCGCTTTCACCGACTCGCGAAAGGCACGCACCAATTCGCGCGCGCTCGCCGGCTGGATCATGTTGTCGGATACGATCACGCCCGCTTCGGCGAGCTTGGGGTAGACCGCCTCGAACGCATCCGCATAGGCCGACTTCCACAGGTCGAGCAGCACCAGGTCGAACGGGCCGGTCTCCGCCGCGATCACCTCAAGCGCATCGCCGCAACGAAAGGTGACGAAATCGGCCAGACCTGCCTTGGCCAGCATGCCGGCGGCATGCTCCTGCTTGGCTTGCGCGCTGTCGACCGAGATCACCCGGCCGCCGCTCTGGCGCGCCGCATCGGCGAGGAACAGCGTGGAATAGCCGTAGCTGGTGCCCAACTCCAGAATGGTCTTGGCGTTATGACCGATGACGAGCGAGCGCAGGAAATCGCCGACATAGCGACCGATGGGCAGCAGGAACTCGTCCCGCCGGCCGCCAAGGAGCTCGTTCGGCAGATCCTGCGTCACCCCCCGCTCGCGCTGGTGGCGATCATCATATTCCTTGAAGACGGCTTCGGCGCGCGGATCGGAAAAGTTCATGCGTCTCTCCTAGCAGGCGGTCAGAGCCACTTCCATGGCCCATTGATCGCCAATGTGTGCGCCGGGCTGTAGGCGTTGACGAACAATGTCCGGCCGTTGGGCGAGAAACAGGCGCCGGCAAGCTCGGTCTGCAGGCGCATGAAAGCGAACGGATAAGACCGCCCCTCAGGCGTGATGCCGCGCAGATGGTTCGCCACGATCGGGGTATACTGGTCCTCGCACACGATCAGGTGTCCGTCCGGCGCCACGGTGAGGTTATCGCCGAAGCTGAATTGCTCGCGATCGGCGGACTCGAAGAACAATTGCAGCCGGTCCGGCCCGCTCGCCTGGGGGCGCAGGCGGAAGATCTGCCCCTGCTCGGCCGCGCCGCCGCTGGTGCAGGCGAAATAAAGCTCGCCCTCGCCCATCCAGATGCCCTCGCCGCGCGCGAAGACAGAGGCGCCGGCGGTCGCGCCGCGCTGTCGCAGATCGTCGCGGGGCGATTCCACGTCCTCCAGCGCGACCCAGTTTGCTGCGTGCCACCCGCCCGTTTCCACTGAGCGAGCGCTCCAATTGCGCGTATCAGCCACGCCTTGCAAAGAGAGCGCCTCGAGCCGGCCGCCCTCGGCCAGCGCGCCGGCCTGCGCGGGGATGAAGCGGTAAAGCAGGCTGTCGTCGCGGTCCTCGGTCAGGTAGACGATGCCGCTTGCCGGATCGACGCAGGCAGCTTCATGATTGAAGCGCCCCATGGCGGTGAGCGGCACCGGCGTGACGAGGCCGGGCGCGGTGGCGGGCACTTCGAACACCCAGCCATGGTCCTTGTTGATGCGCCCGTTCGCGGTGTCGGTGTTTTCCTCGCAACTCAGCCAGCTGCCCCAGGGCGTGATGCCGCCGGCGCAATTGCGGATCGTGCCGGCGAGCGAGCGATACTGCCGCTCAACCGCGAGTGTCGCAGCATCGAGCACGATCGTCGTGGTGCCGCCGGGCAGCGGAACGAGGCTGCGCGCGACCGTATCGTAAGCCGGCCCGGCAACACCGCCGCCATCATGCTGCGGCTGCAATTCGTGGTTGCGCACCAGTGCGAGCCTGCCGCCACCGAGGTCGAAGCAGCCCATGCCGTCTGCCCGGTCAGGCACGGTGCCGCCATCGTCCATCTGGTCGCCCAGGCGTGAGAGTAGCCGGTAGGAAAAGCCGGGCGGCAAATCGAGCAGGCCTTCGGGATCGGGGACGAGCGCGCCATAGCCCTGCCCCGGCCCAGCGGACTGGGATGCACCGCGCGCCGGCCCAGCCCCGAGCCGATCGCTGCGCGCGCAGCCGCTTGCGGCAAGCGCCGCAAATGCGCTGCCGGTGCTCGCGAGAAAACGCCGTCTGTCCTGCTTCACTAACTACCTCACTGCCGCGGTGCTGCGCCGAGCGTTTTGGCTCGACGCCAGCCCGGTGGGCCAGGCTGGACGTGCCGCATACAGCATTTTGCGTCCTGTGGGCAGATCAGCTGCAAGCCGGCGGAACTTCGCCCCTATCCAAAGCTTCCAATGCGGCAAAGGAGTGAATCGCGTGTTTTTCTTTTTCTCGAACGGGATCGGCTGCATCGGCTCGCTGCTGATTTCCGCCATCGCCACGCTGATCCTGCTCGCGGTGCTGGGCTTCATCTAGCGCGCAAGAAGGCGCAGCGGTAGCTTGAGCGCTTAAGCCGGCGATTGGCTAAAGGTCAGGCAGCGCCTGGTCGGCGAAGCCCCATCCGGCGAGTGCCTTGGAACGGGCGCGCTCATGCAGCATCTTCGCATCGCCAATGCCGAACGGGTGGGCGTCATCGAAACCGTCGAGCTCTCCCCACGCGATCGGCACGGCAACGGGCGCGTTCGCCCGCGCGCGAGCCGAATAGGGCAGCACGGCTGTGGAGCCTCGCTGGTTACGCAGATAATCGATGAAGATGCGGCCCGTTCGCTTGGCCTTGCTCATATTAGCGGTGAAGCGCTCGGGCTCGGCCATGCTCAACGCTTCGGCGAAACGCTTCGAGAAGTCCTTGTGCGTGTCCCAATCGTGGCCCGGCGTCAGCGGGACCACCACGTGCACGCCCTTGCCGCCCGACAGCATGGCGAAGCTGACCAGGCCAATGTCGGACAGCCTTGCCTTGATATCCTCGGCCGCCCGCTTCACGTCGCCGAAATCGAGCCCCTCGTCCGGGTCAAGATCGAAAATCATCCGCTCGGGCGCCTCCACGTCGGAAACGCGGCTGCCCCAGGCGTGGAATTCGATCGTGCCCATCTGCACGCAGGACAGGATGCCGGTTGAGTCCTCGATATAGAGATAGTCCTCGGTGCCGCCATTCTTCTCGGTGATCGGGACGTGGTGGACCTCCGAGCCGAACGAGCCGCTATCATGCTTCTGGAAGAAGCACTTCTTGGCACGGCCCTGCGGACAGCGCACCAGGCTGATCGGGCGACCGGCGGCGAAAGGCAGCATGATGGGCGCGATCGCCGCGTAGTAATCGGCGAGTTCGCCCTTGGTCTGCCCGCTTTCGGGAAAGATCACCCGCTCGCGGCTGGAGATCTTGATTTGCGCCTCGCGCTCGGGCGCTTGGACGGGTGTCTCGGGCGTGACTTCCTGGGCCTTCTTGTCTGCGCGCAGGCCGAGGAAGGAGCCGTGGCGCACCTTGCCCTCCCCGGTGAACTCGGCGAACGCGATCTCGGCCACCAGTTCCGGCTCCAGCCAGGTGACACCGCGGCTCGCCACCCTGTCGACCTGCGCGGACGGGGTCTTGCGCTCGAGCATGGCGAACCTGCCGGCGAGATCGGCCATCGTGTCCTGCGTGAACCCGGTGCCTACATTGCCCTTGTAGACGAGTTCGCCACCCTCGCCCCTGGATTCGTACTGGGCCAGCAGCAGGGAGGAGAACGGGCGCGCCTTCGCGGTCGACTTCTTCCAGCCGATCAGCACGAATTCCTGCCGCCTGGTGCACTTGACCTTGACCCAGGACTTGGTGCGACTGCCCGAATAGGCGGCGTCGATGCGCTTGGAGATGATCCCTTCCTGCCCCGCCCCGCACAGCGTCTCGAACAGCTTCTCGCCCGCGCCGATGATGTGGTCGGCGACATAGATCGGCGGCCCGGCCCGCCCGAGCAGCGCCTCCAGCCGCTCCTTGCGCTCGATATTGGGCAGCTCGGCCAAATCCTCGCCGTCGAGTTCGATAAGGTCGAAGGCGTGGAACTCGAGCTTGTCCGTTGCGCCTTGCGAGCCGTGCCCGCGCTTGAGCACGTTTTGCAGGGTCGAGAAATCAGGGTTGCCGTTTTCGTCCGACGCCACGATTTCGCCGTCCACAAGACAGGGCGGCAGGGCCAGCGTCTTCAGCTGCTCGACCAAAGGCACGAACTTGTCGGTCCAGTCCTTCCCGCTGCGGGTGTAGATCTGCACCTTGTCGCCAGCCGCGGCGATCATCGCGCGGTACCCGTCGAACTTGATTTCGTGCATCCAATTATTGCCAGCGGGCACTGCATCCACCAGCGTCGCAAGCTGCGGTGGACGGAATGCCGGCGGCTTGCCCGATGCGGCCTTTCCGGCCGCGCGCCTCTTGGCAGGCTTGGGCGCTGCACCGCCTTCCTCGGCATTGTGCTCGGCCGCCTTGGCCATCTGCTCTGCGAATTCCTCGCCGCTCTTGCCCTGGAGCGAGAAAGCGCCCTTCTGGTCCGCGGCGATTTCGGCCATCGAGCGGCCAGTCAGCACGCTCGTCAGGCAATGCTCCACCAGCGTGTCGCCCTCAACGGCGTGCTCGTCCTGCAGCTTACGCAGCAGCCAGTTCTCACGCTTCTCGCCAGGTCTGGGCTTCAGGCGAATGAGCAACCACTCGCCCTTCATCCGCTCCCCGTGAACCACGAAGTGGAGGTGGCCCTTGTCGATATCCTTCCAGCTCTTGCCCTTGACCGGCTCCCAGCTGCCCTTGTCCCACAGCATCACCGTGCCGCCGCCATATTCCTTTTTTGGAATGATGCCCTCGAACTCGGCGTAAGCCATCGGGTGGTCTTCGGTGCGCACGGCCAGGCGCTTGAGGTCGGGATCTGGCGAAGGGCCCTTGGTCACCGCCCAGCTCTTGAGCACGCCGTTTGCTTCCAGCCGCAGGTCCCAGTGCAGCCGCGTGGCATCGTGCTTTTGGACGATGAACAGATTGCCGCCCGTGCTGCTCGCGCGCTCGCCAGCCGGCTCGCCCGTCTTGCCGAAGTCCCGCTTGCGGTTATACTCGGCGAGGAGATCCTCGGCCTGGCTCACCGGCCTCCGCCTTCAAGACCTAGCTGCATCGCACCCGGCCTCAAGCGCTCTTCTTCGCCCGGCCGGCGGTGCCGCTCTTCGCCCGGGTGCCGCCGCTCTTGGCCGCATCGCCGCCACTCGCGCGTCGCACCGGCTTGTCTTCGCTGACCGACTTCTTGAGCGCGGCCATCAGGTCGACCACGTTCGAGCCGCGGCCGGGATCAGGCTCGTCGACATCCTCGAGCACCTTCTTGCCGTCCTTTGCCTTCGCCTTCTTCTGGATGAGATTCATCAGCGCGCCGGCATAATGGTCCTCGAAATTGGCGGCGTCGAACGGCGCGGTCTTCTTGTCGATCAGCGTAGTGGCAAGATCGAGCAGCTCCTCGTCGGGTTTCTGGTCATCGATCTCGGTGAAGAAGGCCTGGCCTTTCCTGACCTCGTCGGCATAGCGCAGCGTCTCCATCAGCAGGCCCTTGCCGCATGGCTTGATGGCGACGAGCACTTCGCGCCCGCGCATCGAAAGCTGGCCCAAGCCCACCTTCTTCGCTTTCCTCAGCGCCTCACGCAGCACGATGAACGCTTCTTCGGCGAGGTCGTCGGCCGGCGCGATGTAATAGGGCTTCTCGAAATAAAGCGGGTCGATCTCGTGCGCCTCGACGAACTGGACGAGTTCGAGCGTCTTCTTGCTCTCGATCTTGACCGATTCGATCTCCTCCTCGTCGAGCAGCACGTAATTGCCCTTGGAGACCTCGTAGCCCTTGATGATCTCGCCGGCATCGATCGGGCCGATGCCCTCGACCACCTTTTCGTAATGCACCCTTTTGCCCGAGGGCTCGTGGATCTGGTTGAAGCTGATCTTGGCCCCGGTCTTGACCGCCGAAAAGGCCTCGACCGGGATCGAGACCAATGCGAGCCGGATCTGGCCTTTCCAATAGGCGCGCGCTGCCATGAACGGACACTCCCCTTATACGAAGGTTCAGCGCTTCAAGCGGGGAATCGTTTCCGGTCGCAGTGTGATGCCCCCGATCGCCAGCGCGCCCACGCACGACGGGATATCAGCGCCAGTAGCGAGTCTGGTCCGGGCCGAGAAGCTCGGACAATTCGGCATTGTGCGGCCGGTAATATTCGCGCAGGCGAGCCCTGTCCTCCGCTGGCACCTGGGGCTTGAAGCGTGCGTCCAGCCGCTTGGGCAGCAGCCCGGCGCAGGCGCGGCGGATGACCTTTCCCGCTATGCTGTCATGCCGCACGTAGCGGGCGGTATGCATGGCGAAGTAGGACGGGCGGCTGTTCCTCGCTTCGTCATATTCGAGGTTCTCGGGCACGGACACGCCCAGGTGGTCGAATATCCTGCGCACCGTGGCCGGACGGTTGGTCTCGTCCCGAATATCGCGCTCGAAGATGAGGGTGAGGATCTGCTCGCGGTTGAAGCTTTCCAGCCAGTGCCGGTAATGCACGGCATACAGGCCCATCGAGCGTATGCCGTACCAAGGCAGCGCCTCGGCGAACGGCAGGCGGGGATCGATCAGCCCAGTGGCGATATAGTGGTAATAGGCCGAGACGGCCCGGTCCACGGGGTCGCGCAGCGAGAGGATCAGGCGTGCGTCGGGGTTGATCGCGCGAACCTGCGGAGCGATGTCGGTGCGGGTGCCATGGCGATCGCCAGGCAACGAATAATTCCAGAAGTAATTGGGCGTCGCCTCGGCCAGGAACCGCTCGCCCGGTCCCGGGCTGAACTGCGCGCGGTACCATTCGAGGCCCTTCGCCAGATTCTCGGAATTGTTGAAGTAATGGAGCTCCTTGCGCCTGGGCACATGGATTTCGGGGTGCTGGCCGAGCAGGTGGCTGATCCAGGTGGTTCCGCTCTTCTGCGCGCCAATGACCAGGAAATCGAGGATCGACCTGCCCATCGTACCTTTTCGCAGCGGCGGCTCCGGACGGCGCTCTGGCCGTTCCATCTCCCGCCATGGCGCATCGGCTGCCGCGCCGCAATAGCACGCACGACCGGCCTCGGTTGCGACCTTCTGTTCCGTACGGCGCTATCGCTGGCGTAATTCCGACGGTGGAACGCCTCAGGCCACGGCCTCGGCGAAGGCTTGCTCGATCTCCAGGAAGTCCTGCCGCAGCACGGCGATCGCCTGGGGATCGAAGACGCGCATGTTGTGGGTGAGCCGGCCAACAGCGTTGCCGTAGACGATCAGCAGCGCGTCGGCCAAAGGCTGCGAGCGGTCCACGCCCATCTTCAGCGCCTGGATGCAGTACATCCCCTTTGTGAGGCAGTTCGTCCGCGCTTCGCCATCGCCCTTGCTGTCGAAGTAGAGCGCCCGGTTGAGCGCGCCGATCGTCTCTGCAAGGCATAGTCGTGTCATCTGAGCCGCTTCGCCGCCCACGATGTAGGCGTCGATCTCGACTCGCCGATACGCTTCTGCTGGTCCGGGCCGGTGCAGCATGTCAGTTCTTCGGCGCGTTCCAGACGGCGATCTGGCTCTGGATGAAGCTCAAGGTCGATTGCGAGGCCGAAATGTCGCGGTCGGCCCAGGTGAAGCTGCGGCTCAGCTGTACGCGCAGCGCCTCCTGCTTCTCGGCGATGCTGGACAGGCGAGTGGTGATCTCCCCCTTCAACTTCGTGTACCGCGTGATCGAGCCGCCGAGCGAGCCGGGATCGGTCGTATTGCCGACAGTGCGCGCGAATTTGTCGAGCGATCCGTAGACGCCGTTCAGGCCGGTGGTGAACATCGCCTGCACCGCCGCCGGCTGCTGCGTGAGCACCTTGTTCAGCTGCGCCTCGTCCAGTGTGAAAGATCCGTCACGGGTGAGCGACAGGCCAAGATCCCCAAGCGTGCGTGGCTCGCCTGCGGCGGCATTGGGCATTACCACGGAGGAAGAAAGCGAAGACAGCGCGCGCTTGAGCGATCGCGCACCGGAATCGTTGCCGAGTTCGCCGCCCATCGGATCGGCGCTCTGGCTGAGCTCGCTGGCGATCTCGTTCAGCGCGCTGACGAGATCATTCATCAACGCGGCGATTTCCGTGCTCTTGGTCGCGAAGCTGATCTGCGTGGGCGAGCCGGCATTGGTGCCCGTAAGAGTGAGTGACATGCCGCCGGGCAGGTCGCTGACCTGGTTGCTCGCACTGGTCATGTCGACGCCGTCCAAGCGGAAAGCGGCGTCGCGCGCGGTCTGCTTGATCTGGCCGGCATCGGCAGCGGGGGACCAGTTGAGGTAATCGATATTACCCGGTGCAGCGGACGATCCCGCAGCGCTGGTCCCGGTTCCGGTGACCGTAAAGCCGCTGGTAGCGCCGTCGGGCCCTTTCATGACGAGCTGAGCGCCATTGGCACCGACAGCGACGTAAGCGGTAATACCGCTGCCGCTGGCAGTGATCTTGCTGGCAAGCGTGGCAAGCGTGTCCTCAGCCGTGACGGCGATCTCGACCGGGCCGCGCGCAGTATCGGATGTGAAGCTCGCGCCCTGGACGGTGCCGAAATCGAACGTCAGCGTACCCTCGCCCACCAGCGTATCCCGGCTGGCATAGGCCTTGCCGGCCAGGGTCTGGCTGGCGGCGAGCTGCGTTACCTCGAGCGCGTAGGTGCCGCGGGTGCTGCTCCCCGACGCCACAGAGACCGTGGCGATACCGGACTGCGCGGTGGATGCGGATGGCGCAAGATCGCCGCTGCGGATCCGGTCACCAAGGGCAGTCGCCAGCTGCGAGATCTGGCTCTTGAGCGTGGAGGCCGAGGAGATGCGCGTCTCCATGAGCTCGCTGCGCTCCTGGAGCTGCTGCACCTGCGTGGCAAAGCGGGCCTGCGACAGGTCGGTGGCAAGTTTCGCCATATCGACGCCGCTGCCGCCGCCAAGTGCGCTGATGATTGAAGACGTGGTGGTGCTATCCATGCCTTCTAGAACGTCCCCGCCGCGCTCAAGTTAAGCCTTCTGCGGCCGGCCGTCGGCATCGAAGCGCAGCTCGATGGGGACGGTAATTGTCGGGCGGGTCGGATGCTCGCCGCGCTTCAGCGAAAACACGAAGGCGAGCACGCCGGCCACGGCGGAATAAAGCTCGGCGCGGATCACCTGGTTTTCGCGGGTGGTGAAATAGACCGAGCGGGCCAGCGCGGGATATTCAAGCAATGGGATGCCGCGCTCGGCGGCCAGCTCGCGCATGGCCAGCGCCTTCTCGCCCCGCCCCTTCGCCAGCACCACCGGCGCCTCGGCGAGCGCGGGGTCGTAAGTCATCGCAACCGAAAAATGCGTGGGGTTGGTGAGCACGAACTGCGCTTGGGCAACCGCACCCGCCACGCCGCCGCGCGACAATTGCCGCTGCCGCTGGCGGATGGCGCCCTTCTTCTCGGGCGAGCCCTCCGCCTCCTTGTGCTCGTCGCGCATCTCTTGCGAGCTCATCTTGAGCCGCATCATGCGCCGCACGAACTGGATCGGCCAATCGATGAAGGCGATGAGACCGAGCCCTGTGGAGAGCAGCAACAGCAGCGTGACGATCGCCTCCCAGGCACTGGCCAGCTGGCCGACCAGCTCGCCGCGTCCCAGGGTCAGCACCTCCTGAACATGCGATCGCCCCCAGTACCAGGCGATCGCGCCGAGCAGGCCGATCTTGAGCACGCTCTTGCCGAGCTCGATCCAGCCCTGCCCGCCGAACATGCGCTTGAAACCGGACAGCGGATCCAGCCGATTGGCCTTGGGCGCCAGATTGCCCATCAGGAAGCGGCCATCCCCAACAATGAGCTGGGAGACGGTGGTCGCCACCATCACGCAGCCGCCCAGCGCGAGGATCGGGGGCAGCAAGCTGGCCAATGCACGCAGCATGAGGCGCCCCGGCGAGAAGTCCGCAAGTACGCCCCGGTCGAAGGTGAAGGCGGCGCGCATGGTTTCCGCCAGCCCATCGAACAACCATGGCCCGGCGATAATCAGCCAGGTCGCCCCGACGAAAAACGAGACCGCGGTCCCGAGCTCCTTGGAGCGCAGGACATCGCCCTTCTTCGTCGCATCCTTGCGGCGCTTTTCGGTGGGAGCGAAGGTCTTTTCACCGGCGGATTCGCTCATGGCTGCAACAGGCTCCCTACCTGGCCGATGGCGGCTGCGGCGAGGGTGACGAACTGCTCGGTCAGGAGCGGCGCGGCGGCGATCAGGGCGGCGATCCCAGCCAGCACGCCAGCCGGCAGGCCGAGCGAGAACAGGTTGAGCGCGGGCGCCGAGCGGCTGAGCACGCCGGTGACCAGCTGGACGAGCAACAGCGCCAGGGTGACCGGCAGCGCGATCGCCACGCCGGTGGCGAACATCTCGCCGGCGAAGCCCACCAGGCGCCAGGCCCGCTCGGCACCGAACCACTCGCCCCCCGGTGGCAGCGCAGAATAGCTTTGGACGATCAGTCGCAGCCAGAGCAGGTGGCCACCAACGCCCAGGAAGATCAAGGTGAGGATGATTGTGAAATACTGGCCGAGCGCGCCCGATTGGCCGCCAGTATTGGGATCGACCGCGGTGGCGATCGCCATGCCCATGCTTCCGCCGATCTGCTCGGCAGCAAGGATTGGCGCGGCGAAGCTCAGTTGCAGGAGGAAGCCGAACGCCACGCCGATGACGATCTCCCCGGCCAGCGCCAGCAGCCCCGCAAGCGACAGCAGCGCCGGCGGCGTGACGACTGGCGTCCAGGCGAGGACGAACACCGCAATCGCGCCCGTGAGCACGAGGCGCAGCTGCACGGGCACGCTCATCGCCCCGAAGATCGGCGCGGCCATCAGCGCCGCGCCGATCCGCGCCATCACGAAGATCAGCCGCCAGAGCTCGGCCTCGATATTGCCGAAACCGAAATCGGGCAGGTTCATCGCGAGATATTCGCGATTTGGGCAAAGATCTCCTCGGCGAAGTCGGCAATCAGCCCCATCATCGAGGCGCCGAACAGCACCAGCACCAGTGCGATGACGGCGAGCTTGGGCACGAAGGTCAGCGTCTGCTCGTTCACCGAGGTGGCCGCCTGGATCACCCCCACCACGAGGCCCACGGCAAGCGCAGAGAGCAGCACGGGCGCGGCAACCAGCGCAGTGGTCCACAGCATGCGATCGGTCAGAGCGAGCAGCGGGGCGGAATCGTCCATGGCGCAGCGCTCCTTTTAAACAAAGCTCATCGCGAGCGAGCCCATCAGCAGGCTCCACCCGTCGATCAGCACGAACAGCAGCAGCTTGAAGGGCAGCGACACGATGGTTGGCGAAAGCATCATCATGCCAAGCGACATCAGCACGCTGGAAACGACGAGGTCGATGACCAGGAAGGGCAAGAACAGCATGAAGCCGATCTGGAATGCGGTCTTGAGCTCGCTGGTGACGAACGCGGGCAGCAGGATCGTGAACGGCACGTCCTGCGGCGACGCGAAGGCCGGCGCGTCGGCAATGTCGGCGAACATGGCGAGATCGGAGCGGCGCGTCTGGCGGATCATGAAGGCGTGGAACTCATCGCCCGCCTCCCCGATCGCCTGCTCGGCATTGAGCGTGCCGGCGGAATAGGGCGCGACGGCCTGCTCGTTCACCGCCGATAACGTGGGCGCCATGACGAACAGCGAGAGGAACAGGGCGAGGCCGATCAGCACCTGGTTGGGCGGCGATTGCTGCAGGCCGAGCGCCTGGCGCATGATCGAAAGCACCACGATGATGCGGGTGAAGCTGGTCATCATGAGAACCAGCGCCGGGAGGATCGTCAGCAGCCCCATGATGAGGAGCAGCTGCAGCGAGAGCGTCAAAGGTGCCTGCTCCTCGCCGCCCGCGGCACCCAATGCCCGGTCGAGCGCGCCGGCAACGCCCGGCTGGACCGCAGCCCACGCCGTATCGGGCAGCGCAAGCAGCGCCAGCGCGCCGGCGGCGACGAGCCCCGACTTTACGGCGGAATTAACCATCATAGGTCACCATTGTCGCGACGCGGGGCCTCGGCTTCAGCGAGCCGGGTGAGGCCATGGCGCGTGCTGCCGACCAGGATCTCGCGGCCATGGAACTCGATCACCGCCAGCCGCACGCCGGGCGACAGCATGGTGGTCTCCACCAGCCGCGCCGCTTTCGCGCGATCCCCGGTCTGCATGCGCGCCTGCAGCCGCTTGGTCAGCAGCAGGCTGCCCCAGATCAGCAGCCCCAGCAGCGGCAGCATCAGCGCGAGCTTGAGGATGTACCAGCCCATCAGGAGGCGGCCGAGACTGGCGTGCCGGTGGGCGTGCCAGTGGACGTGCCGGCCGGCTGGCCATCGGTCATGCCCTCGCCGGCATTCTCCCCGCCGATCTCGACGATCCGCAGCGCGAAGCGGTCACCGACCGTGATCACCTCGCCCTTGGCGATCGGCTGCCCGTTGACGTGGATGTCGAGCAGTTCGTCGGTCAGCCGGTCGAGCGGCACAACGCTGTCCTGCCCGAGGGACAGCACATCCCTGAGCTTCATCTGCGTGCGCCCGAGTTCGACCGACAAACGCACGTCGACATTTCGCAGGATGTCGAGGCCGCGGGGGATCGTGGTCATTTCGCGTCAAGTCCTTCTCACGGATCAGTTCATGCGCGTGAGTTGAAGCGCCACGCGCTCGTCCACCGCACCAATGGAGCCGTAAGCAAACGTGGTTTCCGAAATCTTAAGGGGGACCTCCCGGAAAAGCGCGAGTGGGATGGTATCGCCGGGCTTCAGGTCAGATAATCGGGCGAGCGGCAGCATCATCTCGGCAAGCGTCGCCTCCAGCGCCAGCGGCAGGTCGGCGAAGGGTTCGGCAAACGGGTCAACCCTGGTCGGCGCGGGGGCGCGTTTCGGCTCGACGGCGAACAAAGCGGCGAAGTTCGTCGCATCGGCAACGAGCGTGATCGCCCAATCGGGTCGGTCCGGTTCGGATATGACAAGCGTGAAGGCGCAGCATTCCTCCCCGGGGGTGAAAGGGGCAAGGCGGGCGTAATTCGGAGAGCGTGCGGCGACCTGCGGCTCGGCGAGCGGCGCCACGGCTGCCGCGAAAGCGCCGCTGAGCAGCTGGTCGATCTGCGAAGCGACAAGGTCCGCGGTGAGCGGCATTTCTTCCGGCAACGAATCCATCACCTCGCCCTCGCCACCGAACACGCGGTCCGTAAGCGTCAGGAGCTCGCGCAGGGCGATCGAAGTGAGCACCTGAGGGCCCGCATCGCCGAAGCGCAGCAGGCAATTGGCCGCGATGCCAGCATTCCGCTCGGCCAGGGTGTCCGGAAGGACATTCTCGACGGCCGAGCAGGCGACGCGCAGCCGCACTCCGCCAAGAAGCGCGCCGAGCGAAGCCGCGACTGACCGCGCGAGGTCGGCGCCGGCTTCGGCAAACCGGGTGTCGGGCAGTTCGGAGGGTGCCGCACGCCCGGTCAGTTCCGCGCAATGGTGCGCAATCGCCCGTCCGTTCGCGGAGACTTCAAGCCGGCTCACTGGACGAGATACCCACGGAAGTAGACGTTATCGACACCGCCGAAGCCTTCGGTCTCGGTCAGCACCCGGTTGATGGAATCGGTCAGCCGCTTCTGCAGCTTGATCTTGCCTCCGGCATTCGTCGCTTCCAGTTCGGTGGTCTCAGCCAGTTCGACCAGCATGACCGAGCGCAGCGCCAGTTCGTGCTTGGCGAGCCATTGCAGCACGCGGCCATCGCGCCGCGTCGAGGCGGCGAGAGTGACCTGGATGAGCCCGGACGAGTCCTTGAGGTTGGAAGTGAAGGGCTCCTCGAAGCTGTAATAGCTGGTGCGATACTCGCTGCCGCCCTCGCCTTCGACCACTTCGGCGGCCTCTTCCTTGCCTTCGCCCGCCGGCGCGTAGGGATCGCTCTCACCCTTGCGCACGAGCTTGGGCTCGTCGATCCCGTGGTGTGCGCCGTCACCTCCCAGGTAGCCCATCTGCCCGGCGGCATAGGCGCCGCCCGCTCCGGAGCCGATCAGCACCAGCGCGCCGAGCAGCAGCTTCATCTTGCCCTTCTTGGGCTTGGCTTCGCTATCGTTGGTCTTGCTTGCCATCTCGATCTTTCCGATTTGAGGTTGCTTTGTCAGGCGTAAAGATTGCGGTCATCGGCCGTCGGTGCGGGGGCTGAGCCCCGCCCCTCCCGCGCGAGCGCGTCGCCATGCTCATCCCTGAAGCCGAGCGGCGCACCCTGGCGCGGTGAATTGCCCTGGGCCTGCGCATGTTGCGACTGCCCTTGCCCGTTCTGCGCCGATCCGTCGCCGCGGGGCTGAGGCTGGTCGCCGCGCTGCGACGGCTCTGCGCTCGCGGGCTGCCGCTCGCTCGTACCGCGCTCGGCCAAGGCGGCGTGGACCGCCGGGGCAAAACCGGGATCGAGGCTGGTCAGCGCCACGCCCGCGAGGCCGGTACCCGCCGCCTGATCGATGCGGACGTTGATCGCGCCGAAATCCTCATGGTTCACGGATAGCTGCACCCGGCCGCCGGCCGCCGTTTGCCTCGCCTCGACCAGCCGGTCGATCACCGCTCCCAGATCGAGCGCGGCAGCCATGGGGGGCCCGTTCACTGTCGACAGCGGCGTGGCACCGATCGATGCGTTCTGCATCGGGAGCGGGGCGAAGCTGGCCGTCACGCTGGAAAGATCCGCGGCAACAGCTCCGACCGTGCCCAAAGCGGATACGTCGTTGCGACGCCCTGCGGGCGATATGCCCGGCTGCGACTTGCCGCGGTTCAATCGCGCCGCAAGCGCATCTTCGAGCGTGTCTGCCTCTTCCGCCTTGCCGATCGGCGCGGCCTTGGCGCGCAGCAGGGCAGCAGTCGGCACAGCAGCTTCCATGCCGCGCGCAGGCAAAGGCTGCGGCACGGCAGCGGGAGACAGCGTGGCGGCGCCTTTCGTGTCCGCAGTCCACGTGCCCCTTTGCGCATTGGCGATAACAGGCTGCTCGCCCTCGGCCTTGGCAATGCCGGCTGTCGCCGCGGGATCGACCGCGCTCAGCCGTGCCTCGGCTGGCGACTGGATTGGCCTGGAGCCCTCGGCCTGATCCGCAATCGCCGGCGCTGAAGCTGCCGCCGCGCTCTGCGGAGCTGCTGCTACGCTCTGCGGGACTGCCGCCGCGCTCTGCGGAAGTGACGCCACGCCCTGTGGGACTGCCGCCGCGCTCTGCGGAAGTGGCGCCACGCCCTGCGAGACTGCCGCCGCGCTCTGCGGAAGTGGCGCCACGCCCTGCGAGACTGCCCCCGCGCCCTGCGGGCGAATGAAGCCGGGGTGCACACCGCCAGCCAGTTCCCCGCCCTGCCCCTTCGTTCCTGCGCTATCCGCCGTTAGCTCTGCCGGGCGCGCGTCTGCGGCTGGAGAAGGCAGAGGCGCGGATAGGCCAGGCACGAGGATCGGCGCCGCAGCGTCGATGAGATGCTCCTCACCGCCTGCCCTCGCTTCGAGTGTTTCCGGCGCTTGTTCGCGCGCATCATCGGGAAATCGCATTTCGAGATCGGTCAGCAAATGCGTCCCGGCATACACCGGCAATTGTGTTCCGGCGTCGGCCACGATCTGCATTCCGGCGGCCGGTGCTTGCATTCCTGCGTCGCCCAGCAATTGCGTTGCGGCATCGACCGGCAATTGTGTTCCGGGATCGAGCGGCAATTGCTTGCCGCTTGCCGCCTCTGCCTCCGCCAATCCCTCTGGCGCGGTCCGGACCATGCTGCCGATCAGACTGGCAAAGTCCGCCGACATGCTCCCTGCAAGCGTTTCGATCGGGTTCATGGCGGCTTCCGCGGGCTTTCGGCCTGCCATAAGGGCGAGCGGCGATGTTGCGGCGGCAGTAGATATCGGCAAATGGGTCAAGGGCTATCCTGTCGTCTTATGACCGGGTGTCGCCCCTTCTATTCAAGGATCGTGCCAGAACAGGATCGGCTGCGTTGTGGCGCTTGTCGGCATCATGCTTCTCGCGCTCGAGCCGTTCGCCGACGAGGTCGCGCCGGCGCTGGGCCGCCGAGAGCGCCAGCCGCGCCTGGTCTGCCTGCAACCCGGCAAGCTGCGCATCGCCCGCGGCCCGGGCGCTCAATGCAGCCATTTCGCGGCGGAAGCCGAACAGGCCGGCCAGTGTCGCCCCGTCGCATGCATCGCCGCGCCTTGCGTAGCTGCTCGCGAGATCCTCGCTGCGCTCGGCGAGCGCGCGCAGCCGGTCATGATGCCCGCCGCTGGCGGCCGCCTGCTCGGCCGCCCGGCGCCGCTCTACCTCGCGCACGCGCGCGAGCCGCGCGAGGCGGCGTGCGTCAGCCATTTCCTTCCAGGGCCACGGCGAGAGCCTTGACCGAATCGGCCAGGCTGGTCTCCTCGCCCACTGCCTGCCCAAGGAAGCGGCTGAGCGCCCCATGCATCGCCATCGCGCGATCGATCGCCGGATCGGCGCCCTCACGATAGGCGCCCATCAGGACGAGGTCCCGGTTGGCTTCGTAATCGGCGACGAGCGCGCGGAACTGGCGCGCCCTGGCCAGGTGTGCCCCGTCCGCAACTGCGGTCATGACGCGGCTCAGCGAGGCAGGGACGTCGATCGCCGGATATTGCCCGCGCTGCGCGAGTGCGCGCGACAGCACGATATGGCCATCGAGGATCGCGCGCGCCGTATCGACAACCGGATCGTTGCCGTCATCGCCGTCGGCGAGCACGGTATAGATGCCGGTTACCGCTCCTCCGCTTACCGCCGAATTGCCCGCCCGCTCGACCAGCCGCGTCACCGTGGCGAGCGCCGAGGGAGGATAGCCGCGCGCGGCACCAGGCTCGCCCAGCAGCAGCCCGATCTCGCGCGCGGCATGGGCCACGCGGGTGAGGCTGTCCATGATCAGCAGCACGCGCTTGCCCGAAGCGCGGAAATACTCGGCCAGGGCGCTGGCGAATTGCGCGCCGCGCAGCCGCAGATTGGCGGCATGGTCGGCCGGCACGGCCACCACCACGGTGCGCGCGCGCGCTGCGCCTTGCATGTGGTGCGAGACGAAATCGGACACTTCGCGCGCCCGCTCGCCGATCAGCGCAACAATGGCGATGTCGCATTCGGCACCTTGCGCGATCATGTCGATGAGCACGGACTTGCCCACGCCCGACCCCGCGACGATGCCCATGCGCTGGCCGATGCCCATGGTCATCAGCGCGTTGATCGCGCGTACGCCAACATCGAACGGCTCGACCACAGAGGCGCGTTCGAGCGCGCCCTCGCGGCGTCCGCCGAGCGGCCAGCTCTCCCGCGCACGTACTGGCGGGCCACCGTCGATCGGCTGGCCACATCCGTCTACGGCGCGGCCCAGAAATTCCTCTCCCACGCTGACCAGGCCGGGCTTGCCCTCGGCCCGCACGCGCGCGCCGGGATGAAGCCGCACCGTATCGCCCAACAGCATCATCAGCGAATGCCCGCCGCGAAAGCCGATCACCTCGGCGGTGGCGCCCTCGCAATGCTGGTCGGGCATGACACGGCACAAGGTGCCGATCGGCGCGGGGAGCCCCGACACCTCGATCAGCCCGCCATCGCACGAGCGCACCCGCCCCTCGACCACAGGCCGCAGCGCGGGAGCCACGCGCTGCAAGGCGCCGAGCTCCTGCTCGAGCAGGTTCAACATGCGAAAGCCGTCTCCAGCGCAGCGCGCCACTCTTGTGGGCCATCGGTGACGCCCGCCTCGGGTCCCTCGATCCGGATCGCGCCGCGCTCGAAATGCGGCGCGGGTATGATGGTCCAGTTCTCGGCAAATTCCGGATCAAGGCTGAAGACATCTTCGGGATGCAGGTGCAGTTCGAGCCGGTCCTGCGTCTCGCCGAGCATCCCTGCGGCGGTGAGACAGCGGCGCTGGAGTGCCTCGCTGTCGAGCGCAACGGGACCAAGCGTCGCCTCGCACAAACCCTGGACGGTCTGCGCCAGCCTGTCGGCAAATTGGCGCCGGGTGGCGTCGTCCAGGCGGGATATGGAGAGCCGCAATTTCTGGTGCGCGGCCCTTTCCGCCGCGACCTGCTCGCGCGCCTCACTGCGCCCTTGGGCTAGGCCCGCATCGAATGCCTCGCGCAAGGTGCGCTGGGCCTCGATCGCCGCGTCCTCTTCCGCGCGCAGATCTTCGGCGGGAGCGGCGAGAAGCGCATCGGCGGAAAAGCGGCGATCGGGCATGAAGCCGCCGCTACGCTCCTGCAGGCTGACCAGCCAAGGCGGCGCGGCGCGCGTGGCGCCGCTCTCTCCGCCACTATCCTTGGGCCTAAACATAGTCGCCGTCCCCAGTGCCGAGCTCGATCTCGCCCGCGTCAGCAAGCTTGCGTGCAGTGGCTATGATGGTGCGTTGTGCTTTCTCGACATCCGCCCGGCGCAGGCGGCCACGCATCTCGACCTCGTCGCGCACACCGTCCGCCGCGCGGCTGGACATGGCGGCGAAGAACGGGTCGCGATCGGCCTCGTCGAGCCCCTTGAGCGCGTCCACCAGCACGTCGTTCTCGACGTCGCGCAGCAACCTTCCGATGCTCTGCGCTTCGAGCTTGAGCAGCATCGCGAAGGTGAACAGCTCGGCCTCGATCGCACGGGCGAGTTCCTCGTCCTTCTCCGCCAGCGCCGGCATGACCTGCTTCTCGACCTCTCCAGCGGCCTTGTTGATGAGTTCGGCCGCCTCCCGGGCGCCGCCCATCGTCAGCACCGCCTGTCCGAAGCGCTCGCCGATCCGCTGCGTGAGCAGCGCATCGAGCATGACCACCGCCTGCGCCGACACCTTGCCGAGCCGCGCGATCCGCTCGACCACCAGCGGCTGGGCCGCGACGGGCAGGCGGGCGAGAAGGCTCGCTGCCGGATCCGCATCGAGCAGCAGCAGCAGCACGGCGATCGCCTGCGGGTGTTCGTCCTCGATCAGGACGAGTAGGCTTTCGGGCGCCAGCCAGCGGGCGATCTCGAGCGAGCGGCTGCTGGTGGCGGGTGCGATCCGGTCCATAAGGTGGCTCGCCTTCGCCTCGCCGACCGCGCGCGACATCAAGCTGCGGACCTGTGCGGGCCGGTCATGTGCGGGCAGACGGTCCTCGGCCGCGGCCGCAATGAACCGCTCTACCGCCGTAGCGATCTTGTCCGGCCCGATTTCGCCCAGATTGCACATGGCCTGCCCGACGCGGTGCAATTCCTCGGGCTCGAGCCGCCCGAGCACGGCCGCGGCTTCCTGCTCGCCGAACAGCATCACCACGACTGCCGCGCGCTCGACCTCGGTGAGGACGGTCAGGTTGTCCGGGCTGCTCATGCTGCGTCTGCCATGGGGCTGGCGAGCATGCGGCGCAGCGTCTGCGCGGCATGTTCGGGCCGCTCGGCGGCGAGCTGGCGGGCAAGCTCCACCTGCTCACGCAGCGAGGCCTGCGCGAACTGCGCGAGCGCGGGGTTCGCGCCGGGAGCGGTAAGCTCCCCCCCCGGATCATTGGCGGCGGTCACGTCCTCTTCCTGCTCCGCATCGTCTTTCCCGCCTGCACCGCGCATGTTCTTGACCAGCGGCCGCACGCCGAAGACGATCGCCAGGATCACCGCGATCAGCGCAACCGCATGCCGCAGGATAGTGGCGAACCAGGCGGTCTCGTAGAACGGTGGAGATTCGGCCAGGACCGGATCGAACGTGCTGGCGATCACCGCCACATTGTCGCCGCGCTGCGGATCGGCACCGACGGCGGCGGAAACCAGCCTCTCGATCTGCTGCACGCTGGCGGGCTTGACCTTCTCAAGCGCCTCGGCACTCAGCGCCACGGCGACCGACAGGCGGCGCACGCCGCCTGGCGAGGTGCTCGATACGGAGACCTGGCGGCCGAGCTCGTAAGTCCGCCGCGCGCTGCTCTCGCCATTCACCATGCCTTCGGGCTGCGGCGCGGTGCCCTCGGGCGCGGCGGCCTCGATGCCGGTGGGCGGCGGAGGCGTGTTGGCGAGCACTCCAGGCACGCCGGCCGCGGGGCCAGTGCCGGTCTGCTGGGCCTGCGTCTGGCTCTCGCTGCGCAGCGCGCCTTCCTTGTCGTAGCTTTCGGCGGCGGAGGTAACTTCCGCCAGGTCCAGCTGGACCTGCACCTCGCTTGAGAAATTGCCCTCGCCCACGATGGGGATCAGCAATTGCGCAATCTGCGCGCGCAGCTTGCTTTCGAATTCGCGCTGCAGCTCGAGCCCCTGGCTGGCGGCGGAAGACTCGTCGCCGGAGAGGAGCTTGCCGTGCTGGTCGACCACGCGGACCGCATCGGCGTTCATGCCCGGGACCGAAGCGGCGACGAGATTGCCGATCGCCACCACCTGGTCCTCGCTCAGCGAACGGCCGCGCGCCAGGCGCACCATTACCGAAGCGGTAGGAGCGGTCTGCTCGCGTACGAACACGCTGCGCTCGGGCGTCGCGAGATGGACCCGCACCGCCTCGACCCCGTCGATCTCCATGATCGTCAGCACCAGTTCGCGCTCGCGCACATTGCGCAGGCGCTCGCCTTCCAGCGTGCGGCTGGCGCCGAGCGGAATGGCATCGAGCATCTCGGCGCCGCTTTCGGGCGCGGCGAGCGCACCGTCGCTGGCGACCATCATGCGCGCGCGGTAAAGGTCGTCCTCGGCCACGCTGAGCGCCCCGGTGCCGCTGTCGATCGTGTAGTCGATGCCGGCACTATCGAGTGCGGTAACCACCTCGGCCCGCTCACTGTCGGACAGGCTGGCATAAAGCATGCGCTGCGGCGGCTGGGACAGCGCGAACCACAGCGCCGCCGCTATGCCGAGCGCACCCACGCCGGCGATCGCGGGGAGCGATTTGCGGATGGCGGGTTGCGCGGTGAAGGCGCGCACCCGGTCCATGGCGGAACCGCCGGCGGGATCGGTCAGCGGAGAGAGGATGGCCCCGCGTGGCGAGGGCCCTCCCCCGGACGTGCTGCTCAGCGCAGCGCTGGGCAAAGCGGGGACGAGATCGGCCATCTACTCAGACTCCCATCCGCATGATGTCCTGGTAGGCGGACAGCAGCTTGTTACGGACCTGCAACGTCGCCTCGAAAGCGACGCCGGCTTCCTGTCGCGCCAGCATGACCTGCGCGACGTCAGTCACTTCGCCGCGCTCGTAGGCGGCGGTAACGTCGGCAGCGCGCAACTGGGTCGTGTTGACGCTTTGCACCGCGCCCTGCAGCGCCCGGGCGAAACCGCCATCGGGCGCCTGCCCGGTGAGCCCGCCGGCTTTCGCCGACTGGTCGAACGAGCGGAGCGCTTCGGTGCGCTCGATGATCTGGCGCCTGAGATCGAGCACTTGCTGGAGGCCGCCCGCGCCCGACAGGCCGGAGATGCCGAGGCCGCTCACGGGGCCGCTCACCGGGCCGCTCCGGCAAAGGCGATGCCCGCTTCGCGCATATGCGCGAGCCGATAGCGCAAGGTTCGCTCGGATATGCCGAGCTTGCGTGCCGTGGCGATGCGATTGCCGCCCGCTTCCTCCAGCGCGCCGATGATTGCCTCAGCCTCGATCTCGCGCACGATGGCCGACAGGCGGCCGGCCGAGCGTAACCGATCAGGCTCTGCTTCTAGCATCGGGATGATGGAAGCGACCACCGGCTGCGGCACGGCGCTCACCGCATTGTCGAACACGATGTCGGCGGCGCAAAGCTCGGTCGATTCGCCGGACAGCAGCAACGCGCGGCGGATGACGTTCTCCAGTTCGCGGATGTTACCTGGCCAGGCATGCGTGCGCAGCTTGGCGAGCGCACCGGCGCCGAGCCACTTGGCCGGGCCCTGCCCGCCATGGCGCAGCGCCATGGCAAAGGCGAGCGGCGCAATATCATCCGGCCGCTCGCGCAGAGCCGGCAGGCTCAGCGGAAACACGTTCAGGCGGTAGAAGAGGTCGGCGCGGAAGCGGCCCTCCGCAACTTCCTGTGCAAGATCCCGGTTGGCGCAGGCAACGATGCGGACATCGACCTTGACCGGGCTGGTTGCACCGAGCGGAACGACCTCGCCTTCCTGAAGCGCGCGGAGCAGCTTGGCTTGCAGGCCGAGAGGCATCTCGGCGATCTCGTCGAGCAGCAGCGTGCCGCCATCGGCCGCGCGGAAAAAGCCCTCGCCCGCATCGCTGGCGCCGGTGAACGCGCCCTTGCGGTGGCCGAACAGCAGCGCTTCGAGCATGGCTTCGGGCACCGCAGCGCAATTGATCGCGATGAATGGCTTGGCGGCCCGCGTACTGGCCCCGTGAATGAAGCGCGACAGGACTTCCTTGCCCGTGCCCGTCGGCCCGCCGATCAGCACCGGAATGTCGCTCCTGGCCACGCGCTCGGCGAGCGAGAGCAGCGCTACGCTGGCGGGATCGGCCAGTACCGGCGCACCCTGCTGGCAGGCCGCGGCGAGGATCGCGGCGAGCGGCGATGCCGCGGTCGGGTCACAATAGCTGATCTGCACGCGATTGGCGCCGACCCGCTCGATCCTTTCGTGGCTGGCGCGCTTCAGAATGATGAGCAGGTCGTCGCTGCGGCGAGCCTCGACGGGCGCGCCGGCATCGCAGATCAGCACCGTGCCGCTTGCCGGAAGGCTTTCAACCAGCGAGCGCGCAATCGTTGCAAGGGGTGCATGCATTTTTTCCGCGTCTCCGCAGAACCTGACCTGTGGCATTCAAATGATTCCCGTTAACCCTGTCGCACGGGGCTTTTCGGGCCTGAGCGGCAAAGGAGTCCCTAATTTTAAGATAGGTAAAATCCCCTATTCGAGAATTGCACCGAGGCGGATCACAGCCCTTAATTCCGCCCGCCGGCGGTCGCTCTTTGGTTCAACAGCAGCGACACGGTGTCGGGCTGGGGGTTTCACTAAGGGAGTTTTCCGATGGCCGTTATCAACACCAACATCAGCGCGATGAAGGCTTCGAATGCGTCGACCAAGGCCGACCGCATGATGGGCACCGCCATGGAGCGCCTGTCCTCGGGCAAGCGCATCAACAGCGCGAAGGACGATGCCGCCGGCCTCGCCATCTCCACCACCATGACGGCGCAGGTGCGCGGCATGAACCAGGGCATTCGCAATGCCAATGACGGCATCTCGATGGCGCAGACCGCGGAAGGTGCGCTCAACGAAGTCACCAACATGATGCAGCGCATCCGTGAGCTGGCCGTGCAGTCCACCAGCGGCACCTACTCTAACGCCGACAAGGCTAATATCCAGCTTGAAGTCGCAGAGCTGACCACGCAGATCGAGTCCGTCTTGACGAATACGGAATTCAATGGCCAGAAGCTGTTCGACGGTACGGCAGGCACCACCGGTACGGTGACCATCCAGGCGGGTGCCAACGCCAGCGACTCCGTGGATCTGACCTTCGCTGATCTGGCGGGCGATGCCGATATCGCGGCTGTGATTGCCGTTGACCTCTCGACCGCGGCCAACACTGTGCTGGCGACGATCGACACCGGTCTTGCTACGATCAGTGAGACCCGCGCCACGCTCGGTGCCGGCCAGAACCGCCTCGAGTCCGTAGTCAACAACCTGTCGAACGGCGTCGTCAACCTGTCCGATGCCCGCTCGCGGATCGAAGACACCGACTACTCGGCCGAGACAACCGCCCTCGCCAAGTCGCAGATCCTGAGCCAGGCTTCGAGCGCCATGCTCGCCCAGGCGAACCAGAGCCAGCAGAACGTTCTCTCGCTGCTGCGCTAAGGTTACAGGCCACCAGGCCTTCAGGACCATACTTCGGGAAGGCTCGGCGGACATCCGCCGGGCCTTTTCGCTGTTCGCGATAGACGTCCCACTTCGAAACGAACGAATAGGGAATAGAAGGGCATTCTGGCCTATCCGCCTCGAACATGACAATGTGCAGACACCATCAACCAGGCGCCCTCTAACCGGCGGGCGTTCGCCGCTTTACAGCCGCCACGGGCAGCAGGTAGAACAGGCAAGTGCCGGCAGCTCATACCCGGTATACGGCCGCAATTTGGAAGGAAATCATGGCGCAACTTGCGGCTAAGCTGCCTCACGGTCTGCGGCCTACCATGTCATCATGGCCGAAGGGCAGCGTGTTCGCGCTGATCGGCCTGCTCGCCATGGCGATCCCTACGATCGCAACCATGGCGCGCCAATATTGGTCGACCGAGGAGGGTGTGCATGGCCCCATCATCCTGGCGACCGGCCTGTGGCTGATCTGGCGCGAGCGCGCCTGGCTCACCGAGCAGCGCCGGCCGCTGCAGGGCTGGGCCTGGGCGGTGCCGCTCGCCTTGCTGGGCATTGTCTGGGCATTCGCGCGCACGTTCGGCATCCAGAGCGTGGAGTCGGGGACGCTGTACCTCTTCATGCTGTTTTGCGCGCTGGTCTATCTCGGCCCCACCGCCATGCGCCGCCTGTGGTTCCCGCTGGTTTACCTGGCCTTCCTGATCGTGCCACCGGGATCTCTCATCATCGATCTCACCCAGCCGCTCAAGATCTGGATCTCGCGCACGGCCGTGGAGCTGCTCCACCTGGTCGACTATCCTGTGGGACATACCGGGGCCATCATCCAGGTCGGGCAATACCAATTGCTCGTTGCCACGGCGTGCGCCGGCCTGATGTCGATCTTCTCGCTGACCGCAATCGGCATGCTTTACATTCATCTCAACTGGGGCTCGAATGTGCGCCGCGCGGCAATTCTGATGCTCGCGATCGTCCCGCTCGCCGTGTTCGCCAATCTGGTGCGGGTCATCACCCTGATCCTGCTGACCTATCATGCGGGAAGTCGGGTGGCGCAGGGCTTCATGCACGATGCGGCCGGCCTCATCACCTTCTCGGTTGCATTGGGCGGCATGTTCGCCGCCGACGCGGCGCTCGGAATGTTCTTTCGCGAGCGCCAAGCGGGAGAACCAGCATGAACAGGCGCGATTTACTCATCGGCGGCATCGGCCTTTCCTGCTCGGGCCTTGCCTGGGCGGGCGCACGCGAAACGGCGATGACGCCACTGCCCGACGGCGCTCTCGAGCGATTGGTGCCGAAGCGTTTCGGCGCGTGGCAGGCGGTGCAGGCCGGCGGCGTGGTCCTGCCGCCGGAAAGCGAGATGTCCGACAAGACCTACAATGACGTGCTCGTTAGCGCGTACCAGAACCCGGCAGGCGAATCGGTTGCGCTGCTCCTCGCTTATGGCTCGTTCCAGGGGCGCGACATGCAGCTGCACCGCCCCGAAATATGCTATCCGGCGGCGGGCTTCGCCATCAAGAGCTCGCGCGAGGTTGAGCTGGCGCTACCCAATGCGCCGCTGGTCTCGGCGAAGCTGATGGACACCGCCTCGCAGATGCGGGCCGAGCAGGTGCTCTACTGGACACGCGTCGGCAACGCGTTCCCTACCACCCAGCTGGCGCAGCGCTGGTCGGTCCTCAGCCAGAACTTCCGAGGCAACGTGCCGGACGGCATGCTTGTGCGCACCTCCACGATCACCCAAGGGCCCGAGACGGCCCTTCCGATCCTGCAATCCTTCGTCGCAAGCCTGGTTGAGCACGCAGCCGCGCCAACGCGTCGGCTGCTCGTGGGCCAGGCCTGACGGACAAATCTTGCGCTTGTCCCGGAGGGGGATGGCTAAGGAGCCGTTACTCCGGCCCGGACTGGAAGGGGAACGGGCGCAGCGTGTAATAGATGTAGGCGAGCGTTGCCAGGAGCACGGCGACGGCCGGCAAGGTGTACCCCTCATTGCCGAGCCAGTTGGTAAGTGCGCATCCAGCCCCGGCCAGCAGGTATTGCCACAGATGGTCGCGTGGATTGTCCACGTCCACCGAGCGGTGAAGGAACAGGATGACTAAGAAAGCAAAGACCAGGACTGTGAGCCAATCATACAGCGTTTCCATGGTCGTCTCCAAAAATCTTCCCTATGGGGAAAGCGTGCAAATTATGACCGGACGAGAGGAACGATGAAAACGAACCCCCTATTGTTGCCCGGCCTGGCCGGCCTTTGCCTAGCTCTTGCAGCCTGTGGCAGCAAGGAACCCGGTGAGGACTCTGTCGCAACCGTCGACGGCTACGAGATAACGAACTCCGAAATCGATCACGAATTGGCCGAGCGTGGCGCGGCCGATTCGCAGAATCCTGCAGTGCGCCGTGCTGCGCTCGAGGCGATCATCAACCGCAAGCTGCTGACCGCGATGGCAGAAGAGAACGAGCTGGACCGCACTCCGGACTACATATTGCGGGAGCAGAGGATGCGCGAGCTGCTCCTGTCGCAGGCGGCCATCGAATCGCTTTCGCCGCAAGGCGCGCGCTCCGATCCCGAAGATGTTCAAGACTTCCTGCAGAACAATCTCGCGCAAGGCCGCGAGCGGACCATGTTCCTGGTCGACGGCCTGCAATTTCCCACACCGCGCGATGCGCGCGTCGTGGACCGGCTCCAGGCGGCCAAGACCATCGAGCAGATCCGCACCGTGCTCAGCGGCGAAGGCATCGAGGCGCAGAGCGCGCAGCTGACTTGGGACAGCGCGGCCATGCCCAGCGACCTCGTGCGCCAGATTAACAGCCTGCCCGCTTCCGAACCGTTCCTGATCCCGCAGGACAATCTGATGGTCGCCGGGGTAGTGAGGGACAAGCGCAGCGTACAGCTCACCGCGGAGCAATCGCGCACGCTCGCCGAATCGGCGGTTGCGCAGCAGACGGTGAGGAAGCGGATCAACGATTGGCTTGAGCAGGCGAGGTTCTCGGCCGAGATCCAGTACGCCGAAGGCTCCTCGCCTGAGGGGACCGGACAAGCCGGCGAGGCGGATGCGGCCGAGCCGAAGGCTGCCGCCGCGGCCAACCGCACCTGATCGCAACGTTCGGCAGGAGCGCATGGCTGTCATGGTCCTGCTCCTGCCGTTCGTTTGATCATTCGCGTCCCCGCCGGCACTGATAAGCAACGCGGTGGCAAAGGCTTCTGTATGGCCGAGTTCCCGCACGGGCCCGGCGCGTCACGGCCGTCCGTGCGGTCGATCCTAGTCCAGCAGCAGGATCGACATGCGCCGGTTGCGCGGATCGGCCGGGTCATCGGCGATCAGCGGTTCGCGATCGGCCACACCCTCGATGCGAGAGAAGCGCCGCTCACCGATCCCGTTTCGCATCAGCGCCTGCCGCGTCGCCTCGGCCCTGCCTGCGGAGAGCGACCAATTGTTGGCCACCACGCCTGGCTTCCACTTGAGCGCGTCGGTATGACCGCGCACGATCATGGGCGATAAGTTGGAGGAGACCGCACCGGCGATCGCCTGCAACAGAAGCTCGGCATCGGGGGTCAGAACGGTGGTGCCCAGCGCGAACATCGAGAAGTCGGCATCGTCGACCAAGTCGATGCGGATTCCTTCGGGCACCGTCATGACGCGGACCTGATTCGCCAACCGGCGCAGCGCTTCGGTGGCCGCCAGCTTCTCCTCGATCGATGCCCTTACCGCCTTGGCGCGCATATTGGCGGGCGTCGGCGCCGCGCCTTCGCGTGGGCCACCGGTGGCGTCACGCGGAATGGTGAGTGCTTTCGTGCCCGTTTGCCCGGCCGCATGTGGGTACGAATCCACATCGGTGATCGAGCTGCCGCCCAGCAGACCGTTTGCTCCCGCGCTCTGCTCCTTCATCTTGACCAGGGTGGGGGTGAAATAATCGGCCAGGCCCCTGCGCTGCTCGTCATCCGTCGAACCGAGCAGCCAGAGCAGGAGGAAAAAGGCCATCATGGCGGTGACGAAGTCGGCATAGGCCACCTTCCAGGCGCCGCCGTGATGGCCGGCCGCCTGCACGATCACCTTCTTGACGATCAGCGGGCGCCGCTCATCGCCCGTCTCGTTGGCGGGCACTGGCGGCGCACGACGCTCCATTCCGCCCGGCGCTGATGAACCGGGGGAGCTGGGCGCCGAGGAAAGCGGCGCAGCACTGGCCATGTCAGCGGCCCTTAAGCACGTCGAGCAGGTCGGTCAGCTGCGGGCGCACCGTCTCGGGCAGGCCCGAGCGCGCCGATTCGATCGCCAGCGCATGCGGATAACCGTGCAGCGAAGCGATCATCACCTGCTTGACCGAGTGGAAGATCTGCTGGTCATGGTTGTTGATCTGCTTCAGCCGCCCGGCGAGCGGACCGACCATGCCATAGGCCAACAACACGCCCAGAAAGGTGCCGACAAGCGCCGAGCCGATCATCCCGCCAAGTATTTCGGGCGGCTGGTCGATCGAGCCCATGGTCTTCACCACGCCGAGCACCGCGGCGACGATGCCAAGCGCAGGCAGCGCGTCGGCAAGCGATTGCAGGGCGTGGGCGGGCTCGTCCATGTCATACAGGTGGGCCTTGATGGCATTGTCCATCACCTCTTCCACCGCATGCGTCTCGAGCGAGCCTGAGGAAACCACCATCAGCGTCAGCGTGTCGGTAATCAGATGGAGCAGCGCCTTGTCGGCGAGGACACGCGGATACTCGGCAAATACTGCGGAATCCTGCGGGTTTTCCACATGGCTTTCCAACGCCACCGGGCCCTCGGTCTTGAGCATGCGCATCATCTTGGCGGTGAGGGCGATCACATCAATGTGATCCTGCCGCGAATAGCTGGGCCCCTTGAACACGCGCACGAAGCCGCGCCCGAGCGCTTTGAGCTCGTGCATCGAATTGCCGGCAACCGTGGCGCCGATCGCAGCACCGCCGATGATCAGCATTTCATGCGGGACGGCGTGCATGACCGGACCGAGTGCGCCTCCGGTTAAGGCAAAGCCCCCGAATACCATGACGAGGAGGATGACGATCCCTGCAGCGGCGAACATCTGCTATGTACTCCCTTGAGGCCTTAAAAGGCGTCGAACAGGCTGAGTGAGGAGAGGCGTGAGAAGCCGGCCTGGCTCGCTTCGAGCACGGTCAGCTTCTGCTGCAGTTCAGCGATGGTGGTGGCGAGATCGACACCGCCCACATCGGCGGTTTCCGAGGCGCGGTTCTCGGATTGGGCAACTTGGCGATCCTGAACCGTTTCGATCCAGGCGAGCCGCGTGCCGACAATGGTCTGCGTCCGGGTAAGCCCATCGAGCGCAGCGTCGAGGTCACTCAACGCCGCCGTGGCGGCGGCCGCGGGATCGGCCGAGCCGCCTTGGAGCGCGTCGCCCAGCGATTTCAGCATCGCGAATATATCGCTCGTATTGCCGCCCGAGGAGAAGCCCACGAATTCGGGGCCGGTGACGCCGCGCGTAACCGACTGTCCCTCGCCAAGCGCAATCTCGCCGCTCACGGCCGTGCCTGCATAAATGGCGTTCCCCGCAGCGTCGAGCTGATAAGCCGGTCCACCGGCCTCACCGGCGAAAAGCGGTTGCCCGGTCACGTCCCTTGCATTCACATTGGCGAGGATGGTCAGCCGCAATTGCGCGATCTCCTGGCCGATGCTGGCGCGCTGGTTGGCCGACAGCGTCTCGGTGCCGGCCCACAGTGCCAGTTCACGCACCCGGCCCATATCCTGCGCAACTGCGGCCAACGATCCGGCGGTAAGCGTCAGCCCATCCTTGGCCCGGGCAGCATTGGAGGCATCGATAGCGCCCAGCCGATCGGCCCGGCCGAGACTGCGCAGGCGCGACGCGGCGACCGGGTCTTCCGAGGACCGATCGATCCGCGTGCCGGTCGACAGGCGCGTCTGCAGCTTCTCCGCCTCACGCCGGATCGTGCCCATTTGCGTGGTCGAGCGGCTGTAGAAAGCGAGCGTGCCATTGGTGAGACCGGTCATTCTAGCGGATCCCCAGAAGTGTATCGAAAATGTCGGCGGCCACCTGGATGACGCGCCCGTTTGCCTGGAAGGCTTGTTGGAACCGCATCAGGTTCGCGGCCTCGCTATCCAGATCGACACCGGTTTCGGCGGTGAGCGCAATTCCGGCGGTGTCGGCGATGGTGCGCAGCGCATCGCGGGTAATCGTCCGCCCGCTGATCGCGCTCGACAATTCAAACAGGATGCGGTCGGATTCCTGCGCCGGGCCGTTGGTGGCCAGGGCCGTGCGCAACGCTTCCAGATTGCCGGTGTTGCGGCTGTTGGGGCCGGATCCCGCGGGTGCGGTCGCCCATCCCGAGCCGGACGCAAGCGCGATGCCAATATCGCTGGCGCCGGTGCCGGAGAAGATCGGCTGGCCGGCAGCGCCGGTGGGATCGATGCCGGTCGCCTGCGCATCGTTGGCGCGGGTGATCAGCAATTGCGCCAGGCTATCGAGCTGTTGGCTCAGCGTGTTGATATGCGTCATGCCTTGCGCCTGGCCGACCAGCGAGCCGGCGCCGAAACTTGCCGGGGCATTGCCAACGGTGAAGGTGAGCGCACCTGCTGCGGTAACATTCATCCCCATCGGGGAGAATTGCGCACCGTTGACCAGCGCGGGACCGCCACTGCCACCCAAATTAACCGAGACGCGCCCGACGGAGTCGAACTGCGTGGCGATACCGGCGTAGGAGGACAGCTGCACGAGCAGCGCATCCCGCTGGTCGAGCAGTGCGGCCTTGTTGACGCTGCCTTCCTGCGCTCGCGCCAGGCCGACATTGGTGCGCGCGATCTCCTCGGCGAGAATGTTGACCTGCTTCACGCCAGCGGCCGCATCGAAGCGCAGCTCTTCGCCAGCGACGGCGAGACCCTGGCTCGCGATAGCGAAAGTCTGGGTGAGCGTGCGCGCAGCCTCGAGCGCGTTGGCCCTGAGCGCGCCGTCGAGCGGGGCGGCGACCAGCTGCGAGAGGCTGGCCTCAAACTCGACTATGGCCGGGTAGATGCCGGCCTGCTCGATGGCGCTTTCGGCATTGGTCAGACCCTTCAGCTCGGCATCCGCGCGGCTGATGTCGCTGGTGGTGCGGCGCACCTCGGTCTGCAGGAACAGCGCCTGGGTGCGCTGCACGCTGTCGACCTGCACGCCACTCAGCGCAGCGCTATCGCTGGTGCCGATGCCGCCGGTCGCCGCCACCTCGGCTACGCTGAGCGTCCGGCGCGCATAGGTGGCATTGCCCGCATTGGCGATGTTCTGCGCCGCGAGCTCGAGCGCCGAGCGCGCGGCGTTGGCGCCGCTCTTGCCAATCAGGATCAAATTGCTGGACATTGCTTTCAATCCTTCAACTGGTCAGGCCCGCCGGCGCCACGCCGGGCAAGCTGGGCTTCGATCGCCTGGGCGATGCCGAAGGTGCCGCGCTCGGCGGCGATCTGTGCGAGGTGCTCGTCGCGCATCGCGGTGTACTGGTCGAGCGCCGAGCCGCCGATGACGTCGTCGCCACCCAGGTCGGCCGCGCGCGCGGCCTCGAGCATGCGGCGCACGAAGATCGCCTCGAAGCCCTGCGCGGCTTTGCGCAGATCGGCGCGTTCGCCGGCGGGCTCAGCAGCGGCCGCTTTGATGGGGGCGGGGGCGAGCGTGCTCACATCACCACCATTTCGGCCTGGAGAGCGCCTGCCTGCTTGAGCGCGTCGAGGATGACCACCAGGTCGGCCGCGCCCACGCCGAGCGTATTGAGCGCGTTGACGATGTCCGACAAATTGGCGCCGCCCGGCATCAGGGTGACCCGGTCGCCATACTCCTCGACTTCCACCGTGCTCGCTTGCTCGAGCGCGGTCTCGCCTTGGCTGAACGGCTCGGGCTGGACGATGCGCGGATCCTCGTCGATGCGCACGACAAGCTTGCCGTGGCTGATCGCCGCGGGCGACAAGCGCACTGCATTGTTGATCACCACCGTTCCGGTACGGCTGTTGACGATGACACGCGCCCGCGATTCGGCCGGAGTGACATCGAGCATTTCAACGGCCGCCATCATCGAGGAGCGCGCATCGCTGCCGAAGGGCATGGCGAGCTCGACGGTGACGCCGTCGACGATGTGCGCCGCTCCCGGAAACTGGCGGTTCACGGCGTCGCGCACCCTGGAAGCGGTGAGGAAGTCGGCATCATGCAGGTTGAAGCGCAGCATGCCTTCGGCATCGAAGCCGGTCGGCACGTCGCGCTCCACGGTCGCGCCCGCGGCGATGCGGCCCACGGTCGGCACGTTGACCGAGACCTGCGAGCCGTCGCGTCCGCTGACCCCCAGGCCGCCGACCGCGAGGCTGCCCTGCGCCATGGCGTAGATCTGGCCGTCGGCACCCACGAGCGGCGCCAGCACTAGCGCCCCGCCCCGCAGCGACTTGGCCTTGCCGAGCGTGGAGACCGTGATGTCGATCCGCTGGCCAGGCTTGGCGAAGGGCGGCAATTCGGCGGTGATGATGACAGCCGCGGCATTCTTGAGACCGGGATTGACGCCCGGAGGCAGCTGCAGGCCGAGCCGGCCCGAGACGCCCTTCATTGCCTGCGTGGCATATTCGAGGTTGTCGTCGCCCGTCCCCTGCAGACCCACCACGATGCCGTAGCCGGTCAGCTGGTTCGGCCGCACGCCCTGGAACGTGCCAAGATCGCGCACCCGCTCGGCTGATGCAGGAGCAGCAGCAAGCGCGGCCAGAAGGGCGAGAAGCAGGCCGAGAAGATGGGTAATCCGCATGCGCATGGTCCTCAGAACGGGCTTATCTGGCCGAAGAATTGCGACAGCCAGCCCGGCCGGCTCGCTTGCTGCACCGCGCCTGCGCCCGAGTAGATGATCCGCGCATCGGCAACCGCGCTCGAGGGCAGGCGGTTGTCGACGTCGATGTCGACCAGCCGGATCAGGCCGGCGAACTGGACCCACTCGTCCCCCTGGCTCAGCATCATCTGCTTTTCCCCTACGACCAGCGCCGTCCCGTTCGGCCGGACCTCGGCGATGGTTACGGCCACCGCGCCGCTCAAATTGCTGCGCTGGCTCGCATCGCCCCTGCCATTGAACGACGCTTGCGCAGCCGCTTTAAGGGCATCAGGGTTAAGGAAGTCTAACGGACCGGCGCCCGGCGGCGTGATCGAGGCGCTGCCCTGCCGATCGGTCCGCCCATCGGTGCTCTTGTTAGTGGCGAAGTTCTCGACCAGCAGGATCGTGACCAGATCGCCAACGCGCCGGGCACGGGTGCCCTCGTGATAGCCGGCATAGCCGTATGCGGCCTGGAAGATTCCGCCGTTCTGCGGCTGCTGTACGGGCGGCGGTGGCGGAAGCGCGGCAGCGAAGCCAGGCGCGGGACCGTCGGCGCCGCACGCGGCCAGGGGCAGCGAGGCGATAGTAACGAGGAGAGCCTTGCGGATCATGCGGGTCCTCACAGCGTCTGGTTGGCGTTGCGCAGCATTTCGTCGACCGCGCCGATCATCTTGGAATTGATCTCGTAGGCACGCTGCGCCTCGATCATCGCCACCATCTCCTCCACCACGTTGACGTTCGAGGTTTCGAGCATGCCCTGGCGGATGTTGCCGCGGCCCTCAGTGCCGGCCGCGCCGATTTCGGCCACGCCGCTGGCTGCGGTCTCGAGCAGGAAGTTGTCGCCGCTCGCCTGCAGGCCGGTCGGGTTGGCGAAGCTGGCGATGGTCAGCTGGCCGATTTCGGCCGGCTGCGCCTCGCCAGTGAGGACGGCGGAAACGGTGCCATCGGGCGCGATGGTCACGCTCTGGGCGCCGGCCGGCACGGCGATCGCCGGCTGGACGGCGAAGCCTTGCGCGGTCACCAGCTGGCCTTCGGCCGACAGGGTGAAATTGCCCGCGCGCGTGTAGGCCATCTGTCCGCCAGGCAGCTCGACCTGGAAATAGCCACCGCCGTCGAGCGCCATGTCGAAGGCGTTGCCGGTCGTGTCGAGCGTGCCTTGCGTATCGATGCGGCTGGTGCCCTGCAGGCCGACACCAGTGCCGAGATTGAGGCCGATCGCGTAAGCCGTCTCGTTGGTCGAGCGCTGCCCCGCGACCCGCGCGTCCTGGTAGGCGAGCGTCGCAAAGTTGGCGCGCTCGCGCTTGTAGCCGGTGGTGCCGATATTGGCGAGGTTGTTGGCGATGACGCGCATGCGTGCGTCCTGCGCCTCGAGCCCGGTGCGGGCGACGTGAAGGGCTGAGGTGGGCATGTGATGTGGTCCTTGGCTTGGGTGCGGATCAGCGCAGCGACATCAGGCGCGAACCGGCCTGGTCGAGCTCGCTGGCGGTGGAGAAAAGCTTGGAGCGGCGCTCGAAGCTGCGCTGCGCCTCGATGATGTCGACGAGCGTTGCCGCGCTATCGACGTTTGACTGCTCGAGCGCGCCGCTCTCCAGCTCGGCGGTCGGATCGGCGGGAAGGACGCCGCCATTGGGCACGCGCAGGAATCCCTCGAGATCCTTGACGATGGCGCTGCCAGCCGGGCTGGCGAGCTTGATGCGCCCCACATTCTCTGCCGGCGCGTCGGGCGCGGCCGGGTCGGCGGCAAAGATGCTGCCATCTTTACCGATCGACACGGCGCGGCCGGCGGGCACGGTGATCGGGCCGGCATCACCCATCACCGGGCGGCCGTCTCCGTTCTCGAGCACGCCTCCCGACCCAATGGTCAGGTCGCCGCGGCGCGAGTAGACCTCGCTGCCATCGGCGGCCTGGAGCGCGATCAACGCATCGCCCAGGACCGCTATGTCGAGCTCGCGCCCAGTCGGCACCACGCGCCCTGCACCCATGTTGGCGCCGCGCACCGCGCCCTCGGTCATCGCCCGGGTTTCGAGCGAGGGCCCCTTGAGCGTGAGCGTCCGCATGCTGAAGGTCTCGGCCCGGAAGCCGGGTGTCTGGGCGTTGGCGAGATTGCTCGCCACCGCCCGCTGACGCGAGAGCGCGGCATTCATGCCGGTAAGCGCGGTGTAGATCATGCGGTCCATGCGCGTCAGGTCCTCAGGTTGATGATCGTCTGGGAGATCTGGGTGGCGGTATCGATCGCCTTGGCATTGGCCTGGAAGTTGCGCTGGGCGCTGATCAGCCCAACGAGTTCCTCGGCCAGGTCCACGTTCGAGCGTTCGATCGCTCCCGAGCGCAATTGGCCGAATTGGCCGATCCCCGGTACGCCTACATTCGCCTGACCCGAATTCCCGGTCGCCTCCCATTGAGAGTTGCCCAGCTGGCGCAGGCCGGTGGGCGAGATGAAGCTGGCGAGCGCGACGCGGCCGACCGTCTCGATCGAGCCGTCGGTATAAGCAGCGCTGATGGTGCCATTTTCCTCGATGGTCACACCTGCCAGGTCAGCGCCGGCCGCGTTGAGGGAAGGGATCTGCGCGTCCACCGTGGTGCCCGGCGCGATGGGGGCGCCATTGGCATCGACCTGGCTCATCTGCAGGCGATTGTTCGCCCCATCCTGAAGAAAACCGGCGCCATCGATCTCGAACGCACCGTTACGGGTATAAACCACCTTGCCGCTCTCCGCGCCGCGCACGGCGAAGAAGCCGTCACCGCTGATGGCGAGGTCAGTCGATCCGCCGGTCTGCTCGACCGCGCCGATGCCGAAATTCTGCACGATACCGCTGACCGTTGAGCCGATGCCCTTGATCATGCGCGGGTCGCTGAACGAATTGCTCGCGACGATATCGGCAAAGCGCGTGTCGCTCTTCTTGAAGCCGTTGGTCTCGGCGTTGGCAATGTTATGCGCGATGACGCCGAGATCGGTCTGGGCGTTCTTCAGACCGCTGAGTGAAGTGTAGAAAGACATGTGGTCAGGTTCCCTTGCGGATTCGTGATTGTCAGGAGTTCGCAGCCGTCTGCGCCGCAATCAGCGCATCGAGCTTGTCGGAGATTGCCTGCAGCGTGGCATTGCCTTCGGTGGTGCCGGCAAGCGCGGAAAACTGCGCCATTTGTGCAAGCATGTCCTTGTTATCGACCGGGTCGAGCGGGTCCTGCTGCTTCAATTGCTCGGTAAGCAGGCGCAGGAAGTCGCCATGGCCCAGCGCGGCGTAGCCAGCTTGCGCGGCGGGTTGCGCGGCGCTCGTGCTTGAGGCGGCCGTGGTGGAAGTTATCGTCGTCATTTGATCCTCATCGTTTCCAGCATCAGCTGCTTGGCGGTTTGCATTGCCTCGACCAGGTTCTGGTACTGGCGCGAACTTTCCATGATCTCGACCATCTCGGCGGTCTCATCGACCGCGGCTTCCCACACATCGCCATTGGCATCGGCCATGGGGTGGCCGGGATCGTGACGCTTGGTGGGTGCGGTCTCCGCGCGGGTGATGCCGGCGACGCTCACGCTGGAATATCCGCTCGCCCGGTCGAGCTGCTCGCCGAACACCGGGCGAAGCGCACGATAGGCCTCCTGCTCGGAGCCGGCGACCGAGCCGGCATTGGCGAGGTTGGAGGCGGCCGCGTTCATCCGCACCAGCTGCGCGGACATGCCACGCTGGACGAGACCGAAGAGGTTCATTGGCTCGGGCATGTCATTCGCCCTTTATGGCGCGGGTCAGCGTCTCGACGCGGCCCTGGATGAAAGAGAGTGTGGCGGAATAGGCGACCGCGTTTTCAGCGAAGGCCATCTGCTCGCCCGCCAGCTCGACCGTGTTGCCGTCGAGCGAAGGCATGGTCGGCACCCGATAGCGCGTGGCGCTGGTGGCGGCGGCATCGCTTGCGGCGCCTTGCAGCCGCGAATTGAGCGCCGCGCCGAAATCGAGATCGCGCGCCTTGTAGCCGGGCGTGGCGGCATTCGCGATATTCGAGGTGAGCATACCCATTCGGTGCGAGCGCAGTTCCAGCGCCGCTCCGTGTATGCCGAACAATCCCTCACTCATCTGCCTGCCTCCGGTTCGCGCCTGTTGCGCAAAGCCCTCTAAGCAAGCGGCGTGCCAAACTCCTCCGATGCGGTTCCATGCCAGTGAAGCGCGCCGGCATTGCCGGCCGGCGGCAAGTTCTTGCCGCGCTCCGGCAAAGTGCCGCCGCCCGTTAAAGGCATGCGATAAGCCTCCGTCCTTCAGGGGAGGAGGAAGCCCAGCATGGATATCAATGCCCTGATCGACCCGTGGAGCGCGGCCGTCGTCATCGGCGGAACGGCTCTCGCCACGCTGCTGCGCTGCGGCTTGGGCGAGTTGCGCGCAACGCTGCACTGCCTTGCACAATTGCTCCGCCGCCGCTTCTCCTACGCTCGCGCGCGAGCCGAGCTTGCGCCCGAGGTGGAAATGATCCGGCATGATGGCGTCATGCGTGCGCGGCCCGAGCCTTTCAAAGATGCGGAAATCGCGGAGGCGACCGGCGCGCTGATCCGGCATCGCTCCATCTCCGCCCTGATCGAGACGCATGAGCGACACCGCGAGCAGCGCCAGACGTTGCGCGAGCGGGCGCTCGACTTTCTGAGCCAGGCCGGCGAACTTGCGCCCGTCTTCGGACTGGCTGGAACACTCATCGCGCTGAGCCAGGTGCCCACGGGAGGGCTGCAGCGCGGCGATTTGATGGACGCGGTCGCAACGGCGGTGCTGACCACGCTATACGGCCTGCTCGCTGCGCATCTGACGATCTTCCCGCTGGCGCGGATGGTCGAACGGCGCGGCGTCTCCGAAGAGCGTGAGCGGCAGATGCTGATCGACTGGTTGGCAGTGCAGCTTGCGCAAGCCATGCCCAGCGCCGTTCGCGGTAGCTCGGAGCATCTTGCAGGAGAGCTTGCCGCATGACCTTGAAACTGGCGCAGGGCTGGCAGGTTATGCTGGCCGATCTCTCGCTGATCCTCTTTCTCTCGACTGCGGCGGCACTCGATGCGCGGGATGCCAGTGACCCGGCGCCTGCCGCCGTCACGGCAGCAGCCCTTGCGCAAGAAAGCGCGGCGCCCGTCGGCGTGTATCGGGCCGGAGGCGAGACGCAATTCTCCGACTGGCTGGCGAGCCGTGGAGCCGATCCGCGCGAACAATTGACCGTGCTGGCCCGCCACACAGATGGTGGCCGGGATCGCGCGATCCGCACGTCACAGGCGCTCGCGACAGTCGCCGCCGCGCGCGGCGTGGAGGCGCGCATCATCGTCGAGCCCGGAGCTGAGGACGAAGTTCTGGCGCTGTTCGCCTTCACGGCTGAAGATCCGCAAATGGCACGAAAATTGCTCCAAGAGGCGAAACCGGCACCTGCCGGTTAAGTACGTGCCTCTGGAGAGCGCCGATGCCTGCCTATCGTATTCCGCTGTGCCTTGCTGCACTGTCTGCACTCGCCTGCAATGCCCCTGTGCACGGGCAAGGGTCCGCCAATTTCGTCGACCCTGCCCTGATCGATCGCGCCGTGGAGCAGTTCACCGGCACGCCGATCGGCGCTACCGGCGGCGCGGCGCGGCCAATTGACCGGCGGCTGCGGCTGGCGTCCTGTCGTGCGCCGCTGGCTCTGGGCTGGCATGGAACGCGTCAGGACAGCGTGCGCGTCGAGTGCCCCGATCCGGGTAGCTGGCGCATATTCGTGCCCGTTGCCAGCGCCTCGGTGGCGTCCGCACCCGCCAAGCAGGCCATGCTGGTGGCGCGCGGTGACGCCGTCAGCATTGTGGTGCGCGGCACCGGCTTCTCGGTCACGCAAACCGGGGAGGCGATGGAGCCGGGCGGCAAGAACGACTGGATCCGCGTCAGGCCGCCAGGCGGCGTCGAGCCGGTCCGCGCCCAGGTGGAGCGACCAGGCCTGGTGGTCATTCCGCTGTGATCTCCTTGACCGCCGCTAGGTAAGCAATCTTTAAGCCGCGGCTATAAATGCGCTCTGCCCGGCCGTTCTGATGATTGAAGACATCAGAGGAGCGGCCCAATGCCCTTCGACATTACAGCAATCCACAACAAGGCGGAGGCGATTGCGCTTCGCCCCGCCGAGCACCAGGCGGGCCACGTCCAGCGCCCGCAGAAGGCGCCTGCGGCGGACGAGCCGGGCATCACCGTTGAGGCGCGAAGCGATTTCGCCGCGGTTACGCCGCCCATCGATGCCGAGCGGGTCGACCAGATCCGCAAGGCGCTCGAGGACGGCAGCTATCCGATCATTCCCACCAAGATCGCCGATGCGATGATCGCAGCGCGTCTCATGCTGAGCACCCGATGAGCCAGACAGCCCACCCCGCCGCCGCCGATCTTGCCGCCAGCCTGCGGCAGATGCTTGCCGTCCTTGAACTCGAACGGCAAGCGCTTGCCGCGCTCGACATCGACGCGCTGACCGTATCGGGCCGCGACAAGCTGTCCTTGTGCGATGCACTTGAAAACGCCGATCCGGCCATGCTCGATGGCGAATGCCGCGGGCTGCTGCAGGCGGCCAGGCAGGCCAACGAGGTCAACCGCCGCGTACGCAACCTGATCGCCGCCAATGTCGCGGCACGGCTCGACTCGCTGACGGGCGCAATCGGCCTTTATCGCTCGCCCATTCGCGGGTCGCGCTTCGCCGCCGCTCACGCCTGACACTAACTGGCACGGCTCTTGCTAAATACCTGGCGGATCATTTGCCAGGGACATAGCATTGAGCGAAGCAGCCACATTACCGGCATTTGCGCCTGCGCGGGTGCCGTTCCGCCCCACCGATGGTACGAACCGCACGCGCGAGGCAATCGCGCGTGCCGCCGAACGTACCGGAGCGGACTTCTCCTACATGCTCGCGCAGGCGAAGCTCGAATCGAGCCTTGACCCGAACGCGCGCGCCAGAACCTCCTCGGCGGCCGGTCTCTACCAGTTCATCGGCAGCACCTGGCTCGAGACGCTCGACCGCCACGGCTCGAAGCACGGGCTTGGCGGCGTGGCCGCGGCCATTGAGTCGCATGGTGGGCGTTCGCACGTCTCCGATCCCACGGTTCGCGCACAGATCATGTCGCTACGCTTCGATCCCGAAGCTTCGGCGCTCATGGCCGGCGCTCTGGCCGAGGACAACCGGGCAGCACTCGCGCCGGTGCTTGGACGCGACCCTGACCCGGCCGAGCTGTACCTCGCTCATTTCCTCGGCGCTGGCGGAGCGATCAAGTTCCTGTCCGCCATGGCGGCCAATCCCGACGCTTCCGCCGCCAGCCTGCTGCCTTCGGCCGCCGCGGCCAATCGCACCATCTTTTATGGACCCGGCGGCGCACCGCGCAGCCTGGGTGGCGTATTGCAATTGGTCCGCGACAAAGTGGCTTTTGCCATGAACGCAGAAGGCGATGCGCCTTTTGCGCCGGGCGTCGCCGGCGGCTTTGCCGCCGCACGCGCGCAATGGACAAGCTGGTCGGGCCAGGGCGCCGCGGCGGCGCCACGGGGAGGTGCCGCCGCGCCCGCCCCCTCCCCCGTGCCCTCCATGGCCGAGACGCTGCGCACAAGCTTTGCGCTCGCTGATGGCCGCGCCGGCCAGGGCACATCCCGTCACGTCAATGCCGCCTACGACAAGCTCAAGGCCTTCAATCTGTGATGCGCGGTTTCTCCTTTGCGCCGGCTGCGCTTGCGCTGCCCGCCGGCATTCTCACGCTGATCGTGCTGATGGTGCTGCCCATCCCCACGATCTTGCTCGACACCTTCTTCGTGCTGAACATCGCACTGTCGGTGGCCATCCTGATGGCCGCGATGAACGCAGCCAAGCCGCTCGATTTCTCGTCTTTCCCCTCGGTCCTGCTGTTCGCCACTTTGTTGCGGCTGGCGCTGAACGTTGCCTCCACCCGCATCGTGCTCGTCCAAGGACACGAGGGTGAAGCGGCGGCCGGGCAGGTGATCGAAAGCTTCGGCGCCTTCCTTATCGCCGGCAATTTCGCCGTCGGCCTGTTCGTCTTCATCATTCTTCTCATCATCAACATGGTGGTCATCACCAAGGGTGCGGGCCGCGTCTCGGAAGTCTCGGCCCGTTTCACGCTCGACGCGCTGCCGGGTAAGCAGATGGCGATCGATGCCGACATCGCCGCCGGGCTGATGACCCCGGAGGAGGCCAAGGCGCGTCGTGCCGAAGTGGCGACCGAAGCCGACTTCTACGGTGCCATGGACGGCGCCTCCAAGTTCGTGAAGGGCGACGCCATCGCCGCCCTGCTGATCCTGGCGATCAACATCCTCGCCGGTTTCTGCCTGGGCATGATCACCCACGGGCTTTCGGCGAGCGAGGCGGCGCAGCTTTACGTGACCCTGGCGGTGGGCGATGCGCTGGTCGCGCAGGTGCCCTCGCTGCTGCTGTCGATTGCCGCCGCGGTCATCGTCACCCGCGTTTCGGACAAGAGCGACCTTGCCGGCCATATTGGCGGCCAGTTCGCCGATCCGCGCAGCTGGCTGCCGGTGGCGGTCGTGCTCGGCGCGATGGGCCTGATCCCGGCCATGCCGCAAAGCATTTTCCTGCCGGCCGCAGCGCTCGCCTTCTGGCTCTACCGTTCGCTACGGCGGCGCGCCAGCAAGGTGCAGTCTGTCGTGGAGACGGCCCCGCCACCTTCGCCGCACGCGATTTCAATGGACGAGGTGAGCGACCAAACTCTGGTGACGCTCGAGCTCGGCTACGGTCTGGTCCACTTGGTGGACGAGACCCGCGGCTCTCCGCTGCTGGCGCGGATCACCGGTGTTCGCAAGCAATTGTCGCAAGGGTTCGGCTTCATCGTGCCGCGCTTCCGCATCCGTGACAGCCTCGAACTGCCGGCCAATGAATACCGCGTCTGCGTGGGCGGCGTGACGATCGGCTCGAGCGACATCCGGGCGGACCGGCTCCTCGCCATCGACACCGGCGACGTGCGCAAGGGCCATCCCATTGCCGGCATTGCGACGCGGGACCCCAGCTTTGGCTGTCCGGCGCTGTGGATCGCTCCCGGGGACCGCGACCAGGCGATCGCCGAGGGCTTTCTGGCTGTCGATCCGGGCACCGTCATTGCCACGCACCTCAACCAGCTTCTGGCCCAGATCGGCGACCAGCTGCTCGGCCTCGAGGAGGTTCGCGCGATGATCGACGGCGTGCGCGAACGCTCGCCGGGAGTGATCGAGGCGATCACGCCCGATCCGCTGTCGCTCGCCGCGCTGACCCGGCTGCTGCGTGCGCTGCTGGCCGACGGGATCACCTTGACTCATCCAATGCCGATCCTGTCCAGCGTGGCTCTCGCGCTGCAGCAGACCAAGGATTTCGACCAGCTGGTCGATCGCGTCCGCACCGATCTTGGTGCCTGGCTCGTCGGGCAGATCTGCCCCCCGACGAAACCGCTGCCCGTGCTCACGCTCGAAGCGTCGCTGGAAAGTGCAATTCTGGGGGGCATGCGCGATCCGGCGACAGGACAGCCGCTGGTCGAGCCCGATTGCGCACGCATGATCGGCGATCGTGTGAGCGATGCAGTCGCAGCACAGGTGGATGGCGGCATGGTGACGCTAGTGGTTCAGCCGCCCGCACGCCGCGCCCTCGCCGCCTTGCTGAAGGTCCGCGCACCAGGTTGCCTGGTTCTCTCGATCAACGAATTGCCGACCACCCAGCCGATCGAGGTCATTGCCGTGATCGGAGCTGCCGCCGGCAATCCAGCCATACCCGCAGCATCCATGTCTTACGAGAAGGAGGCGCTTGCCGCATGAAACACGATCAACTCGCCTTTGCCACGCACCAGGCCTATGCGGGGCGCCAGATTGTCGATGATCGGGTCCGCCGCTTCTTGCCAATGGTGCGCAAGGCTGCCTGGCACATTCACGGCTCGGGGTGCGAGGGCCTGGAGATCGACGATCTCATACAGGTCGGGCTTGTCGCCCTTACCGAATGCGCGCGGCGCCATGCCGGGCCGACCGAGGATGGCTTCGCCGCCTATTCCAAGATCCGCGTACGCGGCGCCATGCTCGACCTCGTCCGCAAGACGATCCCCGGCAGCCGGGGCGCAGCCGCGCGCCGCAAGCGTCTCGAAGAGGCGGAGATCACGCTGCGGCAACGCCTCGGCCGTGAGCCCGCACCAGCGGAACTTGCCGCCGAGCTGGGGATCGAGGAAAACGAAATGGCCGACTTCCTGATCGACCCCATCCGCACCGCTTCGCTCGATACCATCTACGACGAGCGCGATGGTGCCTATGCGGATGAACAGCCGGATTCTTTCGAACGATTGTGCCAGGCCGAGGACAGCGCCTTGCTCGCGCGAGTGATCGCGGCTTTGCCCGAGAGGCTGAAGCTCGTGCTCCAGCTTTATTTCGTAGAGGAATTGAACCTTGCGGAGATCGCTGAGGTTCTTTCGGTAAGCATTCCGCGGGTACACCAGCTGAAGGCGCAGGCGTTGAAGCTCCTGCGCGCGGAGTTGACCGAATTAGTCTGACGCGCTTGCGTCTTCGAGGCGTCGAGAGCCAGGCCCATGGTCGAGCCGTCCGGCCAATCGATCTAGGCAGGAGCGGAGCGGCAAGTAGTCAGGACGGTCATAAACGGTTTGGGCCGGTCGCCTCGATAATCGCAGAACTCACTCTATGTGTTCACGTGCGAATATGCCGGTCGCGACCGCTCTTCGCGCTTGCCCGGAGGAACAGATGCCGGGGATGGCGCGAGTGAAAGCCTCCGTCCGGAGCCTTGCCCGCAAGAGCCATGCATGCCCTCAGATGCGAAATGACAATCGGTAATCCCGCACTCGGGCGTCGCGCATCGGACTCAATTTGTCCCGCAAAGAGGAGCAAACAAACACGCTGTCATTTCAAGGGCGGCTCACCGAAGGCGCGGCAGCCGTCGGCGGATTGGGGCTGCGATCGGGAGCGAGGCAATACAGAGGCAATTCATCGCTGCTGAATGACGAGCGCAACCAAGATGCTGCGTGAGTTTGCCACGGTCATTTGCAGAGCGCGTCATCATTCTCCGAGAGGGGCTAAGAATGACCGAGCATTTCGGCGGGGACGACAACAAGGAAGTGCATCTTGCAACCATCTTCATCTCACCCAGCCACCTTCCAGCAAGCTGTTGGTCATACCGGCGCATCGCGGGTCAGCACCGATCCGCCCTTGCTGCCGCGGCTCAATCTTCGAGATGGTGAGGCCGGGCGTCGAAAAGGCGACGCATGGAATGTTCAGATCAAACGGACGGTCCGCGATAGCAAGGGTCCGATATATTGATCTGATTTGCACTCAACGCATCAGATCTTGCACTCACAAATATAGGCAGACCTGCCGTTCCCGCACGATATTGCACCCATTAGTTGCCGGCGATCATGATGCTGTCTTCAGCGAGGCCGCGAGAGCGCGAGGTGCATCAGGCTGAGTTCCATCGCCACGAAGGCGGCGGCGAACCGCAGCCAAACCACCTCCATTCCGATCCGGTTTTGTAGAAGGCCCATCGGCAGTGTCCCTAGGACAAGCACAGCTCGCAGGCAAAGCAGCGCAGGCGAGCCCGCCCGGCTGCCGCAAAGGCCCAATCTGGATCACGAAACTTCTTAGGTCGTCCAGGCCATGGATCGTCGCCTTGCATCTCTCGATTAGCGGCATCAACGACCCGCCGGAAGGTGCTGCTGAACAGCATCCTCAAGAAAAGAAGCACGGCTGCTCCAGCGACGAAGATCGTGGCTGGCACAGGATTATCCGCACGGGAGAGAACAGGAGGCTGGCCAAAGCGACCAAGCCCCCGAAGGCGGCAATCCAGAAGCAGCCTGCGCGGAGCTGACGGTCCATCATCACGCACACTATCGGGCTTCCATCTCGCACTGAATACTAATTCAGCGTCGGCATGAGCCGATACGATCTTACCGATTTCGAGTGGCGCGTGATCGAGCCGCTCCTGCCCAACAAGCCGTGAGGTGTGCCGGCGGCGATGACCGGCGCGTGCTGAACGGCATCTTCTGGGCGGCGCGCCGTGGCGCGACCTGCCGGACCGCTATGGCCCGCGTACCACCTGCTACAACCGCTTCGTGCGATGGCGAAAGGCAGGCGTATGGGACCGACTGATGGACGCCATCAGCGCCGCGCACGACGCGGACATCCAGATGATCGACAGCACCTCCGTTCGCGCCCACCAGCAGGCCGCGACGGCAAAAAGGCGGTGTAGATCACTGTCTCGGCCGCTCCCGCGGGCTTACGACCAAGATCCACGTTGTCGTCGACTCGCAAGGCCTCACGATCCGGCTCAGCCTGACTGCTGGCCAAGCGCACGATAGGCAGGTCGTCGACTGGCTGCTGGACCATATTGGACCGGATACAACGTCGTGGCTGATAAGGCCTGTGACGCAGATCGCATCCGCGCATCTTTCCGCGAAAGAGGCGCCACGGCCATTATCCCGCCCAAGTCCAATCGGCGCTGAAACCCTACTTCAGCACGTGGCTCTATCGTCAGCGCAATCTCGTGGAGCCGTTCTTCTCCAGGCTGAAGCACTTCCGCTGCATCGCCACTCGCTACGACAAACTTGCCGAAAACCTTCCTCGCCATGGTCCAACTCGCATCGGTGCGAGTGTGGCTGCGCGCTTATAAGTCTACGGCCTAGTGATCGAGAACACTGAATGCGGAAGAAGCATTATGACTCATTCGCGAGACGGTGGCGAGCAACTGCTCCAAGAGGCACCACACCAAGACCGGCAAGTAGGGTTCATGCCGCAAATCATGAGCTAGAACAAGTCGAACGAGAACAGCTCAGTGAGATCGTATCCGCGCTTTTCCTCAACGGGACCAACCACGTGTGGTCAAGCAGTCCACGGCTTCGCGGTATGAAGGCACCTTCACCAGGGCTGCTTCCGTGCGGCTGAGATTTCAGGCGGATCAAGGAGGAGGAGGCGCAGCGTTCGCTCATCAGGCTAGGGATCGGCAGCCGAGAGATCCGGCTTTGGGCGGACCTATACCGCTCACGCGCACCGTTATACGCCTCCCCGTGAAGTAGGAGACGGCCGAGCCGAGGCGCAATCGCAGATTGAAAGAATGCGCAACAGCTTGGCCGGCGTAACACCGCTTGAGCTGCGATCGCGGTGGCCGCCTGACGTGACCCCCTGATTTTCCTCCAAGTGTGATTAGAATCCGCCTGATGGAAGCACGGACGATGAAGCGTACAAGGTTCACAGAAGAGCAGATCATCGGCGTGCTAAAGGAGGCCGAGGTCGGCGCCAAGACTGGCGACCTGGCGCGGGGCCACGGCGCGTCCGAAGCGACGATCTACAACTGGAAGGCCAAGTATGGCGGCCTGGAAGTCTCGGAGGCGAAGCGGCTACGCTCGCTCGAGGACGAGAACGCCAAGCTGAAGCGAATGCTGCCCGAGGCGATGCTCGATAATGCCGGTCTGAAGGATCTTCTCGCAAGAAATTGGTGACGCCCGCTGCCAAGCGACAGGGGGTCGCTCGTCTCCAGGCGGTCCCGGGGATGAGCGAGCGGCGGGCGTGCCGTGTTATCGGTGCCGATCGGAAGAGCATGCGCTACCGGACGCAGCGGGACGATGATGCCGAGCTTCGGTCGAAGCTGCGTGAGCTTGCTCAGCAGCGCCGCCGGTTCGGCTATCGCCGGCTGCACATTTTGCTGCGGCGGAGGGCGTGGTGATCAACCGCAAGAAGACCCAGCGGCTTTACTGGGAGGAGAAGCTGCTGGTCCGACGCCGGCGGAACCGTCGCCGCGCCATTGGCGCACCGGCTCCGGCGTCTGTGCTGGCGCTACCCAACCAGCGCTGGAGCCTGGACTTCGTTCATGATCAGATGGCGTCGGGACGCCGGTTCCGGGTGCTCAACATCGTCGACGATGTCACCCGCGAGTGCCTGCGTGCGGTGCCGGACACGTCGATCTCGGGGCGTCGGGTCGTGCGCGAGCTCACTGACCTGATCGCCGAGCGCGGCAAGCCAGGGATGATCGTGAGCGACAACGGCACCGAGCTGACGTCAGACGCGGTCCTCGCCCGGTGCGGGGAAAGCGATGTCGAGTGGCATTACATCGCCCCGGGAAAGCCGATGCAGAATGGCTACGCCGAGATCTTCAACGGCCGCATGCGCGACGAGCTGCTCAACGAGACCCTGTTCCTCAGCCTGGACCACGCCCGCGTGGTGATCGCCGCCTGGGCTGACGACTACAACCGGGAGCGAGCGCACTCAGCCCTTGGATACGAGACACCAGCGGCGTTCGCCGATAAATCAGATAAGCAACCGCGCTCATGCGCAAAACAACCGCTCGGCTCTAATCCAGCTGGTGGGAAATCGGGGAGTCACGTCACGCCGTTACGCCAGAAATTCTTATCCCGGCGGAACGCTTAGGGCAGGTCAAAACTGAAAAACCCCGGCGCTTGCAGCGCCGAGTGTCTATTTTCATACGATTGGTTGCGGGGGTTGGATTTGAACCAACGACCTTCAGGTTATGAGCCTGACGAGCTACCGGACTGCTCCACCCCGCGGCACCATGTGTTTGCCTCAAGTGAGGCGCAAGAAGGCCTCCG